>Ga0181594_10000146_pt1 | contig 57657 bp, 51 predicted proteins | sample 071ome_18_FD_145603 | JGI IMG/M metagenome (GOLD analysis project Ga0181594, IMG submission 145603) | Coastal salt marsh microbial communities from the Groves Creek Marsh, Skidaway Island, Georgia - 071413BT metaG (spades assembly) | ecosystem: Environmental > Aquatic > Marine > Intertidal zone...
GCCGGTATATCCGTGCCGAGTGGGATAGAGCCCGGCATAGAGGCTCAACCGGGTAGGGGTGCAGACGGGGCTGCCATAGGCGCGATCAAATCGCATTCCTTCCGCGGCCAGTTGGTCGAGCTTAAGTGTTGTTTTGTCAGGGTTTCCGTAGGCTCCGAGCATTTCGAAGCCGAGGTCATCGGCAAGGAGAAAGAGGATGTTGGGTTACTCGGCGGAGTTGAGAGCTCCGCTTCCGAGTGTTCAGAAGAGAAGTAGTAGAGCAATAAGCGGTCTCATTACGATTCGAAGCTCTCCCAATCTTTTTTCGCGGCGCGATCATACTTCGCATGTTCTCGCACTCGTTTTTCCAATCGCTGGCGCAGTTTTGCTTTCGACGAATCGGATGCTTTCCGTTCAGCCATGCGAATGGTAGTCGCGGTGATGAGTTTCACGAGATTCTTGGCATCGGCGAGTGAGATATTTTCTTCGGCGATTCCTTTTTCGGGGGGGCAGTTGTGATAGTTGCCGAGGATGAGCGAAATTCCTGCTGCCGGTATGCCATAGAGATTCATTGCTGTTGCCTCGCAAGCGCCGCCGTCGAGCAGGGCGCGTTGGTGTGGAATTTTTTCTTCGGTTCCAGCATCGACAAGTTCCGCGGTAGTGGGGTCATGAAAAAGACTGATCCGATCGCCCGCACGGATTGCCGGGCCACTCCCTTGCTCCGCTCCGCCACGTGGTGCGCTGCATTCAAGGGAAACGAAGCAGACGCCTTCAGGCAGAGGCCATTGTTTTGCCATTTTGACTGCTCCATGAAATCCGACTTCTTCGGCGCGGGTGAAGAGTCCGTAGACTGTGGTCTCGACTTTCTTGGCGGTGAGCTCTTTGAACAGGGCGAGAATAGCGGCGCATCCGGCGAGATCGTCGCAGACACGAGAGTGAATGATTCCATTTTCCAATCGAAAGGGGTCGAGCTCCCACATCCCGAAGTTACCGAACCACTCTACCGGATGTGTGTCGAGACGCTCTTTGGGAACCCATCCGAGAAATTCCTTTGCCCCGCGGTGCTTCACCCAACCGGGGTGGTCCATGTGGGCCGCGAAGGCGAGTTGGGGTTTCTTTCTGCCTCGTTGATAGCGGGCGATGAGATTTCCGAAAGAATCTTCCGTCACGGAAATGTCGGGAAATTCGGCGAGCATCTTACGTAGTTTTGCCGCGACGTGATATTCGTGAAATGGCGCCGTCGGAATCGAGAGCACGTTTCGGAACAGGGAGACGAAAGTTTGGTGGTGCATCGTTTGCCGTATCAAGACAGAAGAAATGCGATGTGGCAATCTCTCTGATTTACGTAAGATTCCGACGACGATGTCTTTCTGGAAAAAAATTCGATATCGATTTGAATGGCTCGGTCTTGCCTGGCTCTATTTTTCGATTCCACTGGTCCCGCGCCGGGTGGCACAGGGACTGAGTCGCGTTCTTGGGAACCTCGCGTTTGCCGTTGATAAGCGGGGGCGAAATACCGCGATCGAAAACCTCACTCTGATTTTCGGAGAGGAGAAAAACAAAAAGGAGATTCGTGAGTTGGCGAAGAATTCCTATCGGAGTTTTGCGCGGACGGTGGCGGATCAGTTCTGGAGCCGTCGGCTCAACGAAGACAACTACGATCAATATTGCAAGGTCAGCCTGGAAGACACCGAAGCGGTTGAATCGGCTCGTGAAACGGGTGCGATCTGGGTGACGGCGCACTACGGAAACTTCGAGTGGATTGCGCTGGTGATGGGCTATCGGGATTGCAAGTTTACAATTGTGGCACAGGACTTCAAGAACAAGAGCCTGACCGAAATTTATAAGAAGAATCGTGAAGTGTCCGGCCATGAAGTGATCTCGCAGCGGGGCGCGATCCGGCGTCTATTGAGGAATCTGAAAGAAGGCGGGAACGCTGCTTTTTTGACGGACCTCACCATCGAACCGTCGAAGCCCGCGACGATTATTGAGTGTTTCGGGAAGAAGACCTGTGTGACTGCGATCCATGCGGAGTTGATGAAGCGAACTGGTCTTCGTGTGATCCCGGGGATTTGTATTCCGCTACCGGATGGGACCTATGAGTTTCGTGGATTCAAGGCTATGAGTTTTGGGCCTGACGACACAGATCAGACGATTGCGCAGGCTTGCTGGAATGTTTTTGAACCAGTCATTCGTGAAAATCCCGCGCCCTGGTTGTGGATGTACAAGCACTGGCGATATCTGCCGGATGGCGAAGAGGATCAGTATCCCTCCTACGCTCGGAAGAATAAGAAGTTTGATGAGGTGTGTGAGCGTGTGGGGATCTGAATTTTCGGCGGGAACTCAGCGAGCTGGGAGAGAATCAGCGGCGAAGGCGTTTGATTTTGAGACCTTCCTTCACGATGTCGACTTTCGACGGGTCGCTCTTGGAAGTTCCGATCACCTTGATGGTGCGGGATTTTTTCGTGGAACGACGTTTGCGCCCGATCTGGAGTTCGAAGATCTCGGTTGCGCCCGGTTGCAGTTCAGTCGTCTCGAACCGGCCCGTGAAGAAGGAAGAGGAAATGTTGTAGGCCTTGCCGCCAGTCCTGTTCACCCGTGATGGAGAAGGAATAGCCGGGAGCGCTGAATCCGAAGGTGTTGAAATACTGTTCGAGGGAACTTTTCCAGCGGAAAGACAATGTGGCAGGGCCCTGCACCTCCGCGTCGAGGACACTGTATTTTTTATCGTCCAGGGTGGACTGAATCGAATCAACCCCGTCTTAGGTGGTGGTAGTGTCGTAGGTCCAATTTCCAGCCGGGTAGTCCACCTCCGTTTCGCGGTCTGCTGCGGATGGGGTGAAAGTAATACCGCTCGGATTATCATCGCCGTCCGCAATGGTCTGCGCGCTCAAGGACGAGGGCACATTCAGAAGAATGAGTGCTACTGCGGATTTGATTAGAAGGAATCCCTGAAATGAGGATTTCATGGGGGAGGGTTTAGATGAAGGCTCTTTGTGATAAGGCTCAAATGTAGCGATCTTCGCCTTGGGGTGTTCTGCTAATAATTGTTCTCGGATCCAACCTCGTGACAAGGCAAAGGTTACGGGGGACTTTCCTTTCGCTTTGAGCTCCCATATTATGGGTTTGTTAGAGTATAAAAATTTCCTCCGCGCTGATGATGGTCTCCACTCGACCGTCTTCGGTCTCGATTAGTAATTCTCCATCGGGACCGAGTCCGTGAGCGGTTCCGCTGAGGTGTCCTGCGGCAGTCCTGAGAGCCAGCATTTTCCCTTGCAGATACGATCTTGATTCGAGCCAGGCCTTTACCTCATCGAAGTCGTCAAGAGCATCCGGATAGATTTCGAAGAAGCCTCTCAAAATTAAACCGAGGACAAACCACCGACTCGATTCGCAGTCGAGTACGGAATAGAGAGAGGTTGCAATGTCGGCGATCGAATCGGGAAATTCTTCGGGACGGGTATTCACATTCAGACCAATGCCGACGATAGCGAAGGGCGCGGGTTGCATGACGGTTTCGACGAGGATGCCGGCGAGCTTCTTTCCGTGAATGTAGATATCGTTTGGCCACTTTGCCTGGGTTCCGGTATCCGGCAGGATGGACTCAACGGCGCGCCCAACTATCATTGCGGTGAGGTGAGGAAGCCGACTCCAGTGCGTGCGATTTCCGGCGAGGGGAAGGGCGATCGAGAAGAGAAGATTCCGTCCCGGTTCGGCTTCCCAGCGGTCACCACGTCGTCCTCGCCCCTTGTTTTGGTAATCTGTTAGGGTGACCTCGCCGGGTCGAGCTTTCCCCCTTGCGGCGAGAGCGAGAAGATCGTCGTTGGTGGATCCGGTTTCAGCGGTGTGATGAAAGTAGTCCTCGGGGAAGTTGGCTCGAAGGTGATCGGGCCAGTCGCGAACAATCTCGGAATGGGGAGAGGACATTGGAACTGGCTACGCGAGATCGAGTCCCAGGTCGATCGAGCGAACTGAATGCGTCAGTGCTCCGGCAGAGATAAAGTCGACGCCGGTTTCGGCGATCGCTTTGATCGTATCCAGATTAACTCCGCCGCTTGCCTCGAGGCGAATGCCCTCGTCGATTTGGTTTCGCTTTTCGACAGCTTCGCGAAGTTCGTCATTGCTCATGTTATCGAGTAGGATGACATCGATTTTGGGGATCTTCAAAAAGGCTTCGACCTGGTCGAGTCGATCTGCTTCCACTTCGATTTTCAGATCGGGGTTCTTGCTCCGAAGTTCACCAACGCGTTCAGCCAGATCAACCGGAGTGAGATTCGCGGCGAGGTGATTGTCTTTCACCATGACCGCGTCGTAGAGGCCGTGGCGATGATTGGTCGCACCGCCGTGAACGACTGCGTTTTTTTCCAGTTCACGAAATCCGGGGGTCGTCTTTCTCGTGTCGAGAAGAACGGCTTTGGTGTGTGAAATTTTATCGATGTAGGTTCTTGTCGCCGTAGCGACTCCGGAGAGGCGCTGCATGAAATTTAAAACAGTGCGCTCGGCAGTGAGGATGCTTTGCGTAGAGCCGGAGATCTCGGCAACGACATCTCCTTTTTCGACGGCCTTTCCATCAGGGACGACGATGGTGAATTCGAGGTCGTCACTGACAGCGTTGCAGACAGCAGCACCGGCTTCATTTCCGGAAATGACTGCCGACTCCCGACTGACAATCTTTCCTTTCGACTCGTGGCGGGGATCGACAAAGTGCGCGCTGGTGAGATCGCCGACGTCACGGAGGTCTTCCTCAAGAGCGAGTTCAATGAGAATTCGGGTGAATCGGTTCATGGTTTCTCTGGATCGGTGAGTTGGCGAAAATAGACGCGGTCCAAGGCAGGGTCGAGAGTTCGGTAGAAATCGATGAGCACGTCGACTTTGTGGTCGATACGGGGATGGGCCCGGGTGTAGTCCCAGATATTGGGATTGGTGAAAAGGTGAGCTGCGGTCTCGTTGAGATCCTGTTCGAGAGAGACCTGATTGTAGGCAGTGAGGAAGCCCTGCTTCATGAGTTCTGGATTCAGCTTGAGGAGGTTGCTGCCGGAACCGCCGGTCTTCTTTTGCTCATTTTCGAGTACCTGGGTCGCTTCTGACTTTTCCCCGGATTGCTCTTCAATGATTCCTGCTGCCCTATAGAAAAAGGAGGCTTCGTTCGCTGCGTGCCATCGGGTATCCTCGAAGCGGGATTCGTTCATCTTCAGCAGGAGGGAGGAGAACTCGTGATGAAAACGCTGTTCGAATCCGCGATCATCAAAGCTGGATCGATAGACCAGCACGATCTCTTTTCCATTTGCCATGTAGGTGCCGCCGTAGCCGACATCGTAGAAGCGCAGGGAGCCAACGACGCGGACTTTGTTGAGAAAACGGCCAAGCACCGCAGAAGGATACTTGGCGAGGCCTGCTTCGAGGATTTCTGTGGCCTTTGCGATTTCAGCAGGGGCAATAGGAGTGATTTGGGCACTGATGGGATCGACCTTCCAATCCTGCGGGAGAAAAGAATCATCTTTTGGAAAGCTCAGGATCGTTCCATTCTCTGCGGGTGAGTCCGCCGTGGCGGCCTCTGGGGCTTTGCGTTCGCACCCGAGAAGCAGCAGCGGAAGAATGAGGAGAAGGGCGTATCGCATGTCAGTCTCTTAGCGATGCCTCTTTTCCAGCCAAACTGCAAGCAGGGAGATGTCGGCAGGAGTAATTCCGCTGACTCTTCCGGCTTGCCCGAGTGTGGCGGGACGAATATCGGCGAGCTTGAGCTGTGCCTCGCGTTTCAGCCCGGTGATGGTGCCGTAGTCGATTTCGTGGGGGATTTTACGGTTATCGAGTTTGCGAGTGCGCTCGACCATGTCGTGCTGGCGTCGGATGTAACCTTCGTATTTCACATCGATCTCAGCTTGCTCCCATATCTCCGGCGCAAAACGTGCAAGCAGCTCGGAGTCGAACTCGCTGTAGCTGGCCTCGGGGCGCCGCAGCCATTTTGCGAGGGAGCCGTCTGCGGTGTGGGTCGTTTCAAGAATCTTGCGGAGTTCGTAGATCTTTTCACGCTTCGTCTCGCGGGTGGCGCGATAGTCTTCGTCAACAAGGTCGTGTGCGACCGCAGTATCGAGGAGGCGGAGGTCCGCATTATCGTGGCGAAGGAGAAGGCGGTGCTCGGCGCGGCTGGTGAACATGCGATACGGCTCGTCGGTTCCCTTAGTTATAAGGTCATCGATCATGACCCCGATGTAGGCTTTGTCGCGTCCGAGGATGAAGTCTGATTTTCCAGCGACCTTGCGAGCTGCATTGGTTCCGGCGATCAGGCCCTGTCCCGCGGCCTCCTCGTATCCCGAGGTGCCATTGATCTGGCCGGCAAAGTAGAGTCCGGAGATCTTTTTGGTCTCTAGGGTGGGGAAAAGCTGGGTTGGCACGCAGTAATCGTATTCCACTGCATAGCCTGGGCGGATGATCTCCACATTCTCCAATCCGGGGATGGATCGGATGAAATCGTATTGCACATCGAAAGGGAGAGAGGTCGACACACCGTTGATATAGTATTCGTGTGTCTGCCTGCCTTCCGGTTCGAGAAAGACCTGGTGGCGGTCTTTATCAGCAAATCGGACGACCTTGTCTTCGATTGAGGGGCAGTATCGTGGCCCAACGCCCTCGATCTTGCCCGAATACATGGGGGATTTGTCGAGATTATCGAGGATGACCCGGTGTGTATCCGGATTGGTGTAGGAAATCCAGCAGGGCAATTGTTCCACGTGGAACATTTCATCGGCCCAGTTGTTGAGGGAAAAGATATCATTTTCGCTCTTTTCCTTTTCCTGAGACCGAAACGAGAAGAGGGGAGGGGGATTGTCGCCCTCCTGCCGTTCACATTTCGAGAAATCGATCGATCGGCCATTTAGACGACATGGTGTTCCGGTTTTGAACCGCTTCACTTCGAAGCCGAGGCGAATCAGGTCATCACTCAGAGTGGAGGTGGCGTCGCCCATTCGTCCGCCCTTTTCATTCTGCAGGCCGACATGCATCAATCCCCGCATGAAGGTTCCGGTCGTGACAATGACGGAAGAAGATTCGATCCGGACGCCGAGACTGGTCTCAATGCCTACGACTGAATCATTCTCGACGACAAGGCTCGCGACATTTCCCTGGTGGAGATTGATTTGCTCCTCACCTTCGATCAGCCATTTCATCCGAAATTGGTAGGCCTTCTTATCGCATTGTGCGCGCGGGGCACGAACGCTGGGGCCCTTTCGCGCATTCAGGATTCGAAACTGAATGGCCGTCGCATCGGTATTCAATCCCATGACTCCGCCTAGGGCATCGATCTCACGGACCATGTGGCCTTTTCCCAACCCGCCGATGGCTGGATTGCAGGACATCTGACCGAGTGTGTCGAGATTCTGGCTGAGTAAGGCCACCTTTGCTCCGACCCGTGCGGCTGCCATGGCGGCTTCCACGCCGGCATGCCCGCCGCCGATAATCAGCACATCGTATTTTTCTGGATAAACAAACATCTCGATTTTGTGAAATGTTCCACGTGGAACATCGAATTATGTCAGAAATGCACCCGAATTTTCCCGAATACCGTTTTCTTTCCGAGTTACTTTACGCTATCGTTTGCGCCCTTCCAACTACGGGAGGAAACTTTCTCATAGAGATGGCTGAAAAAACTAAATCGAAACCAACTGCCAAGTTCGCTGACGACCCGATCAATGCGTCGCTGACGGATGAGGAAAAGATCGAATTGCTTAGGACGATGGTCCGCATTCGTCGCTTCGAACAGACCTCGCTGAAATACTACCAGCAGGGCAAGATGGGAGGCTTTCTCCATCTTTACATCGGACAGGAATCCGTGGCTGTTGGATCAATCTCCCTCCTTGGCGATAACGACCACGTTATCACTGCCTATCGTGACCACGGCCATGCGCTGTCCGTAGGGATGGGCATGAATGAATGCATGGCTGAACTTTTTGGTAAGAAGACGGGCTGCTCGAAAGGAAAGGGCGGATCAATGCACTACTTCGCTCCCGATAAAAACTACTGGGGTGGTCACGGTATTGTCGGAGGCCAGACTCCACTCGGAGCTGGGCTTGCCTTTGCGCTTAAATACAAAGGCCTCAAAGGATGTTGTCTCTGTTACCTCGGTGACGGCGCGATCAACCAGGGTGCCTTTCACGAATCGCTCAACCTTGCCGAACTCTGGAATCTCCCTGTGATTTACATCATCGAGAACAATGGTTATTCCATGGGAACTTCACAGAAACGTTCGTCTGCTCACCCGTCTGAGGGACTGGCTGCTCGTGCCATGGCATACGATATGGCTTTCGAGCAAATTGAAGGAGTGAGCGTTTACGAAATCCGTGCCGGTGTGCAGGAAGCGATTGACCGCGCTTACAACGAATCGCGCCCCACCATGATCGAGATTCTTACCTACCGTCACAAAGGCCACTCCGTCGCGGATGCGAACGCCGACAAGTATCGCACCAAGGAAGAGATCAAGCGCTACATGGAGGAAAACGATCCGATCGACTTCTGGAAGAAGACCCTGAAGGAAGAGGGCATCCTGACTGACGAGCAATTTAAAGAGATCAACAAGGAAGCTGGCGAAGAAGCAGAAGCCGCCGCTGATTTTGCGATCAAGTCACCCTTTCCCGATGAGTCTGAAATTTTCGACGATGTCTACTGGGAAGTTGACAACAACACCGAAGCTGGCCGCACCGGACGTCACTTCTTTCACAAGTAAACAGGGTAAAGGCCTATGCATAACCCTGTTGGTTCATTGGCCTAACCCCACTAGATTTTATCCAAGCAGAATATGCCACGCGAAATTACTTACCGGGAAGCTCTCCGCGAAGGACTTGATGAAGAGCTCGCTCACGACGACAACGTCGTCATCATTGGAGAAGAGGTTGCTGAATACAACGGCGCCTACAAAGTTACTGAAGGCCTCTGGAAAAAGTGGGGCGATAAGCGCGTCATCGATGCCCCAATTTCAGAAGCCGGATTCATCGGCATGGGCATCGGCGCATCCATGCTCGGGATTCGACCTGTCATGGAACTGATGTTTTTCAGCTTCGCCTACGTCGCCTTCGACCAGATGATGAATAACGCTGCGACCTGCCGATACATGTCGGGTGGTCTCATTAATGTTCCTATCGTGGTTCGAGGACCAGCTAACGGCGGAACAAATGTTGGTGCAACGCACTCGCACACACCGGAAAACATCTTCGCCAACATGCCTGGACTGAAAGTCGTTTCCCCATCCGATGCCTACGATGCAAAAGGACTGATCAAATCATCGATCCGCGACAACGATCCAGTTTACTTCATGGAGAGCACGGTTCTTTACGGACAGAGTTGGGAAGTGCCAAGTAACGACGAACTCGAAGACGGGGAACTCGTCATTCCTTTGGGCAAGGCTAAGGTGAAACGGAAGGGCACCGACATTTCCCTGATTGCTCACGGACGTGCCGTTCACACTTCAATTGAAGCCGCTGAAATTCTTGCTGAGAAATACGACATCAATGCCGAGGTTCTCGATCTGCGAAGCATTCGCCCACTTGACGAGGATGCGATTCTTGAAACGGTTCGTAAGACCCACCGCGCAATTTACGTCGAAGAGAACAAGCCCTTCTGCGGAGTTGGAGCGCAGATTTCGTCCATGATCATGGAGCAGGCTTTCGATGATCTCGACGCACCGGTTCTCCGAATTGCCAGCGCCGACGCTCCCGCCTTCTACAGCCCGCCAATCGAAAAACTGCAACTGCCGCTTCCTGAAGAAATCGTGGAGCGCGCTTTGTCGATTTGTTAGGATTAAATTAGTCTAACACAACCATAATTTTTTTAGAGGACCGCAAGACATGCCAGCCTACCTTACGATGCCAAAATTGAGCGACACGATGAGTGAAGGCACTCTCGTGAAATGGCTCAAGAGCGAAGGGGACTCCGTCGGAGTCGACGAAGAAGTTGCCGAAGTTGAAACTGACAAAGCCACCATGGCGATGCCCTGTTTTGACGAAGGCATACTCCACAAGATTTACGTGAAGGAGGGAGAGACCGTAGCACTCGGAGCGACACTCGCCCTCATTCTTGAAGAAGGCGAAGAGCCGCCTGCCGATGCAGATACGCCACCGCCACCGCCTGCCAGCGAAGAATCTGATTCCGCTGATGAGGAGAAAAAGGAGGAAGCCCCTCCCGCGAGCGAAGCACCGAAAGAAGCCGCTCCTCAGCCGGCCGCTGTGACGAGTGGCGGAGGATCTCCCGCGCCAACGAATTCATCAGGAGGGCGCGTCAAGGCATCACCTCTCGCAAGGAAGATGGCCGAAGAGCAGGGGATTGATCTCGCTCGCGTTCGCGGAAGCGGACCTGGTGGGCGAATCGTTCGCGAAGACCTTGAATATGCAGCCACTGGTGGTGGAGGATCGAATCTCGGATTGCTCCCAGCAGGGGGAGGATTGAAAGATGAAGTCACTCCTCTCTCCGGAATGCGTCGCGTCATTGCTCAGCGACTTCTCGAAAGCAAGACGACGATTCCGCACTTTTATCTCAATATTGAAGTCGATACCGAGCCCCTCATGGATCTGCGTGCGCAGGTCAATGAGGCGAGCCTCGCGAACGACGGGCCAAAATACACGGTCAACGATTTCATCATGCGGGCGACTGTTCTCGCGACCGAAGCAGTTCCGGAAGTGAATGCGTCTTTCACCGGCGATGCGATTCAGCAGTTTGGTGAAGTTCATCTCTCCATCGCTGTGGCGATCGATGAAGGTCTCGTTACTCCCGTAATTCGATCTGCTCAAACGAAGTCGATCAAGGAACTCGCTGCAGAGATCAAGGATCTTGCCGGGCGTGCCCGTGACAAAAAGCTCGCTCCTGATGAAATGCAGGGAGGGACAATCACAATTTCCAATCTCGGTGCCTACGGGATCGGTCACTTCGATGCGATCATCAATCCACCACAGGCCGCAATCCTTTCGATCGGAGCGATCACGAAACAGCCGGTAGTGAACAGCGACAACCAGATTGTTCCCGGCCAGCGAATGTGGATCGGAATGAGCTGCGATCACCGCGTCGTCGACGGTGCCATTGGCGCAACCTTTCTTGGTCACCTCAAGAAATACATCGAGTCACCATTCCTACTCATCTCCTGAGTAATTACTCGAAGGAAATACCTTCCACCTTCCCACTTTTTACATTTTACGTCGCAAAGCGACCCTCAAATCATGTCATCCTACGATCTCATTGTCATCGGCGGCGGCCCTGCCGGATATGTTGGCGCCATTCGCGCTGCTCAGCTTGGTAAACGCGTCGCATGCGTTGAGAAAGAGCGCGCTGGTGGAACCTGCCTCAACTGGGGTTGTATTCCGACGAAGGCTCTTCTCAAAAACGCCGAGCTGTATCACAACCTGAAACATCACGCTGACGATTTTGGTCTTTCGATTGATGGACTCAGCTACGACTGGGAAAAAGTAATCAAGCGGTCCCGCAACGTGTCCGACAAGCTTGCTGGTGGGATTGAATTCCTCTTCAAAAAGAACAAGGTCGACTACATCCGCGGAACTGGCGGACTTGCTGCCAATGGAAAAGTCGAAGTCATCGACGCCGACGGAAACAGCGAGCTGCTCGCGACCGAGAATGTTCTCGTCGCAACGGGGTGCGTTTCCCGCGAGCTCCCGTTCCTGAAATTTGATGGAAAGAAAGTCATTGGATCGCGCGAGGCGATGGTCCTGCCGGAACAACCCAAATCCATTACCATCATTGGTGCTGGTGCGATCGGTATTGAGTTTGCCTACTTCTTCAATGCCTATGGCACTGAGGTGACGGTTGTCGAGATGATGGATACAATTCTTCCGATCGAGGACCGCGAAGTCAGTGCGACTCTCGAGAAGTCGCTGACGTCTCAGGGGATTCGTGTTTTGACGGGAACGAAAACAGCGGCGGCGGATACCTCGGGCGACGGAGTCAAGCTCACTGTGGAACCCGCCGAAGGCGGAGACAGCCAGACGATCGAGTCGGAAGTCTGTCTCGTTGCTATTGGTATTGCTCCCGTACTTCCTAACAACGCGGAGCAGATCAAGCTCGACGATCGGGGATTCATCGCCACGGACGAGCGTTACATGACCAATGTTCCCAACGTGTTTGCCGCAGGTGACATCACGGGCCCCCCCTGGCTTGCCCACACTGGGAGCTACGAGGCAGTTCAGGCGATCGAAGGAATCTTTGTCGACGGACACGAGCCCAAGCAGGTTGGGACCTTTCCGGCCTGCACCTACTGCCACCCCGAAGTGGCTTCGATCGGACTCACCGAAGAAGCTTGCAAGGAGCAGGGACTCGACTACCGCATCGGAAAATTCCCCTTCGCCGCAAGTGGACGTGCTCTTGCTGTCGCCGAATCAGAAGGCTTCGTGAAAATCATCTTCGACAAGAAGCACGGAGAAATTCTAGGTGCCCACATGATCGGCGTCGGGTCGACCGAACTCATTGCCGAGATCGCGCTCGCCATGAATCTCGAAGCGACCCACGAAGAAATCGAAGCAACGATTCACGCGCACCCAACCCTGGCCGAAGCCGTCCACGAGGCGACCAGCGATGCGTTTGGGCACGCGATCCATATTTAAGCGCGCCGGAGGCGTGAATGTTCAACGTATTCAGTCGAACATTGAAAAGTTGGCAGAGGCTATCTTCAGGTCGCCTTTCCACAAGACTGAGAAAATTGACTACGGAAAAAACCGAATACACGGAAATCAGAAAATCCTTTCCGTGTATTTCGTGGTCCACCAAAATATTCCTGTGATTTCGACCGTTCGAATCAATCATTTGAACGTTAAAAGTTCTTTAGCTTAGCATGCGCCTCGTTCTCAATGAAGATATCCACGAGGCGATTTTCAAGGATCTGATTCCGTCTGCGAAGCAATTCGTCTGGATCGCAACGGCGGACATCAAGGACCTCCATTACCACCGCACTGCGAAAAAATTCGATACCTTTCTCGCCCTCTTCGATGACCTCGTCGAGGAAGGGGTGGAGATTCGTCTCATTCACGCAAAAGAACCGGGCCCACGATTTCGGAAGGACTTCGATCGCTTTCCCAATCTCATCAATTCCGACTTGTTCGAGCGTGTTCTCTGCCCCCGAAATCATATGAAAGCGGTCATCGTCGACGGCAAACGCGCCTTCTTCGGCTCCGCAAATCTGACCGGTGCCGGCATGGGCGCCAAATCGGCGACACGACGGAACTTCGAATGTGGAGTGGTCGTCGACGAATCAGAACCTGTCTCCGAACTGATGGAACTCTTCGACCAGATCTTTATCGGCGAGCACTGTATGAAATGTGACCGGAGGGATGTGTGCCCAGATCCCATCGTGTGAAGAATTGGGGTCAAAAGGCTTTCGCCCCGTTTACCCGAAATCCCATGCGATGCAGCGGTTTTGGGAGCCGCCCTTCAGCTGTGAGGGGTGGATTAGAAGCTCAATTCCAGTTGATATCAGCATAAGCAGGCATCGCAAAAAGGGGGCTCAGATGTTGCGCAGATAGACGAAGGGATGGACAGAAAAACCTTTTTAGTATAAGGGTTTTAAGAAAATTTGGGAGATCAGTGCTTGGCGTTATATCACATCGTGAGGTGATACTAATAAATACTGTTCTGCTTTGTATTTATTCCTCTCCTATCTCCCAATGAATCCTCAGAGACAATTCCAAAGACGATTACTCCAGAATTACGCACGCCGCAGCAAACAGGTAACTGGCGTTCTAACCGTGCTCTGCATCGTTTCTTTCTTCTCTCCCTTTTTTGTCTCCCGAAACGAGCACGTCTACATTGGGATTGCCTTGATTGTCGGAAGTGCGACCCTGATCAATGGAATTGACACTATCATGTATCGGATATTTCGCTGCCCTGAATGCGGCGACCGCCTGCCAAAACCTAAATTCGTGGAAGGCAAAAAGATTATGTTCATCTGTCAAAGATGTATGATCGAATGGGATACTGGGGACAAGTCTTATGAAATGGGCGGAGATTAAGAAAATTTTAGTGCAGTTTTATGCGCATCAAGAAACAACAAGCAGAACAAGACGGAGCAGAGCAACCGCTCACGCGGTGCCTGTCCTTTGACGTTATGTCCGGAATCCAAAGGCCACGTATCTGGCCAACGACCGAAAAGAATCAAGACTATCATGAGCGAACACAGATCATTCAGGCCCAGCGATTTCTCGTTGCGGGACATCCCTGGTTTCATCGTCGCCTACTTGATCATCTCAGTCGTTTCTGTTGGCCTGGGTCTCCTTCTTGAGGGACTTCCCGATTTTTGGAGGGGATTGCTTTTAGGTGGGGGCCTGGCGTTGATGGGCTCTTTTCTCTTGTCCCGCCCTAGACCCCGTATCATTGATGTCGCTGCTCTTCCCCAACCATCCGCAGAGGTCAGAGCGAAATGTGACGACCGAAACTGCTCACTAGTTGAGGCCGTGAAAGCCTATCGTGATGAAACGGGTCTCGGATTGTCCGAAGCAAAGGCAGTTGTCGAATCATACAGAGCGAGTAAACCTCGACTCGAAGCAACCACCCATGACCAACAATGACATTCTCCGCCGACTGCGGCACGCCCTCGAAATTAACGATGCCAAAGTTGGCGAGATCATCAGCGCGACCGGGGAGGAAGCGACTCGATCTCAGGTGGGTCGATGGTTGAAGCGTGAGGAAGACGAGGGGCACGTTGCATTTTCGGATTTGATGCTCTGCCGTTTTCTCGATGGACTGATCATGGAGAGACGAGGTCCTCGCCCTGACGGAGTAATTCCCGAACCGCTCGATCCGCTCTCCAATAATGAGATTATAAAAAAGCTTCGCATCGCTCTTGAGCTCCGAGACAATGACATGAACGCCATGTTTGAACGCGCCGACTTCGTCGTCACCAAAGCCGAGCTTGGTTCCTTTTTTCGGAAAGAAGGGCACCGCAATTACCGCCCCTGCCCAGAGCAGGTGCTGCGAAAGTTTTTGCAGGGGCTTGGGAAGAAACAGGAAGGCAATCCGCCACCGTCGTGAATCGACATAGTCAGATTCGACCAATTCGCGGCCATTCGTTTCGATTCGCGTTAAAAACTCTGATCATTCAACCCGAATAATTTCCCTATGATTCCGGTAGAATCAGTTCCGGTAGAATCAGGCTACCAAACTCACCCCTTCTTCTCCCCGATATAGATCCGGTGGATCGCCCGCTTCGCTCCTTTGTGAGCCTTTGCAGAAATCTCATCGGCAAAGAATCCGGCTTTGCGCAATTTCTTTGGAAAGCCTCGTTCAGGATCGGCCGCCCAGAAGGTGACTCTTCCACCCGGCTTGAGGGCATCATAGATCATGTCCAAGCCATGGGGATCGTAGAGTCGTTTGTTGTCGGGCTGAATCGTGAAGGAAGGGCCGTTGTCGACATCGAGCAGGATGGCGTCGAACGCTGATTTGCCTGCCTTGGCAATGCACTGGTAGACATCGCCGACATACACACTGACCCGCGGTTCATCGAGCAGGGGACCGTTGACTTCCTGGAGAAATTCCCGATTCCACTCCACCACCTCCGGCAGGAGTTCGGCGACACACACCGAGGCGTCCTTGTCGACGAGTTCCAATACGCGCTTCAAGCTGAATCCCAATCCCAATCCACCAATCACTACCTTGGGAGCCGGGTGCGGTCGTGCGAAACGGCAGGCTTCGTCGGCAAGCAGCAGCTCTGACTCCGTCCAACCGGAAGTCATCAATTGCGTGCCATTGTACTTCAGGGAAAAATCCCGATCGTGTCGGTGAAGGGAAAAACGTGAGCCGTCCGGTGTCTGCGTTTCAGCCAGGGTTAGGAAAGGTTTCATGGTTGTGTTAGGGTATTCCGTGCCTCCTCCTTCCCGCCGCGATCATATTCCTTCGCTTCGTCCAGATTTCGAATGGCCTGGATAACACCTCCGCCTTGCCTGACTCTTCTTCCAGCGAATTTTGTAGACCGTGTTGTGAAAAAATCAGAAGTAGCAGGAGGTATCTCAGTGGAGTTCGGTCAGGCTATCTAGACAAATGTGGAGATCTATTTTGTTTCGGCAACGGAGTTGCAAGACTAAGTGGCCACTGTGAAGGTGGGTGAGCTTGGGACCACGGTCAGCTTACGGGATATTGTGAGCACATTGCGGGCAAGGTGGAACTTACCCCTCCCTAATTCTATTGGGTCTTCACGGGTTATTCGGATGCCCACAGACGATTCAGCTTATTCACTGCCTCCCGCACTCCATCATCCGAAGCATACATAACACCGCGTTCATTCATGAAGGTGCTCCCACTGGGATTAAGGTCGAGCGGTTTACCAAAGATATCTGTCGCAGGCTGTCCCCACTCCTCCATCAAACAGGAGGAGGCGGCGAAATCCCAAACCGATCCACCGCCTGTGCTCCCTTTCGGAAATTTGTAATAGACGGCCGGGCTGTGCTGCGTGACCCAGGCCCCATTGAGGGCGGCGCCTGCCTGATCAATCGTGATGAGTCCAGAGCATCCAGATTCCTCGGCGATCTCTTCCATCGCATCGAAAATCTCGGGCGCGTTGGGAAGACTTTTCATACTCCGGTCCATGATCCAGGTGAGCGCTCCGGTCGATGTGGGATTCGGGGGTGGCAGGGGGTCTCCGTTTTTGCGGGCTTCTTGTCCTTTTTGGGCATGAAAGATGTCGCATGCAACCGGATCGTGGATGACGCCGATGACGGCTTCACCGCTTCGCGAAACCAGCGCGATGGAAACGGAGTAGCCGGGAGTTCCTTCGATAAAAGGCAGGGTTCCGTCGAGAGGGTCGATGCACCAGAAGAAGTCCGTGTTGAAGCGGCTCGAATCGTCTTCACTTTCTTCGGTGAGAAGTCCCAGCTGGAATTTGTCGATCGAGTCGTGGAGGATTTCCAGAATTAGTGTCTGACTTTCGAGATCCACCTCCGTCACTACCTGGGAAGCGAGCGTGTTTCCTGCTTCTTTCGTATTCGATTCCCGGTGTTGTCCCACCTTGGCCTGGATATGCGCGCCCGCCTGCGTGGCGGCAGTCATCGCGAGTTCGCGTAGCTGGGTGAGATCGGAATCGGTGAGGTTCATTGGGGCTTTGTTGTTGTTTGCGAAATCCGAGAGTCAACATTCAACCGGCCGGAACTTTTCCAAGTTCCGCTACATGTTTCCTGTAGCGGAAGATGGTAATTCTCCGACGGGTCATCTAGAGACGCTCAAGCACCTTTCGCGCTACCCGTTCGCTGTAGGAATTAATCTTCCAATGTCCGGGACACCAGCCTTTCAGAAACCGATGGAAGTCGGTCCAGGCTACCGGGAAGAGTTCTCGCCACTCGGTGATGACCGCGTTGGCATCTATGCCAGGGCGTCGGCGATTCAGGGCTGTTTCGAGGCTGGCAAAATAGCTGGTGAGCAGGGCGCCTTCCTGTGCCTCGCAGGAATCTTCGTCGAGACAGCTACCGATGAAGTAGGCGACGTCTTTCATGCCGCAGCCGCCACCGACATATTGAAAGTCGAGCATTGCGACTTCGTCTCTGTTCTCCGAAAAACAGAAGTTGGCTAGTTTGGCATCGCCGTGGACAAAGGTCTGGAAGCGGGCCGCACTCAGCTTCTGATCGATGGTGGCGGCAGCGGCTTTCAGAGGTTCATCATCGAGGGCATCAAATTCCTCCGGCCGTGTTTCAAGATGCCAGTAGGTGCCTGTATCCCACAATCCCGAGGGGATTTCCCCGAGGAAGGTGGCATGAAATTCGGCAAGCCATTTCAGGCAGAGCTCGATTTGATTCCATTCCAGAGCCGTGCGCCTCGACGGAAATCCCGAGGCGTCCAGATCCTCGAGAACGAGCAGGATGTTTTCCCCGTTCCGGGCAAAGGAGAGAAATTCGGGAATGCGGCATTGATCGTCACAGCGCGTGCTCCACGATTGATACCACTCTGTCTCGACCTTGTAAGAGAAGACTTTTCTCTCGTGAGAAAAATTTGAATTCCATCCCCGGGGATGTCTGCTTCCCTGCGGCATCACGATGTGCTTTGCCACGATATGTTCGCGATCGCCATTGGTCAGGGCAATGCGAAGGATCTGGCCATAACCACTCCACAATTCCTGGATAACAGACTCGACTCGCATCGCCGACGCCCCTGTCGTGTTGAGGATGACGGACTCGAATTTTTCTCCCAGGTGGGTAAGTGGATTGGTGGGCATGGGGAAAGGACGTCTTCTGGAGAGCAGACCCAACGCTGCGCGTCTCGTCAAGCCGTCTTGACACAACTTGGAGAAACGTCGAGTGGTGAGATGCCAAACCGCAAGTGGTGGTTTCTTCGGAAATCACCCCATGTGTTGAAGCCTCGTCAGTGGAATTACGGTGTTCTCCCACCGCCTCGGGCGGGGCTTCTTTTTTTACGATTTTCCGTCGAGGTATTTCCAAGCGCCTTTGTAGCGTTTGAAACGGGAAACTTCGTGCAGTTCGTAGGGCTCCCCGTCGACATAGTATTCTGCGACGAATTCCACCTTGCCGGTCTTGTCGTTTCTCTGTCCTTTGCTGGTATGGAGAATGGTGAGCTTGCTCCAGTTCGCTTGATGCACGGTTTTCGTGAGGTCACGTCTTAGGGAAGGACTCTTCGTGTCAGGATGTGTCGTTTCCACGAGATATTCGACCCGGCGGAAAAAATACGCGCTGTAGCGAGAGCGCATCAACTGTTCGGCGGTTTTCGGTTTTGCCTTTCCGTAGTGATACGGCATGCAGCAGGAGGCATATTCCTTCCAGCTCTTACAGGGACACAGAGAGACTTCCCTCTCTCGCGGAATCCAATCCGGGCCCCGATCCTGTTCCTGCTCCGAGCTCCGATCCGGATGATCTTCGTTGTCGTTGGATTCTTCCGGCTCTTCGTTCATGGGAGAACGTTCCCGACGCGGTTCCCCGGGGCAAACGGTTTTCCTCGAAAGGAGAGCAGCGGGCGAATGGCAGGTGATCTTGACACCCTTCGTTTCCTGCTTTCTCGACAACAGATTTGGCAATACTCTTCCCGGGAGCCACATCATGCCGAGCCGATACGCGATTCAACTTGCCTACGACGGAACCGACTATTGCGGTTGGCAGATCCAGCGTGGAGTAGGATCCCACGAAAATCCCAAGCCCAGCATCGAGGGCCTCGTAACGCAGGCAATGGCAGAGTTGTGCGGCGAGACCGTCACAGTCGTCGCGAGCGGGCGAACGGACGCCGGAGTGCACGCGAGCAGTCAGGTCGCGCATTTTGATTTGGAGTCTCCTCGCGATTCCGACGATCACTTTATTGACGGGCTGAACACCCTGCTTCCCGGTGCGATTCGAGTTCATCAGTTCGGGCCGGTTCCGAGCACCTTCCATGCGCAAAAGGCTATCCGGAAACAATACAGCTACTACTTTCAACAAGGTGCCGCGAACCTTCCTCACCTCAGCCGCTACACCTTCTGGGATCGCCACGCCCTCGATGAAATGGCGATGCAAGTTGCCCTGCAGTCCCTGGTGGGAAAGCACGATTTCCTCGGGTTCAGTAGCACAGGTGCCAATGTCTCATCCACGGTTCGCGAAATCCACGAAGTGGAGGTGACGCGGAAAGCGATTCCTCTGCCGGGTTGCTTTGATGCCAGGGATCAATCCCTGATCCAGGTTCGGATTCTCGGATCGGGTTTTCTCAAGCAGATGGTGAGAACGATTGCCGGAACCCTGAAGCAGATCGGAGAAGGCCGACGACCTGCGGAGGAAATGGAGACCATTCTCCAGAGCTGCGATCGCAAGCTGGCTGGCCCCACCGCTCCGGCGTGTGGCCTCTGGCTTGATCGGGTGTGGTACGAGCCGCAACCAGGTGTCGATTTTCTGAATGGTCCGGGGTGAGCTCGCTCCGAATGGTAAGGTCGATGGAGAGGCATAATTCGCATTCCGTCCCCAAGTCGGTTAGACTGCGCTACTCTATGCGCCTTCACCAAAACCAACTCTGGACCAAAGACGGGGAACTGTATCGAATCGTTCATCTTGAGCGGCTCTCTGTCGATTACAAGCAGATCAATCCGGAGAACCACGAAGAGGGCGTTCATTTTTCAGTGACGAAAAAAGAATTCTGCCGTCTCATCAAGGGTGCCAAGGAAGTGCAGCTGAAGGATGTTCCCGAGCGTTAAGATTCTTCGGATGAGGGTTTCGATTTTACGAGGAGGCTATCGAAGACCGGAGTGGTACCCGGCGCTGCTGCTCCTTTTTCATCACGCTGCCACCGCACAATCCTGGTCGCTCGATCCTGACAAAGCCATCAAGGTGGACGCTGTTGTGGGGCGGGAAATGGATTCGCAGGAATTGGTGGGAGTCGGAATCGGTGTTCTTCGGCACAGAACGCCTCGTTTCTGAAAATAAATTTGTTAGTTTGTTGGGCAGGTGTTAGCGCGGTGCCCAACTACCGATGGAAGATTCCGAATGCATTCGGGGCATGCTGGAAAACAGTGACATGATGGTGTCCGCGTGGGACGGAGAAAAGCTCGCTGGCATCGCTCGATCAGTGACAAATTTTCACTAGGACTGTAGCAGCTTACCCAGGAGAAACTCGGTCTTCATTGCATACTGCATTTGATCACGGTTCCAGCGTCCAACGGATACTATTAGGCAATCGGATACGAATCCTGCGACCGATGTTGGACCTTGCCGCGAGATCGTGTAGTGGAATCTTTGTAGAGGGATGCCGTCAGGCATCTGGAGGGGCAAGCTCCGCCTTGCCCGTGAACCACCTTAAGACGGAATTCACGGATGCTGAATCAGTACCGTATCTCCCGACTTCAACACACCGAGCAGCTTTGCCACGCTTGCCTTACTAACATTCACACAACCGCCGGTTATGCATTTGCCGATTCGTTCTTCGTCCTGCGTTCCGTGGATCGCGTAGGAATACCAGCGAAAGGTGTTTTTGTATTCTCCAAAGTGGAAGGGTTGAACGGCCTTCGAGTCGACAGGCTCGAGGCTGAAGAACGCGTCTCCGTATTCGCCTCCTTCGCCGTCCCCGTCGAAGTCGATCGAGCTCATATTCGAGAAGAGATTCTCGGTGAGCCAGTCACGCGACTTTCCGGATTGTTCGATGAGCGATTCCGTCATCTCGAATCGGTCTGCCGAGAGAATCGCATTGATTCGAAATGTGCCGAGCAGCGAGTAGCCGCCACGAAAGGACGAGCCTGCTGGGAGGACCCCGCTTTTTCCGAAACCGACGGGGAAGGGTTTGTCGGATCCGGCGAGGAGACCGCGGCTTGATGCGGGATCATCGGGATTGAGGACGATGGTGAGGCGTGGCTGAAAGTCTTCTCCAAAGCAGGTAACGGCAGCAGTTCCGAGTGCGGAAGTTGCGAGAAAGGTTCGCCGGTTCATTTTTCCTCACAATCGCGCGGCAACGTCTTTCGCGAAGTAGGTCAGGATCATGTCCGCTCCGGCTCGCTTGATGCCGAGGAGAGATTCCATGGATACTTTTTCTTCATCGATCCATCCATCGGCAGCTGCGGATTTGATCATGAGATATTCTCCGCTGACCTGGTAGGCTGCGATGGGTATCGCAAAAGAGTCAGCAAGATCGCGAACGATATCGAGATAGGGGCCAGCGGGTTTCACCATAAGCATGTCGGCGCCTTCGGCGACATCGAGTTCGGCTTCGCGCAGTGCTTCGCGACGGTTCGCTGGGTCCATCTGGTAGGTCTTCTTGTCTCCGGCTTTTGGCGCGGAATCAAGCGCGCCACGAAAGGGGCCGTAGTAGGCGGAGGCGTATTTCGCGGTGTAGCTGAGCAGAGAAACTTCCTCGTGACCTGCCGCGTCGAGAGCGGCGCGAATCGCACCGATGCGGCCATCCATCATGTCGCTGGGAGAAACCACGTCCGCCCCGGCATCAGCATGACAAAGTGCCTGTCGGCAGAGGATCTCCACCGTTTCGTCGTTGAGAATCTTCAGTTCGCCGGCGTCGTCTTCCACGACAATACCGTCGTGCCCGTCTGAGTTGTAGGGGTCGAGCGCGACGTCGGTAATGACGGCGACGTCGGGATACTGCTTCTTGATCGCCCGGATCGCACGCGGAACGAGACCGTCAGCGTTGCAGCATTCTTCGCCGTGGGAGGACTTGAGCTCTTCTTCGATTTTAGGAAAAAGAACAACGGCTCTCACTCCGACTTCGCGAGCGCGGCCCACTTCTTCGACGAGTCCGGCGAGGCTCCAGCGATAGAGGCCGGGCATGGATTCGATCGCATCGTTCTGCTCTTCATCGTGGAGAAAGAGCGGATAAATGAGATCCTCGGGCCGTAGAGTTGTTTCCCGGACGAGACCGCGAACCGCGGGTGACTTGCGGTTGCGCCTCGGGCGAATGGGGAGTGTCAGCTTTTCGGACATACTTCGTAACCTTCCTTCGTATCTTTGATTTCCCAACCGGCTTCTGAAATTTTATCGCGGAGCCGATCTGACTCTTCCCAGTTCTTTTCCTGCTTCGCAGCAAAACGCTTTTCGGCGAGTTCGGCTATCTCTGCAGGGACCGCTACGGAGGCGGCGGCATCGAGATCGGGCAACTCGAGTCCAAGGGCAGTGAGAACGAAACGAAGACCGATTCGCTCTTTGGCGGCTTCGTCAGGAGAAAGCTCGTCGGGCTTGATCGCTTTCATTGCCGAGAAAACACGACCAAGTGCATCGGGAGTATTCAGGTCATCCTGCAGTCCAGCAAAGGCATCAGCAAAGGAACCGAGATCCTGGACTTCCCGGAAGCGACTTAATCTTCCTAAGTCAGTGATCCAACCCTGTTCGGTATCTGATCCAACCCCGTTGGGCACTGCACTGTTAGCAAGAGCCGTATCGAACTTCGCGATGCGCTGCAGGGCCTGCTTCGCTGCGGCGAGGGCAGGGAAGGACTCGTTTCCGCTGTCGTCGCGGGCGACGAAGTTCAGCGGCTGCCGGTAGTGGGCCGAGATCAAGACGTAACGAAGATCGGCTGGTGAAAAGCCCGCTTCGATGAGTTGATCGAGCGTGTAGAAATTCCCGGCGCTCTTCGACATCTTTCCTCCGTCGACGAGAAGATGGGTCAGGTGGAACCAGTGGTCGGCCATGCAGTTTCCAGTGCAGGCTTCGCTCTGCGCGATCTCGTTTTCGTGGTGAGGAAAAACGAGGTCAACTCCGCCCGAGTGTAGATCGAAATTCTCTCCGAGGTACTCGCGGCACATCGCGGAGCACTCGAGGTGCCAGCCGGGTCGTCCCTCGCCCCAGGGGCTTTCCCAGTAGTTGTCGCCATCTTCGTCGCGTCGCGCTTTCCAGAGAGCAAAGTCGGCGACTGAATCTTTTTCGTATTCATCATCGGCGACCGCGCCGGATGCCCCGTCGCGCAACTCACGCTGATCGAGCCGCGAAAGTCGCCCGTAGGTGTCGAAGCTGGATACTTTGTAATAGACCGAACCATCGTCACTCTGGTAGGCGTGTCTTTTTTCCACGAGCTCTTCGATCATCGCGATCTGATGAGGGATGTGCTCAACGGCGCTGGGCTCTTCGTGAGGTGAGAGCAGGCTGAGCCGTTCGCAGTCCGCGCGAAAATGGTCGCGCCATTGGTTTGTGAAATCGATCAGGGTTTTTCCCGCCGCCTGCGAATCCCGGATCGTCTTGTCGTCGACGTCGGTGAAATTGCGGACATGCAGCGTGTCGATTCCGGAAAGCTCAAGAGTCCGACGAAAAACATCCTGCAAGACGAAGGTGCGGAAGTTTCCGATGTGAGCTGGGCCGTAAACGGTCGGGCCGCAGGCGTAGAAGCGGAAAGTTTTCCCGTCGGAGGGATTCAATTCCCGCACTTCGCGGGTCATGGTGTCGAACAATTTCATTGCATACAGGGCCCGAATTCCGGGCAAGAGAGCATAAACTTAGGAAATCTTCGTCGATCTAAGAAATTTTTCAGATGAAAACTTCTGATCTTAAAATTTATAATATTCGGATCTTTGATGTTTACCTGAAAATTCTTTGAGCTTCCCGCAATCTCGTTAATCTGCTATATTTTCCGCTCTTTTTCTAAGAATTTCCATGGCAGACAAAATATCTCGCTATGTAGGCATTGACCTCGATAGCAGTACATCGGCCCTGGCCTACGTGCGAGATGATGGTAATCCCGAAATTGTTCCCAATTTTGACGGCGAACGACTGACGCTGTCCGTGGTTTTCTTCGATCAATTCGAAGGAATCTTCGGTCGCATGACTCGCGAAGCTCTCTGTGGGATTAATTCCAACACGATGGACTCAACCACAATTCGGAAAGCTCTCGCGCAACTCTACAAACGTCACAACGCGGCCGCCAGCATCCTGAACCCGGAGTTACGGGAAGAGGCCGAACAAATGCTTGAGGCGATCGTGCATTGCCGCGAAAAATACGTCGACGCTTGAAATCCTGACTCTTTTTTTCATGACACCCGAGAACACTGTATCCATCCATCCCTACTTCCGTCCCCATGAAGGCAAACGCGATGAATTCATCGCCGGGATGAAGGCCTTCATCGAGCGCACCTCTTCGGAAGAAGGCGTTCTCTTCTACGAGTTCACGATCTGTGACGAGATCATTTTCTGCCGCGAAGCATACGTAGGCGGGGAAGGGGCCCTGGCCCACCTCGGCAACGTCGATGATCTCCTCCAGTCTGCCCTGGCAATTTCTGATCTGGAAAGACTCGAGATCCATGGCCCCGCTGCTGAGCTCGACAAGATGCGCGAAGCGCTGAAGGATCTACCTGTCGACTGGTTCGTGCTGGAGGCACGACTGGTAAAGTAGTGGCTTGCGAAGCCCGGCTTGCGAAGCCCGACTCCAAGGTATTGTGGTCGCGATAGAGCGGACACGCTTCGACTCCGATTCGTGCTTCACATGATCACGATCAACTGAGACACTCTTTCCTCTCGTCGCCATTCTTCAGGATTGCGGCGAACGTTTCATGAAATCTTTCTTTCTCCTGTTTCTCTTCACGGCATCTCTTTCTACCGTATGCCCGGCCCAGAATGCTGGCGACGAGGAGGTGATGACCCAAACGCCCCTGCTTGCTCCGTCTGCGGGTGTTGATGGTCCGCTCTTTGAGAAAATTCCAAGTTCGCTAAGTAGAGTCGATGTGCAATACGAGTTCGACCCAGAGCATCCGCTGCGCCGGCTCTACCCTTACGGATGGGCTACGGGAAATGTCGCGATCGGTGATCTCGACGGAGACGGAAAAGCCGATCTCTTTTTTCCGGGAACAACCGGGCCGCACCGGCTCTTTCTCCAGCGGGAGGATTTTCGTTTCGAGGAGGTGACCGAAGTCGCGCAACTCGGCGGTGCGGATGAGTGGGCCAGCTGCGCCGTGCTCGGTGATGTCGAAAACGATGGCGACCTCGATATCTATATCGTGAACTACGACAGTCCGAATCGACTTCTCATGAATATCTCCCGTGGTGGCGTCGTTCGCTTCACCGACATGGCCGATGACCATCGGGTCGATCGCCGGACCGGCGCGTTATCAGCGGCTTTCGTCGATGCGGACAACGATGGTAACCTGGATCTCTATTTGCAGACCTACCACATCGAACCGGAAGGTGGGCGCCCTGACAAAGTCATAACGGAGGTGGAAAACGGGCAGGTTAGAGTCGAGGAAAAATGGAGGGATTCCTATATCGGTTATCTCGACAATGAGGGAAATCCCCAGTGGGTCGAGTCACCGTTGCCGGACCAGTTTCTTCGCAACAATGGAAAGGGGCAGTTTTTCCCCCATCCGAATTCCAACCTCGGACAACGCGGTTCCTACTCGACCTCGCAGACGTGGTGGGATTTCGACCACAACCTTTCTCCTGATCTCTATCTCGCCAACGACAGTCACATGCCGGATCTGAATCTGCGAAATGTGGGAGATGGTTCTTTTGTCGGAACGGGAAATGTCGTCCTGCCAGCGACGCCATGGTGGTCTCGTGGCGGCGCCGCAGCTGATTTCGATAACGATTTGCTTGTCGATTTCTTCGCAACGGGATCTCACTTGTCATCGCACGCAGAACGACTCGCCTACGGAGAACCTTTCCGGCAAGATATTCACCGGGTCGGACTCACGGGTGGTGCAATGCAGGTGACCCGCAATACTTTATTCCAAAATACCGGATCGATTCGATTTCGCGAATTGGCGAGAATGGCGGGCGTGGCGCAGACCGGAACTTCTTGGGCGACACTTGCCGGAGACTACGACGGCGATGGGTTAACCGATTGCTTTGTCACGACCGGTTCGATTCGTGATTGGACCAGTCTTCCTTCGGGGCGGTTGGCAGGGCAAGCTCTCGCCGGAAAGACACGCTGGGATACTCTCGTGAATCAGCCCGAGAGAAGAGAGCGCGATGTTGCTTTTCAAAATCGGGGTGATTGGAATTTCCGGGACGTCAGCAAGGCGTGGGGAGTGGATCATCTCGGGATGAGTTACTCGGCCGGGCAGGGTGATCTCGATGGTGACGGTGATCTCGATCTTGTCTTATGCCCGCTGGGGGAAGAAGTTATCCTCTACCGCAACCGCAGCCAGGCGAACCGTGTTGTGATTGCCCTTCGCGGAGAAAAGACCAATCGCTATGGTGTCGGCGCCGAGATCATTGCGCGAGTTGGAGATCGAAAGTTGCTCGGCCAGATGTATCCAACAGGTGGTTACAAGCAATCGAACGATCCGGTCTGCGTGTTTGGTCTCGGTGCTGCGGAAAAGATTGATCGCCTTACGGTCCGCTGGCCATCCTCGGGAGCCCTGACGACCCTGACAGATCTGCAGGCGGGAAATCGATATGAGATCCGGGAAGCTTTCAGTATTGCCCCAGCGGTGGTCCGCGATCTGCCGACACGTCCAATTTTTCTGGGTTCCAATTTGCTCGAATCGGCGGGATACCAGGAGCCACCGTTCGATGATTACACCGTTCAACCACTGATCCCGCGTGGCGTTTCGAGGACCGGACCGTCACTCGCTGCCAGCGATCTCGATAGCGATGGAGTGTCGGAATTGTTTTTTGGCGGAACAAAAGATGTTCCAGCCCGTTTGGTGGCTCAGTCAGGAAAATTTCTCGGCACGACGGACCGGATCGAACAGCACGCAAGCCGGGTCGACGGAGCGGTGATTTTCTTTGATGCGAACAATGATGGGAATCCCGACCTTTTCTCTGCCAGCGGAGCGGTCGAAACTTCCGGAGAGGAAAGTCGTGACCGCCTCTATCTCGGAGGCAGTGCCGGGTTCCAGCCGGTCGCTTTCCCGAAAGACGCAGAGTCGAACCCGCCGATCAATTCGGGTCCCGTAGCAGCCTGCGATTTTGATCGCGACGGGAACGTTGATCTTTTCGTCGGTTCGCGTTTTGCGGTGGGGCGATATCCGGAGTCTGGCAGCAGTCGCCTCTATCGAAACGACGGGACCGGAGCTTTCGAAAATGTGACCGAGCAATCCGCCGCGGGACTGAGTCAGGCCGGGGCTGTCACTTCTGCAATCTGGACCGACGTCGATGCGGATGGTTGGCGCGATCTGCTCGTGACAACGCATTGGGGACCGATTCGGCTATGGAAAAACAAGGAGGGAAAACTATTCGAGGCAACGGCAGAGGCTGGCCTCGCGGAGAGGACGGGGCTCTGGAATGGAATCTTCGGTGGTGACGTTGATAATGATGGTGACATCGATTACGTGGTTACCAATGAGGGGCTAAACAGTTTCCGGAAAGCCCCTGCGGAAATGTTCTTCGGTGATTTCCTGGGAATTGGGAAGCCGCACCTGATCGAGACAGTGACGGAAAAATCGGTGCGCTTTCCCCGACTGGGCTGGCTTGATCTTGCCGAACTGCAGCCAAAAATCCTCGAGGACTACCCGTCGCCGGGTGCCTTTGCGAGTAGCGGAATCCCCAAGCTCTTTTCCGAGGAAGCGTTTTCCAAGGCGACCCGATTCGAAGCCAACACCTTGGAGGCCAGCTGGCTCGAAAATGATGGCAAGGGCGTCTTTACTTTTCACGCCCTTCCTCGGATCGCCCAGGCCTCGACGTCCTACGGGGTTGTTCTCACAGACATCAATGCCGACGGCCGATGCGACATCTGGATGATTCAGAATCGTTCTTCAGCGAACCTGCGACAGCCTGACCCGGAGGCCACCAGTGTTTCCCAGCTCTTTATGAACACAGGGCGCAAGGCGGATCCTTTTCTTCCGCTCTCTCCGGAGGCAAGCGGCTTGCTCGTCTACGGCCCCGGTCGCGGAGTTATCGCCACCGACTTGAACAAAGATGATCGTGTTGATCTTGTCGCGTCGATTCAGAATCACGCGCCAGCTGCTTTTCTCAATCGTTTCACGCCCACGAAAACGAGACCCCTCAAGGTGCGTGTCGAAGGAAAAGGCAAGCATCCCGCCGGTGCGAGAGTGACGGTGAACGTGGACGGCATGGAAACGCAAACCGCTGAATACTACGCCGGCGGTGGATACCTCAGCCAGTCCCCGACCGTTCTCTTTTTCGCCGCTTCTGGTGCGGAGAAGACCAAAGCTGTTGTGCATATTGAATGGGCTGATGGGACTCGGACGAAGCGAACGGTTTATTCGGATTGAATCAGGCTCGGGAGCTCCAGCGGCCTTCACTTTCCCTTCTTTACACATTCTCAACTCACCCTACCATGGCGACACGCATGGTAGTTTCGCGACCGATCTTCTCTGCAATCTGGTACGTCCTCTTGGTCGCGGTAGTTTCCACGATCGCAGACGAGGCTATTGATGTGGGCGCAGAGGAAAGTCACCAACGATTTGTCGAAACCGTTGAAGAGTCTTCGGAGTCGTGTTTTTCCGAAATTGTAAAACGCTACGACCGATACCTGTCAGCGAATCCGAACGACCCAATCGCTGCAACAGAGCGATGCCATTTCATTACCTACTTTGTCTACTCCGAGGATTTTTACATCGAGTCAGCGGAGGAGTTGCTGGAGAAAAGTGAAGCTTATCTGGATCGATTCGATGACGATCCCTTCGTTGAACTTTATCGGCTTGGTGAACTTTATGGAGAGGATGCGATCTCCAGAGCCGAGAAGTTGCTGAAGAACAAGAAAGTGGATTGGAGCGACGAGCAATTGGCGGAAATTCACCTGACCCTTGCTCGACAATACAGCTACAACAAGGAGCCGGAGGCTTCTCGCAAGCATGCTGAGCTGTCCTTTGAAAAACATGCCACTGCCGACACTCAAATTATCTGGGGCGAGGCGCTGAAGGACGATTCGCGAAGAGCTGCTGCGATTGAAGTGCTGAGCCAGAGATTTCCTGACGAGGGGATTTACCAGAAACGAAACCGTATGAATCTCCTGTCGGAATTGGGCGATGAAGGTTCCGCGATGACCCTGCTCGACGAATTGAGTGAAGATGCAGATCATTTGGTGAACCAATTCGAGATTGCCCAGATCTACGCTCGCGGAGGTAAGGTCGAAAAAGCGAGGAGGGCATTCTCCAAGGCGATGGAGAATGGGTGGAACAAGGCGGAAATCGCGAGAGAGGCCTTCGCCCTCGAAAAGAAGTATGGTGATGGGGAAAGCACGCTGGCGGCCTACAATCAGCTTCGGGATCAGGGTTTTGGAACGGATCCTTTGCTTCGCTATCGCCTGGGCTTGGTAAACGACTATCCCAAACTTCCGTGGAGAGCATGTGATCTTCTGGGTTTGTTAGCGCTGGCAGGATGTGGAATTGGGCTGATCCTCTTTCCCTTGCTGTTTCTTGTTCCGATTCACCACTGGGGATTGATACGGGAGAAGAAAGGAAAGACCGGTCTGGAATGGGATCCTGCCTGGGGTATGCGTCGCGCCTGGCTCGTGCTTGCGATGTATCTCGTCGTCACCACGGCGATGAATTATCTTTTTGGCTACGAGGCGCTCATTTGGAGCTTCAGCGATGACAGCAACGAGGAGTTTCCCGGATTGCCCGGTATTTCACTGGCACGGATTTTTCTGGTCGGCGACATGCTCGTTTTTCTTGGATTGATTCTCTGCCTCGGATGGGGCTTCCATCGCGCAATTCCAACTACGGAATGGTCGACGAGGAAAGCAATCGGGCTGGCATTTCTTATTGTTTTTCCCGTAAAAATTCTCGCCGGTATAAACGAATCGTTTCTAACCGTGTTCCAATCAACACCGGCAGCAGATGCCAGCATCCTGACAGAAATGCTAAGCGCAGCATTGGAGCATTACGGTCCGCTTGGACTCATTTTCGGAGTCGCGATCATGACTCCCATTATCGAGGAAGTCATCTTTCGTGGCGTCATGCTTACGGCGATCACAAAATACATTCCCTTTGCCTGGGCCAATGTCTTGCAGGCTTTCGCCTTCATGGCAGTGCATGAGAACTTAGAGTTTTTTCCTTTTCTCTTCTGCTTCGGGCTGATCTGCGGCTATCTACGAAAGGCGTCTGGAGGACTGCTTCCCAGTATCCTTCTTCATGCCTTTCACAATGGCTCGATCGCTCTCAGCTTGATTTTCTTTGCGTGGTAAAAGGTGAAATTTATTGCTGTGCCCCGCGCTTCCGTAGGGGACACCTCCTGGACCTGCAAATTGGGAATCCGGTTCATTGGAAGCCAGTTGATCGAATTGGAATGGAAAGAAAGTGCTACGAAAATCCATGCCTTTCAGGATTGGATTCCCTGCGAGACTTTGAGAAAGGTGCATCCCTACACGCAGCAAGGCCCGAAAACGTTTCCGCGACATCATCCAGCGGACTGACGGAGGCGACCATCTACCCCAGTGACTCGACGTGACTCAAGACGTCTTGAAACGGCACTTCTGCCAGAGCTCCAAAAGCTTCGTTTCTTTGCAATCGTGCCGCCGACGTCGCGGGGCTGGTGAGGCCGCAGAGAAAGCGAGTGAGTTGGCGTGGCTGGCGTAGCGCAGCATGTCCAAGCGCGTGCATTTCGCGAATGATGTCTGCTTTTTCGAGATCGATGGAAACGCGTTTTCCTTCCGGCAGTTTTCCTTGGGAGTGATCTCCTGTGCAGACATTGCAGGCACCGCATGGTTCGGACTCTTCGCCGAAGTAGCGAATCAATTGCTGCGGGATGCATTCACCGGTTTCGCAAAGGCTGGTCACGAGGTGAAGGCGCTCCACCTCGGCAGCTTCGCGCGACTCGAATTGCTCAACAAGCTGCTTTGTCAGGGAGGAAACGGTTTTGTCCTGTGAGTTGACCAGCTGATAGGAATGACACAAGCCCGATGGCTGAATCACGGCATCGCCGATGTCGGCGAGGTAGCCAATCGCTTTTCGGATCCGCTCTTCCGTTTCCCCAAGTTCGAATGCGGACTCAGCGATGTCGAAGGTGTGCCACTTGTATCCCTTCTTCCCGGTTTCAAAGAGATGCTTCAGGAAACGCTGTCGATCTGGTGTGTGACCGGCGAGGACATTGTCGAGATCCCGCAGAAGCTGGACCTTGTAACCCCCGTAAAACGGGCCGCGCGAAACAAGAATGCCTTCCAGCTCCAGGTAGGTTATCGCGGTATTCACAACGATGGGACGAATGTCCTTGGAGCGGGAGAGGTCGTAGCGGGATATCGAAAAATGCTCGCCCTGCAGCAAGAGATGTTCGACGAGCGATTTAAGAGCGGTAGCGGAAGGCGTGTCACCGTAGATGAAATTTTCCAGCACGGTCAAATCATCGGCGCAGGCAAGAATCTCGCAGGTCGACTTCTCGCCATCGCGCCCGGCGCGCCCGGATTCCTGAACATAGTTCTCCAGTGACTTAGGAAGATTGTAGTGAAAGACGTGGCGGATATCTGCTTTGTCGATCCCCATCCCGAAGGCGATGGTCGCGACGACGACTTCGATGGATCCATCCATGAATCCGTCTTGCACTTCGGCGCGGTGGTCGTCCCGCATTCCGGCATGATAAGCCCGGGAGTTTGCTCCTGCCTGGGAAAGCATTCCGGCAACGCGCTCTGCGGTCTGCTGGAGAGTGACGTAGACGACAGTCGAGGCCCCGGGCTCGCGCGATTCGACGAGTTCGAGAAGTTTCTTTTCCCTCTCTGTCTCGGTGACCGGATGAACTCGGAATACCAGATTGGGCCGAGCGAACGGGGTCTGGGTGTGATCTTCCTCCGCGATATGGAAGCGTTCCCGGATTTGTGCTGCGACTCGAGGGGTTGCCGTTGCCGTTAGCGCGAGGACCCGCGGGATTTTCAGGTCCCTCGCGAGGAGAGCGAGCTTGAGATAGTCGGGCCGAAAGTTGTGTCCCCATTCCGAGATGCAATGAGCCTCATCGACAGCGAGCATATCGATCTTGCAGCGGCGCAGTCGGCGGAGGAAGCCCTCGTTGGCGAGGCGTTCGGGAGCGACATAAAGCAGCTTGAGCGTTCCATTCTCCATCTCATTGTAGATGTCGCTGATTTCACTCCGCTCCAGGGTCGAGTCGAGTCGAGCTGCGGAAATAGATCGTGCCTGCAGCGCTTCGACCTGATCTTTCATCAGGGCTATCAGCGGTGACACCACCAGAGTCAGCCCGTCGAACATCAGTGCGGGCAGTTGGTAGCAAAGGCTCTTGCCGCCACCCGTCGGAAACAGGGCCAGTGCCGACCGGCCCGCGAGCAGGGAATCGATTACCCGCGCCTGGCCCGGACGAAATTCCGAGTGGCCAAAGTGCTCGAGCAGAAGAGTTTCTTTCTCCATGAATTCAACGACTTGGTGTGTAGCCACGCCAGAATCTGGAGCTACTCTCGCAATGTTCTACGATCAGCTTATTTTTTCTGAAAGTCGAAACTCTCGACTTCAATGCTGATGATCTTGGCTTTGCCGGGCTTCTTCAACTCGACAAAATTGGCGGTTATTTCCGCTCCGTAGAAGATGTTGGAGTTGCGAAGGCTCCGGAATTGAATCGATCCGCCGACACCCAGCTTTTCATTGACGGGAGCACTGGAAGTAAGGTCGAGCGGCCCCGCAGTGCCACGGTCTCCGAACAGGGTTACGTAATCACCCTTCCGCAAAACGTTCTCTCCATCAACTCGCAACGCATTGTCGTAGCCAACTGCCTCGTTGACTTCTGCATTGTCGATAAAGTCGACTAATTCACGGCGACTCATGTAGACATAGGGATGGATCACGCCTTTGAGAAATTCGATTTTTCCTCAATTTCAGCGATCCGCTTTGCTCAGGATTCCGCTGCGCTCTTTGATTTTTAAATCGTGCTGCATTTGCTCTGTTTTCAACTGGCCTTTCGAGTCGTGTGTTGCTTCCAAAATATCCACGTAGAGAAATTCGCTACCCTCCATCACTGCGACCCTGTATTGCCAACTGTATTTCGAAAGTCGGTCTCGGTTTTTATCCAGATTTTCCGAGTAGATTAGCGCCCACTGAGCTGGATCCTTGCTCGATATTGCGGTTTGGGACCAGCTTTTTCCCGTGTAGATGAGTAGGAGAAAAACAGTAAGGAGAATGGATACAGATTTCGTCATGATTGATTTTCAAACCTTAATTTCCTGTAACCGATACGACAACTGAATTTCCTTTGGACCTGTCAGACCCCCTGCAATTACCTCACTTATGTTTCCGTATAGTGCTTGCCGCAAAAATTTAATCCCCATAAACTCCCGACACGATGACACAAGATAGACTTTTCCTCCGAAGCGCCCTCGTCGCCATCTTTTTTGCGGCGACTCTTTCCGCAGAAGCTGAATCCCGATCCTGGACAAATGATGCAGGGAAAACGATTCAGGCTGAATTGGTCGATGTCGAAGGTGATAAGGCGGTGCTGAACATGAATGGAAACAACTTCCCGGTTCCGATCAACACCCTTTCCGAAGCCGATCAGGAGTTTATCAAAAACTGGAAAAAAAGTGCGCCAAGCGACTCGTCTGGCGATGCAAATATCGCAGGCAACTGGGATAGTGAATGGCCCAAAATCGTTTCCGCCGATGTCAGCCAGGATATTGAAATCCTTAAAGAGGACGAGGCTGAGGGGGAATACATCTACGCAAGCGACCACTACGAGTTCATCTGCGACGTGAAGCTGAATGCCTCCGTCGTGAAGCGTTTTTCTCTTCTCTTTGAAGCGACAAATCAGTTCATCCGCGAGCTGCCGATCGGAATGGTGAAGCCTTTCCGCGAAGAGCGTCACAAGATTCATCTATTTGAAAGCTACACCAGCTACACTTCCGCAGGCGGGCCAGCTGGCTCTGCCGGGGTATACATCAGTCGCGGAGGTGAGGGAGACATTCTCGTTCCCCTGACCAGTCTTGGAGTGAAAAAGGTCGGCAGTAATTTCAGTGTCGACTACGATAAGGAAAACACGACCCTCTCTCATGAGATTACCCACCAGATCACCGACAAGGAATACTACGCGCTCGGATCACGCGGATGGTTCACCGAGGGGGTTTCGGAATACGTCGCACAGAGCGGCTACCGTTCTGGAAAATTCAATGTGAACGATCTCCAGAAACTGAAGGATTACGTGACTGCTTATGGCGAGGATGGAAAAGGCGGGCGCGCACTCGGAGAAGAATTCGAGGCGCCGAACCTGGAAGACTTCATGACGCAGGATTATGGGCGCTTCCTCGAGAACTCCATGTTCAACTACGGCTTTGCTGCTTTGGTCGTGTACTACTACTTCCACATGGACCAAGAGAAGGACGCTGCCAACATCAAAAATTTCCTGAAAGGCCTCAAGGAAGGGAAGAAAATCCCGGAAATGTATGAGCCTCTCCTCGCGGGTCGCAGCTGGGATGAAATGGAAGCCGATATCACCAAAGCCTGGCGCTCTCGCGGAGTGCGCATCAGATTTCAATAACAAAACCACAAAAGTGACAGAGTTGGATCGAGGGCTTGACCCTGTCAGGTGTTTGACTAAACCCTGTTTGGCTTAATCATATGAGCAAAGAAATATGCCGTTGGGGCATTCTGGGAACGGCGGGAATCGCGCGAAAAAACTGGCAGGCCATACGCTTGTCGGGCAACGGGGAGCTTGTTGCCGTAGGTAGCCGGACGGAAGAGCGCGCTGCGGAATACATTGCCGAGAATCAAGCGCAGGTGCCTCATGATCCACCGCCGCGTCCGATTGGCGGATACGAGGAGATGATTGCTGCGGATGATATTGACGCGCTATACATCCCTCTGCCCACAGGTGTTCGAAAGGAGTTCGCGATCAAGGCGGCGCAAGCCGGAAAGCATGTTCTCTGCGAAAAGCCCTGCGGAGTGAATTCAGATGAGGTTCGCGAGATTATTGATGCCTGTGAAAGTTCGGGCGTGCAGTTCATGGATGGCGTTATGTTCATGCACAGCGATCGTTTGGTCGCGCTGCGCGCGGATTTGGATTCGGAGGAAGCGGTTGGTCAAATCAAGCGGATCGCGACGCAGTTCAGTTTCATGGCTCCGGATGATTTTCTTGAGGAAAACATTCGCATGCATTCCGAGCTCGAACCGCTCGGAAGCCTCGGCGACCTCGGCTGGTATAACATTCGGATGATTCTCTGGACCCTCGGATACGAGATGCCGATTGCGGTTCGCAGTCGCATGATCCGTCAGGCGGGGCGCCCCGACAGCCCTGATGCGGTGCCGATCAGTCTTTCCAGTGAACTGGTTTTTGCGGGTGGGGTGACGGCGAGCTTTTATTGCAGCTTCGAAACCGAGCACCAGCAGTGGGTGAATATCAGCGGAACAAAAGGCCACATCACGATGAATGATTTCGTGCTGCCTTACTTTGGTGCGGAAGTCGGATTTAACGTGGAGCAGGCGGAGTTCGAAGTCGATATCTGTCAGTTTCATATGGAGCGCCATTCACGGCGAGTCGCTGTTCACGAGCATGGAGACAGCCACCACACATCACAGGAGACGAAATTGTTTCGGTGCTTTGGCGATCTTGTATTGGGCGGCACGCCTGATGCTCACTGGCCCGAGATTGCACTCAAGACGCAGCAAGTCCTTGACGCCTGCCTTGTCTCAGCTCGCGACGGCGGACGCGAGGTAACTCTTTGATATGACAGAAAATATTCTACGCGGTTTGATCGGGGTGATCGTTCTCCTCGGCATTGGCGTGTTGATGAGCAAACACCGAAAAAAAATTAACTGGCGTCTCGTGATTGGCGGGATCGCCCTGCAGGTAATTCTTGCGGTGCTGATTCTGGCAACTCCCTTCAGCGTTGTCGTAGAAAAAATCTCGGCAGCTTTTGTGACCCTGTTAGGATTCAGTGATGTCGGAGCAGAGTTCATGTTTGGCACTCTGATCGATGCGAGCACCTATGGTTTTGCTTTTAAGGTTCTGCCGACGATTCTCTTTGTCGCCGCGCTGACTTCGCTTCTTTACTATCTGGGGGTGCTGCAGTGGATTGTTTTCGGCTTTGCCTGGTTCATGAAACGGCTCATGAAATTGTCGGGGGCAGAAAGCCTTGCCGCAGCAGCGAATGTTTTCGTTGGCCAGACTGAAGCCCCGCTCGTCGTGAAACCCTACATCGATCGCATGACAAGCTCGGAGCTGATGGCTCTGATGACCGGAGGGATGGCAACCATTGCTGGAAGTGTCTTCGGCTTGTATGTCGTCACCTTGGGCGGAGGGGATGTGGAGGCGCAGGTCGCGATCGCGAGGCAACTGCTGACGGCGTCGATGATGAACGCACCAGCGGCTCTGCTCGTCGCAAAAATTCTCGTGCCCGAGCGGGAAGAAGTTTCGGAGGATCTGTTCATTCCCAAAGAAAAGGCAGGTCGAAATGCGCTCGATGCTCTCGCCAAGGGAACAACGGAGGGACTCAAGCTTGCGCTGAATGTCGCGGCAATGCTGATCGTTTTCGTCGCGGTGATCGCGATGTTCAATGCGATTTTCGGTTGGGTCGGGGGATGGGGAAAAGGGGAAGACGGAGGCTACCTCGACGATCTTGTTGTCTATGCCAGTGGAGGTGTTTTCACAGGCCTCTCGCTGGAGGCTATTCTTGGATTTCTCTTTGCTCCTGTCGCACTCGCAATTGGAGCGGAGCAGGGTGATCTTTTGCAACTGGGTCAGCTGCTCGGAACGCGGATGGTGTCGAATGAGTTCGTTGCTTATCTCGAACTGGGAAAAATTAACGACGCGGGTGGCCTCAGCCCAAAAACCATGTTCCTCGCAACTTTCGCACTATGTGGATTCGCGAATTTCAGTTCGATCGGAATTCAGATTGGCGGGATCGGAGCTCTCGCACCGGAACGACGAAGTGACCTCGCTGCTCTTGGCTTCAAAGCGATGCTCGGTGGAACCATCGCGAGCCTGCTTACTGCAAGTATTGCGGGAATGTTTTTTGGGATTGCGTGAGGAAGAATGGTTCCCTCTGAATCCATAGGTTTATCTAAACGAATTCATTTACGGAGACAAAATTCGCGCCCATTCGCGAATACCCGCGAATGAAAAGAATCTGACGGGCTTCGAAAATTTGACCCGGAGTCTTCTGGACGGGCAAAATTAAGGAGGCGCTATTTCTTCGGCACCTTGATCTGTTGGCCGATTGCTAGCTCACGAAAATCGACGCTTCTGTTCAGGCCCATGATTTTCTGATGGTCGACTTTCAATGCCTTGGAGATTGTTGCCGGACTTGATCACATAAGTTTGAGTTACGGGTTTCGCTTTGGGCTTCTCCGCAGCAGGTGGCTTCGGCTTTTCCCTCTTTTCATCGACCGGCTTGATCAGAGTCGTCTCTTGCTCTTGTCCGAGCGAGTCGTTGATGCAACAGGCGGCGTAGAAAATGCAGAAAATGGCGGTGTGTCGTCTCATGATCAGATATCCAAGACTAGCACAATTCCAACGGTTTATAAAAGTATTACCCAGCTATGAGATACTTGAGACCAATCAGGAAAATGAGGGCGAAAACGACCTTCTTCAATGTTGAGAGAGGCAGGCGATCGAGAGTGAGCTTTCCGAGCCAGACGGCAACTGCGGCCGCGGGAATGGAGATTCCGACGAGAAGAAAGAGTCGCGGAGTGAAGTCCCCGTTTCCGAGCATGAGTAAATTTCGGACGACTACTCCTGCGATGAAAACTGCCTGCAAGGTGGCAACCATTTCGACTTTCGACCACGATCGTGAATAGACATAGGCGACGACGGGTGGTCCGCCAACGTTGTAAGCTCCTGCGAGAACTCCGCCGATGACTCCAAATCCGGCTCCGGCTTTTTTCGGAATCTTCCACTTAGAAATTCGGTCGGAGAGAAACTCGGCGATGGCGATGAGCATGAGAATGATTCCGAGCACGCGGACGACAAAGGTGTCATCGAGTTGTCGCAGAGAATAGTAGCCGATTGGAATCCCCAGCATCATACCGAGGCAGAGAGGTCCGGCATTTTTCAGGGAAAGGCCGGACCGGTTCGCGAAGACGATCATGAGCGTGACGGCGAGACTGGCCATCGTGACAAAGTTCACTGCGTCACGAACCGATATGACGAGCGGGAGAATCGCCATGCAGAGGATCGCACCGCCAAAGCCGGTCGCCGACTGGAGGTAGGCAGCAGCGAACAGGGTTGCCGCTACCACGATGACTACGAGGTCGAGATCCATCAGTTGGTGGAGTCGACTTCTTCGATATCGAGTTGCAGGGACGTTGATGGAAGGGCTTCGCCCTTTGGTGCGGAGACGAGCTCGGTGTCTCCGCGCTTCCTCCATTTCTTCAAAGCGAGTTCGCCCGAAAGTCGGCCCAGCTTGCTATCCGCGTAGCCGCTACCGACATCAAGAGAGGGGACGGTCCGAAGTTCGAAGTGGAGGTGAGCGAGGTAGTTGCCGTTTGCGGTCCCGATTGTCCCAAGTTTATCTCCTCGCCTTACCTGTCTTCCAACTGGGACTGACATGGAATCGAGATGGGCGTAGAAAGATTGGATCTGTGTCCCATCGACGAGTTCGTGGAGAAGAATGACAATGTTGCCCCAGCCATCGACAGGCCAGCCCGCGTAGATAACGAGACCATCTGCCGTGGCATAGACCGGATCTCCGAGATCAGAATTCCAGCCGCCAATCCCATTGAAATCATCGCCCAGGTGTCGGTTTGTCAGGAAAGGCTGGGCGTTGTAGGTGAGAGCACCAAGTCGACTTCCTACCGGTGATTCAAAATGGTCGGCAGTCGGAGCGGTGACCATCTCGATCGGAGAAGGGACGGCGAATGCAGGATCAAAAATGGCGTCTTCGCCGGCGCGGATCAGACCGATTCTGGCCTGATTCTCCGGATCCCAGTCGTAAGCAGGAGATTTGTCGCTGGTGCGCGCGACGAGGAAAAGGATCATCAGAATCGCTGCCACAACGATGAACAGTGGGAGCACAAAACGATGCCATTCCCGGAGGTGCAGTTGGATATCGAAATAGGGAATTTTCTTCAAGGCGTTTCCGGGGCTTGGTCGTGGTAACCGACCATGGCCTCGCGGACTTGAAGTTGTCAAGTCAGGGTGACATCGTGAGTCCATGACCTCTCGGTGTTTGCTACAGCTATTACTTTTGCTTTTTTCTTTCGGTTCCTTCGGAAGAGCTGGCGATAATCCGAACATTCTCATGATCGCTGTCGACGACCTTCGTCCGATGCTTGGTTGCTACGGAGATTCGCGGGCGAAAAGTCCGAACATCGACGAGCTCGCGGGACAGGGCCTCGTTTTCGAGCGGGCCTACTGCAACTACGCGAAATGCGGGCCGTCACGTTTATCGTTGATGACGGGACTGCGACCGGGTGCCGTCGGCATTTTTGGAAACCGGGAAACGGACGTTGTGAAGTTTCGGGAAAGGCGAGGGGATGCGACTCCCATGTCGCGCTGGTTTCGCGAAGCAGGATACGAGACGCGGTGCTTTGGCAAGATCTACCACGATGGCTGGGATGTGCCGGATGACTGGAGCGCCCCGCCTCGACCGGGTCGTGACCGGGAGATGTGGGAGGTAGCAGGAGAAGATCCGAAAACAGATCTAACGACAATCGCGGAGCGAACCGCGTGTCCGATTATCCAGTCTCCAGATGTCGACGATGAATACTTTTTCGCTGGTCGCATGGCGAAGGAGTTTTCTGACCTCCTCGAAAGTCGAAGCAGCGAGGAGCCATTTTTCTACGCCGTGGGTTTTCGGCGTCCCCATCTTCCCTTCATCGCACCGAAACGATACTTCGACATGCACCGACCCGACGAATCGTGGCTCGCGGAAAATACTGATCCGCCCAAGGGTGTCCCGTTTTTTCCCTGGTTTAACTCCGACGGCTACGTTGGCATGGCGAAGAAAGTTGGAGAGCCCATGCCGGAAAAAATGACTCGGGCTGATGCGATCGCATTCAATGGATTTGAGATGAGAAGTTATCTCGATGTGCCCTATCGCGGAACCATTGCGATGTCCCGACAGCTTGAACTCCTGCAGGCCTATGCCGCGTGCATTTCCTACGTCGATGCACAGGTCGGGAAGATTCTCGCGGCATTGGAAAAGACAGGGGAGCGTGATAATACGATCGTTCTCCTGTGGTCCGATCATGGTTGGCACCTCGGTGAAATGAGCGCATGGGGAAAAATGACGAACTACGAAATCGCAAATCGCATCCCGCTGATCATTTCCGCCCCCGGCGGCAAAACGGGAAACACAAAAAGCCTCGCAGAACTCGTCGACCTCTATCCGACGCTCTGCGATCTGGCAGGCGTGAAAAAACCCAATCACCTGGAAGGGGAGTCGCTCGTGGACACAGTTCGTGAAGGGAAGCTGGAAGAAGATCCCGTTCGCCACGAGTACGTTCGCTACAATGGTCGTTATCATGGCCGAGCTCTACGGACGTCGACTCATCGGTATGTGCGGTGGGTGAATCGCAAAGGGGAACTGGAGCTGGAGGAGCTATACAATCTGGAGACTGATCCGCATGAGACAACGAATCTCGCGTCAAGTCAGCCAGCGGAGTTGGAAGAACTGCGAGCCACTCTGCTGAAGCAGTAAAGACTCAGTTCACCAGTTCCTCCTTTCGCAAGAGTCGGAAACGGCTCGTAGCGTTTTTGTGTCTGGTCTTCGCTCGTCCTCACCTCAATCCCAAACGCGTCTCCAACTCTCCCCGCCACTTCACCGTTTCCTCGTTCCTTGCATCAGCATTGGCGGAGATGTTTCGTTCGTAGAATGTGATGAGCTGTTCGTGAAGTTCTTTTCGGATATCCTCGGAGAGAACTTCCGGCTGGGCAAAGTAGCTGGGCTTGGGGCTCGTGTTCTGGGCGATGCAGCGATAGAGAAAGATGCGGTCGTAGGTGCTTTTTAAGGGCAGCCGATCCAGCTCGCGGAATGTCTCTCGCAGGACTTCCTGGTTTGCATCGAATTTGCTGAGGAGGTGGGCGAGCTCGATTCCGTAGACCCAATTAGGGTTGCGGTAGCGATTCGTGGGATCGTACATTCCTGCGGTTTCTCTGGCGACTATGCCAAGGGTCTGCCGCACCAGGCTAAGCAGGTAGGCATCCATCGCTTTCTTACCGAGTTTCTTGCCGCCCTTCCAGATCAGTTCCGACCCGGCAATCCAACCGGCGGCGAGAAGCGGATTTGATGTGAGCAGCATTTTACCTCCCTGCCAGAGATAGCGCATCGGCTTGAGATAGGGCTGCAACTCTTCGTACTTCTTGTAAACGGTACTGGCCTTTCTCACGTTGTCGAAGGCCTTACGCAAATTCATCTGCTGGAATTCGACGACAGGAAGTTCTTCCAGCAAAAGGATGATCTGGATGGAGGCTCGGTTTACCGCCTTGAGAATGTCTTCGAGGTTCAGTTCGAGCAGAGGGCGGTCGGACTCGGGCTGGTAGATCCGGGCGATGGACTCGGTGAAGGAAACGAGATCAAGCAAGAGGGTTCGACTCTCGAATTTTCCTTCGCTCCAGTATACTCCGGAGGAAAAGCGTTGCAGCATCAGGTCGGCTTCGTCGTCGAGCAGCGTAGCGACGCGGTCGTCCATTGTCATGTGCGCTTCGTCTTTCCAATCGACTGCGTGTAGCAGTTTGTAGTCGGGAAACTCCATGAACTCTCCATAGGCCATGAGAACCTTTTCGAGATCCGCTCGCTTGCTGTCGAGTCGGCTCGCTTCGCCCTGGATGGCACGCCTCGCGATCTCGACGACGTCTTCTTCCTTTGGCTCTTCCTCTTCCCGAATGCGGGCGAAGCCGATGACCATCAATCCTGTGAGTGAGCCGATCACGAGAACCCAGCGCAGCCACTCGGGATCCGTTGTCGCAAAAAAGCCTCCGACTGCTAGAAGCGAAAACAAAATGCCCGCAGCGAGCCGTCCTCCACTGTTCAGGAGGGACTGCTTTCCAAGGGAGTTGGCGTAAGACTTTTCTTTTGCCTGTTCCTCTACCAACTCGATTTCTTCCATGGTCCTGAATCAGGAGCTTTTCACAGCTTCGTAGATCTCAGCCAGCTCAATGAGAAGCGGTTCCAGCTTCTCGTAGTAGGCGTCTTCCTCCATCTCGCCCTTTTTCCGGCGCAGGGCCTTTACCGAGCGTTCCAATTCGTTGCGTCGAGCGCGTTGTTCAGGAGAAAGGAGTTTCTCTAATTCGCTTCTGACGAGGACACGCTGCATTGCAAGTTCTCCATCTGGTGCCGCTTCTTTACTGGGAGTCTGGGTGGCGGTGACACCTTCATACCATTCGGCGCGGGACCCAAGCTTGTCTCCATTGTCATCGAGAATGGCGTGCTCGGTGGCGAGGCGGCTTTTGTTCTCGTAAAAACTCGCTACCTTTTCCGACGCGTAGATGAATCCCTCAAGAAGAGAAACTTGCTCGTCGTTGTCGACATCTGCATCGGTGAGGCCGCCGATTGCTTCCGCAAAATAATCGCCGAAACGGGTGTAGAAAACTTCCGCTTCATTCTTCGTTGCGGTTATGATGACGCGCTGTTCCCGAGATAGCTTTCTCACAAAAGAGCCGCTCGATGAAGCGGTATTGATTACGGTGAGTTCCCCTTCGTAGGCGTCGACCCATTTGGCCAGTTCGTCGTCGGTGAAATCAGGGCCGTGCAAATTGAACTTCACGGCGCGGCTGTCAAAACTGCCATGCCCGATCAGCACGATCCAGAGAGAGGGTTCCTCCACTTCTGCGATCGTTTTCTCAATTTGCTCGACGGGGGTGGAGCCGCCTTTTTCTTTTTCGATCCGCGTGAAGGCAGCGCCTCCTCGTTCTGCAGCTGTTTTCCAGAGATCGGCATTCTTGGAAAAGACTTCATCGTATTCGTCTGTTCCGGCAGTACCGACTACCACGAGAACGCGTAACTCTTCATCAGCGGTCAGGCTGAGATGAGGAAGCAAAATGGCGAGAGCCAAAAAGAAAAACCGGTTCATATCAAAGAATGCCCTGCTTGCGACGAATGATCCATTCTCCAAGGAAGAAGGCGAGCGCGAGGAGAAAGAGCCATGGTGCGTGCCATAGCGGGCGCTTTCGGACTTCCGTTACGGGCAGTTCAAGTCCTTCCAGCAACTCCGGGAGACTGGCAAGAGTATCGAGGGTGAACACTTCTCCGCCTGTGGCTGCGGCGATTGCCTCAAGGCGTTCGCGATCCGGACCGAGATGGGCAAACTCGCGCGCTTCCGGATTGAAAGATCGAGCTGTTTCGGCAGTGCCGATTTCTTCTCCATCTCCGTCAACGACTGTTGCCTTCACCAGATAGCCGCTCCCCGCATCAGAAGCATGCGCGGCGGTAAACAGGCCCGGTTCGTCGAGTGAGGGCTCTGCCGTAATCTGGGTCGTCTCTCCCGCATCATCCGTCACGGAGAGGACTACGGTCGCGTCATCCTGCTCTCGGAAATTCTCCTGCCGAACTCGGACGGAAAGTTTTGTCAGGGGAAGTCCGCCGGCATCGAGTTCCTCCTTCTCCATTTCAACGCGGCTTGGAACTTCGGCGACGCTCCAGCGCAGCAACTGACGCCATGTCTTCGCGAGCTCGCCCTGCTGCTCTGAGTCCTTCATTGCCCAGCGCCAGAAATCCGCAACCGGGACAGCCGCTGCTTTTCCTTCTCCATATCGCTGCGTCACGATGGCAGGGAGGGTGCGATCCTGGGCGTCTTTCACGGTGGCGAGCAGACTCGCTCCGGGCTTGATCGCGTTGAGTTGGTTGACGGCAAAAAACGGAGGCATGTAGGCGAGGCGAGTCACTTCTTCCTCCTTGCCGGCACGCAGACGCATCCATGGGGCGAGCCATCCCTCACGAGTGAGGTTGTAACTTGCTTCCAGGGCGGGCTCGCTCGGGGCTGACCTTTCGAGGTAGACTGGGAGGATGCGGGCAATGGGGGTGTTGTTCCACTGACCGGGCTGAAAGGATTCCTGACCTCCGAGCATGATCAATGTTCCGCCACGGCGGGAAACGAATCGTTCGATTAACTCCTGTTGCTCGAGAGTAAAGAACTCCGCCTCGATATCATCGAGAATGATTGTTCGATAGTGGGGAAACAGTGCTTCCTCGGTAATGGGAAAACCATCGCGTAGCTCTTCAGGAGCAGCGGTATTCAGGCGGACGAGGACAGGCTCGTCGTAGCGCTGAGTCTCTTCCGGAATGTCGCTCTGGAATCCGCGGAAAAGAGGATTGCTCGATTCACCGGTGCGTCCACGCCATTCGAATTTTGGTTCCCGCTTTGCGATTCGAATCAACCCTACCATGTCGAGTTCAGCATCTTCGGCGATGGAGCGTCGGAGAAATTTGTATTCCCAGTTGGGTCGACCGCTCACATAGAGAACGCGGTAGGGGCCGCTTCCCGGATTCACGACGACGCGTTGCTGGTTGTTGGCTTCTGTCGCCTCCGCAATCGGGTTTTCTCCTTTCTGTCGAATCCCTACGGTGAGGAAGGACACCCCGGGAGGAATCGCTCCCAGTCGGATACGAACCCTCCTCTTGTGGGCACCTGGTTCATTCGGAAAAGCGACGGACTCTTTCCCGAGTTCGTTGCCCTTGTCGTTGGCGACAAATATCTCAACGGGTTTCGGGAAAACACCGAGCGCTCTGGCATCGATCGTCAAAGTGACGCGCGCGTCTTCGAACTGAGTTGTCTGAGCATCGACGCGAAAGATCGAAAGGTCATTCGCGTCAGGTGCTTCTTCTCCAATCACGATGGGAAAGATCGGTGTTTTTTCCTCTGCGGCATTGGCTGCCTCGAGCCAGGCTTCCCATTTTTCCGTATCGGTTGCGTTGCCATCGCTCAGCAGAACCGAGGCGACATGGGGGCGATTCTGGAAGCGAGATTCGATGCTGTTGAGAGCAGCGACGAGATTCGAGCCGGGGCGGGAAAAATCGAGATCGCTGTAGTCGTCGGTGCGGCGAAGAGTTCGGTCGAAGAGAAAAGTCTGCAGGCGAAAGGTGTCTCCGATCTTCTCCAGCCATTCGGGAAAGACTGCTGCTTCATCGGTCGCCAGAGCCGCTTTCAGTTGCTCGGAGGGAGCGGGTTGTTGCTTTGTCAGGGGAACGTTGATTCCTGAAGAGTTATCAGCCACGATGACGACATCATTGGCATTTTTCTTTGGTTGCTCATCGAGATGAACTGGCTCCATGAGCGCGAGCACGAGCAGAACGAGCCCAACAGCTTTCAGGAACAGAGCGAAAAACTTCGCCCCTCCGCGGAGAGGGGAAGAGCGATAGCTGAGAAAAATAATCAGCAGAGCAGCTGCTCCCAGGCCAGCCGCAGTCCAGCCCCACGACTCGCTCGCAAAGGCGATCGAGGCGAGTGTTGGGGAAAAGCTGGAGGAGCTGAGAATCATAGATGAAGAACCGAAGGTGGGCGCGAATGATCGCCACTACCAAGTCGCCGCGAATGATTGAAGAATCTTCTGCGAAAGTAAATCAGTGAATATTCGAGTTAATGAGTGGTTCGTTTTCGCTGCTTTAGTTTCCCGCGCCGAGCTGCTCGTAGTATCGCCGAACCAAGTCACGAAATTCCGAAGGCACGGGATCGCGATCGATGGGGGCGAGTGGATTTTCTTTGTTCAGCTTGGCAATTTCTTCACTGATACGCTGGCGCAGTTCGACCAGCGGTTCCGTGATGCGCTGATCGATAGCTCCTGCTTGAGGAGCCTGATTGTCGCGGGAGAAATCGATTCTCATCTGGCGGGCGTTATCGGCGACACGTCTCGCGTCGTCCCGGAGATCCTGCTGCTGCAGCATTTCACTGATCCGGCCAAGTCGGTCACGGAAGTCTTCGTAGTCCTCACCCGTGATAGCACCCTCTTCCCGCTTCTCGGACTGCTGGTTAAAAAACAGTTTCTGACTGCTCAATTGTCCGCCCGTAGGCATCTGCCCGCCACGTCCGTCTCCACCCGTGCTGAGGGCGCCGCGTCGGTTTCCGGAATTGCCTGCCATCTGTTGCTGGCCTTCGCCTTCGCCCGGCTGAGGTGCCCCTGGCTGAGGCTGGGATCCGGATTCCTGGCCTTTACCTTTACCTTTACCTTTGCCCTTACCCTTGCCTTCTGCTTTGGCCTGTCCTTTCTCGCCAGCTTTACCCTGACCCGGCTGAGGCGCCCCCGGCTGCTGACCTTGAGCGAGGCCTTTCTCGCCCTTTTCTCCTTTACCTTTTCCGGCTTTTTCACCCGAACCTCTCTCGCCGGCCTTGCCTTCTTCCTGTCCGGGGCCTGCTTGCGGAGTTGAGCCTTCTTCTGGGTTCTCTCCCGAACCAGCATCTGCTAAATTTTGTTCGCCTTTTCCTTCGCCTGCTTTCTGACCTTTTTCGCCAGCCTTGCCTTTACCTGGTTGTGGTTGTCCCTTTTCCCCGGCCTTTCCAGCCGAGGCCTGTTCGCCAGGCTGCCCTTCGCCAGACTTGGATTCCTGTCCTTCCTGACCTTGTCCATTCTCTGCCAACTCGTTCGGCTCACCTTCTCCGGTAGCGGGATCTTCGGTCTTTTCTCCGCTTTCAAACAGTCTCTTTGACTCAGCTTCCGTCTGTTCGATCAGTTGGTCCAGCTCGGAGCGGGCAAGACGCAATGCATCGGCTTCGCTACCGAGAACGCTTTCGGCGGCTTGCTCGATGCTTTCTTTGAGTTCTTCAATTCCACGCGAGGCGGCTTGCTCGGGCTCGATTGCCTGATTGGGACGATTGTAAAAGGTGTAGTCCCGGGCATCCTCGAGTGATTCCTGGGTCCCATTCATCATCGTGTTGCGGACGGCTTCGTAGAGGGAATCTGAGAGAATCGGTTCGGATTCCTCGGCTTCTTCGCTGAGACGCTTCATCTCCTCGATCACGTCGCTGAGATTGCGGGTTTGATCGGAAAGTTCTCGAGCAAGCTCGCTACGCGCTTTCTGCTCCTCTCCCGAGTCGAAAGGATCGTCTGATCGGCTCTCCGAGAGGTTCTCTAGTTTCTCACTGATTTGCTGCTGATTTTCAGCCAGCTCCCGAGCAGAATCCCGGATGCCGCGCATCTCTTCGGCGAAACGATTGGAAGTCCGCTGCCGAAAGTCTTCCTCCATATCTTCCAATTCTTCCTGCGCGCGGGTCGCCGAGTTGGCCGCGTCTGCGAGGTCGCCTTCCTCCAGTTTGTCGGCCGTCTCCTTAATGTTCTCGCGTGCCCTATCCAGTTCCTCTCGTTCTTCGGCCAGTCGCGTCTGATTTTCCTGGGAATCCATGCGCTCGGACAGGTTGTCCGTTTCGCGGAGCAATTCCCGCTGCTCTTCCTGGAGACGTTTGAGCTGGCGTTCGATCTCTTCTTTTTCCTGCTGGTTTGCGTCCTGCAGTTGTTCTTCGAGTTCCTTGATCTTCTTCGCGATCGCTTCCTGACGTTTCGCGAGCTCCTTCAATCGGCTGAGAATGGCTAGATTCTCCTGTTGCTCTTCTGACTGTTGCTCCTCCTGGGCTTTGGAGTTTTCCTCGTATTTCAGCTCCTTCTGCTCGAGCTCGAGATTCATGTTCTTTTGTCTCTGCTGCTGCGACTGGCCTTTCGAGGGCTCCTTCTGCATGGAGATTTCTGACTCCCGATTCCGTGCTTCGATGAGTTTGGCGAAAACGGAACGCGCGGTCTGGTGGGCGGGAGAAATCAGATTCCCGTCCCGCTTTTCCGCCACTTCAGCGAATTGCGTCGCGGCGTCACCCATCAGTTTCAGTGCTTCGGTGTAGATCTCTTTCAGCTTCGCGTCCTCCGCTTTTTCGATGACCTCGCCGGCTTTATCCGCAACCACCAGTTGCGACTTGGCGACGACGTCGATGTCACTGATCCATTCCTCGATCTTCTTTCCGATATCGAAATCTCTCCGTAACTTCCACGCGGCGTTGATGACTTCTTTCTGCAACTCAAGCAATTTGCCGGAGTCTCCACCTTCTCCACCTTCCCCGCTCTGTGGCTGGCCTTCGCGGATGATTTCTTCAAAAAAGCGCACCTCGGCGAAAAACATGTCACTGGTCGTGCGCCTGATTTCTCCCTCGCTGTTGCGATCTTCTGCCCAGAAGTAGTAGGTCAGAAGCTGCTTTGGCTCGGCGTCCAGTTTTTCCATCTCCACGCTTGAGATTAGTGGGTGCTGTTTGCCGCCTGGGAGTGGCGTTTCGGTCAGGGTTTCGGAGACTTCGTCGCCGATGAACTGGTAAGCGAAGCCAGCCTTTTCAATCTTCACGTCGTCCTGAACGGTTGCTTCAATCGGCAGCTCCTGAACGGCTGAAATCTCGAAATCCTTTCCCGGAAAGGTCAGTTTCAATTCCGGTGGCAGATTTTCTTTCACATTCACCGTGAGCCATGGCGGACGTTTGTTGGAACGATCTGCTTCGTCGATGAGGTGAACTCGGTAGCGCTGGCTTTTCAAGGGCAAATGCGAGGCGACGAGGATCGTGGGGTCGGAGGAATCAGGCTTCAGTGGGATGGAGACTTCGTCTTCACCGTAGAGCTCGGCGAATGCGAGCGGCTTGTTGACCTGCAATCTCCATTCGACTTCGGAACCTTCCATCACGGTGATTTTTCGCGTGTCGGTAATGGTCTCCGGCTCTTTCTCAAGAAATGCCGGGGATGTGATCACGGCATTGGCATGTTCCATTTTGGGAAATTCAAAAACCTGGATCGAAAAGGATTTGGATTGCGTGTTGTCGAAGCGGACAAAATATTCCCCGGCGAGGTCCACCTTAGGAAGGAGGGCGGAAAAATCTCCGTCCTCGAGGCCAACCTGCATCGGGACGCGTTTTTCCCCATCGGCGTTTTTCATCACGAGCATGGCATCCGGTGGGGCCTGCTCAGGAAACGTGGCTTCGACAACGAGGCGCGAGCCTTTCTCCAGTTCCACATCACCAGGTGAAACTTCGATCACAATTTTTGGAGCTTCGGGAACTTCCTCTTTGACGAGGTCCTTGGTGGCAATGTCAGGGCGATTCCCGGGACCCACTCCGAGCAACAACCAGATCGATAGGCAAAATGCGATGACGGCAGCAAACTGCGTCCACGCCGCAACGAGGAGGCGACGAGCGGAGACTTTGCGCACCCACTGGTTTTTCACAGCGTGTTCCGAGACTTCGGAAAAAAGCTGTTTCTGGAGATAACCCAGCTCGCCATTCTCGTCGGGCTTCTGATCCATCGCCGCGAGGAGCGCCGAGCGGAGGTCGGGGTGATTTTCCTCCACTTTTTGCGCGAGATACCGCATGTCTGGCTGTCGCGATGCGCGCGCCAGGCAAATTCCGGCAAGCAAGGTAAGAACACCGAGCCACCCAAAAACCACTTTCCATGACCACCAGTCGCGAAAGATTGCCATCGCGAGAAGGCCAAAAAAACCAATCGCACCCAGCGCGAGAACGAAAATCACGACGCGCCGGCGTCGAAGCGTTGTCTCCGCATCCAGAATAGGATTGAGAATTTGGGCGAGAAGTTTTTCGATCATTTCAGGCAAAGTTGGTTACGCCGCAGCGGGTTCCTTGGCGGATGAGGGCCGTCCCGCCAACCACGATTCCGCGATCAGGAAGATCAGGGCGGCAAGGATGAGCCATTTCCACAGCTTCTGAGACTCTTCTTTCTCCTCCGATTCTAGACGTTCCAGCTGGGTTTTTGTTAGCTTGCTGCGGTCGGCTTCGACGGCTTCGTTGATGAGGGGAATGTTCCATTCTTGGAAAGAGGCAAAGGGATCGACTGGGGCTGTGTTGCCCTCGGTGGGATGAAGATTCACAGCGACGAGTTGTTTCGACTCTTCTTCGGAACTTTCCTTCTCATAGAACCCCGGCTTGCTGTGTTCGGTTTCGCCGACATACAAAGTCGCTGCCGAGCGAATGCTGAATCCGGTGTGCTCAAGAATCGAGAAAAGGAGGGGCACAAATTTCGATGAAAGCGCGAGTTGGCTTTCGCTGGGCTCCCAACCTGAAAGAAAAGCGAAAACCGTTCCCTTTCCAACTTTCGTTTCCACCAGGGCGGGGAATTCTCCGTCAAAACTTGCGAGGACTCGCGTATCGTCTTCGAGATCCTTGGGCAGGGAAAGGATGCGGTGCTTCCAGAATCGAATTTTGGTGAAATCTCTGATGCGTGCGCGGGCGAAAGGCTCGAGTACGGAGTGCTCGAAATCGAGATCAGCAAAGAGAGCGTAATCATCAACATCGGCTTCGCTGATTTCCCAGGATCCTTTTCCTGTAACGGCTGCGAGCGCGCTGGCCTCGGCATTCGAAGAGGGAACGGCGATGACGAGCCCGCCTGCTTCCGCAAACTTCTGCAATCGTGCCCCGGCTTCTGCGGACCACGACCCGGCGGCTACGATGACTTCGGTTTCCTCAGGCCATGGATCGCTTGGATTTACTGCGACGGTGACAATGGGATTCAAGGTCGGCGTTGGTTGCAAGGCGCGGCGGAGGTAGAAAAGCGGCGACCCTGCAGACTCGGCCGGAGAATCCCCCGCCAGAAAATGAACCCGCAATGGGCGAGCGCGGACTGGAGAGACATAGATCTCGTTGTCGAAGAGGTGATTGTCACCCTCGACTGCGAGAATGCCGCGTTCCGCAGCATCCGGTCTTGGGGTGGATGTCAGGATGCGGCTAGAGCCCGGAGCGATTGTGGCTTCGACGGCTGTATCGGGGAACCCTTTCCAGGAAAAAACGGCAGAAGCACTTTCTGAGTCAGCCGCGTTCCGGATCCGGACGCGGTATACTTCCGCTTCTTCGATGTTTGCTCGTGGAGGTGTCGCGGCAAGATTCGCGGAGAGGTTGCCGGGAGCTTTCACTGTCAGGGCGACCGGTTTTACCTCCACTTCCTCGGGCCAGGCTCCCGCGCGGAGTCGATCAGTTTGCGCACCCTCCTGAAAGTCACTGATGATAACGAGCTCGCGCGTTCGAGCCGGGCTGTCCGCGTCGGCCGCGAGCAGGAGATCGGCAGCTTCGACCATCGCCCCTCCGATGTCCGTTCCTTTCCAGGTCAGGGAGTCCTTTTTCAGAAAGCCGTCGATGGCGGCGGCTCGGGCGCGTTCTCCGAGAGCGGCCCACGATGGCAGGTCCGCCAGCACTGTGAGTTCCTCGTCAAAAACAGCAAAGGCGACTTCGTCATTGGTGCCATAGCGGGATAGAGCATCCTTCGCTTCAGTGAGGGCTCGTTGCCAGAGATCCTCCCGCTGCATTGACGCGCTTTGATCGACGAGAATAACAGCCCGGGTCTTCGCGGCAACTTCGTTGGGGAGAGTGAGCGATCGGAAGAAAGGTCGGGTAAAAGCAAAAGCGAGGAGAAGAAGCGCGAGGCAGCGGAGCGCAAGAAGCAGCCATCTCTCCAGCCGGGTTCGGCGTGTAAGGCGCTCCGGCGTTTTCTCCAGAAACATATGGGAGCTGAACGGAATATGCTCCTTTGGCGGACGCCTCCGCAAATGCAGCAGAATCGGCACCGCAAGGGCGGCGGCTCCGAGGAGATAGAGCGGGAAAAGAAAACTCACGACAAAGAGAAATCTGGCATGCTTTCAAATGCCCGGCGAGCACGTTTTCGCGGGGCGATGGGATGAATCCGTATGCAGAAACTCTTGCCTCTGCTTAGGAATTTACTCGCGATCGGACTTAACCCTCTTGAGTGCAGGACCTAGCAGGGTTGATTGGCTGGCCCAACAGGGTCAGGTATCAGGGGTCGAGTTCTCTTCCTGACTTTTCGTTTCGCTCACGACCTCTGCATCCACCGTGATCACATCGGGGCGATTTACCGTTTCGGGTGGTGCTCCCATGGCTTCTCCTGCCACGCGGATTCGGTCCTTGAGTTTGGTTTTTACGACCGCTCGGACGATGTCGCGCACGTTTGGAATCAGAAGAGAAAATCCGATCGCGTCGGTGAGAAATCCGGGAGTCAGCAGGACGGCTCCGGCGATTAGAATCATGAGCCCATCCATGACTTCTTCATGGGGCAGCTTTCCGGACGAAATCGCTGCCTGATACTTGTGCAGTGCCTTGAGTCCCTGAGACTTGGTCAGATAGGCTCCGAGCACTGCGGTTATGACAATGATCGCCAAGGTGGTCGGAATCCCGATGCGATTGCCGAGCGCCATAAAGATGCACAGCTCAAGAACAGGGACGCCGATGAAAAGTAGTAGAAGTCGGAGAAACATGGTTTTGCCTTTTGGTTCCTTGTAACTGATACGTGTAATTGCCCCGAATCATACAGTGGAATTTCACCGTGATTTTGTAACGCTTTGACAGCTTTTGCGATGATCAGGTTACACTGGGGCTATGAAGAGGTTAGCTACACCGTCCGATATTGGTGGTAGCAAAAATTTGCCACACGGTTTCGCCGAGGCACTACGCGGTCTCTTCGGGGATATCGCGGCAATGCTTGAGACGATACCCGCCATCGACGGGCAGGATCGTGCCGGTGATGTAGTCAGCTTCGCGGGAGCAGAGATAGGCGGCGGCATGCCCGACATCCTCCGGTAATCCGAGCCGTCCCCAGGGGAGTTTTTTCGCCTCTTCGGCCATGGTTTCGTCGTTGTAATGATGACGTTCGCCCGGAGTATCGATCCAGCCGGGTTCAATCGAATTGACGTTGATGTGGTGCTCGAAAAGCTCCACGGCCATAGTCTGCATCATGGTATTTACGGCGGCTTTGGCAGCACTGTAGGCGACGCACCGGGCGTTGGGAATGCGGGCGAGGACGCTGGTGATGAAGACTATTTTCCCCGTCTTTTCGTTTTCCACGAGATGCTGGCAAACGAGTTGGCTCATGTTAAAGGCGCCGAGAAGAGCGGAATCGAGAATCGCCTCGAAGTCTTCGGGCTTGTAGTTGAGAAAGCTTTCCCGGCGATTGAAAGCGGGGACGTGGACGAGGCAATCGACCGTGCCGAATTCGTCGAGGGCGGACTGAAGGGTGTTTTCCGACCCTTCGCGGGTGAAGGCATCAGACTCGACGCCGACACACGACACTCCGAGATTCCGAATCGTTTCCACGCCGCTGGCTAATTCTTCGCTGCCGGGTCGATCGGATAAAACAATCGATGCTCCGGCACGCGCCAGCTGCTTTGCACAGCCGAGGCCGATTCCGCGTGCTCCTCCGGTGATGATGGCGACTTTTCCTTCCAGGCTCATGTTGCGGAGTGTAGCGGATCAGGCGCGATTTGCGAAAGACTCTTTCACGTGAGTATCGATCGAAACCGACTCTTGACCGATGCGGCTTCTCTGCTGAGCTTGCGCCGTGACCGAAGAACAAAAACAGCAATTGGAAAGTGGCATTCGTGATGTCGTGGATTTTCCCAAACCAGGAATCGTTTTCAAGGACATCACTCCTCTATTGGCTAACGGAGATCTTTTTCGCCTGACCACGGAACTCTTTATCGAAACTCTCAATGGGCAGGTGCCGGACAAGATTATCGGGATCGATGCTCGGGGCTTCATCTTCGGTGCGGCGATCGCAGATCGTTTGGGCGTAGGGTTTATTCCGGTGAGGAAAAAGGGCAAACTTCCCTGGGACACGACAGGTGTGGCCTACTCGCTCGAGTACGGCGAAGCGCATGTCGAGATTCACAGAGATGCTGTTTCCGAGGGCGAGAAGGTGATGCTGGTTGATGATCTACTCGCGACGGGAGGGACAGCCGGTGCGGCAATCAAGTTGGTGAAGGAGCTCGGCGGGGACATTCTCGGGATGGCCTTTTTGATAGAGCTGGCCTTCCTCGAAGGGCAAAAGAATCTGGACCCTGACGTTGATTTAACGTCTCTGCTGACCTACTGAGTGTGTTCGTTAGTATTCCTTCCTATGAGCTACGAAAGTGACGTCCTGCGGGATTGGTATCTGCTATTTCACTACGGAACGCCGGAGGAAATTCTGGCCGATGCTGGTTTCGATTTGGCGGGTTTGTCGAAAGGCTGCACCCGATTTCCTGTCGCGACGGTTGAGGCTGCGAATGTTACCGAGCCTATCGGACGAGCACTCGATATTGGCTGTGCGGTTGGGCGGTCGACTTTCGAACTGTCAAAAGTTGCAGACGAAGTCATCGGAATCGATTTCTCACAGAGTTTTGTCGACGTTGCGGAGGAAGTCCGGTCCGGGAAAGAGCCGACCTATCGACGTTATTCGGAGATGCATTTGAGCGAGGAACTTAAAGCTCAGATTCCGGAAGGAGGAAAGCCGGAGGGGGTTTCTTTTGAGCAGGGCGACGCCATGAATTTGCGCGCTGACCTTGGTTCTTTTGATCTGGTCCATGCGGCGAACTTGCTTTGTCGCTTGCCCGAACCGCTGCGCTTTCTTCATCGCCTTTCTGATCTGGTGAATCCTGGGGGCACGCTGGTTATGGCAACTCCGGCAACCTGGATGGAAGAATACACGCCCGCAGAAAATGCGCCGAAAGGGCGAACACTGGATTTTCTGCAGGAACATCTCGCCGATTCCTTTGAGCTTCGCGAGGTGAGTGAAATTCCATTTCTCATTCGTGAACACCAGAGGAAGTTTCAGCTCAGCACATCGCAGACGAGCGTCTGGGTGAGACAGTGAGGCTACGCAAATCAGTCGTCGACAGAGGGGCGCAGAGCGATGAGGCTGGGCGCCTCATGAAAAATACGATTGTCTATCTTACGATTCTCTCTGCAGGTCTTTTTCTCGGTTCCTGCGAGAAAGATTCCGACGGTGGTGCCGCTGGCGGTGACACCAAAAAAGCAGACGGCTGGGTTTCTCTTTTCGATGGGAAAACCCTTAACGGCTGGAAGCCATCCACTCTCGGTTCTGCCGAATACTCTGTCGTCGATGGAGCGATTCACGGCGTTACAGTCGAAGGCAGTCCGAATACCTTTCTTCTCAGTGAAAAGCAGTTCGGCGATTTCGAACTGGAGTTCGAGGTGAAGGTTCATGACAGCCTGAATTCCGGATGTCAGATTCGCTCACGGGAAAAGGCAGAGGCCGACCTTGCCAACACCGGTAAGAATGGAAAGCCGGCGAAAGACCTCAACCGTTTCTTCGGTCCCCAGGTTGAGATTGAAGCGTCTCCCGGACAAGCAGGATATATTTACGGCGAAGCAACTGGTCGCGGTTGGCTTTCTCCTGAACCACAGGACAAAGAGCACTCCCATGATTTCATGAAAAATGGTGAGTGGAACAAGTTCCGCATCGTAGCTAATGGCGTTCGGATTCAGACCTTTATCAACGGCAACGCTGTCGCTGACCTTTCTGATGAAGGAATCTACGAGACGCATCCCAAGGGCCACATTGGCTTGCAGGTGCACGGTATCAAAAAGGGAACGGGTCCTTTTGATGTTTCCTGGAAAAACATTCGCATCAAGGAACTGAAGTAAGATTTTTCTCCCGAATCAAAACGCGTTGGTGCGAGCAATCGTGCTAACGCGTTTTTTGTGCCCTTTGCTATTCGCCCCAGATACTCACCAACTCAGGAGCGATACCTCCAACGATGTTGTTGTGCCCCGCTCCGCGAACGGAGATAAACTGTATCTTTGATTGCGATTCATCCGAGGCGGCCAGGGCCCGTCCCATCGAGTCGGGGATAAGCTTGTCTGAATCTCCGTGAAAGATAGTCACCTCGATCTCGCGACCGGATGCGAGCAGGCCGTCGATGGATTTCTCGTTGTCGTATCGATGACGGAGAAAGGGAACGACTGCAGGACCCATCTGCTGGCGCGCCATTGCCGCCATCGTCGTGAAGGGAGCGATCGCGATGACACGATTCAGTTCGTGACGATGGGCAAAATCGAGCGCGACGGCGCAACCCAGCGATTGTCCAGTCGTGCTTGAGCGCTCCAGGAGTTCCTTCTCGGAAATGCCAAAACTTTCCGCGAGCGCGGGGATGGCAGCATCGATGGATTTAGCGATCCGGTCCGGACTGGGGCTGCCCTCGTTGAATCCGTATCCTGGATAGTCGAAAAGAACGAATGCGACTTCAGGGTTTTTGACTGCCTCGACCAGTCCGAGCCAATCCAGGCCAACAGAACCATTCCCGCAGAAGATCCACCAGATTCGTTTCGGTGGGGTGCTGCTTTCCCGATTGGGCAGAAGAAGATATTGCTTCTTCCCATTGGAAAAAAAGGAAAGTGCCTGCACACGATCGAGCCCTTCCGTAGACGAGTGGTACTTTCGTGGAAAGTAAATGAACCGCCCCTGACAAAAATATAACACAGCGATAAAGAGCAGAGCCAGTCCAAGGATGGTGATGACCAGCCCCTTCATCCGGATTTACTTCTTTCTTTTGAAAATCGCAACATGGCGATCCACGGATTTCCCTTCCGTTATCAGTTCCCGGGTCTCGGAGTTGAATTCGGAACTAATGAGTTCGCCGCCGAGTCGCTTGATCGCTTCCAGCGCGAGCTCGTGCTCCTTATCGAAATAACTCGTGATGATGAGACGACCTTCGTCATCCAGTTTTCCCAGGGCCTGATCGTAAATTTCTTCCCAGGTCTTTGCGCCATTCCAGTAGTTCTGGTGGCGCATGAATACGAAGTCGAAGTTTTCTCCCAGTTCCGCGTGTTGATCCAGCTTGCTTGCGTCTCCAGTGAGGAATTCGCACTCGCGAGTGCCGGGGCGGTTTTCCAAATCCCGCTTTCCGCCGAAGCGTCGCTGGGCGTCTTCGATTTCCCGCGCCCGGACATCCATTCCCGTGAGACGAACTTCCCCGTCTTTGTTGCCACGGAGGTCAGCGATGAAGTCGGTTAGCACCTCAGCTTCCCGACATTCCCCGCAGGCGATGTCGAGAATGCGAGTCTCGTCGCGGCTCTCGAGTCGCCGACGAACCTGAGCCTCATCGTCTCCGAGCACCTTTCGGAGCATCTTCTTGAGACGGATGAGGTCCTCTTCGTCTTCGGATCGGAATTTTGCCGACATGAAAGGCTTGCCCTTGGATTATTCAGCCTTTTTGTCTTCGTGGTGCTTCTGATAGTGCTCTTTCAGCACATCGCGACCGAAGTCACCATCGAAGTCACGCCAGACCGCATGAACATGGTTGGCGTCGTTCTGTGTGTTGGCATATTCGAGAAGGAAGGTGGGACCCTGGACGCGGTAGTAGTGGGGATCTCCTTTTTCCGTTCCACCGGCCCAGGCGAAAATGATCTTGTCGAGCCCGGCTTCTTCAATCTTGGCGAGCTCGTCTCTCGCGACCTTGTCGCGGGTGCGCTTTACGTAGACGCGAATGAGTTGCTGCAAATTTTGCTGCTGCTCTTCATTGAGAGCGGACTGGGCAATGCCAGCGTCGCCTAGGGACTCCACGGTCGACTCGGCTGCGGTGAGAATATCGCGCGGGGCTTTTTCCTCAACGATCGCTTTGGCGCGCTGTTCGTCGTTCAGTGATTGGACGAGGCGGCGGGCGACATTTTCTTCCCGAGCGAGAACCTGGAGGCCTTTGCGCTGGCCCTTGGGAATTTTGCCGGGGTTCGATGCGAAGAAACTGGGCGTAACCGAAGTGACTTTTCCATCGGCGATTGTGAAATTGAGCGAAAGGTGGTGGCCCTCCATTTTC
>Ga0181594_10000148_pt1 | contig 57499 bp, 55 predicted proteins | sample 071ome_18_FD_145603 | JGI IMG/M metagenome (GOLD analysis project Ga0181594, IMG submission 145603) | Coastal salt marsh microbial communities from the Groves Creek Marsh, Skidaway Island, Georgia - 071413BT metaG (spades assembly) | ecosystem: Environmental > Aquatic > Marine > Intertidal zone...
TCCGAGCACCGTGACCGGCGGATCATCACGGCGAGTTTCGCGAGCCACCTTCATCGCATTCAACAGATCGCCGATGCCGCGGTGGCGTCGGGTCGCAAGGTGGCGACCCTCGGCCTCTCAATGCGCAAGAACGTCCGGCTGGGTCGCGACCTCGGCGTCCTCGACATCCCCGAGTCGTCGCTCATCGATATCGAGGAGATCGACCGCCACCGACCCGAGGAGATCTGCGTCATCTCCACCGGAAGCCAAGGTGAACCGATGTCAGCGCTCGCCCTGCTTGCCCGGGGCGAGAACCGGTTCGTCACCGTCGACGAGCACGACACTGTCATCCTCTCCTCTCACGCGATTCCCGGGAACGAGAGCAATGTCAACCGGGTTATCGACGGCCTGTTGCGGCGCGGGGCACGGGTGGTCCACTCGGGCGTCGCCGATGTCCACGCCACCGGTCACGCTCAGGCCGACGACATCAAGACCTACCTCTCGATCGTGAAACCCGAGTGGTACGTGCCGATCCACGGTGAGTACCGCCACCTCGTGGCCAACGCAGCACTCGGGCGTCGAATGGGGGTCGCACCCGATCAAGTCATGCTCTGCGAGGACGGCGACGTCATTGTCATCGACGACGACGGCCTTCGTCTCGGCGATCGGGTGCCCGCCGGCTACGTCTACGTCGACGGAATCATCGGCGATGTCGGGACCGGCGTCATTCGCGACCGGAGGGTGCTCGCCGAGGAGGGCGTGGTCGTGGTCGTGGTGACCGTCGATGTTCAGACCGCCGAGATCGTCACCGGCCCGGAGATCATCACCCGTGGATGGGTGTACGCACCCGAAGCCGAGGATCTTCTCGATGAGGCGTGCGACACGGTGGCTGAGGCGGTGCAACGGGCGCTCGGCGGCGGCGTTCGCGATGTCGAGGCGCTCGAACGGGATGTTCGGCGCGCGGCTGGAAAGTTCGTGAACGAGCGGACTCGGCGGCGGCCGATGATCGTCCCCGTCGTCATGGAGACGTGATCAGGCGGTTCGCGTCGCTAATACTCGCGGCTGCGGTCATGTCCGCCTGCGGGACGGGAGCTGAACCGACCGATCTGCCGAGGGTCGATCTCATCGATGAGGCCGTGTCGCGACTTGGGAGGGATCTCGAGTACTTCGAGGTCGCTGCCGATGCGAGCGGGGTAACGCTCGTGGTCCGCCTCGTCGAGGTCGCGGCCGATGACGGCGCGAGCGGTTCCGGGGTGCTGGCCGAGGTCCACCGATTCGAGGACGGGACGCTCGCGCGCATCTCGGAGCCCGTCGAGGCCGACGGGGCGTTCTTCTCCGGCGCCGAAATCGATCTTGACCCATCGGGAATCTTCGACCGCGTGCTTGAGGAACTCGACGCGGCGACCGTGCTCGATCTCGCCATCCAGGGCTCCCCGGACGGTCAGCCCGTCTACGACGCTCGGGTGCGGGGGTCGCGCGGGGGGATCCTTCTCGTGCTTCTCGGAGCCGATGGCCGGATTCTCGGCGTTCAGGCCGAGTAGGGATGCCCCGACCCCCACGGGAGGGGTTGGTACCGTTGAACCTCCATGGCCGGTCGTAGCGCACCCAAGAAGCCCACGAAGGGCTCGAAGGCTGCTGAGTCGTCCTCGTCCGGGCGTCGGGGGAAAGCGGCCGCAGCACCGGAGGCCGAGGCCGACGACGAGCACGATGTGATCGGTATCGCTCTGGTCGCGCTCGGCGTGGTGATCGCCCTCGCCATTTGGGTGGGGCTCGCCGGACCGCTCGGCGACGCCGTCGATACCTTCCTTGGCTGGATCTTCGGCGGGCCGCGTCTGCTACTCCCAGTGGCGCTCGTCGCCGTCGGGGTCACGGTGATCCGTGGAGGGCGCCTCGCCTCGCCGCGCCGTCTCATCGGCGGGTGGGTGACGCTCTGGTGCGCGCTCACCGGCTTGGTTCATGTCGTCGATTCGCCAGCGACGTTGACCGACGCCGCTGACCTCGCCGACTCGGCGGGAGCGGTTGGAGCGCTTATCGGTGAGCCGCTCGAGCGTCTTCTCGACTCGGTCGGAGCGTTCGCCCTGCTCCTTCTGCTGGCCATCGCCGGTCTCATCCTCGTGACCGGCTCCTCCCTGCGAACGGCGGTGCCCCAGACGGTGAAGCTGCTCCGTTCGGCTGCTCGACCGGTCGCTGCCGTGTTGAAACGCACCATGGCGGATCTCTCCACGCTGCGGAGTGAGCGGGCCGCCGAGGTCGAGGACTGGGACGATGACGAGGCCCCCGAACTCGCTGGCGACCCCTATGGGGAGGCTTCGGCACCCGCCCCGTATGACCTCGGCGCCGATGACGACTTCGCTGAGCCCGAAGAGGCGCCGAAGCCGAAGCGCAAACCGCGTCGTCCGGCCGCCCGAGCCGCTGAACCCGCCGTCGAGCGACCGGTGGTGCAGCCCGGCGAATGGCGGCTCCCCGCCGGAGACCTGCTGGTTCGCACAGGTGCCCAAAGCATCGACAAGGCCGCGGTGGAGGAACGAGGCCTCACGCTCCAAGAGTCGTTGGCCCAGCACGGCGTCGAGACCCAACTCGTCGGCTCGACCGTGGGACCGACCGTCACGAGGTACGAGCTCGAACTCGGACCGGGTGTCAAGGTCGCGAAGGTCACGAGCCTCCAGAAAGACATCGCCTACGCGATGGCTGCCACTGATGTCCGGATTCTCGCGCCGATCCCCGGGCGCTCCGCGATCGGTGTCGAGGTGCCGAACTCTCGCCGCCAACTCGTGGCCCTCGGCGACCTGCTCAACTCTCCGGAGGCGACCGCGGCCGAGCATCCGCTCGAAGTGGCGATCGGCAAAGACATCGCCGGACGTCCCGTGTTCCTCAACTTGGCGACCACCCCGCACCTGTTGATCGCGGGTGCTACCGGGGCCGGCAAGTCCTCGGGGATCAACTGCATCATCACCTCGTTGCTGATGCGTACGACTCCCGACCATGTGCGCCTGATCCTCATCGATCCGAAGCAGGTCGAGATGGGGCAGTACCAGCGGCTCCCGCATCTGTTGACCCAGCCGGTCACCAACCCGAAGAAGGCGGCGAACGCCCTCGGCTGGGCGGTCAAGGAGATGGAGCGTCGCTACGACGTGCTCTCCGAGGTCGGCTACCGCGATGTGACCGGCTTCAACAACGCGTTGGCAACCGGGAAGTTCCAGGTGCCGGCCGGGAGGAACGCCGAGGAGTTCGAGCATCTTCCCTACATCGTCGTGGTGGTCGACGAACTCAACGATCTCATGATGGTCGCCGCCCGGGATGTCGAGGAGTCGATCACCCGTATCGCTCAGAAGGCGCGCGCCGTCGGCATCCACTTGATCGTCGCGACACAGCGCCCGTCGGTCAACGTCATCACCGGCGTGATCAAAGCCAACGTGCCGGCGCGTATGGCCTTCGCCGTGTCGAGCCTCACCGATTCGCGGGTCATCCTCGACCAGCCTGGCGCGGAGAAGCTGGTTGGCAAGGGCGACATGCTCCTGCTGCCGGGGAACTCCTCGGTGGCCAACCGCATCCAGGGTTCGTTCGTCAGTGAGGACGAGGTTCGCGCCGTCGTCGAGCACTGGCGGGCTCAGGCGCCCGAGCCGGTCTACTCCGGCGATGTCCAAGGGCCGGCCGACTCGGCATCTTCGACGCCGTCTTCTCTCGATCTCGATGTCACCTCCGACGCCAACGCCTTCTCGGCTGGCGAGGACGACGAAGACACGGTCGTTATGCGCCAGGCGATGGAGCTGGTGGTGCGGAGCCAACTCGGCTCCACCTCGATGTTGCAGCGCAAGCTCAAAGTGGGCTTCGCTCGCGCTGGGCGAATCATGGATTTGCTTGAGCAGCGCGGCGTCGTCGGCCCGAGTGAAGGATCGAAGGCGCGTGAGGTGCTCATGACGGTCGAGGAGTTCGAGGCCCTCCACGGCTCCTAACGGGCGGCCCGGCTCGGGAGTAGCCTCGCCACTTGTGGGATCGGTCGAAACGGGGCGTTTCTACGTCGAGACGCTCGGTTGCCCGAAGAATCAAGTCGACTCCGACAAGCTCGTCGGCACCCTGCTCGCCGACGGCATGTCTCCAGTGGAGGACGCCGGCGATGCCGATCTCGTGGTGGTGAACACCTGCGCGTTCATCGAGGAGGCCCGGAAGGAGTCGATCGACACGATTCTGGCGCTCGCTGAGGAGCGGCGCCCGGGCGCGAGGCTCGTCGTTACAGGATGTATGGCGGAGCGCTACGGCGCGGAACTCGCTGAGGAACTGCCCGAGGTGGACGCCGTGGTCGGCTTCGGAGTTCCGATCGCCCCGGAGCGTCAGCGCATCCCGGTGGCGGCCGCGCCTCTGCCCACCCTCGACCTGCTGAATCTGCCCCGACCGGCGTCGGCCGCGCCGTGGGCGTACGTGAAGATCGCTGAGGGCTGCAATCGCTCGTGTGGTTTCTGCGCCATCCCGTCCTTTCGTGGTCCGCAACGCAGCCGTGACATCGACTCGATCCTGTCCGAGGTGTCTCAGACCGGCGCCCGAGAGATCGTGCTCGTCGCCCAGGATCTCGCGTCGTTCGGAACGGACCGACCCGAGGAACTCGGCGGGGGCTCCATCGTGCCGCTCGTTGAGCAGGTCGACCGGCTCGTCGATCGGGTGCGCCTGCTCTACCTGTATCCGAGCGACCTCAGCGATGCCTTGATCGACACCATCTGCGCGACGGGTGTTCCGTACTTCGACCTCTCCCTCCAGCACGTCAGCAAGCCGTTGCTCAGGGCGATGCGCCGATGGGGTGACGGCGAGCGGTTCTTGAAGCGGATCGAGGACATTCGTGAGCGCGAGCCCGAAGCGGCATTCCGTTCGAACTTCATCGTCGGCTATCCAGGCGAGACCGAGGCCGATCACGATCTTCTGCTCCGATTCGTCGAGGAGGCGCGACTCGACTGGTGCGGGTTCTTCGCCTACAGCCGGGAGGAGGGCACCCACGCGGCGGGCCTCGACGGCGCGGTGAATCCGGGTCTAATGGCTGAGCGGCTGGCGGAGCTGCGGGAGATGCAGGACGAGATCACCGCTGAACGCCGCGACTCGCTGATCGGTGAGCGGGTGGAGGTCCTGGTCGACTCGGTCGGTGAGGGACGCACCTTCCGCGAGGCTCCTGAGATCGACGGTGTCGTCCGCCTGTCCGACTCGTTGAAGGTCGGTGAACTCGCCACCGTTCAGATCGTCGACGCGGAGGGGCCGGACCTCGTCGCGGAGGGCGCGGCCTGATGCCTGTCGACCCGAACGCCGTGGCCACGTGGGCGAACGCGATCACCGCGGGACGCCTCGTGTTCTCACCGGTGATGTTCCTCGTGATCCCCGATCACGACCGAGGATCGTGGCTCGCCTACGGACTGTGGTTCGTGCTCAGCCTCTCCGATGGCATCGACGGCTGGATCGCGCGCCGTCACGGCACCACCTCGTCGGGTGCTTTCCTCGACCCGCTCGCCGACAAGGTCCTCGTGCTCGGAGCCATGTTCACCCTCGTCGCTCGTGACGTGTTTTGGTTGCTCCCGGTGGCGATCATCACTGGACGTGAGCTCGTAATCAGCGTCTACCGGATCCTCGTCGGATCGAAGGGGGTCAGTGTTCCCGCTTCGAAGGTCGCGAAGTACAAGACGGTGTTCCAACAGTTGGCGGTCGGCTTCGCGCTGTGGCCGTGGTTCGCCGTCGACCATCGTTGGCTCTGGAATGGTCTGTTGTGGATCGCTGTCGGTCTCGCTCTCGTGAGCGGTTGGAACTACCTGTCGGCCAGTCGACGCCAGCCGGTGCCCGATGCGGTGTGACGTTTTGGCGGTCGGGACCGAGCTGTTGCTCGGTCAGATCGTCGATACCAACTCAGCCTGGCTCGGTGAGCAACTCGCGGCCCACGGCATCGACTCGCTCGCCCAGACCAAGGTGGGCGACAACGTCGGCCGGATCATCTCCCATCTGCGTTCGATGCTCGAGCACGCCGACGCCGTGATCATGTGCGGAGGTCTCGGCCCGACCCACGACGACCTCACTCGGGAGGCGATCGCCGCGGTGATGGGCGTTGAACTCGAACTCGACGAGGGGATCGGGGCGGTGATCCGGGAGATGTTCGAGAGCCGAGGTCGCTCGATGCCGGAGAACAACCTCCGTCAAGCGATGGTGCCGGCAGGGGCGACGATCATCCCGCAGACGCGGGGTACGGCACCGGGGCTCATCTGCCCGGTGACGGTCTCGGTGGACGGCCGCCAGGTCGAGCGTGTCGTGTACGCCGTTCCCGGTGTGCCCCACGAGATGCGCGACATGTTCGAGCGGGCCATCGCTCCGGATCTTCACGCGCGGGCGGGGGAGCAGGCGGTGATCGTCTCGCGAGTGCTTCGCACCTGGGGTGAGAGCGAGAGCGGCCTCGACGAGCGCCTTCGGCCAGTAATCGAGGAACTCGACGCGCGCGGCAACCCAACCCTCGCGTTCCTGGCGAGCGGCTGGGAGGGGCTCAAGGTGCGGCTGACCGCCCGCGGGGTTGATGCGGCGGCCGCTCGAGCGGAGCTCGCGCCGTTCGAGGAGCGCATCCGGGCCGAACTCGGAGCGACCGTCTTCGGCTTCGACGAGGACACGATGGAGTCGGTTGTGCTGGGGATGCTCGCCCAGCGAGGTTGGACCCTCGGATGCGCCGAGTCGGTCACGGGGGGTCTCATCGGTGCTCGGCTGACCGGTGTTCCGGGGGCCTCGAAGGTGTTCGCCGGCTCGATCGTCTCCTACGCAACCGAGGTGAAGCGGTCGGTGCTCGGCGTCGGCTACGACCTCGTCGTGACTGAGGAGGCTGCTGTCGAGATGGCCGAGGGCGCTCGGTCAGTGCTCGGCGTCGATGTGGCGATCGCGGTGACCGGGGTCGCTGGCCCCGATACGCAAGAGGGTCGTCCGGCGGGAACCCTCTGCGTGGCGGCCATCTGGCCGGGAGGGTCGCTCAGTAGAACCCTGAGGCTGCCGGGCCAACGCGAGCCGATGCGGCAAATGTCGGTGATCTCCTCGCTCGACCTGCTCCGCAGAGCGCTCCTCGCCGCCGAGGTCTGAACCCCAGCGGTACGATTTGGCCGCCAGCCCCTGTAGCTCAGTCCGGATAGAGCAACGGCCTTCTAATCCGTAGCGCGCAGGTTCGAATCCTGCCAGGGGCGCTGTACCCTGCGAGGGTCGCGCGAGGGGTCGCGCGCCCCCGTCAACTCAATCCCCGAAGAGGTCCCGCGTGAAGTTCAAGAAGGGCGACACCGTCATCTATCCCCAGCACGGGGCGTGCGTCGTGAAGGGCACGAAGAAGATGGAGGCCTTCGGCGAGAAGCGCGACTATCTCATCCTCGAGACCGTCATCAACGAGATGGTCCTCAAGGTGCCCGTCGATAAGGCCGACGAAGTCGGCGTGCGTCCGCCGGTCTCTCCCGACGAACTCGAGGACTTGGTGTCGGTGCTCGCGAAGCCCGATCCGCGTGTGCCCTCCAACTGGAGTCGCCGCTTCAAGAACCATCAAGAGAAACTGAAGTCGGGCGACGTCTATCAGGTGGCCGAGGTGGTTCGTAACCTCGCGGCGCGTAATCGCGACGCGGCCCTCTCTGCGGCCGAACGCACGATGTACGAGCGGGCTCGGGTCAACCTCATTAGTGAGATCTCGCCGGCGCTCAAGGTCTCGGCTGAGGACGCTGAGATTTATCTTGATGAGGCGCTCGCCAAGGGTGTGCTGAAGGCGCCGAAGAAGGCCAAGGCAGCCGCCAAGAAGTGACCTTCCGGCCTGCGGGCCGTGCCAGACTCGGGCGATGTCCAACGTCGCCTTCATCGGTCTCGGAGTCATGGGAGCCCCCATGGCCGGTCACCTCGCTTCCGCCGGTCACGACGTGACCGTCTTCAACCGGACCGCGTCGAAAGCGCTGGCCTGGGTCGCCATTCACGGTCATCGGGCCGCGCCGACTCCGGCTGAGGCGGCCGAGGGCGCCGAGTTCGTGATGCTCTGCGTCGGCAACGACGACGACGTTCGCGAAGTGGTCACGGGACCGGCGGGATGCCTGGAGGCGATGGCTGAGGGTTCGGTGCTCGTCGATCACACGACCGCGTCGGCGGACTTGGCGCGCGAGCTGTCGGCGGCCTGCGCCGAACGGGGAGTGGCCTTCATCGACGCTCCCGTGTCGGGTGGCCAAGGCGGAGCCGAGTCGGGCCAGCTCACCGTCATGTGCGGCGCCGACGACGAGGCCGCGTTCCAGCGGGCAGAAGTGGTGATCGACGCCTACGCCCGCCGCTGCCGGCGGCTGGGAGCGGCGGGATCTGGTCAGCTGACGAAGATGGTTAACCAGATCTGCATCGCCGGTTTGGTTCAGGCACTCTCCGAGGGGCTCGATTTCGCCCGCCGGGCCGGACTCGACGTCGACCAAGTCGTCGACGTCATCTCCCAGGGCGCGGCCCAGAGCTGGCAGATGGAGAACCGCTCCGCCACGATGGCCCGCGGCGAGTATGAGTTCGGGTTCGCCGTGGAATGGATGCGCAAGGACCTCGGCATCTGTCTCGCCGAATCGAACCGCAACGGCGCCCGGCTTCCGGTGACCGCGCTCGTCGACCAGCTCTATCGCCAGATCGAACAGCGCGGTGGATCGCGTTGGGATACCTCCTCGCTCATCGAACTCCTCCGCTCTCCCTGAGCGGGCAGTTCAGAAGGCGAGCTGGAGACGGTCGACTCCCCGGATCGTCAGCCGATCCCTCCAACGTGGCTCGCCCACGAGGCGAAGGTCGGGGAATCGTCGGATGAGCCTCGTGATAGCGATTTCCGCTTCCATGCGAGCCAGCGATGCCCCGAGGCAGTAGTGCGCTCCTGAGGAGAACGCGAGGTGACGGTTGGCGTTCGGCCGGCCGAGGATCAGCCGATCGGGCTCTGGAAACATCTCCGGGTCGCGGTTAGCGGCGCCGAGGCAAGTGATCACGACCTCGCCGTGATGCACTTCCACCGGCTCCCCCTCGGCATCTCGGTAGGAGACCGTTTGGAGCGGCGCTCGAACGGTTTGTTGGACGGGGCCGTCATAGCGGAGCAGCTCGTCGACAGCGACGGAGTCGAGGGCGGGGTCGTCACGCCAGGCCGCGAGCTGGTCGGGGTGATGTAACAGGGCGAGCACTCCGTTGCCGATCAGGTTGACCGTCGTCTCGTGCCCGGCCACGTAGAGCAGCACGACGAAGGCCATCAACTCGGCCATGTCGAGTCGGTCGCCCTCGGCCTCAGCGGCCAGCAACGCCGACACAACGTCCTCCCCTGGGTTGCGACGCCGGTCGGTGATCACGCCGTCGAGGAAGGGGATGAGCTCGCCGATCGCTGCTTCGGCCGCGTCGAGATCGGCGAGGGTCGCCGTCGGCTCGAGGGTCGCGGTGAGGATCTGGCTCCAGTCCCTCAGCTCGTCACTCCGGTCGGTCGGCATATCGAGCATCTCGGAGATCACGCGAAACGGGATCGGGAAGGCGAGATCATCGATGAGCTCGAATCCTCCGTCGGCGGCTGCTCGATCGAGGACCTCGTCGACCATCCGCTCCGTGATCGCTCGGAGGCGCTCCACGGCGCGGGGCGTGAACGCTTGAGTGACGAGTCGCCGAAGTCGGGTGTGGTCGGGCGGGTCGAGGTTCAAGATGGAACGCCCGCCGTTTGAGGCGCGCTCTTTGCGGCGAACGCTGACTGGATCGATGGCGGGTGCCGCCGAGTGGCGTTCGATATCTCGGGCGAAGTCGGGGCCGCGGAGGGTGCTCGACACGTCGGCATGCCGGGTCACGACGACGGTGTACTCGTCGAGTCGATGCGCCGGGTCGGTGGATCGGAGGCGCTCGTAGAACGGGTAGGGGTCGGCGCGAAAGGCGGGGTCGGCGGGGCGCCAGAGTTCGGTGGATCCGCGTCGCGCGGATCGCTCCTCAGCCATCGCCGCCGAGTGCAGGCGGGAGGAGGCCTGCGATTGGGTCGTTCCAGGCGTACTCGGCCGCGTCGAGCCCCGGCCACAGCACCCACTGGGCGCCGTTGCGGCGTTCGGTGAGTGCTCGGATCATCACCTCGGCAACGGCCTCAGGGGTAAGCAACTCGATGCCGTTCTCAGTAATCCGATCCTTGGTTTCTGTATCGATGATCGCGGTGTCGGCGAACCCGGGGCATACCGCGCTGATCGTCACGTCGAGCGGTTCGCCGTGATTGTCGACGGCCGCCGCGAGCGAGCGGACGAAGCCGACCACCGCGTGTTTGGTGAGTCCGTATACGGGGTCGGGAGCGATCGGCACGAGGCCGGCGATCGACGCCGTGACCACGATGTCGCCGAAGCCGGTTGCCGCCATGTGGTCGAGCACCGCTCGCGAGCCGAGTACGACGCCATCGACATTGACCGACATGATCCGCCGGTAGCGCTCATCATCGAGGCCGAGCACGGGGAGCGTGTCGTCGGGGCGGAGTTGGTTGGTCGCGATGCCTGCGTTGAGGACCGCGATGTCGAAGGGGCCGTGCTCGTCGACGATTCGCGTCCAGGCCGTTGAGTCTCCGACGTCGAGGCGTACGGGGGTGGCTCCGGTTCGTTCCGCGGTTGCTTCAGCGGAATCTGCGTCGATATCCGCGGCGACAACGCTCGCTCCGAGCGCGCGCAGGGCGGCGGTGGTAGCGGCGCCGATTCCGCTTCCCGCTCCGGTCACGATCGCTCGGCGTGACGTCCAGGCAACCCCGTTGATGTTGTCAGGCATATCCGTCCTCTCCCCAGTCTGGATGCTCGAACTCATCGATTCCGCGTTCGAGGCGCTCGACGACGGTCTCGATCACGTGGATTCGCGCCCATCTTTTCTGCTCCCCGGAGACGAGAGTCCATGGGGCCAGGTCGTGGTCGGTGCGGCGGAGCATCTCATCAACCGCGGCGTCGTAGAGGTCGATCTTGTCTCGGTTCCGCCAGTCCTCGTCGGTGAGTTTCCAGCGTCGGAGCGGGTCGTCGCGGCGCTTCTCGAACCTTCGCAGTTGCTCCTCCGGGCTGATGTGCAGCCAGAACTTGATGATGATGAGACCTTCGAGGGCGAGGTTGCGTTCGAACTGGACGATCTCGTCGTAGGCGCGGCGCCATTGCGGCTCACTCGCGTACCCCTCCACCCGCTCGACGAGCACTCGGCCGTACCAGGAGCGGTCGAAGAGGGCCAACCCGCCGAGGCCGGGCACCTCGGTCCAGAAACGCCAGAGGAAGTGGCGACGCTTCTCCTCGAAGGTCGGCTTCGCGAAGACGGCGACCCGGTAGTGACGGGGGTCGAGGGGCTCCACGATCCTCTTGATCGCCCCGCCCTTGCCGCCGGCGTCCGATCCCTCCATGACGATGAGCACACCGGGGCCGAGTGCGGGGTTCTCGAGGTGCCCGCCGGTGTGGAGCCGCAATTCGAGGAGTCGTCGCTGCGCTCGGTAGAGGCGCTCCTCGTACTCGGCATTGCTCAGCCGAGCTGACAAATCGATGTCAGCGAGGCGCTGAACGGGTCGATCACCCATCGTCTTGCGTGGCGGTGGCGAGGGCGTCGACCACCCGATCGATCTCCTCGTCGGTCATGACCAAGGGAGGGCAGAAGGTGTTGGAGTGCTCGGCGATGGCGCGGGTGATGACCCCGAGGTGGAGCATGCGGTCTCGGACGGTCACCGCGCTCTGGTGGGGGTGAAGCCCGACCGCCCACACGGCCCCCCGACCGCGAACCTCAGCAACCTGCCCGTCGGCTGCGATCGCGGTAAGTCCCGCCGAGAGGCGTTCTCCGATTGCGGTGGCCCGCTCAAGGAGGCCCTCGCGTTCGAGGATGTCGATGTTGGCGAGCGCGGCGGCGCAGACCGTTGGGTGGCCCGAGTAGGTGTACCCCGTCTTGAGAACGAAGGCGGGGTCGGATTCGAGTGCCTCCCGAACCCTCGAACCGACGATCACGCCCCCGAGGGGCTGATACCCGGAGGTGACCGCCTTCGCGAAGCAGATGAGGTCGGGGGTCACCCCGAAGTGGGTCGCGCCGAACCAGTCCCCGAGACGGCCGAATCCGGTGATGACCTCGTCGAAGATGAGGAGCGCGCCGTGCTGATCGCAGAGTCGGCGCACCGACTCGAGATACCCCTCGGCGGGGGGCCACACCCCACCGGCGCCCTGGACCGGCTCGGTGATGACCGCGGCGACGCGTCCAGCGTGATCGGCCATGGCGCTGGCGAGCGCCTCGACATCGTCGCCCGGAACTTGGATGACCGCGGAGAGCAACTCTCCCCACCCCTCCTTGTTGGGCGGCAGGCCCTGGGCGCTGGTGCCTCCGTAGTTGGTGCCGTGGTAGCCCCGCATCCGGGAGATGATCACGTTCCGGTCGGGATCGCCTGCGAGCACCTGGGTGAGGCGGGCGATCTTCATCGCGGTGTCGACCGCTTCGGAGCCCGATCCGCAGAGGAACACTCGGCCGTCGTCGATGGGGGCGAGATCGGCGACTCGGGCGGTCAGTTCCTCGGCCCGCTCGTTCGTGAACGGGTCGAAGCAGGAGTAGGCCTCGAGGGTGGTCATCTGGGCCGCGGTCGCCTCGGCGATCTCCCGACGTCCGTGTCCGACGTTGCAGTACCAGAGGCTCGCCATCGCATCGAGGTAGTCGTTGCCGTCGGCGTCGGTGACTGTCGATCCGCTGCCCGAGACCAGCCGGATGAAGTCCTCGCGTGAAGGGCGGGCAAATGGGTGCAGGAAGCTGCTCGGCACGCCACGACCGTAGCCGTCGGGAGTCAGGGGTCGGTGTCTGGGAGACTGGGCTCATGGCCGAGATTCTCGTAGCGACCACCGCTGCCGATGACCGTCATCTGACCCCTGCTGGTCACCCCGAGGACCCTCGACGGCTGACGGCTGTCCTCGACGCTCTCCAAGCACCGGAGATCGCCGAAGCGGTTCGGGTCATGGAGGCGGGCCCGGCTCCTCGGGAGGCGCTCGAGGCCATTCATCCGGCCGGTCACCTGGATCGACTCGAAGCGTTCTGTGCAACTGGCGGAGGGCGACTCGATCCGGACACCGGTGTCTCAATCGGTTCCTATGACACGGCTGTTCGCGCGGCGGGTGCCCTTCTCGAGGTGATCGATGCCCTTGAGCGCGGGGAGGCCGATCATGGGCTCGCGGCGGTGCGCCCTCCGGGACATCACGCGCTCGCTTCGACGGCGATGGGGTTCTGCCTCGTGAACTCGGTGGCGGTCGCGGCGGCCTCGCTCGCCGCTCGCGGGCACCGGGTGGCGATCGTCGACTGGGACGTCCACCACGGAAACGGAACTCAGGACCTGTTCTACGACCGCGGCGATGTGCTGTACGTGTCGACCCATCAGGCGCCGCACTATCCGGGGACGGGGTGGGCCAGCGAAGTCGGCGTCGGTGATGGTTTCGGAGCGTCGGTCAATGTTCCGCTCCCCGCGGGATCGGGAGGCGAGGTGCTCCGGTCCGCCTTCGACCGTGTTGTCGTGCCCGCTGTTCAGGAGTTCCAGCCCGACTGGCTGCTCGTCTCAGCGGGGTTCGATGCGCACCGGGATGATCCACTCGCTTCCTTGGCGCTCGTGGAGGGGGATTTCGCCGCGCTCGCCAGTCGCCTAACCGGCCTCGTGGCGCCGCGCCGTCTGGCGTTTGTGTTGGAAGGCGGTTACGACCTCGGGGCGCTTGGTCGGTCGGTGCTCGCCACGCTCGCGCAACTGGTCGGCGCTGAGGTGCCCGACCTTGAGCGGTTATCAGACGATCGCGTGGGTGTCGATGTGGTCGACCGTGCCATTGGCGAGCGAGAGGCGGCTCTCGCGTGAGTAGCCGCAGTGGTGACGGGTTCATGCGCTGCTCCGACGGGGCAGTGCGCTGGGGGGTCTTCGGCGCGGCGGGCGTGGTGTTCGTCCATCGAAGCGATGAGGGGCCGACGGTGATGTTGCAGCGACGTTCGGCCTTCGCTCATGAGGGTGGCACGTGGTCGTGCGCTGGCGGCGCCCTCGACGAAGGCGAGTCACCGCTCGACGGAGGTCTGCGCGAGGCGAGCGAGGAGGTCGGTGCTGTGCCGGCCGGCTGGCGGCTTCTCGGTGAGGTGGTGTTCGCTCCGGCGCTGGATTGGTCGTATACGACCTCGGTGGTTGAGGTGGGGGAGCGGTTCGGGGCTTCGATCAACTTCGAGACCGACGATGTGGCGTGGATACCGGTGGATCAGGTCGCCTCGATGGATCTTCACGCGGGTTTCGCAGCGGCGTGGCCGCAGATCGCGGGTGTCGTGCTCGGCGCGTGGTGACCGCGCCGAGCACGAGCCCTCAACTCAGGCGCGTACGCCCTTGGAGATGGCGCCGAAGACGGCGTCCTTCAGCGGGATCATGCCCGCGATGATCGCTCCGTTGGCGATGACGTTGATCCAATCGTCGCCGTGTACCCATCCCCAGCCACCCAGCACGTAGCCGGCGTCGCCCATGAGCCACACCATGAGGATGGCGATGAGGAGTGTGAGGTTGGCTCCGAGGATCGGCAGCTTGCCGATGGTGTCGGAGAGTCCGATGGTCCCGAGGATGCTGTGGAGGACGGTCATGACCGCCTCCAGCAGGATCGCCATGGTGATGAACAGTGCAACCGTGTACATGGAGTACCTCCTTGTGAGCACAGGGTGTGATCACAAGCGCACAAAATAGAGATCACAATTACACAAGTGGTGGATGGTCGGCAGGCGCTCAGCTGCGCGCGACTGGCCGGTGGAGCCGGACTGGGTCCGCACTACCGTCGCGCGGGTGGACGCCTCCCCGAAACTGTGTGTGCTCGGCGACTTCGCGTGGGATGTGCTCATTCGGACCAATAGCGAGCTGCTCCGAGGTGGAGACACCTTCGGCGAGGTGGTCCTCCTGCCGGGCGGGAGCGGTGCCAATGTCGCCGTCTGGGCGACCCGTTGCGGTTTGACCACGACCTTCATCGGCAAGGTGGGGCGCGACCAGATGGGGCTCCTCGCCCGAGAAGACCTCGATCGGGAAGGCGTCGCCCACCACCTCGTCGAGTCGGGAGCGCACGCCACGGGCTCGGTCGCGGTGTTCGTCGACCATACGGGGGAGCGCTCGATGGTGTCGGGGCACGGTGCCGACTTCTATCTTCTGCCCTCGGAACTGCCTTCCACGGCGATCTCGAGCGCTGACCATCTGCATCTCACCGCCTGGTCGTTGTTCACTGACCCCCCGCGGGCAGCAGCTCGCCGGGCCGCCGTGATCGCGAAGGCGGCCGGGGCTCGCATCAGCTTGGACCCGGGATCGTTCCAGATGATCGAGGAGATGGGAGTCGATCATTTCCTCTCGGTCACGACCGATCTCGGAGTCGACGTCTTCCTTCCGAACAAGGAGGAGGCGGCGGTGTTGACCGGCGCCGACAATCCCGAGTCGGCGTGTCGAGTGCTCGCCGATGTGTATCCCGGCGCGCTGATCGTGGTGAAACTTGACGCCGACGGGGCGCTCGTCGGTGCTGCCGGTGGTGTCCACCATGTTCCTCCTCATTCGAACAAGCTCGTCGATGCGACGGGCGCTGGAGATTCCTTCGCCGGGGCGTTCCTCTCCCGCTTCCTGCGCGGAGCTGATCCGGTCGAAGCCGCCGAATTCGCGGTTCGGGTTGCGGAATGGGTGATCGAGCATCCGGGTGCCCGACCGAAGCCCGGCCCGGCCCTCGCCCGAATCCTTGCCTAGGAGTGGCCGGCGGCGTGTGCCAAGAGTCACCGGTGGGGATCCGATATGTGTAAAAGTGTTTTCGCCCAATCGTGGGCACCTAGGAGGTTCAAATGAATGAAGTCATGTTGACGGGTGACAACTACACGCTCGTCTACAACGCCCTGTCCTTCGGCACCGCGGTCATGCTGGGTGCCTTCGTCTACTTCCTCACGCAGATCAACAGCGTGGCGAAGGCCTACCGCTCTGGTGTCGCTGTCTCGGCGGTCGTCGTCGGTATCGCGGGCTATCACTACTACCGGATCTGGCAAGGCTTCTCCGAAGGCGAGATGAACGAGGGCTACCGCTACGCGGACTGGCTCATTACCGTTCCGCTCCTCGTCATCGAGTTGCTCATTGTCCTCGGGGTCGCCAACGAGGTTCGCAAGGGCCTCATGCGCAAGCTGGTTCCCGCAACCGTCCTCATGATCGCTCTCGGCTACCCGGGAGAGGTCTCGAGCGACAACGGAACCAAGTGGCTCTGGTGGGTCCTCGCGATGATCCCGTTCGTGTACATCCTGTGGGTGCTCTATGGGCAGCTCCAGGAGGCGTCCAGCCGCGAGTCGGGTGCCGTCGCCGGGGCGATCAAGAACGCCACGGTGGTGCTCCTCGTGACCTGGTGCGTCTACCCGATCGCGTACCTCTTCCCGGTGTTCGACGCGAACTCCGAGGGCCTCGAGGTGCTGCGTCAGGTGGGCTACACCTTCGCTGACATCACCGCGAAGGCGCTCTACGGCCTGATGATCCTCGGGATCGCCAAGGCTCGCACCGCGAACGAGTCCTGATCCTCCGGTCGCCTCGGCGACCAGAGACCGAACATGCAAGGAGCCCGGGCCTCGGCCCGGGCTCCTTCGCGTGGAGCGGGTGACGGGAATCGAACCCGTATCATCAGCTTGGAAGGCTGAGGTTCTAGCCGTTGAACTACACCCGCGAGTGCCTGCAACGTTATCCGGCGCTCCTCATCCTCCCCTCGGTCACACCCCTCGGTCAGGATGGCGTCCATGACCGACGCACCATCCACCGCCCCCGCGGAGGCTGATCAGCGCGTGATCGACAAGGTTCGAAAGCTGCTCGCCATGGCCGAGGGCACCGACAATTCCGAGGAGGCCGACGCCTTCGCTCGCAAGGCGGCCGACCTCATCGCCCGGCACCGCGTCACCGAGTCGGCGCTTCGCGATATCGACCCCGATCAACTCGAGGTCGCCGAGCTCGATCTCGGTCGGGGCGCCTATGTGAGAGCCCGCTTCCATCTCTTAGCGGGTATCGCCGAGGCCCACGGCTGCCTCGCCACCTTTATGACTGGCGGTCGGGGCACGCTCGCTCACATCACCGGTCACCGCCGCGACACATTGGTGGTTCGGGTGCTCTTCACGTCGCTGCTCTCTCAGATGACCCAGCGGGCCGCCTTGGAGCGTCGGGCGACCGCGGCGGCCACCCAGCGCTGGAGACGGTCGTTCATGTTCGGCTTCGCGGACGAGGTCGCGTCGATGCTGCAAACCGCGCGGGCCGAAGCGATCGCCGCCACCGACGACCCTGCATCCACCGTGCCGGCGCTCCGCGCTCAAGACGTCGTGGTTCGAGAGTTCGCGGGGGAGCGCCTCGGCCGGATCGTCACCGCGCGCCCAGCAGCGCCGGCGGTTCGCGACGGGTTGCGGGCGGGCCGTCAGGCGGCTGCTGAGTCCGATGTTGGCCGGGTTCGGCTTCGGGGCCGAGCTGCGATCGGTCGCGGATCATGACGCTTGACGCTGATCGCAGCCAGGTCTACGCCGCCGAGGAGGCGGCCTTCGGCGGCACGACCCTCGACTCGATCACCCGGTTCGAGCATCTCGAACGTCTGGCGCTCCAAGCGATGTCACTCCCGTGGTGGCCCGGTCCTGTCGTGCCGATCGTCGCCGCACGCGCTGATGCGCGTTCCTCCTGCGCTCGCTCCACCACCGATGGGCTCGAGATCCGCCTGGCGGCGCCGCAGTGGACGCCGGTCACCCTCACCCACGAACTCGCCCACGTGCTCGCAGGCCTCACAGCAGGTCACGGTGCTGGCTTCCGGCGGGCTCATGTCGACATCGTCACCTCGGTACTCGGTACCGAGGCCGGCCGGTGGCTCCTCGACGCCTACGTCGCCCACGGGTTGCCGTTGCCTCGTGCCGAACGGGTAGCCGAGCCGATGCCCGCGCCAAGGGTCGACGGGCCGATCGCGCTCTAGCCGGTCGGAGTCACCCAGCGGTCACGAAGCGTGTCCGCGAGATGAGCGATCGGTCGACGAAAGCCATCCGCTCCGGCCGGCCCGGCATCGAAGACGCTGGGATCAGCAACCCCGATAGCGAGCACGATGGTGTGGAGCGACATCGTGTCGAGCAGGTCGATCAGCGGTTCGAGGAGGTTGGTTCGGTCGGCCTCCCCCAGCGAGAGCACGACCGCATCGGACTCCACATCGGTTCGCGCCATCGAGCAGTTGTCGAAGGCCACTCCAACAGCCTCGAGTGCGCCCGAGAGCGTGTCGGCCCCGGTGAGATCACCGATGGCCTCGGTGTAGTCGTCCGTCGCGGACAGGCACACCACGAGCGACTCTGGAGCCGTTGGCGGCCGTTGGTCCTCGACGCCCGCGGTTTGCGATGGCGCGCAGGCAGCGACCGCGACGGCGAGTGCGATGAGGGCCCCGCTGCGTTGGATCAGTTCTCCTCCGCGTCGAGGACGCTGAGGAACTCATCGACCACGGCTGCGTCCACTGGAACGAGGTGCTGCTGTTCCGGATAGGCGCCCGAGTCGACATCGGCGATGAACTCGCTGAAGGCGGCGACTCGTTCGCGTTGCAAGCGGTCGAACTCCGAGGCGAAGTCGCGGTACACCTTGGCGTGCCGAGGCAGGTGGCCGCGGGTGTAGCCGAGCAGGTCGCAAGAGAACAGGTACTGCGCGTCACATCCGGCCCCAGCCCCCATCGAGAACATGACGAGCGAGGTTCGTCGAGAGATCTCAGTGGCGATTTCGGGCGGCACCACCTCGATCTCGGCAGCGAAGGCCCCGGCGGCCTCGAGGGCGCGCACCCCCTTCCACACCTCGAGCGCGGACTCCACGGTCTTGCCGACCGCCCGGAAGCCTCCCGTCCAGGTACGCCGCGATGGGATGAGGCCGACATGTCCGACGACTGGGATCCCTTCGGCAGCGAGTCGCGAGATCACCTCGATGCTCGCGGCGCAGTAGCAGGCGTCGGCGCCGGAACGGATCGCGTCGTGTCCGGCGCGCAGGTAGTCGTCGGTGGTCGCGAGCACGCCGAAAGGGAGTCCGACCTGAACGAAGCAGTCACCGGCGGCCTCGCGCATCTCGGCATCCCAGAGGTGCCGTTCGATCGACAGCACATCGACTCCGGCCTCGGCGCAAGCGCGAGCTTCATCGGTGTTCTCCACGTACACCATCGAGAGTTGGCGTACCCCCTTCAGGGCTCGCAGGTCGGCGACGGTGCGGCGCGTTCGGTTCATGGGCTGAGACTACGACGCGCCTCAAGCGCCGGACACACGCGCATCGTGGCCCTCCCAGAAGGGCTCACGGATCTCGCGCTTCAGGATCTTCCCGGCAGCGGATTTCGGCAAGGGATCTGCGATCACCTCGATGCGCCGGGGAACCTTGAAGCCGGCGATCAGTGAACGGCAGTGCTCGACCAGCTCGGTGTCGGTGAGGTCGATTCCTTCACGGGCGACGACCGTTGCCGCCACTGCCTCGCCCCAACGCGGGTCGGGGATGCCGTAGACCGCGCACTCCAGGACCCCGGGGTGGGTCATGAGCGCCTGCTCAACCTCGGTGGAGTACACGTTCTCGCCGCCCGACACGATCATGTCCTTCGCTCGATCGACAAGGAACAAGAAGCCCTGGGAGTCGATCCAGCCGACGTCGCCGGTCCGGTACCAGCCGTTGCGGAGCACGGCGGCGGTCTCCTCGGGCTTGTTCCAATAGCCGGCCATGACGTTGTCGCCGCGCACGACGACCTCGCCGCTCTCTCCTGCGGGCAGGTGATTGCCATCGGAATCGATGATGGCGACCCGGCAGCCGAGCACCGGTTGGCCGCATGAGCGCTCCCGCGGTCCGCCGAGTTCGTCCTGCTCGTCGGCGAGTGCGGTGGTGAGGGGTGATAGTTCGGTCGCGCCATAGAGGTGGATCATCGCCGTGCCAGGGAACAGTTGATGGAAGCGACGGACCGTCTCCACGGCGACCGGTGAAGCGCCGTGGGTGAGCAGGCGGAGCGAGGTCGTGTCGCGGGGACGCCGACTCTGCGACTCACACAGCGCGACCATCATCGTCGGCACGGCGAGGGTCGTGGTGATGCCCTCGGCTGCGATGACATCGAGCACGACCTCAGGATCGAAGGCCGGCACGGTCACTTGGGTGGCGCCGAGGGCGAGCGAGGCGAGTACCGCGTAGGTGCCGGCAGCGTGGAACATCGGCGACATGACGAGGTAGCGGTCGTCGGCCCGCATCTCGCAGCAGTTGATCGTGTTCCACATGTTCGCGATCAGATTGCGATGGGTGAGCATGACCCCCTTGGAGGGGCCCGTCGTGCCTCCGGTGTAGAAGAGTCCGGCGAGATCGTGCTCGTCGACGGCGTGCAGCTCGTCGAGTTCGGTGGGCGTTGAAGCCGAGGCGATCAGATGCTCAAAGTCGTCGGGGACGCGGATGACGTGCTCGACGACGTTCTCGATCGCCGAGGGTGGACGGTCGGTGATCAGTGCGCGCACGCCGGCGTCCCGCAGGATGTACTCGATCTCGGGATCGGCGAGGCGAGTGTTGATCGGCACGATCACGAATCCGGCGGCGGGGAGCGCCACGTACGACTCGATGTAGGTCTGGCCGTTCGCCATGAGCAACGCGACCCGATCGCCCGGTCGCAGACCGAGGGCGGAGAACCCTCCCGCTATCGAGCGGCAGCGCAGGTCGAGCTCAGTGAACGTCAGGGTGAGCTTCGCGGCGGTGTCGACGACGGCGGGTGAGTCAGGGGCGACGCAAAGACCGCGTCGAAGCGGGTCGGCGAACGTCCTCACGGGCGAGATTCTGCCAGTCGGGAATCAGATGGCCCGAACGCACTGGTCGGGAAGGCGGGATTCGAACCCGCGACCCCCTGCTCCCAAAGCAGGTGCGCTAGCCAAGCTGCGCCACTTCCCGTGGTCGTAAGGCTAGCGGCGAGAGCCTCAGCGCTTCGCGGCCTTCGCGAGGCGTTTGGCCGCGCGCCCAACCGCCTCAAGATGCCGGTGGTCGAGATCGCCGACCTCGGCGCCGTTGTCGAACAGCACCCGGTAGCGCTGCCAGTTGAAGCCGTTGGCGAGCAGCACCTTTCCCTCGGTACCGAGGGGCACCCCGTGAACCTCCACGGTCGTCTTCACGCGGTCGCCGATGCGGAGGTCGATCTGACCGTCGTGGGGCTTCGAGAGGGCGTGGGGCTTCCAAATCGGCACGACGACAGTCTGCCCGATCTCGTTGGGTCGAGGCACCATCGTCGCGACGACCTCGCGCGAGGGTGCCCCGGGGGAGCCACGGACACCAGCGGTAGGCTCCGACCCCTGTGAAGAGTTCTGTGGAGACCCTCGAGGGCAACAAGATCAAGCTGTACGTCGAGATCGACGAGTCGGAGTTCGCTGGCGACATCGATCGCGCCTTCGAGGCGATCGCCAAGGAGGTGAAGCTCCCGGGGTTCCGCAACGGGAAGGCCCCGCGCAAGCTCCTCGAGTCGCGAATCGGGCTCGCCCCCGCGCGCGCTCAGGCGCTCCAAGACGCGATCCCGTCCTACTTGATGCGCGGCGTTCGTGAGCACGACATCGACTTGGTGGCGACCCCGTCAATTCAAGTGACCGGTGGTGAGGACGACGGTCCGGTCGAGTTCGAGGCGGAGTGCGAGGTCCGTCCCGTCGTGACCGTCCCCGGCTACGCGGGACTCCGTATCGAGGTCGACAACCCCTCGGTTTCCGATGACGCCCTCGATGAGGCGGTCCGCGCTCAGATGAAGGGCCACGGAACCCTCGTCGATACTGGCGTCCCCGTCGCTGACGGCGATTTCGTCACCATCGACCTGTCCGCGATGCGCGATGGCGAGGAACTCCCGGGCCTGAACATCGAGGAATGGTCCTACGAGGTCGGTCAAGGCTGGGTGACCGACGATTTCGACGAGCAGTTGCGCGGCTCCGAGCCCGGCGCCGAACTCACCTTCTCGTCCGTGCCGAAAGGCACTGAGGAGCCCGCTGACTTCACCGTGAAGTTGGCGGCCGTGAAGCGCCTCGAGTTGCCGGAACTCACCGACGAGTGGGTGGCCGACAACATCGGAGAGTTCGAGACGGTCGCCGAGTGGCGCGAGAGCATCCGGGAGCAGCAGCAAGAGTCACGGCTCAACGCAATCCGCCAGGGTCTCGTCGGGCACCTGACCGAGGCACTCGTCGAACTCGTCGAGATCGAACCGCCGGAGTCGATGGTGTCGGCCGAGGTGCAGGGTCGGCTGCGCAACATGGTGCAGCAGTTCCAGGCGCAGGGCATCGACTTCTCCGCGTGGTTGTCGGCCACTGGGCAGAGTCCCGACGATCTCGTCGAGAACATGAAGGGTCAGGCCGAGACTGCGGTGAAGGCCGATCTTGCGCTCCGCGCTGTGGCGGTGGCCGAGGACATCGAGGTCGGCGGCGACGAGCTTGATGTCGAGTACCACCGCATGGCGATGCAATACCAGCAGTCGCCCGACGAAATCCGCAAGACCTACGAGCGCAACGACGCGGTCGACGAATTGATCTCCTCGATCAAGAAGTCGAAGGCCCTCGACTGGCTGCTGCATAACGTGCAGATGGTCGATGCCGATGGCGCGGTCCTCGACCGGGATCTCATCCTCGGCCATGACCACGACCACGATGATGCGTCAGCCGTCGCGGACGGCGAGGATGACAGCGTGAACGAAGGAGATGAGTGATGGACCTCCAAGCGACCAACTACCTCGTCCCGAACGTCGTCGAGCAGACCTCGCGTGGTGAGCGCGCCTACGACCTCTACAGCCGGTTACTGAAGGACAACATCATCTTCTTGCAGACGCCGGTCGATGATCAGATCGCCTCGTTGATCTGCGCGCAGTTGATCCATCTCGAGTCGGAGAACCCCGACAAGGACATCAACATCTACATCAACTCGCCCGGCGGCGACATCACGTCGCTCTTTGCGATCTACGACACGATGCAGTTCATCCGGAACGACATCGCCACGATCTGCCTCGGTCAAGCCGCCTCCGCCGCCGCTGTGCTGCTCGCCGCCGGCACCAAGGGCAAGCGTCTCGCCCTGCCGCACTCGCGCGTGCTGCTCCACCAGCCTTACGGCCAGGTGGGCTACGGCCAGGTCACCGACCTCGAGCTCGCCGCGAAGGAGATACTCCGGATGCGCGACATTCTCGAGGAGATCCTGGCCCGCCACACCGGCCAGCCCCTCGATCGCATTCACGCTGACACCGACCGCGATTTCGTGATGGAGGCATCCGAGGCGGTCGAATATGGCATCATCGATCAGGTGATCGAGTCTCGGGCGGTCGTCGACCGCGCCGGGGCCATCCGCTGAGCCTCCGCTCGGCGGACACCCGATTCGGATGAGGGGACGGCAGGCGTGGCGAAATTCGGCGAGAGTGGCGAACTGCTGAAGTGCTCGTTCTGCGGTAAGTCACAGAAGCAGGTCAAGAAACTGATCGCCGGTCCGGGCGTCTACATCTGCGATGAGTGCATCGATCTCTGTAACGAGATCATCGAAGAGGAGCTCACCGAGACCTCCGAGGTGTCCTTCGAGCACCTTCCCGCCCCGCGAGAGATCAGCGAGTTCCTCGACGAATACGTCGTCGGGCAGGACCACGCGAAGAAGATCCTCTCGGTCGCCGTCTACAACCACTACCGCCGCATCCAATATCAGCAGTCCTCGGGCATCGGCCGTCGCGACGACGTCGAGCTCGCCAAGTCGAACATCTTGATGCTCGGACCGACCGGCTGCGGCAAGACCCACCTCGCCCAGACGCTCGCCCGCATGCTCAACGTGCCGTTCGCGGTGGCGGACGCCACCGCGCTCACCGAGGCTGGTTACGTCGGTGAGGACGTCGAGAACATCCTCCTCAAGTTGATCCAAGCCGCAGACTTCGACACCAAGCGCGCCGAGACCGGCATCGTCTACATCGACGAGATCGACAAAGTCGCCCGCAAGAGCGAGAACCCCTCCATCACCCGAGACGTTTCGGGGGAAGGTGTGCAGCAGGCGCTCCTCAAGATCCTCGAGGGCACTCAGGCCTCGGTACCACCCCAGGGTGGTCGCAAGCACCCGCACCAGGAATTCATCCAGATCGACACCACCAACGTGCTGTTTATTCTGGGTGGAGCCTTCGCTGGTCTTGAGCAGATCATCGAACGGCGTGTCGGCGACCAGGGGGTCGGCTTCCACGGCAATGTCCGCTCGAAGAGCGAGCGCGATCCGGGGGAGTTGTTCACCAAGGTGCTTCCTGAGGATCTCGTCAAGTTCGGGATGATCCCCGAGTTCATCGGCCGCCTGCCGATGATTGGAGTGGTGAGCAGCCTCGATCGCGACGCGCTCGTGAAGATCCTGACCGAGCCGAAGAACTCCCTCGTCAAGCAGTTCCAGAAGGTGTTCGAGTTCGAGGATGTCGAACTGGAGTTCACCGAGGACGGGCTCGCGGCGATCGCCGATCAGGCGATCCTTCGCGGCACTGGTGCGCGCGGGCTTCGCGCGATCCTCGAAGAGGTACTCCTTCAGACGATGTTCGAACTCCCGGGTCGGTCCGACATCGGCCGAGTCGTCATCGACGGCGACACTGTGCGGGATCGCGTCAATCCGACCCTCGTGCCTCGAAAGACCGGAGCGTCAACGCGCCAACGCCGCGCCGCCAGCTGACCGGCCCCAACTCCCATGGACCTCCAGTCCGCGCTTCGCTATCTCGACGAGCACGCCTCGTACGACGTCACCGGTCGCATCGACTCGCCCTCGGTCGACAACATCAGTGCGCTCTGCGCCGCCATGGGCGACCCCCAGCACGCGGCACCGGTCATTCATGTGACGGGCACGAACGGCAAGGGGTCGACCGTGCAGATGATCACCCGCCTCCTCATGGCGAGTGGTCTGACCGTTGGCACCTACACCAGCCCGCACCTCGAGCACATCACTGAGCGCATCCGTCGAAATGCCGAGCCGATTTCGGGAGATGAACTCGGCGAGCAGATCGCCGCCGTAGCGGGCCTCGAGATCATGACCGGTGTCCGCCCGACCTACTTCGAGGCGATGACGGCGGCGGCCTTCCGCTACTTCGCGGACTCCGCGGTGGACGTGATCGTTCTCGAGGTGGGGATGCTCGGCCGCTGGGACGCCACGAATGTCGCGAACGCTCAGGTTGCCGTCGTCACCAACATCGGGCTCGACCACACCGAGTTCGCCGGCCCGACGGTCGCCGACATCGCGCGTGAGAAGGCGGGGATCATCAAGCCCGGTTCAGCGGTCGTGATCGGAGACACCGACCCTGACCTGCAAGCGATTTTTGCCGCCGAGCCGCACGCCTCGATGCTGCTGCGCGACGAGGACTTCGCGACGATCGACAACTCGCTTGCGGTGGGTGGCCGCCTGGTCGACCTGCGAACACCGACAACGATCCACACCGACGTCTTCGTTCCCCTCCACGGAACTCACCAGGGCGAGAACGCCGCGGTCGCTCTCGCCGCTGTCGAGACATTCTTCGCCTCGCCATTGAACGAGGAGGTCGTCATGGAAGGGTTCGCCTCGGTTGAGGTGCCCGGCCGGTTCGAGGTGGTGGGCGTGCAGCCGCTGGTGGTGATCGACGGTGCGCACAACCCGGCCGGTGCCGACACCTGCGCCCAAGTGTTTTTCGGAGATTTCGCTCCTGACGGCCGACGAGTTCTCGTGTTCGGCACGCTCCGCGATCCCGACGAGATGCTCGCCGCGGTTCGCGCCGACGAGTTCGATCGGGTCATCGCGTGCACCGCCCCGAGTCCGCGGGGTGTTCCCGCGGTCGAGGTTGCGCGAGCGGCTCGGACTCTCGGGTGCGAGGAGGTGCTCGTGTGCGAGTCGGTCGAGGAGGCGTGCGCACTCTCGATCCGGCATCTCGACGCCGATGACGCGGTGCTCGCTGCCGGCTCGATCTACGTGGCCGGGGCGGCTCGCGGCGAGTACCGCCGGCTGCTCGCCTGAGGTCACGGCGCCCCGGCGCGCCGGTAGCCTGCCGGCCATGTCTGATCGCACGCTCGTCCTGCTCAAGCCCGATGCTGTGGAGCGCAAGCTCACCGGTGAGATCATCTCTCGCTTCGAGGCGAAGAATCTGTCGATCGTGGCGATGGAGCTGCGGAGCCTCGACGCGGCGACGCTTGAGCGTCACTACGAGGAGCACGTCGGCAAGCCCTTCTACGCCGATCTCGTGGCCTTTATGAGCCGGGGCCCGGCCGTTGCCATGGTGGTTGAGGGCCCCGAGGACACGTGGGAGGTCGTTCGCACGATGATGGGCGCTACTAACCCCCGTTCCGCCGCGCCCGGCACCATTCGCGGTGATCTCGGCATTCTCTTCACCGAGAACCTCGTGCACGGCAGCGACTCGCTGGCCAGCGCCGAGCGTGAGATCGGGATCTTCTTCCCCAATCTGTAACATTTGAAGACCTCCGGCGCTGCCGCCGGAGCGCCGCGGGGGCCGGGAAGGAGGAGCACGTGGTACGCAGTAACCCACTTGGACTCGGTCGCGACCTCGCTATCGACCTCGGCACCGCCAACACCTTGATTTACGCCCGTGGAATCGGTGTCGTCCTCGACGAACCCTCCGTTGTGGCGATCAACGTGAACGACGGCCGTCCGGTCGCCGTGGGCCATCAGGCGAAGCAGATGATGGGCCGCACGCCGAGCCACATTCGCACCGTTCGCCCCTTGAAAGACGGCGTCATCGCCGACTTCGAGGTCTGCGAGAAGATGCTCCGCTGGTTCATCCAACAGGTGCATGGTTCGAAGTGGTCGAAGCCGCGCATGATCATCTGCGTGCCGTCGGGCATCACCGGTGTCGAGCAGCGCGCGGTTCAAGACGCCGCGGAGTACGCCGGTGCCCGCAAGCCCGTGCACATCATCGAGGAGCCGATGGCGGCCGCGATTGGCGCAGATCTCCCAGTGCACGCCCCGAACGGCTCGATGGTTGTCGACATTGGTGGTGGCACCACCGAGGTTGCCGTCATCTCTCTCGGTGGCATCGTCACGGCTCAGTCCGTGAGGGTCGCCGGCGACGAACTCGACGACGCCATCATCCAATACGTCAAGAAGGAGTTCTCCCTCGCCATTGGTGAGCGCACCGCGGAGGAGATCAAGATGCAGATGGGGTCGGCTTGGCCGCTCCCGGAGGAGGTCACGGCCGACATTCGTGGGCGCGACCTCATCAGCGGCCTGCCGAGGACGATCCAGCTCACCACGGAGCATGTCCGCGAGGCACTTGAGGAGCCGGTGAGCGCGATCGTTGACGCGGTCAAGGCTGCGCTCGATCGCACGCCACCCGAACTGGCTGCCGACATCATGGAAGAGGGGATCACCCTCACCGGAGGCGGCGCCCTCCTCCAGGGGCTGCCCGACCGGCTCGCCCATGAGACGGGTATGCCGATCAGGATCGCCGAGGAGCCGCTGTTCAGCGTGGTGGTCGGATCGGGCAAGGCGCTTGAGAACATCGATGCCATGCGCAGTCTGATGTCGCTCGGCGGCGATTTCTGACGGGGGTCGCGTGCCGCTCTACTCGGCTGGACGTCGACGTGTCATCATTGCGCTCGCGCTGACCTCGGCCCTTCTGTTGACCCTCGACCTGCGCGGGAACCGACTGTTCGACGCAGCCCGCTCGGGATTCACCGTCGCGCTGCAGCCCTTCCAGCAGGCTGCTGAGGTCGCTTCGACCCCGATCGAACGCCTGTGGCGCGCCTACTCCGACTTCGACGCGATCGAGGAGGAGAACCGGGTGCTCCGCGCCCAGGTCGACGCGCAGCGCTCCGCCGAAATCGCCGCTCAGAACGCGATCATCGAGAACCAAGACCTGCTGGCACTCAACAGCCTCGAGTCGCTCGCTTCCTACGACTCGGTCACCGCGCGCCTGGTCGGACAGTCGCCGACCAACTTCGATCAGCAAGTGGAGATCGACCGTGGCTCCATTCACGGGATCCGCGTCGGCATGCCGGCGGTCAACGAGGCGGGTCTTGTCGGGAAGGTCACTCGCGTGGCTCCAACGTCGAGCGTGATCATGTTGGTGACCGACCCGTCCTACGCGGTGCAGGTAAAGATTCTCTCCGTTGGTGGTGAGGATCCGGATCAGGTGGTGCCCGGCTTCACGACGACCACGGCGGTGACTGAAGAGGAGTCGTTCCCTGGTGCCGATCAGGGGGCAGTCCGCGAGGAGTTCCCGATCGCGACGTCCACCACGACGACTGTCGTCCTCGACGATCGGGTCAACCTCCCCGAGGTCGAGGTGATCCGCGAGACCGGCGTGCTCCGAGGTCAGGGCGACGAACGGTTGCCGAGGGTTTCGTTTGTGGCGGGCAACTCGGCATTCGGCCGAATTGAGATCGGCGACACCGTGTTCACCGCTGGGGGCAGCACCTCGTTAGCACCCCCGAACATTCCCGTCGGCCGTGTCGCGAACGTCATCACGCGGGCCGGTACGGCCGGTCAGGAACTCGAGGTCGCGCTGTCTCCCGATCTCGGCCGCCTTCAGTTCGTCCGTGTCGTCCTGTACCAGCCGCCGACGGAGCTTCAGCCGTGATCGGGTTCCTGATGAACTCGTGGGTCGCTCGGGTCATCCCGATCGGCATGGTGCTCCTCGCCGTGCAGACGACCCTGCTCGTGGAGCTTCGCCCGTTCGGGGTGTCGGTGCAGATCGTGCTCGCCTATGTCGCGGCTACCGGGGCTGTCGGTGGGGTCGATCGCGGCGCGATCGTCGGATTCACGGTCGGGCTGATGTACGACCTCGCGGTCGGGACTCCCCTTGGCGCGACCGCTGTGACGATGGCTCTCGCGGGCTATGTCGCCGGTATCGGGCGCCTGTTCCGGATTGAGAGCCACTGGTGGATCCTCGCCCTGCAGTCGGCTGTCGGGGCGGCGGTGGGGGAGGCCATGGTGCCGGTGGTCCGACTCGTGATCGGGGAGGCGAGTGTCTCGCCGACCGGACTGCTCACCGTCGTCGGCGTGGTGACGGCCGCGGCGTTGGTGGCGAGCCCAGTGCTCGCTCCACTCGGCCGATGGTCGCTCAGTCTTCAACGCTCCGAGATGAAGTTGCCGCCTGAGATTCGCGCCGAAGTCTGACCTGAGCACTGAGTCGACATCTCGGTGCCGCGTGACGGCGACCGGGGGGTCGAACACGGCACACTGTTGGGATGGCCGGAGATCGTCGCGCGGTGCGACTCGGAGTGCTCGCGACGGTCGGCGTGGTCCTCGTGTCTCTGCTTGGTGTGCGTCTCTGGTACCTCCAAACCGTTCGGGCTGAGGAGTTGCAGCAGCGGGTGGACCGCTCCAAGACACGCGTGGTGCAGTTGGCGCCCGAGCGAGGCCGCATCTTCGATGTCGAGGGTCGGATCCTCGCTGACAACGAGCGGATCCTCACCGTGGCGGTCGATTGGCGCGCGATGCAGACTCGTTCGGCGCGCTCGGAGCTGTTCACCCGACTCGAGGGATGGGTCGGAGTTCCGATGGAGGAGATGGAGGACCGGTACCAGTCCGGCTACTACTCGACGTTCCTTCCGATGCCGGTCAAGGAGGATGTCGACGAGCAGACCGCCATCGCGATTCTCGAACGGGTCGAGGACCTTCCCGGCGTCGAGATCATCAACGAGTGGCGGCGGGTGTATCCGTACGCGCCGCACGCCGCCCATGTCGTTGGCTACATGGGGGCGATCACGGCCGAGCAGCTCGAGACCTACCTGACGCTCGGCTACCTGCGAAACGAGCGGGTCGGGCAGTTCGGTGTGGAACGGTCGATGGAGGCAGTCCTTCATGGCACCTGGGGGTATCGGGTCCTCGAGGTCGACGCCGCGAACCGTCCGATCCGGGTGCTCGAGGAGGTCGCGCCGGTCAATGGCCATGACATCCAGCTCACCATCGACCTCGACGTGCAGCAGTACGCGGAGCAGGCCCTCGAGACCGCGTTGCGCGCGCGGCGAAACCAGGGGGTGCGAAATCCCACCATCCGGCTCCCGGACGGCACCACCGAACTGCTCGACCCAACGCAGCCTGAGTTCGTGCCGTATAAGGCGCCGGCCGGTTCGGTGGTGGTCATGCGTCACGACACGGGTGAGGTGAAGGCGATTGCGAGTTATCCGACCTTTGACAACCGATGGTTCGAAGCCGACATCTCCGGAACCAAGTTCCGGGAGATCTTTCCCTCGCAGAAACCCGATGGTTCACCGATCGACCCCGACGAGTCGATCCTCGTCAACCGAGGAGTGCAGGGGCGCTACAACCTCGGCTCGACCTTCAAGCCGTTTGTCGCCCATGCGGCGCTCGCCACCGGGTTGATCACCGCCGATGAGCTCTACACCGATACCGGCAGCTACGACCTCTACAGCGTCAATCCTGAGCGCTGCGATGCCGGTCTGATCCGTTGCAACTTCAAGAACGCGCTCTGTGGCACTGGCGCACCTTGCGTCTACGGCGACGTCGACGTCGAGGACGCTCTCGCGGTGTCCTCCGACGCGTTCTTCTACCGAATTGGTGAGGACATCCACGTTCTGAACGATGGGGAGCCCGTTTTCCAGGAGCAGATCAAGCTCTTTGGGTTCGGGGTCGACAGCGGTATCGAGCTGCCGTACGAGTTCGACGGCACCGTCCCTGACGATGACTTGAAGAAGCGCTACGCGGAGCGCGGGGTCATCAGTGAGGACGAGGGCTACGGCTTCTATGTCGGCGACAGCGTGCAGATGGCCATTGGCCAGGGATTGCTGTCGGCGACCCCGCTGCAACTCGCGAACGGCTACGCGGCCATCGCCAACGGCGGATACGTCAACCAGCCCACCATCCTCCGCGCCGTGTGGGCTCCGGGCACCCCTGACGGTGAGATCGGTTTCGCGGACCTCAACGTCGGCACCGTCGACGAGGTCAACCGGGTTCCCATTCGCATCCGCGATATGGAGATGACACCTGAGAACCGCGATCCGATCATCACCGGCCTGACCCGAGTGGTCACGGTGGGCGCGGGTACACCCGGCACCGACATCCCGTACCACTCCACTACCGGCGAGAAACTCTTCTACGACTACCCCGAGGAAGCGATCCCGGTCGCCGGCAAGACCGGCACCGCTCAGGGGGCGGGCAACTACCCGTGGAATGACTCGTCGGGATTCGTCGCCTTCTCTCTCGACGACTCGCAGCCGTTCACCGTCTCGGCGTACCTCGAGAAGGCCGGCTACGGATCGCAGGCCGCGGCACCCGTGGTGAAGTGCACCTTCTTGATGCTGTCGGGCCTCATCGAGACCGATCCGGTCGTGATCTCCGAACCCCTCGATCTCGGCGCGACCACCCCTGCGCCCGATCAGTACCTGGCCGACGTTGGATGCTTCGCTCGTCGGGGCGGCGGGGGAGTGGTGGTGACCGAATGAGACCGGAGGTGTCGACATGGCGTTGACCTTCATGTCTCGGCGGCCTGATAGTGGGCTCGGGAACATTCGATCGAGTCCGGGGGATCCGAGCCGCAACATCGACTGGGTGCTACTCACCCTTCAGGGCATTCTGATGGTTGCCGGATGCTTCGTCGTTTACTCGGCTTCCAGAACCAGGATCCCGGGAGACCCGCTGGCCTTTGCTGACCGGCAGGTGGTTTTCGCGATCATCGGCGCGGTCATCACCGTCGTCGTGATGTCGGTCGACTACGCGACGTTGCGCGATCGGGCGGCCGCGATCTACGCGGGAACGATCGCACTCTTGGTGTTGTTGCTGCTCATCGGCCTCGCGCAGGGAGCGGATCGCATCTCCTTCGACTTCGGGCCCTTCAACCTTCAGCCGGCGGAGGTCGCGAAGTTCTCGACGATGGCCATGCTCGCGACCTACCTCGCCGAGACACGAAGCGAGGAGGTCACCTATTCGCGTTTCATCGGTGGATTGGTGATCGTGGGTGTGCCGACCGTGCTCGTTGTGCTCCAGCCCGACCTTGGATCGGCCTCGGTGCTGGTGTCATTGGCGATGGGGGTGCTCCTCATCGCCGGTGCTCGGGCGAAGTACATCGTGACCATCAGCGTGCTCTCGGTGTTGACGGTGGTCGCTGCGTTCGTCGGTCGGCTCGTCAACCGCTACCAAATCGAGCGGATCCGTGTGTTCCTCGACCAGGACACGACCGATCCGATGCTCCAGGACGCCGTCTATCAGGTGCGCAACGCGATCCGCGCCGTCGGCACGGGCGGGGTGTGGGGGAAGGGTTGGTTGCAGGGGCCCCTCACCAACGGCCGCGATATTCCGGTCATGTGGGCTGATTTCCCGTTCGCGGCGGTCGCCGAGCAGTTCGGGATGGTCGGCTCGATCGTGCTCATCGCGCTCTTTTGCCTGGTTCTGGTCCGCATCTGGAGGATCGCCACCCTCGCCAAGGACATGCTCGGCACCTACATCGCGTCGGGGGTGTTCACCATGGTGCTCTGGCAGTTCTTCCAGAACGTCGGCATGACCCTCGGGATCACGCCGGTCACGGGCCTCCCGATGCCGTTCATCTCCTACGGGGGATCGAGCCTGCTCGTCTACTGCGCCATGTTCGGAGCGGTTCAGAGCGTCTATATGCGCCGGATGCGTTGAGCCTCCCGGCCGATCAGCCCGTCGACGGGTAGCATCTGGGGGTCATGACTGGTTCCACGGCCCCCCTCCACCGAGCAGCCGACCCGGTCATCTCTCACGTTTCAGCGTCCCGGAACGCGACGGCTCAGCCGTCCTGCGGTCCGGCGTCGCCGCGCGGGTGGTGTGTCACCGCCCGCCACAGAAGGGATCTCACACATGGACGACAGCACCAGCACGGCGGAGAATCAGCCCGCCAGCGACTCCGGCACGGACCGCCCGGGCGGCGACTCGTCGGCTGAGAGCCGCCGCCCTCGGATTGGCGACACCCGACCGGCTCCGGTTCCGGCGGTTCCCCCTCCCGGTCCGGCCCGCTCCGAGTCCGACACGAACTCCAACTCCAACGGCTCAGGCTCACGTTCGGGTCAGCGCCGTCGCCGGCGCGGAGGCCAAGGCGGCAAGGGTGGCCAGAAGGCGCCGCAGTCGAACGGCACTGAATCGCAGCCTGAGCAGTCCGGCGGGGAGCAGCGCTCCGGTCAGGGCGCTCGGCGTCGTCGACGCGGTGGCCGTGGAGGACGCGGACGCTCGTCGGAGCTCGCGCCGGAGGTGATGGAGCAGCGCCGTGGTCGTGAGCGCAACGGCAAGCCCGTCGGCCGCTATTTCATGTGCGTCCAGGTGCGCGAGGGCGTCACCCAAGTCGCCGTGCTCGAGGGACGCAGCCTCATCGAGCATTACGTCTCCCGGCCGGCCGACGATGTCAGCCAGATTCACGGGAACATCTATCTCGGGCGGGTCCAGAACGTCTTGCCCGGCATGGAAGCCGCTTTTGTCGACATCGCCACTCCGAAGAACGCGGTGCTCTACCGCGGCGATGTCCAATTCGATCCCGACGATGTCGAGCAGCGAGGCGATTCGGCTCGCATCGAGGACATCCTGAAGAACCGCCAGATGATCCTTTGCCAGGTCACGAAGAACCCGATCGGCGCGAAGGGAGCCCGACTCACCCAGGAGGTGTCGCTTCCCGGCCGTTTCGTGGTGCTCATCCCGAACTCGAGCACCTACGGCATCTCGAAGCGCCTCCCCGACGACGTTCGCAAGCGCCTGCGCAACATCCTCGACCGCGTCAAGCCCGAGCGTCACGGCTTGATCGTGCGCACCGCCGCGGAGCACGCCACCGAGGCCGAACTGACCGCAGATATGGAGCTCCTGCTCGCCCAATGGGCCGAGATCGAGCGTCTCGCCGCTGAAGCGAAGAAGCCGGCCCTGCTGCATCGTGAGCCCGAGCTCGCGGTGAGGGTGATCCGAGAGGAGTTCAACCCCGATTACCGCGGAGTTGTGATCGACGACGAGCGGCTTTATCGCGAGGTCCGCGACTACGTCGCCGCGTTCAACCCCGAACTGGCTGATCGGATCGAGTACTACGACACGGCGTCGGAGGGCATCTCACTCTTCGAGCGTCACCATGTGCACGAGCAGGTCCACAAGGCCCTCGATCGCAAGGTTTGGCTGCCCTCCGGAGGGTCGCTCATCATCGAGCACACCGAGGCCCTGACCGTCATCGACGTCAACACCGGGAAGAACGTCGGCAAGAACAACCTCGAGGACACCGTCTTCGCTAACAACATGGAGGCCGCGGAGGAGATCGCGAAACAACTTCGGCTCCGCGATATCGGCGGGATCATCGTGATCGACTTCATCGACATGGAGGTCAAGGGCAACCGGGCGAAGGTGGTCGACTCGTTCCGCTCGGCACTCAGTCGCGACAAGACCCGGACACAGGTGTTCGACATCTCAGAACTCGGTCTGGTCGAGATGACGCGAAAGCGCATCGGCGAGGGGCTGCTCACGGAGTTCTCGGAGCGTTGCCCCGACTGCGAAGGCCGCGGAGTGACCGTCGATCACACCCTGCTCGACTGATCCGCCATCACCCTCCGCTCGCGGTTGGGGAGTACCCGAGCGGTCGATAGCATCCGCCAGGCTATGTACGCAGTGATCGCCTCGGGCGGTAAGCAGGAAAAGGTGGCCGAAGGCCAGCAGGTGACGCTCGAGTTGCTGAAGGGCGACGAGGGCTCGGAGGTGTCGTTGACGCCGGTGCTGTTGGTTGACGGCGACACCGTCCTGGCGGGCGCCTCGGCGCTCGCCGGAGCCACGGTGACGGGCCGGATCGTCGGCACCACCGCGGGCGACAAGGTGAACGGCTTCACCTACAAGCGCCGCACCAACCAGCGTCGTCACTACGGCCATCGCCAGCACTACAGCGTCGTTGAGATCACCAAGATCTCGAAGCCCTGATCTGAGGAGAACGAGATGTCGAAGACCAAGGGCGGCGGTTCAACCAGGAACGGTCGCGACTCCAACGCTCAGCGCCTCGGCGTGAAGGTGTTCGACGGCACCAAAGTCACCGCCGGCACGATCATCATTCGCCAGCGTGGCACCCGTATCCATCCGGGTCGCAACGTCGGTATCGGCGGCGACGACACGCTCTTCTCCTTGACCGACGGCTCGGTCAAGTTCGGCGAGCGCAAGGGCCGCAAGATCGTCGACGTCGTCGAGGTCTGATCGACCTCCGCCCGGCGCCCCGGGCCCTGACTTACCTTCCGGGCCCAGTCTTAAACGTCGATTCCTCGGGGGAGCCGATCCTCCGGCCAGTGGAGTAACTCGACCGCTCGATCACAGGCGAACCGATCGGTCATTCCGCTCACCCAAGCGACTGCCGCCCGTACCGGGTCGTCGCGTCCTGCCCGTTCGGCGATGAACGCCGCGGGGAGCGAGGCGGGATGCTGGGCGTAGTGCTCGACGAGAGCGCGGAGAAGCGAGATCACCGCGTCAGCCTGAGCGCGTGATTCGGGTCGGAGATAGACGTTCTCGTAGTTGAAGCGACGGAACTCGGCGAGCGCCTCGGCGATGGGGCTCGTCATGCCGACCCGTCCGGTCTGCGCTGTCGCCTCCACCATGGCGCGAACGAACGTGCCAAGTTGGGACGACCTGCTCAACCCGCAGCGGTCGGCGACGAGACCGGGAAGCATCTCCGGCGACACCACCCCCGTGGCCGCGGCGTCCTCGAAGTCGTGGCAGACGTAGGCGATCCGATCAGCCCACGACACGACCTCGCCCTCGGGGGTGCCGGGCGCGGGGCGACTCCACGAGTGGTTCCTGATGCCATCGAGCGTCTCGGAGCAGAGGTTGAGGGGCACGAGGGTCTCATCGGCGCCCCACACGGCGTGGTCGTAGCCGTCGTCGAGGTAGATGCCGAAGGCGTCCTCGCTGGCATGTCCACCCGGACCGTGTCCGCAGTCGTGACCGAGAGCGATCGCCTCGGCCAGAGCGACGTTCAATCCGAGGGCCGAGGCCACCGAGCGAGCGATCTGAGCGACCTCAAGGGCGTGGGTGAGTCGGGTCCGTTGGTGATCGTCGGGGAAGACGAACACCTGGGTCTTGCCGGCGAGCCGCCGAAAGGCCGAGGCATGCAGGATGCGATCGCGATCGCGCTCGAAACAGGTGCGGAACGGATCAGGCTCCTCGGCGAGAACACGGTCACCCGCGCCGGTCGCCCGGCTGGCGTGGGGCGCGAGGTGCTTGGCTTCGGCGTCTTCGCGGGCCACTCGGTCGACGACCTCGCGGGTGCCCGTGGCCGCCCACGAATCGGCGTGGGCGAGCGCGACACCGTCGATCCGATGACCCGACATCGTCGATGCCCACCGGGCGGCTCGCTCGGCGGACTGTTCGTCGACGGGCCGGTCGGATGAGGGGGGTGTGGTTGTGTCCACGGCACCACCCTAGGGCTCGGGTGCATCGCTCCCGAGAGCACCGTCGGTAGCGTGCTGCCGTGTCGGATTTCGTCGACGAAGCCCAACTGAACGTCCGCGCCGGCGACGGCGGGGCGGGCTGTGTGTCGTTCCGTCGGGAGGGTCCTGTGGTCAACGGCGGGCCGAATGGCGGCGATGGCGGCAATGGCGGCGACGTGTGGCTGGTGGCCGATCACAACGTCGCCTCGCTCCTCGCGTTCCGCGACCACCCTCACCGACGCGCGAGCAATGGCGTGCACGGCAAGGGCAAGGATCTGCACGGACGGCGTGGCGAGAGCCTCGAGATCACTGTTCCCGAGGGCACGGTGGTGACCGACATGTATTCGGGGGAGACCCTCGCCGAGCTCTACTCCCATGGCGACCGCTGGATGGCGGTCGCCGGCGGCCGCGGCGGCCGTGGCAATGCTCGGTTCCTGTCCAACCGGCGACGAGCGCCGACTTTCGCCGAGCAGGGCGAGCACGGCGAGGAGCGATGGCTCCGTCTCGAGATCCGACTGATGGCTGACGTCGCCTTGGTCGGCTTCCCGAACGCTGGTAAGAGCACGCTCATCAGCGTTATCTCGGCAGCCAAGCCGAAGATCGCCGACTACCCGTTCACGACGCTCAGCCCGAACCTCGGTGTGGTCTCGATCGATGAGGGCACCGAGTTCGTCGTCGCCGATATCCCCGGGCTCATCGAGGGCGCGAGCGAGGGTCGGGGCCTCGGCCACCGCTTCCTGCGGCATATCGAACGCGCTCGGGTGCTCTGCCTCATGCTTGATCTGGCCTCTGTCGAAGGTGTCAGCCCCGCCGAGCAGGAGGAGACGCTCCTTGCCGAACTCGGCGCTTATCGGCCCGAGCTCCTTGAACGGCCGAGGCTCGTCGTCGGCACGAAGGCCGATGCCGTGCAACCCGATGAGCTTGAGCGCCTCGGCTGGAATGGCCCGGTCGTGTCGGCGGTCACCGGATCTGGTGTTCGCGAGCTCGTCGGTCGCATGGCCTCGCTGGTCCACGAGGCGCGCTCTGAGTTCCCCGAGCGCGAGGGGGTTGTCGTGTTGCGGCCCGAGGCGACCGGCGCCGCGGTTGAGCGGATCGACGACGGGGAGTTCCGGCTTGTCGGTCGCGATGTTGAGCGGGTGGTGGCCCTCAACGACGTCACCACACCGGAGGCGCTCGCCTACATCGATGAGCGACTCGAGCGTCTCGGTGTCAACCGCATGCTGACGAGGGCCGGGGTCTCTGATGGAGACGTCATTTGGATCGGCGAGTTCAGCTTCGAGTATCGGAGTGATCTCGGGGGCTCGCGATGAGGGTCGTCGCCAAGATCGGCACCTCCTCGATTACCACTGAGTCAGGCAGCGTCGACCGAGATGCGATCGTCGCGCTCTGCGCCGATGTCGCCCGACTGCGTGGCGGTGGGCACGATGTCGTCGTCGTGTCCTCAGGCGCCGTCGCCGCTGGTGTGCCCGCCGTTGGACTCGCCTCGCGCCCGAGTGACATGGAGACGCTGCAGGCCGTCTCGGCGGTCGGCCAGGCGCGACTCATGCAGGTCTACAACGAGGTGCTGGAGGGCCATGGGCTCGTCGGAGCTCAGGTGCTGCTCGACCCCCACGATTTCGTCGACCGCACTCAGTACCTGCACGCTCGGCAGACCCTCGGAAGGCTGCTCGAGCTGGGGTGTGTGCCGATCGTCAACGAGAACGACGCGATCGCGTCCACCGAGCTCCGCTACGGCGATAACGACCGTCTGGCCGCGCTGCTCGCCCACAACCTGTCGGCCGACGTGCTGGTGCTTCTCACCGACCTCGACGGTCTTCACACCGCCGACCCTCGCACGGACGTGGCGGCCAGCCTGGTGACGCGAGTGGCCGCCGACGATCCGCTCTTGGCGATCGCGGCGTCGTCGGGCGGGAGCGGACGCGGCTCTGGCGGGATGGCCTCCAAGCTCTCAGCAGCCCGGATCGCCTCCTGGTCAGGTGTGCGCACGGTGATCGCTCGCGCCTCGCGCGACGGAGTGCTCGTCGACGCCGTCGCTGGCGACGCGGTCGGTACGACATTTGATGCCCATGACCGTCGCCTACCCGCCCGCAAACTCTGGATCGCTTTCGCTGCTGAGGTGGCGGGCCGGGTCACCGTTGACGATGGGGCTCGAACGGCGATCGCCACTCGCTCCACCAGCCTGCTACCGGCCGGAGTGGTCAGCGTCGACGGGGAGTTCGACGATGGCAGCACGGTCGAGGTGGCCGATCAGAACGGCACCGTGTTCGCCCGGGGGATGGTGGCAGCATCGGCCTCCGATCTACGAGGTGTGGTGGGCCGGAGAACTGCGGAGCTACCTGCCGGGATGACGCATGAGGTCATCCATCGCGACGACCTCGTCGTACTGCCCGGTTGAGGCTCTCCCGCGCGCCCGAGAAGCGCAGCAGGATAAGTCCGAGGAGATAGGCGAGCAGACCGGCGGCTCCAGCGATGACCGTGGTGAGCAGTCGGCCCGAGGGAGACGAGGTGTTGAGCGCTCGGCTCACCACCCAGGCGACCTCCGCGGCGAGAAGGGCGGCGAGCCCCACCCGCCACAGGGTTCCGGTCAGTTCGCTGACGAGGGGGCGGCCGACGCGGCTGCCGAGCACGATCACCGCGGCGATGGCCGCGGCCGCGTACGCGACGGAGTGGGCGAGGCCGAGGCCGAGGATGCCGAGCGGCCCAACGAGCAAGAGCGCCACGACGATGTTGACGAGGTTCTCGCCGACATTCAGCACGAAGGGTGTGCGGGTGTCGTGGTGGGCGTAGTACCCGCGCAGCGAGAACAGATACACGCTGAATCCGACCAAGCCGAGTGAGAGCCCGGCGAGGGCGTCGGTGGTGTTCGCGACTGCAACCGCGTCGAAGCGACCCCGTTCCATGAGACCGCTGATCAAGGGTTGTCGAAGCACGAAGATGAGCGCAGCTGCCGGAGCGGTCAGCGCGATGATCGCCCGGAGGCCGGTGGTGAAGCGCTCGGCAAAGGCATCGCGATCTCGTCCAGCGACGGCCGCGGCCAACTCCGGTTGGAAGGTGGTGGCGACCGAGACCGCGAGGAGGCCGTGGGGGAGGACGAAGAAGGTGAATGCGTCGAAGTAGGCGGAGGCAAGCGAGGAGCCGGGATCGGCGAGGTTTCGCACCACCACCAGGGCCACCTGATTGGCGAGGACGAAGCCGAGCGTCCATCCGCTCATGGAAGCGAGGCGTCGTACCGCTGGATCGCTGAGATCCAGTCGGGGCCGCAGGCGAATCCCCGACCTCCACACCGCGGACACAACGATCGCTGCCATGGCCGCGATACCTACGGTCGCGCCGAGACCAAGCGTCAACCTGAGTCGCCCGGTCGTCGCCACTTCGGTGAGTGCCCAAGCGCGAGAACCCGCCTCCGGCAGGGTCAGCAGGGTGACAATGATCACGAGGTTCGACACCACGGGCGACCATGAAGCAGCGAGGAATCTCCGACGGCTGTTGAGGAGGGCGTTGGCGATTCCGGTCAGGCCGTAGAAGAGGATCTGGATCAGGAAGAACCGAGCCAAGGTGGTGCCGGTCGAGCGGAACACCTCCGGGTCCACGCCATCGCCAACGGAGAGGCTGTAGAGCCGGAAGATCCACGGAGCAAGGGCGACGGCGAGCACGGTCACGAGGGCGACCCCCGCCACCGCGGCGGTGACGACGGCTTCGGTGGAGCGCCGACGCGCGGCTGGATCCTCGCAGTCCTCCGAGCCCCAGCCGAGCGAGGTGAAGATCGGCACCAGGGTTGCCGAGAGCACGCCGCCGAGCAGGAGGTCGTAGACGATGTTCGGCGTCTCGTTCGCCAACTTGTAGGCATCAGCGAGGGAGGTCTGGCCGATGACGTAGGCGAATGCCAGCACACGAGCGAGCCCCGTCACCCTGGAGAGGGCCGTTCCCGAGGCGACGACGAGGTTCGCCCGGAGCATGGTCCCCACGTCGGCGACACTACCGATCGGCCATACTCGGCCCTGTGCAGCCCTCAGATCGCGTGACAACGGCGCTTGTGCGTCCTCCTAGCCCGCGACTCGCCGAGGGCATCGTGACCCACCTAGAGCGTACTGAGATCGACCTTGACCGGGCCCGCGCCCAGTGGGAGGCCTACGTGGCCGCCCTCGAGGACGTCGGGTGGCGGATAGCCATGGTCGATCCGGTCGATGAGTGTCCCGACTCGGTCTTCGTGGAGGACACCGCGGTGATGTTCGATCGCCTCGCGGTCCTCACCCGACCGGGAGCGCCGAGCCGCCGCCCGGAGGTGGCCGGCACGGCCGAAGCGCTCGGAGGGCTCGCCGATATCGAGACGTTTTCGCTCTCCTCCGGTCGACTCGACGGTGGCGATGTCTTGAAGATCGGGAGGCGCGCCTATGTCGGCATCGGCGGTCGCACCGATGCCGAAGGCGTCGATGAACTCGCCCGGATGCTCGCGCCGAGGGGCTGGGAGGTGGTGGGTGTGCCGGTCAGTCGCGTGCTCCACCTCAAGTCGGCGGTCACCGCCCTACCTGATGGCACGGTGATCGGTTTCGAGCCGCTCGTCGATGACCCCAGCGTCTTCGAACGGTTCCTTCCGGTGCCCGAGGAGGATGGAGCGCACGTGGTGGTGATCGACGATCGCACGGTGCTGATGGCCGACTCAGCTCCCGAGACCGCTCAGTTGCTTCGAGCCCGTGGCCTCGAGGTGATCGAGGTGGACATCTCCGAGTTCATCCGGCTCGAGGGATGCGTCACCTGCTTGAGTATCCGCATCCGCTGAGCCGGGGCGTGACCGTTAGTCTCCGCGGGTGACTATCGCTGCCCCCTCACCGGTGATGACCAGGGCGCGAGTGCTCACCTTCGGCCTGCTCACCGCGATCATGGCCTCGGGCTACGGCGTGATGTTCACCGTGCTCGATGACTTCCGCTTCGAGTACGGGATCAGCGAGAGCCGCCTCGGGCTCATCGTCGGGATCGGGTTCGGCTCGTCGTTTCTCAGTCAGATACTTCTCGCCCCGATCGCCGACCGGGGGTACGCCAGGCGATTGGTATTCCTCGGCCTCGTCGTCAACGTGTTCGGGCTGCTCCTGCTCGGGTTCGGTTCGACGCTGTCGGTGCTGCTGGCCGGTCGGTTCATCTCGGGGATCGGGCTCGGCATGACGATGCCGGCCATCAGGCGGATCGTGATCCTCGGCGACCCGCAGCGACTCGGTGACAATCTCGGGCTACTGCTGGCGGCCGACGTGGCTGGGTTCGCCGCTGGACCGGCGGTCTCGGCCCTTCTTGTTGGCCCGCTTGGAATCGAGGCGCCGTTCATCGTGATCTCGGCCGCGAGCCTTGCTTGCCTCCCGCTGGTTGCTCGGGTACGGGTCGACGAGTCGGTTCCGAGCGGACGGGAGTCGCGCCTCGCGCTGGACCTGCTCTCGATCAGGCCGTTGGTGGGGGCGATGTGCATGGGCGCGGCGCTCTTCATGATGATCGGAACCTTCGACGCTCTGTGGGCGGTGGTGCTCGATGACCTCGGAGCGAGCGAGTGGTTGGCGAACCTCGGCATCACCTTGTTCGCGTTGCCGTTGATCTTCCTTGGAGAGTTCGGTGGTCGACTCGCGCAGCGGATTGGCCCGTTCCGCCTCGGTCCGCTCGGTCTCGGCCTCGGGGCGGTCTTCATGGCCCTCTACGGGATCGTGCCGACCGCGGGGTTGATCTTCGTGGTCTGCATGTTCCACGCCGTGAGCGACGGCCTGACCGTCTCGAGCACCGGGGTGGCTGTCGGAATGGTGACTCCCGATTCACGACACGCGAGCGCGCAGGGTCTCCTCGGCGGATTCCAGACGCTCACCGCCGGCATCGTCGCGGTTCTCGCCGGCTGGCTCTACGAGTTCCACGGTCGTCTCGTGGCGTACCTGGTCTGCGCGGTCCTCATGATCATTCTCGTCATCGCCGCCCTCGTCCTCGCTGGACCTACGTGGCGAGCCCATCGCGGACCGTCGGTGGCAGCGGAGCCACCGGATCCGGTCTCAGCAGTCACCGGCCACGCCTGAGTCCTACGACTCGAGGGCGCCCCACTACCGTCGTCGGTGGCGCGAGTCGCGGGTGCGACCGGGAGCTGAGGAGTCACGATGGATGCCGCCGGGTGGAACGAGAGATACGCCGGAACCGACCTTGTGTGGTCGGCGGGGCCGAACGCGTTCGTCGAGCAGATCTGCTCCTCGCTCACGCCGGGCACTGCGCTCGATCTCGCTGCCGGTGAGGGTCGTAATGCCCTCTGGCTCGCTGAGCTCGGCTGGGAGGTCACCGCCGTCGATTTCTCGTCGGTCGGCCTCGAGAAGGCTCGGAGGGCGGCCGCGGCCCGCGGGGTGCACCTCGAGACCGAGGAAGCAGACCTCACGAGCTACGAGCCGGCGCGTGACCGCTTCGATCTCGTGCTGATCGTCTACTTGCACCTTGGCGCAGCAGAGCTTCCCCCGATCATCGAGGGCGCGGCTCGCGCGGTCGCTCCGGGAGGGCGACTCGTTGTGATTGGCCACGACGTCGAGAACTTGGAGCGCGGTACCGGTGGGCCTCAGGTCGCCGAAGTGTTGACCACGGTTCCCGGCGTGCTCGCCGCCGTTGAGCCGGTGGGCTTGGTCATCGATCGGGCAGAGGTGGCGGAACGTTCGGTCACCGCCGCTGACGGAACCTCGGCTGTCGCGCTCGACACGGTCGTCGTCGGCAGGCGCCCATGAGCGCTCTGGCGGTCGGTGTCATCGGCACCGGGATGATGGGGGAGGTGCACGCCAGGTTGCTGAACGACCGGATTGGGTCGGCCAGGGTGGTCGCGGTCAGCGACCCCGATACTGAGCGTCGGCGCATGGTCGCCGAGGCGGTGGGAGCCGCCGAGTTCGATGATCCGATGGGACTGATCGCCGCTCCTGAGGTGGAGGCGGTCGTCATCGCCTCTCCGGACCACTCGCATGCTGGTTTCGCGGTCGCGTCGGTGCAGGCGGGCAAGCCGTGTATGTGTGAGAAGCCGCTCGCGACCACCGTCGACGATGCTCGGTTGGTGGTGGACGCCGAGGTCGCGCTCGGTCGGCGGCTCGTTCAGGTGGGGTTCATGCGCGAGTTCGACGAGGGTCACGCTTCGCTGGTGTCGCTCCGCCGCTCTGGTGCCCTCGGCGAGGTCGTCGCCGTGCGTTCGACTCATGTGAACCCCGCTCCGTGGGCCCCCGGGGTCACGGCGGAGCGAGTGATCACCCAGTCGATGATCCACGACATCCATTCGGCCCGCTTCCTCTCGGGGGCCGAGGTGGAGGCGGTGTCGGCAAGCGTGGTTCCGTTCGCCGCCGGATCGAGCGGCGTCGATGACGGCGCGGTTCGGTTCGTCGCGGCTCGGCTGGAACTCGTCGGAGGTGCGGTGGCTCTCCTCGATGTGAACGTGTCGTCGGCGTACGGGTACCGGGTGGTGGCCGAGGTGGTCGGTTCCGAGGGCACAGCGCGAACCAGCGAGGGTGCGGCGGTCGAGATGTGGTCGTCGGGTGCCCGAGTCGCGAAGGTGTCGGCGAACTGGCCCGAGCACTTCTCCGCGGCGTATCTCACCGAGTTGACGGCTTGGGTGTCAGCCGCTTCCGAGGGAGGCGTCACCGGCCCATCAGCCTGGGACGGGCTCATGGCCAACGTGGTAGCCGAGGCGCTGGTCGATGCCTCAACGCGTGGCGAGCGAGTTGAGATCGCGCGCTGGGAACGACCCGCCGTCTACGAGCGCTGAGCGGGGCTCAGGACCCGAGTGGCGTGGTTCGCAGGTCTCGATGCTCTCCGTCGCCGATCGATGAGGTGGTGGCGCTCGATGCCACTTGTCGATCACGCAACCAGAGCCCGATGAATAGTCCGACCACGGCGATCGCTCCGTAGGTCGCACCCGATGACAGCATGGCGAGCGCGGGTGCTGGGCAGGTGCCAGCGACCGACCAGCCCGTGCCGAAGAGCGCGCCGCCGACGATGTGGTGACGCTCGATGCGCGAACGCGACAGCGCGAGGCGACCGCCGTAGACCGTCTCGATCTCTCGACGCTCGAGGATCCAGAGCAGCGGTAGCGAGATGCCGATGGCGAGGCCCATCAGGCCGAACACGTACAGACTTTCGAACTTGAGCGTCTCGTGGATGGTGTCGTACTCGTGGAGCCGCCCGGCGGCGAGCACGAATCCGAATCCAGCGCCGAAGAGGCCGCCAACAAGGTTCATTCGATTTCCCATCAGAGGTCACCTCCGGTGAGCAGGGTGAGGATGCCGGTCACGACGACGGCCGTCGCCATGAAGGTCGCGGTGGTGGCCCACGACGCGGGGGAGCGCTGGGCGGTTCCGCAGATTCCGTGCCCTGAGGTGCAACCTCCGGCCATTCGGGCCCCGTATCCCATCACGATGGCTCCAGCGAGGACGACGAGCGCGATGAAGATCGGTGACCATCCGGCGTTCGACATCGCGTCGTAGCCGCGGCGGATCTCGATGCCTGGACCGAGGATGGTGGCCACAGCACCCCCGACGAAGATTCCGCCGAAGTACCAGACCCGCCAACTCACGGTGTCGGCGTCGCGTTTTGCTGCCTTCATGGTCTGCAGGTAGGCGCCGGAGGCTCCGAGGGGCTGGTTGGCGACCACGAAGAGGCCGACGACCAGCAGTCCGAGGAGGGGACCGGCGATCCAGAACGGGAGTTGATCCGGTAGGACGTTCATGTACGGACATATTGGTCGGGTCCAGCGCTGAGCGCAAGCACTTCGTGCGAATGTGAACTTCTGTGGTCGGACCGAGGTCCGCACCAATAGCGTGTCGTTATGACGGGCGACGAGGCTATGGGGGAGATCCCCGCCTACGGCGGCGCGCCTGGCCCCGATGACGGGCAGAAGCGGGTCCGAGTTCGGCACTTCGCCCGCGCGAAGGAGCAGGGAATCCGGATCACCGGGCTAACTAGCTACGACTTCCTCACCGCCGGGATCTTCGACCGCGCCGGCATCGATTTTCTCCTCGTCGGCGACTCGGCGGGCAACATCGTCTTCGGCTACGACACGACCCTCCCGGTCACGGTCGACGAATTGATCCCGTTAACGCGGGCGGTCGCTCGAGCGGCTCGTCGTGCCCTCGTAGTGGCCGATCTGCCCTTCGGCTCGTACGAGAACGGGCCAGAGGAGGCGCTCCGGACTGCCATGCGGTTCATGAAGGAGACCTCCGCTCATGCCGTCAAGCTCGAGGGAGGCCGGCGAAGCGCCGAGCAGATTCGGCGGATCGTCACCTCGGGCATTCCGGTGATGGGTCATGTCGGGTTCACCCCACAGAGCGAGCACGGACTCGGAGGTCACCTCATCCAGGGCCGCGGTGAGGCTGCGGCCGATCTTTTGGCAGACGCGCGGGCCGTCGAGGAGGCGGGAGCGTTCGCGGTGGTTCTCGAGATGGTGCCCTCCAGCGTCGCAGCCGAGGTGACGGCGCAACTCTCCATTCCGACCATCAGCGTCGGCGCCGGGCCGGGTTGCGATGGGCAACTGATGGTGTGGAGCGATTGGGCCGGTCTCACCACGGGCCGTATCCCGCGATTCGTGAAGCGCTACGCCGACCTTGCTGGGACGCTCCATGAGGCGGCGGTCGCCTTCCGTGAGGATGTCGAGGCTGGCCGCTACCCGAGCGCCGAGCACGAATACGAAGCCTGAGTCGACCTAGTTGGGCTCGTAGGCGAGGACCGGCGCGAGGATCCGCTCGGTGTCCTCAAGGGACAGTCCCTTGCGCTTGCCGTAGTCCTCAACCTGCTCTCGCGTGACGCGACCAACGCCGAAGTACACGGCCTCAGGGTGCGCGAGGAAGAGTCCCGACACCGTCGATCCGGGCCACATCGCCCACGACTCGGTGAGGCTCACTCCGACCGTGCGCTCGGCGTCGAGGAGCCGCATGATCGTCTCCTTCTCGGAGTGATCGGGCTGCGCGGGATAGCCGGGGGCGGGCCGGATTCCGCGATAGGCCTCGGTGATCAACTCCTCGGTGCTGAGGCGCTCGTCGGGTGCGTATCCCCAGAGGTCGCGGCGCACGACGAGGTGCAGGTACTCGGCCCACGCCTCAGCGAGCCGGTCGGCGAGGGCCTTCACCATGATCGACGAGTAGTCGTCGCCGTCGGCGGCGAAGCGATCGGCGATGTCGTTCTCCTCGGGGCCGACCGTCACGACGAACGCGCCGATGTGGTCGTCGACGCCAGCTGCTCTCGGCGCGATGAAGTCGGAGATGCACAGGTTCGGTCGGTGTGAGGTGGGTGACTTCTCGAGTTGTTGACGAAGACCGTGCAGGGTGGCGAGCACGGTGCCGTCATCGCTCAGCACCTCAATGTCGTCGCCGGTCGAGCGCGCGGGCCAAAAGCCGACCTCTGCGACCGGGGACAACCACGACTCCTCGATCATCCGGTCGAGCATCGCGTCGGCGTCCGCCATGAGTGACCGAGCGGTCTCGCCGAGTTCTGGGTCGTTCATGACGTCCGGATAACGACCGCGAACCCCCCAGGTGGTGAGGAAGGGGGACCAGTCGATGTAGGGGCGGAGGGTGGCGACATCGGCGTGGATCGTTCGGTGACCCGTGAAGGTCGGCGTGACGACCGTGTTGGCGTCGAAGCGGAGTTGGGCGGCGTTCTCTCGCGCCGAGTCGAGGTCAAGGCGACGTCGCTCGGTCTCGGCCTGGGCGTAGCGATCGGTCACCCGCTGATAGTCGACCTCGAGCTCCTCGAGGAAGGCCGATCGTCGCTCGGGGTTGCCGAGGGCGCTGATCACCCCCGAGGCGCGGCTGGCGTCGGCGACATGCACGACCGGGCCGCCGGTGTATGCCGGGGCGATACGCAGCGCGGTATGCAGGCGGCTCGTGGTGGCTCCGCCGATGAGCAGTGGCGTCGTCATGCCGCGTCGCTCCATCTCGCGGGCCACGCCGACCATCTGGTCGAGCGAGGGTGTGATGAGCCCGGAGAGGCCGATGATGTCGACCTGACGCTCTGTGGCGGTGTCGAGGATGGTCTGCGTGTCGACCATCACGCCGAGGTCGATGATCTCGTGGTCGGCGCAGCCGAGCACCACCCCGACGATGTTCTTGCCGATGTCGTGGACGTCGCCGGCGACCGTGGCGAGCAGAACCCTCGTCCCGCTGCCGACTGTGCGGTCCTCCTCGTCGGCGTCGACTCGGGCGGCCTCGATATAGGGGGTGAGATGCGCCACGGCCTGCTTCATCACTCGGGCCGACTTCACGACTTGAGGCAGGAACATTCGCCCCGAGCCGAAGAGGTCACCGACCTCGTTCATCCCGTCCATCAGCGGTCCTTCGATGACCTCCACGGGATGGGCGGCAGCGAGGCGAGCCTCTTCGACGTCGGCCTCGATGTGCTCGCCGATTCCGTGGCGGAGCGCATGGGCGAGGCGGGCGGCGACTGGAAGTCCGCGCCATTCGGCTGCCGTCGACTCCGTCTCCCCAACCGCGGCGTCCCGGAACGAGATCGCCTCCTCGAGGAGACGTTCGGCGGCGTCGGGTCGGCGGGCGAGGACGACGTCCTCGCAGAGCTCTCGGAGATGGGGGTCAAGGTCGTCGTAGAGGGCGAGTTGGCCCGCGTTGACGATCGCGAGGCGCATCCCGGCGCGGATCGCGTGAACGAGGAACACCGAGTGCATGGCCTCGCGGACGACGTTGTTGCCCTGAAAGGAGAACGACAGGTTCGAGACTCCTCCGGAGACGTTCGATCGGGGGGCGAACTTAAGGATCTCCGCGGTGGCCTCGATGAAGTCGAGCCCGTAACGATCGTGTTCGGCGATCCCGGTCGCGACCGCGAAGATGTTCGGGTCGAAGACGATGTCCTCCTCGTCGAACCCGACCTCCTCGGTGAGGAGGCGATGGGCGCGGCGACAGATCTCCACGCGACGCTCAACCGTGTCGGCCTGGCCGTTCTCGTCGAAGGCCATGACGATCACCGCGGCGCCGTGATCCCGGCAGACCCGCGCCTGTTGCAAGAACTCCTCCTCGCCGGCTTTCAGCGAGATCGAGTTGACCACCGATTTGCCTTGCAGGCAGGCGAGTCCTGCCTCGATCACCTCGAAGCGCGATGAGTCGACGACGACGGGAACGCGGGCGATGTCGGGTTCGGCGGCGATGAGTCGCAGGAAGGTCGTGATCTCCGCGACCGAGTCGATGAGCCCCTCGTCCATGTTGACGTCGATCGCTTGGGCTCCGGCCTCAACCTGCTGTCGGGCGATCTCGACGGCTGCGGCGTGGTCACCTTCTTTGATGAGCCGTCGGAATTTGGCGGATCCGAAGACGTTCGTTCGCTCGCCAATGTTCACGAATGGGATCTCGTCGGTCAGTTCGAGTGGTTCGAGGCCCGACAGTGTGAGATGCCTCCTCCGCTCGGGAATTTCGCGAGGGGTTTCATTCTCGACAGCGGCCGCGATCGAGGCGATATGTGCCGGGGTCGTTCCGCAGCATCCGCCGACGATATTGACGAGGCCGCTCCCGGCGAACTCGCCCAGGACGCCTGCGGTCTCTTCGGGGCTCTCGTCATACCCACCGAGAGCGTTCGGCAGTCCGGCGTTCGGATAGGCGCAGATCAGGGTGTCGGCGACGGCCGCGAGATCCGCGATGTGCGGTCGCATTTCGGCTCCGCCGAGAGCGCAGTTCAACCCGATGCTGACTGGCTCGCCATGACGCACCGACTGCCAGAAGGCGCGAGCCGTCTGGCCCGAGAGTGTGCGTCCGGACCGATCGGTGATGGTTCCTGAGATCATGAGGCCCGGGGCGTCGACCTGTCCGGCGAGCGCGCGACGCGCAGCGACGATGGCGGCCTTGGCGTTGAGTGTGTCGAAGACGGTCTCGATGAGCAGGAGGTCGACCCCGCCGTCGATCAACGAGAGGATCTGCTCGCTGTAGGCCGCGGTGAGCGCGTCGAAGTCGAGCGCGCGATAGCCGGGATCCTCCACTCGGGGTGACATCGACAGGGTGACGTTGGTTGGGCCGATCGCCCCTGCGACGAAGCGGGGACGCCCGTCAGTGGTCGCTTCGTCGGCGACGCGACGCGCGATGCGGGCGGACTCGAGGTTGAGATCTCGGACGAGGTGCGCGAGGCCGTACTCGGCTTGGGCGACCGAGGTCGAGCTGAACGTGTTGGTGCAGATGATGTCGGCGCCCGCGTCGAGGTATGAGCGGTGGATGTCCGCCACGACGTCCGGGCGGGTGAGGGAGAGCAGGTCGTTGTTGCCGGCGAGTTGGCCTTCGTGTGAGTCGAGGTCGCCTGTTCGGAAGTCGACCTCGGTGAGCCCGCGGCTCTGGACCTCGGTGCCCATGGCGCCGTCGATCACGAGGATTCGCTCGAGCGCCGCCTCGCGTAGTGCGCCAACTCTGTCATCGCTCATCGTCGGCTCTCCGAGGTCTCGGTGAGGCGCTCCGCGGTCCAGATCATGACGGTGAGCCGTTCGGTGGAGCCTGCTGCGGGGCGCAGGGTGTCCACCGTCGGTTCGGAGCAGCCGGCATCGGCCAGCCAGCCGTCGATCTGCTCGGTGCTGAAACCGAGCCGCCGGTGTGCGTGCCGGGTCCTCATCTTCTCGTCGTTGTGCGGCGCAAGGTCGACAATGACGAGGCGACCTCCCGGGCGAACCAGGCGCGAGATGTGGGTGAGCGATCGGTCGGGGTCGTCGAGGTGGTGGAGCACCTGATGAACGATCACCAGGTCGCCGCCGTCGATGCCCGCTGGCGGGTTGTGAAGGTCACCGTGATGCAGTTCGGCGTGGTGGATGCCCGCCCGGTCGAGGTTGGCGCGCGCGACCGACAGCATGGAGTGGTTGGTGTCGAGGCCAATGAGTCGGTTGGCGCGGTCAGCGAAGAGTTCGAGCATCCGCCCGGTTCCTGTGCCGACATCGACGACGGTGTCGAATGGTCCTTCGCCGACCGTGTTGAGGAGGCGCGCCTCGATGATGTCGTCCTCGACGAGGAGTGATCGTTCGGTGTCCCAGAGCGGGGCGATAGCCGCGAAGTGGTCGTGCGCGGCGGCGGCTCGTCGCACGCGGACTTCGCCGAGTCGTTCGAGATCGATGCGGAGGGTCTGGTCGTCGTGATCGGGTGTCGCTGCCGCGATGAGTGGAGCGAGGGTGGGTGAGTTGGCGAGCCGATGGAACGCCCAGGTGCCTTCCCGGTGGCGGGTGATGACCCCGGATTCGTGGAGGAGTCGAAGGTGGCGCGAGATGCGCGGCTGGGATTGCCCGAGGATCTCGCAGAGGTCGCTGACGGAGCACTCTCCGTGCCTGAGCAAGGCGACGATCCGGAGCCGGGTCGGCTCGGCGATCGCGCGAAGGGCGCTGAGGCTCGAGTCGAAGTCCGGTCGCTGGTCGGGGTCAATGGCCACGGAGAAAGAATATAAAGACTTCTTTATCTACGCAAGTGTCTTGTGGATTGCGGTGTGTCAAATGACGATGAGACCGGAAGAATGGGGAGGTGTCGTCTTCCATCACGTCGATTGGTGTTCCCGCGGGGGCCGAGCCCGACCGGTGGCTCATGGATGCGTCGACGAGCGATGGGGCGCCGAGCGCACGCAACCTGATCGTCACCCTGTTCGGCGATCTGCTCGGAACCACAGGCCGAGTCTCGGTCCGCTCGGTCGGCGCTCTCCTCGAATCCTTCGGGGTCAACGACCGGCTCGCGCGCACCTCCCTCAGCCGCCTCGTCGGCGATGGGTTGTTGGCTGTTGAGCGACGGTCGGGTCGCGCCTATTACGGCGTCTCGCGCGAGTCGGTCGGTGTGTTCCGACAGGCCGACCGAAGGATCTACCGCGCCGCTTCCCCCGACTGGGACGGGGAATGGACCGTGGTGGTGGTGGACCCGAATGAGGGCTCGCCGGCTGAGCGGGCTCAGCTTCGACACGAACTTGGCTGGGCGGGTTTCGGAAGTGTCGCGCCCGGTGTGCTCGTCTCGGCGACTGTCGATCTCGAGGCGGCGGCCGAGTTCATCGCGCGAGTACGTGATCGCTCCGGTGGTCCTGGTGGGGTGCTCCTGACCCGTGGCGCGCTCGGGGACGTCCCCGGGGTGCTCGACGACGGCTCGCTTGCTCGCCGCAGCAGTTCCCTTGAGATTTTCGAGGAGCGCTACGCGGCCTTCGTGGCGGGCTTCACTCCGTTCCTCGAGTTGCCTCCGATCGATGACCGGCTCGCGCTCAAGCTGCGCCTGCTCGTGGTGGCTGAGTTCCGTCGGATTGTGCTTGCCGACCCCGGGTTGCCCGCCGGCTTGCTGCCAGCGGACTGGTCGGGCTTCGAGGCTCGGCGAGTGGCCTCATTGATTCACTCAGTGGTGGCTGAACGAGGTGAGGCTGAGCGGGATCGGCTGGTGGAGTGGGCGCCGGAGGGCGACCACTCGCCAGTGCAGGCGCGGCGGTTCCTCAGCGTCGACTGACGCGGGTGCCGGGTTCGACGGTCAGACGTCGAAGTCGACGACGATCTCGTCGTCACCGGTCGGGTGCGACTGACAGGTAAGGACGAGTCCGCGGGCGATCTCGGACTCGGTGAGTCCGTAGTTGACGTCCATCTCGATCTCACCGCAGAGCAGCCGCGCCTGGCAGGTTGAGCACACACCGGCTTGGCAGGAGAACGGAGTATCGGGTCGAACGCGGCGAACAGCCTCGAGGATCGACTCGCCTTCGCGCACCTCGAAACCCGACTGCCGTCCGTGGAGGGTCGCGCGGCCGGTCGCCACGACGTTCGTCGACTGAGCCGAGACTGTCGTCGGGCGTTTGGCCTTGGCTCCGTCGGTACCGAAGAGCTCGAGATGCACCCGATCAGAGGGCATACCGCGATCGATCAGCACCGAACGGGCGTCTTCGACAAGAGCGAGGGGGCCGCAGAGCCAGGCGTGGTCGACGTCGGCGCGAATGAGGCCCGCGTCGATGAGTTGCTCGAGTCGGTTCTGATCGGGTCGCCCGGAGAGCAGTTCGGCGTCTCCGTCCTCCCGGGTGAACGCGTAGGTGATTCGAACTCGTCCGAGATGGGCGTCGCGGAGATCCTCGAGGTCCTCGATCAGCATGGTCGAGTTGGAGGCGCGGTTGATGTAGAGCAGATCGACCTCGGAGTCGGGCTGCGTGGCGAGCACGGTCGCCATCACGGAGAAGATCGGCGTGATCCCGCTGCCCGCCGCGATCATCATGTGACGCTCCGCGGCGTCGGCGGAGGGTTCATGGGTGAAGTTTCCGGAGGGCGCGAGCGCCTCGATTTCATCGCCGGGCCGTACCTCGCCGGTCAGCCAGGTCGACATCAGCCCCTCCGGGACGCGCTTCACCCCGATCCTGAGCGCGCCGTCGGGCGCGATGGAACAGAGCGAGTAGCTGCGACGTACTTCTTCGCCGTCGATCTCCCGGCGGAGCACGAGGTGTTGGCCGTGGCGGAAGGGGAGTCGCTCGGCAAAGGTGATGAGCGCGCTGTCGGCGGTGTCGTGCTCGACGTCGGCGACGGTGAGTGTGGTGAAGCCCTCCATGGACGTCCTCCCCTAGATCGCCTTGAACCGCTCGAACGGCTCGAGGCAGGTAGTGCAAACGTGGCTCGACTTGCACGCGGTCCCGCCGAACTCCGAGACGAGTCGCGACTCACGGCCACCACAACGAGGGCAGGTCGGTGCGGGCTGGCGCAGTGTGACGCTGACGGTTGAAGCGCCGATGTGTTCTGGGGGTGTGATGCCAGCCTCGCGCAGTTTCCGTCGACCGGCATCGGTGATCCAGTCGGTCGTCCACGGCGGGCTCATGGCGAACTGAATGGTGGCCGAGTGCCCCCGCTCGGTGAGTGCCGTCATGACGTCGTCGCGGATCTGCTCGGTGGCGGGGCAGCCGGTGTAGGTGGGGGTGAGCACCACCTCGACGTCGCCCGAGTCGTTGATCGTGACCGAACGCACCATTCCAAGGTCGCCGATGGTGACGTGGGGGAGTTCGGGATCCTCGACGGCCAGGACGATCGCCTCGACCGCCGACGATGACGTCGCGGCGCTGGAGGTCACCAGTTGACCCCGGGGTGAGCTCGAGCGAGTTCTTGCATCTCGTCGATGAGACGGTCGAAGTCGTCCTCGTGCAATCCGCTCAAGCCGCCGGTGACCGCAGGAGCTGGCGGCGCGGGCCGCGCGAGGGTGGCTGTTGAGAGGACCTCGTTGACGGTCCGGTCCCAGTCAGCGCGCAGTTCGGTCGGATCGGGTGAGACGCCGGCGGTGAAGAGCTCGGCGTCGATCTCGTCGATCTCGAACAGCTCCTCGGTGCACGGCCAGAGCGCCTCGAGCGCGCTGGTGGCCCGATCATGGCTTTCCTCGGTGCCGTCACCGAGGCGAATGACCCAGGCCGATGAGTGGCGGAGGTGATAGGCGGCCTCCTTCGACGCCTTGGCACCCAGGCCGGCGAGGGTCGTGTCGCTGCTCACCGCGAGGCGGGTCCACAGCGGCACCGCGTAGGCGTCATGCAGGAACTGACGGACGATGACGTGGGCGAAGTCGGTGTTCGGGCGCTCAACGAGAATTGGGCTCAGAAACTGGCCCGGGTCGCGCTGGAAGGCGAAGTGGTCCTCGTCGTGGCCGAGACCCTCGAACTCTCCGGCGTAGGTGTAGAGGATTCTCGATTGGCCAATGAGGTCGAGCGCGATGTTGGAGAGCGCCATGTCCTCCTCGATCTCAGGTGATCTCGTGATGTACTCGAGGAGGCGCTGGGCGAGCACCAGTGACCGGTCGCCGTGACGGAGGATGAAGGTGAGCAGCGGAGTCTGCATGGTCGCTAACCGCTGCTCACATGTGGGACACGGCGTCGGGGAGCTCGAAGTCGCTCGGATGCCGGAAGGTTTTGTCCTCGGCCGGTTCGAACAACGAGGCCCGGTCGTCGCCGCTCGACGCAGTGATGTCGCTCGAGCGGACCACCCAGAGGCTGACGCCCTCGGAGCGGCGCGTGAACAGGTCGCGCGCGTTCTGGAGAGCGATCTCAGCGTCGGGCGCGTGAACGGTGCCGGCGTGGACGTGGCTCACGCCGCGTCGAGCCCGCACGAACACCTCCCAGAGCGGCCAGGCGCTCACGCTGCCACCTCTTCGCGACGAACGCGCTCCTTCTCGGCGTGGGCGAGGGCGGCCTCGCGCACCCAGGAGCCCTCTTCGTGGGCGGTGACGCGGCGCTCCATACGTTCGGCGTTGCAGGGGCCGTCGCCGGCGATCACTCGGTTGAACTCCTCCCAGTCGATCTCGCCGTAGTCGTAGGAGCCGCGCTGGTCGTTCCACTTGAGGTCGGGGTCGGGAATGGTCAGGCCGATGAGTTCGGCCTGGGGAACGGTTGCGTCGATGAATCGCTGGCGGAGTTCGTCGTTGCTGAAGCGCTTGATGCCCCAACGCATGTTCTGAGAGGAGTGAATCGAGGCGGCATCAGAGGGGCCAAACATCATGATCGACGGCCACCACCACCGGTTGAGGGCCTCTTGGGCCATGCGGTGTTGATCGGGCGAGCCCTCGGCGAGGGTCATCATGATCTGGAAGCCCTGCCGCTGGTGGAAGCTCTCCTCCTTGCAGATTCGGATCATCGCTCGGGCGTAGGGGCCGTATGAGCAACGGCAGAGAGGCACCTGATTCATGATGGCGGCCCCATCGACCAGCCATCCGATGGCGCCGATATCAGCCCAGGTTGGCGTCGGGTAATTGAAGATGGAGGAGTACTTCTGCCGGCCGGTGTGGAGCCGGTCGAGGAGTTCGGCGCGGTCGATACCGAGCGTCTCGGCGGCTCCGTAGAGGTAGAGCCCGTGGCCGGCTTCGTCCTGGACCTTGGCGGTAAGGATGGCTTTGCGGCGAAGTGACGGGGCTCGGGTGAGCCAAGCCCCTTCGGGCTGCATGCCGATGATCTCGGAGTGAGCGTGCTGGGCGATCTGGCGGATGAGCGTCGACCGGTAGCGCTCGGGCATCCAGTCGGTGGGTTCGATGCGTTCGTCGGCGTCGATGAGCGCGAGAAACTGCGCGTCGAGCTCGGAGTCGTTGGAGTCGCTCTCGGCTGGGGACTCGGCTTCGGTTTCGGTGACGTACGCCATGGGACCATCATATGACACAGACTTTTGTTTGTCCATCCACTTTGTGTGTCATGTTCGTCGGTTCTGGCAAAGTGACCCCGGTGGGTCCGCCTGTGGCTCGCGTCGGCGATGCTGTTCCGGTGGACCTTCTGCACGGCCTTCTTGAGCACGCCGAGCGAGGCGGCGGCCCCGAGATCGCCGTGGCCGGGGAGTCCTGCTCGCCGGCGGAACTAATCGATCGGGCTGACCGGCTCGCTGACAGGCTGATGCCCGGCGTGCCGGTCGCGGTTCGCGCCTCGGGCTCTCTCGACACGGTCGTCGCTGTCGTCGCGGCCCTGCGGGCGAAAGCGCCACTGGTCCCGATCGCCGATGACTCCGGAGCGAGCGAGAGAACTCACATCCTCGCCGACTCGGGGGCGCGGGCAATCCTCGGAGAGCACGGCTGGTCCGATGTCGACCTCTCCGTCGTCACGGAGCGATCGGGGGCGGTCGAACCCGCTGATGGGGTCGCTCCGCTCGACGCGAGCCTTGTCGTGTACACCTCGGGGACCACCGGACCGCCGAAGGGGGTGCTGCTTCCCGAGCCGTCGATCGCTGCCTGCCTCGACGGACTCCGCGATGCCTGGGCGTGGACAGCTGAGGACCGGCTCGTCCACGGACTACCGCTCTTCCATGTGCACGGACTCGTCCTTGGCGTTATCGGTGCGTTTCGTATCGGCTGCGGCCTGACTCACACCGGTCGCCCGACGCCGGAGGCGTACGCCGCAGCGAATGGAACCCTCTATTTCGGAGTGCCGACCGTCTGGTCTCGGATCGCGGCGGACGCCGCTAGCGCTACGGCGCTGCGGAGCGCGCGTCTCCTGGTGTCGGGTTCGGCGCCGCTTCCGGTCGCCGTCTTCGAGCGGCTGCAGGAACTCACCGGTTCGGCGCCCGTCGAGCGGTATGGCATGACCGAGACGCTCATCACCCTCAGCACTCGGGCCGATGGGGAGCGTCGACCGGGTTCGGTTGGGCTTCCGCTCGCGGGTGTCGAGACACGCCTTCGGGGTGACGATGGAGATCTCATCGAGCCGGATGATGTGACGATCGGCGCGCTGGAGGTGAGAGGCTCGACGGTCGGGGGTGGGTATCTCGGTCGGCCCGAGGCGACCGCCACGAGCGTGACCGCTGATGGCTGGTTCCAGACCGGCGACTCGGCAGTGATCGGCGAGGACGGCTTTCATCGCATCGTTGGGCGAACCTCGCTTGATGTGATCAAGACCGGCGGATTCAAGGTTGGGGCCGGTGAGATCGAGGCGGTCATCGCCGCGCAACCGGGTGTCAACGAGGTCGCTGTTGTCGGGGTTCCTGATGCCGATCTGGGGGAGCGCATCGTCGCCTTCGTTGTCGGCGACGTCGACGCGGGTCGTCTCATCGATCTGGTCGCCGAGACGCTCTCGGTTCATAAGCGTCCACGGGAGATTCGCTCGGTTGATGCCCTTCCCCGTAACGCGTTGGGAAAAGTGCAGAAGGCGAGACTGCGGGAGGGCTGACCGGAGAGGGTGACCTCCGGTACACCATCGTCGCTTCAGCCTCGCAGTGTCCTGGATGCCGCGTAGCGCGCGATCACCCCGGCGAGGAGGCTGAGCCCGCCACCGAGGATCGCGGTCATTGGAAGCGAGGCGATGAGCGCGAGGCATCCGAGCAGCCCGGCCATTGCAATAGCCGGATTCCACATTCGCGCCTCCCTCGGCATCGCGAGCGCTGAGGCGTTCGTGATCGCGTAGTAGGTGAGCACCGCCACACCTGACACCGCGATTGAGGAACCGAGATCGAGAGTGTTCACCAGCACGAGCACGGCGATGACCACCGATGTTTCGGCCCGTAGCGGCGTTGCCCGGCGAGCATTGACCGCCGAGAGAAACTTTGGTAGCTCTCTGCGCCGCGACATGGCGAGCACCGTGCGCGACACGCCGGGGATGAGGTTGAGGAGAACCCCGCCGCAGGCGATTGCGGCGCCGATAGGCACCAACGGGCCGAGAGCCGCGAGCGGTCCGGCCTCGACAACCGACCGAAGCGGGGTCGCGTCGTCGCGAAGCAGTGCTCCCGGCACCGTCGTGAGCACCACCACCGCGACGATCGCGTAGAGGGCCAGCACCGCGCTGAGGGCTCGCGGGATTGCCCGCGGGATCGTGCGCGCCGGATCGCGCACCTCCTCGCCGAGGGTGGCGATTCGTGCGTAGCCAGCGAAGGCGAAAAAGATCAGACCGGCCGATCGCAACACGCCCAACG
>Ga0181594_10000151_pt1 | contig 57251 bp, 54 predicted proteins | sample 071ome_18_FD_145603 | JGI IMG/M metagenome (GOLD analysis project Ga0181594, IMG submission 145603) | Coastal salt marsh microbial communities from the Groves Creek Marsh, Skidaway Island, Georgia - 071413BT metaG (spades assembly) | ecosystem: Environmental > Aquatic > Marine > Intertidal zone...
ACTCGTGACCATTCACACCAAACGCGACAACCGGATCGGAAAATGATGCGTCATCAGCACAGACGATGAGATCCATCGGCCAGACGAGCATGAGTCCTCCAGCAATGACCTTGCCTTGCACCTGCGCGATCGTTGGCTTCGGAAGGTTTCTCCAACGCCAACAGAGTCCCACGTACATCTCGGCCTCTGTTGCCATGTAGCCCTCAGCGCCAGGGGCATCAAAATGACACCACGTGCCGATCGCATTAACGTCATCCATCGACGTGCCCGCTGCGAGATCGTGGCCTGACGAGAAGTGCTTTCCGTCAGCCGCAAGCACGATCACACGAACTTCAGGGTCATTCGCCGCCTGATCGAATGCCTCATTGATCTCACTCAGCATGGTGTAATCCTGAGCGTTCGCCTTCTCTGGACGAGCGAGCGTAATTCTCGCCACCCGTTCAACCGGTATGTCATAACGAATCGTTGTCCAATTGCTCATATCTTCCGATTCTTGACGATCACCGCCTGAAACAGAGAGACGAACGATCATCTACAGTGGTCATCATGCGAACTGGAATTTTCCTCTTCGGCGGCGTCGAGATGGACGACGCTGGTGCGGGGCTGCCAGCACCCACCGATCGCCGCTATGACAACGCTGCGGTGTGGCACGCCACCGAACGAATTCTCGACATGGGGGTGCTCGCCGACGACTTGGGTTTTGACTCGTTCTGGCTCACCGAGCACCACTTCCAATATGAGGGCTACGAGATCATCCCCAACGGACTTCTCACCGGGGCGATCCTTGCGGAACGCACCGAACGTATCCGCATTGGTATGGCATTCAATATCGTTCCGCAATGGCACCCTCTGAAACTGGCGGAGGATTTTGCGACCCTTCATAATATTTCCGGCGGACGAGGAATTCTTGGGGTCGGCCGAGGCACGGTTCCGCGAGAGGCTGAGACACTTGGCACGAAAATCGGCAGTTTTGATAACCCCGATGCAAAGGCCGCCGATGATCTCAACCGGGCAATGTTTGACGAGGCCATGCAAGTCATTCACCTCGCAATGAACAATGAGTCGTTCTCGTTTCACGGAGACGTCTTTGACTTTCCACCCGCTGGCATTCCAGATCGTGGAGGCTTTGTTGAAGAACTCAGCCTCGTTCCGCGTCCGCTATACCCCTACGAGACATGGCAGGCCATCACATCTCCGCCAACGCTCGATCAAGTCGCAACATCTGGTTGGGGTGGTGTGTTTTGGAACAACCACCACTCATTTACTCGTGCTCGCTGGGAACACTTTGCAGAGACCTATGCATCTGTCCACGGCGAAGATCTACCCCAGGGCGAGAAGCGGGCACTCGTGTTATGCACCTGCGTTGGCGACACCCGAGAAGAAGCGATCGCATCGGTGCGACCCGGACACGATGAATTTTGGAAATTTCTTGGCCCTTACGGATGGTCGAAGGGCTACATGGGAGATGATGGAAAGCCGTCTCCTCCGGGCCTCATCCCCACTCTCGAAGACTCGATGGATCGTCAGCGAACATGGGCGGTCGGCACCGCAGAAGACGTTGCGGAAACGATCGGCATGTACAAAGACGAACTCGGACTTGAAAACCTCATCATCTTCCCAGCGATGCCGGGTGACTCGTACGACAAGGTCGACGACCAGCTCCGTCGTCTTGCCGAGGATGTCATGCCAAAGGTCTCATAACGCACCGCGCCGACAGGCGCGCCTACGGTGTCGGCTATGACAGATAACCGACGGGTTGGCCACCTTCCAGCTCTCACAGAAGCAGATCTCAACGAGTCTCAAATCAAACTGTGGAACGACATCACCGAAGGGCCGCGGGGTGCCGCACCATGGATGGTCCAAGATGGTGCGCTCACCGGGCCGTTTAACGCCTGGCTGCAGATTCCGCATATCGGTCGAGCCTTCGCTGCTGCGGGTGAGCAACTTCGATTTTCTTCGAGCCTTGATGCCATCACCCGCGAGTTAATAATTCTCACCGTTGGCGCGCATTGGAAAAGCGAATTTGAGTTTTGGGCTCACGCAGGGATCGCCCGAAGTGCCGGGATGTCCGAAGAATTGATCGCAGCTATCGAATCAGGCTCTGAAGCTGCTGTTCGGTCAGCGACGAGTGATACGTCTCATGGACAGATTTTCTCGTCGGTCTCCGCGCTCGTAGAGCACGGCGTTATTCCCGAAGAAGAACTGTCTCGACTCGTCGACATCGTTGGCGAACCAACCGCAGTCGAGATCGTTGCGCTCGCCGGCTACTACACCCTTGTCTCATTCACGTTGAACACGTTTGCAGTTCCTCTTCCTGACGGTGAGCACACACGATTCTCATGACAGTTCGTGGACAAACACCATCCACAGATTGCGTAATGTGAGATTATGACTGATCTTCTCGAGTTCTCATCGCGCGTCATCGATAGCGGGGTTGCAGATGCTCCGGTGAACCGGGTGACTCAAGAACTATCCGAGCTTCGTGAAGACCTTGCAATTGTTGAAAGTTTTAGTCACTCTGTCGTTATTGACAGCGGAGAGGGGCTCGTCGCCTTTGACACATCGGCCGGTAACACCGGGCGCGCAGTCGTCGATGAAATTGCTCGCTGGCGACCACAGCCGGTTACCCATCTGATGTACACCCACGGCCATGCTGACCATGTCGGAGGAAGCCGCGAATTCGCAGCACGATGGGAGTCACCTGTCGTCGTTGGCCACAGCAACGTTGCCCACCGGTTTGACCGCTACGAACACACCAATAACTGGAACTTAGATATCAATCTCCGACAGTTTGGTGGCATTCGCGCCGACCTTAATCTCGGTCTCGTTACCGATGACGACGACCCAGCAAACGACTTTGCGCCAGCCTCATCTGAACGGCAGTGGAGAAGTTTCCTGCCGAGGGGAACTCTTCGCCCCACACTTGAAGTTGATGATCACCATTCGATGACGATTGGAGCGGTCGACATCGAGGCTCACCACGCTCGAGGCGAAACTGACGACCACCTCTGGTTCTGGCTCCCCAAGTCGAAGACGATCATGGCCGGCGATTTCCTCATCTGGAATTTCCCCAATGCCGGCAACCCTCAGAAAGTCCAGCGATACCCAGGAGAGTGGGCAGCGGCTCTGCGAGCGATGGCAGCGACAGATCCCGAACTCATCGTTCCGGCTCACGGACTTCCCATCACCGGTACCGAACGAATCCAACGAGTGCTGAACGACATCGCTTCAGCACTCGAATACCTTGTTTCGACGGTGGTTGACCTCATGAACGATGGCGCCACCCTCGATGAGATCATCCATACGGTGTCTCTCCCTGCCGACACGTTGGCACTGCCATACTTGCGTCCCCTCTACGATGAACCAGAATTCGTTGTCCGGAATATCTGGCGTATGTACGGCGGTTGGTGGGACAAAGCCCCGAGCCGCCTCAAGCCTGCTCCCGACGCTCGGCTCGCAGAAGTACTTGCCAGCATGACTGGCGGGCCCGATGCTTTGCTTACCGAAGCGGAGCGTCAGGCCACTGCAAACGATCTTCGTGTCGCTTGCCATCTTGCCGATCTTGCGGGTTGGGCTGCTCCTGACGACCCCGAAGTTCACGAGCGTCGAAGCGCTGTTTATCTTCTGCGAAGAAAGTCTGAGCCCTCGCTCATGGCAAAGGGAATCTTCGCTGCGGCGGCCAAAGAGTCGCAAGCAGTCGTTGACGCAAACTCAGGCGCCGACACCGACAAGAACTAGAGCGCACCCAGCCACCCCCACGCCGAGCCACTGGGTCTTTGACAGCCGCTCTCGATCAAGAAGTATTGCGAGGCCGATCGTGCTCGCTGGATACATCGAAGCGATCACCGCAACGATGGAAAGCATGCCAGATCTCACGGCTACCAAATACGCAAGGTTCGCAATAAGAATTGTTGACCACGCTCCGAGGGTCCAGCGGTTTCCTGATGATGATGCCCGATCAGCCTTGAGTCGATCGCGAAGCATAAATGCGGCGATGATGAGCGCCGGAACAGTGAGCGCTCGCGAGCCCAGCAGAGTCCACCATCCGCTCTCTGACCCGGCCATGTCGAGAGCGACATACCACAACCCAAAGAGCACCCCTGAGACGATGACAAGAGTCACTTGTTGGCGAGGCATCGTGACCTCGGCGCGGCGAGACGACAGAGCTCCACTCACGAGGACAACCGATGACAACGCGAACAGAATGCCCATCATCGCAATGACACCAGGACGCTCGCCCAACGCAATGCCAACGATGACCGGGACGACCGCCGAAAGTACGCCTGCGACTGGGGAGGCAACGCTGATCGCCCCCATCGATAATGCCAAGTAGAACGCAGCTACGCCGCCCACTCCGCCGATGCCAGCGATTGCGCCCCACATCACATCTCTAAATACAAAGGGTGCCGGATCAAAGACGACGAGCGCAACATACGACACCGTCATAAGAAACTCGACGTACAGCGTCACTCGCAACACCGACATGTGCCGGGTCGCGCGGCCACCCATGTAGTCCGACCAGCCGTACAGGATGGCCGAAATTACTGCGAGGAGAATTGCCATCTGGTCACGACAACATCATCGAGTTTGTTACCTGAAATGGCATCACCGGATATTAGACACCTCCGGTGTTGGCGCGCAGGTCAACCGACCTCAGAGTGAGTGACGGGCTCTTCGCCCATCCATTCGCGCAGGGTGTTCTTTAGTTTTGTCTGCTGAATGAAAATGTCTTGCTCTGCATCTCTCGTACCCGCCGCCTGTGGCGCCTTGAAATAGAAACTCAACCACTCTTGAACACCTGACTCGCCGGCACGATGAGCGAGGTCCATAAACAGCGCTAGATCAAGAACAATCGGGGCAGCCAGAATTGAATCTCGACACAAGAAGTCAACCTTGATTTGCATCTCGTAACCAAGCCATCCGAAGATATCGATCGCGTCCCAACCTTCTTTGTTGTCACCACGTGGCGGGTAGTAGTTGATTCGGACGACGTGGTCGATGTTGCCGTAGAGATCTGGGTATACCTCTGGCTGCAAAATGCCGCCAAGCACCCCCAGCTTTGACATTTCTTTGGTTTTGAAGTTTTCTGGGGCGTCAAGCACCTCACCATCCCGGTTTCCGAGGATGTTGGTTGAGTACCAGCCACGAAGACCGAGCATGCGTGCCTTCAGCCCGGGAGCAAGAATCGTCTTCATTAACGTCTGGCCGGTCTTGAAATCTTTTCCGGCGATCGGCACCCTGCGCTGCTTCGAGAGCTCCACAATGCAGTCGAGGTCGGTAGTCAGGTTTGGTGCCCCGTTGGCGAATGGGACATCGCATTGCAGGGCGGCATACGCGTAGATCTGACTTGGAGCAATATCGGCATCGTTGTCTTTCAGGCCTTGTTCAAATGCGGCCACCGATGCATGAACAGCGCTCGGCTCCTGGTACGCCTCGGTTGACCCACACCACACCATGACGAGACGGTCACATTCGTTCTCTTCGCGGAAGCGGGTGATGTCGTCGATTAACGCAAGGGCTTGATCCCACTTATTAGGAATGGCTTTGACTCGCACACCCGACAGGCGTGATACCCACTCCTCGTCAAAGACGGCCTCCATCGCAACAACGCCTTCAAGCTCCTTCGCCACCTCTTCGAGATCGCCCCCTTGGAGCACACCAGCTGTTTTTGCTGCCTCCATGGCATTCGGCGAAATTGGGTCCCACCCACCGAATACAAGATCATCAAGCGAGGCAAGCGAGACAAAGTCACGAATCAATGGGTTGCGATCTTCTTCACGCCTCCCTAGACGAATATTCGCCATCTGACTCACAGATCCGATCGGAGGGTGAATTCCTCGGCGAGCTGCCATAACACCTGCCATGAACGTTGAAGCGACGGCCCCCATCCCCGGGAGCAAAACCCCAAGCCGACCCTGTGCTGGGGTGATGTTGTGTGTAGCCATATGCTCAACATAAGTCACGACATACCTAAAAGTCTTTTTTGTTAAGATCTGCTTAAGTAAAGTGTTCAGGTGGCTGACTCTCTCGATATTCCACTTCGTCAACTCGAATACCTCGTCGCAGTTGCCGACCACTCAACCTGGGCAGCTGCGGCTGCATCGATTGGGGTGTCGGCGCCGGCGCTGTCCCAAGGTCTTGCAGACCTCGAGCGTCGCCTTGGAGTTCAGCTCTTTGATCGGCAGGGGCGCCGCCGAGTGCTCACCAACCTCGCCGAGCCTGTGCTTCAACATGCAAGAACCGTGCAAGCGATGTCTCACGATCTGGCTCAGTGGGCGGAACGTGTAAACACCCTCAAAATGGGAGCGCTACGTGTTGGCATGCTCGATGTAGGGGCATTGGTGCACTTTCCAGAAGTGCTCCGAACATTCCGCTCTGACTTCCCTGACATCAGGTTCCACCTCACTGTTGCCCCGTCAAGCGAACTTCTTGCGGGACTTCGGCGATCTGACTTCGACCTCATCGTGTGCGCGCAACCGTCTGAAACACCTCCGTCGACCACATCTGCTCATCTGCTTGAAGAGGAGCTCGTCGTGGTTCGGCCTCCCGACACCGGGTCACTTCCCGCACGAAAGTGGGGTCCTTGGGTGCTGTTCCCTAAGAGCTCGCAAACCAGGTCGCTTATCGAGCGCGGTCTTCGAGATATCGGTGCCTTGCCACAGGTTGTTGCTGAAAGTCATCAACCTGACGTGCTCGCACAAATGGTGAGTCTTGGTCTCGGGTGGGGTGTGTTGCCAATCGCTCAAGTCCCCTCGCACCTCGACGTGGAAATCGGTGACGCAATCGTCACCCGCAACCTCGTGATCTGTCAGCGTGCCGGAGCACCCCAGCACCCCGGCGTCAAGGTGCTCGTCGAGCGCCTCCAATCAGCGGTTTGAGCGAAAGCTGCGCGAGTGCGCTAAACGGAACATGACTCGACTACCGGGGCCTGACGGTCACGACGGCGTTGTAATCCGGTATCCCACTTTCGCTATCAGACACCCCCGCGCTCATCAACACATTGCCTTCCGGCCAGACGACCTGAAGCGACTGCTGAGCAATTTCAGCAAGGTGAACGGTTCCATCGAAATGTCCTGCCGGAGATTCAAGTACCACCGGGTCACCGCTGCTCAGACCAAGACGAGCTGCGTCGACCCGATTCATAAACACTGCATCTCGGGCCGTTCCGGTAAGCGGGTCACGAGCACCATGCACGATCGAGTTGAACTGCTTGCCGCGTCGCGTTGATAGCAAGAATGCGCCATCTGGGAGAGTCACTGGCCTCGCAGTCGGTGTTGTGAATCGGGCCTTCCCATCTGCGGTAGGAAACTTTCCTCCAGCACACAGATGACGGCCACCCCACTGCACCGAATCTCCAGTGGAAGAGAGGCCTTCAATCCCGGCATAAGCCGGCACGACTTCGGCGATCTCGGCGCGAAGGCGCTGGTTATCGCTCCAGTTGAAGAGGTCGTGATGCGAGGGGTTAACTCTGCTCGCAATTTCGCCCCAAAGACGCCACTCGCTCTTTGCCGTTCCAACAGTGCGAGGAATCTCGGGAGAGAAAATAATCCTGCGCTCTGTCGATGTCTCCGTGCCTCCGCCCTCTTGCTCATAGCGGGTTCGCACGGGCAGTACCAGCACGTCTTCACCGTCAACAAGCATCTGCGTTGTTGCGACGACATCAAGATGCACTCGTAGCTTCACCTTCGACAACGACGATGACACTCGCTGTGGATCAGGCAAGACATCGACCATGTTGCCGCCTGAGAGCAACAGCACGTCGATCTCTTCGGACAGAGCAGCCTCGACCAATTCAGGTGCAGTTCGCGCTGGTTCTCGCGGGATCTCAAACCCCCACTTGTCACCCAATGAACGACAGTTCTCATCACTGAGGTCGACGCCGCCCGGTAGCGCAGTTGCGTACGCCCCCATTTCGGCACCTCCCTGCACCCCAGAGTGTCCTCGGATGGGCATGAGGCCTGCCCCATCGCGCCCGATCATTCCTCGAGAAAGGGCAAGGTTCACGATCGCCCGAACACCATCGACCGCATCAGCACGTTGCGTGATGCCCATCGACCAGACGAAGATGGCCGACTCTGTTGTCGAGTAGAGATCAGCAAGTGCCTCAACCGTGCCGGCGTCGACACCAGATGCTGCGAGCAGCTCAGTTTTATCAAGGCCGTTCAATTGCTCAGCGAGTTCGGCCCACCCGGTAGTGCACTGTTCAATGAACTCAACGTCGACTGAATTCTTCTCGACTAGTCGCTTGAGGACCGCTTGGGCAAGCGCCACATCTCCCCCAGGGCGCACCGGCACATGCAGGTCGCACAATTGCGTACCGAATACCGCCGACTCAAGATTGCTCGGAACCCAATATCTGTCGAGAGCCGGTTCAAGCAACGGATTGACGACCACAACTTTGCACCCTCTGGCCTTCGCAAGATAGAGATACTTGGTGAACACCGGCTGGTTTGCCGCAGGGTTTGCACCCCAAATCACGACCAGGTCAGACGCAATGATGTCTTCCATCGAACACGTCGTTGCCGCAACACCGATCGTTGCTTTCAACCCCACCGTCGATGGCGCATGGCACACACGAGCCGCCGAATCGATCGATGCAACACCCATCGAACGCGCAGCCTTCCCTGCGGCGTAATACACCTCGTTGGTCAGCCCTCGACTCGTGAGGTATACCCCAACCCGGTCGGGCGTGGTCGAACGAATTGCATCGGCGGTGAGCGATAGCGCCTCATCCCAACTCACCACCGAGAACCCGCTCTCTCCCGCTCGTCGTCGCATTGGGTAGCCGAGTCGACCAAGTTCTCGCAATCCTGCCCCGTCGAGATGATCGATCGATGCAACATCCGACAACGCATCAGCGTTCATCACGCCAGCAGTATTGAACTCCAACAACCGAAGCCGCGTGCTGCACAGGTGGATGCCGTCTTGCCCCCAGTCGTGAAGCCCGGCCACGCCAAGAGCACACCCATCACAAGCCCCCTTGGTAAGAACGTTCCATCCGTACTTCAAATTACGACGGTTTGCCCACACCGTTCGAAGCATCTCGCCATAGTGATTCGGCTTCACGAGCCCGATGCCATTCGGTCGCCAACTCACCCATAGTGATGGTCGAGGGCGACGTAGGTGCCATCGCCAAGGCCACAGACGTAGGGGGCGCCACGAAATCATCGTGTTCTCAATACGTCGGCGGCGATGAAGGGTCGACGTACGCAGTAAACCGATCGTCGCGGGCAAACCCGATGAGACGGAGTCCCGCGCGCCCGGCAGCATCGACGGCAAGGGACGACGGAGCGCTCACTGCGATGAGCGTTCCAAACCCTGCTGCACACGCCTTCTGCACCATTTCGAAACTTGCGCGTCCGCTGATGACGAGCATGAGGTCGGTCGCAGGCAGCCGACCGCTGTTATACAAATGGCCGACAACTTTGTCGACCGCGTTATGCCGGCCTACATCTTCCGCGATGTCAACAACCTGACCATCGACGGTCACTGCCGCCGCAGCATGAGAACCTCCGGTTAGTGCGAATACCTCTTGCTGAGAGCGAAGGTTCGATGCAACCGCAGAAACCACATCGCCGTCGGGCTGCCGTCCTGCATCGACTGACGCCACACCTGCAACAAGGGCTGCCATGTCAGCAGTACCGCATGCCCCGCACGACGATGAAACAGTGCCGAGGCGTGCGGAAAATGAGCCCGGCAGGTGGCCTGTCTCTACGTGCACGGTCACCGTCGGGCCCGAGCGATCTACGGAAACCCCGGCGGTGACATCTCGATCAAGCATTCCCTCAGCGATGCAAAACCCAACGGCTAACGAGGCTGGGTCATCTGGTGTGCACATTGTCGTTGCAACGATTTCCCCATCGACGTGAATGGCGAGTGGCTGTTCAACGACGAGCCACTCCTCGGACTGCACCGACCACCCGCTCGTATGACGATCGGCCGCATGGCGACGTGCTCGTCCATGAAGAGGTCGCGTGGTCACGCTCTCAGTCTGTCACGCGGACAACCACGCGCCGATATCGGTCACCCGTAGCTTCGGCCAAGACCCGCCGTGGCATCAGATTGCACCCCGTATGGCGGAATCGGGTACCGCAGTCCGTTCTTTGATAGCGATTCGAGGCCAGCGATCACTCCTGGCAAGAAGCGCGGCGGAATCGCCATGAGTAGTTCGTCTTCCATGACACCGCCATACCGCCGCTCTGCGAAACACGGGATAGAAAGACTCGGTTCACCAGTTGCGAGCGCTCGCCCCCACGAGTCGGCACAAGATGACTCGCCAACACAACCCCACTCAAGTTTTTTGAACCCTGTCCATTGGAGTCCGTTGATAAACAAAATCATCTGAGCAGGAGTCGCATAAATGAGACAGATATCTGGTGGGCTGAGTCGGCCGCTTGCGAGCGGTGATACTGCCATCGCCTCGTACTGTCCGAACGGCACTGTCGTCATCGAATGTTGATGCGCAGATGCGTCTTCAAGAGTTTCGTACCAGACCCCCGTCATGCGTTCACCTGAGAGCCATTCTTCGTCACGAGGATGCAGGCCGATAACGGTTGAACACTGATCGCCAACGAGGTCCTCCACGGTGATTCCGACAGTCCAACCGAGTCGACTTGCCTGACCGACGATTTGGTCTGTCGTGTGGATTGATTGCGGTCGGCGAATCTTTGGGATTGCTTCCATTTCGTCACGGGTTGCAAACATTTTCATCCCGATCGGTGTCGTGCGAAGACGCAACAAACGATTGAGGTCGTCGACCACTTGGGGCCAGTCGAGATTGTCGCCAATCGAAACTTTTGTGACTGCTTCGCTCATATCAAACCTCCCAAGGTCAGGGCTCATCACATGTTGACACGTGCCACACGTGCAGAGAGGGGCCGGAAGATCAGGAGATAATTTCGCTGATGACCGAGTCAATCACACCAGCGGCAATGGCCCGCATTTCGTCATCGGTGCGGTCTTGAATCGGGTGTTCAACAAAAATGCGCGCCACATCGGGAAATCCGAGCGCTGCAGATTGAGCATCCGCACCACTCACAAACTCGCTTGACGCAACGAACACGCCAGGCACTCCACGACTTTCAAGATCAGCGATGTCGTGCACACTGCACGACGTGCAACTGCCTCAATCAGCTAGGGCTTCGATCACCAGCGTGCATTGCGTTGCAATCTCGTGACGAAGGTCGACTGGGGCCGGTTTTGAAAACGTCGGCTTTTTGTAGCGCTGAACCTTTGCGCCACGCTCGACCAGTTGCCGCTCGATCTCATCAAGAAACACATCACCGCGTGGCTTCGAGATATCGAGAAGGCCAATGGTCTGACCATCGAGTGACTCTGGCCTTGCAAGCCGCGTGCGCGTCGCCGGGGCACGCTCTGCGGTCGGGTCGAGGACAAGATTCTCGCTCACAAACCCCACCCTAGACGATTCGCCCGACCATCACGGACGAACCTCGACGGTGACAGGGTCACTACCCATCTCTCCATTCACCCAACCGCCGATCATCGAAGAGAACAAGCCCGCTCCCCCTCCGGCGTGGGCCAGAAGTATTCCGTCGGGTCGAAACTTGGGCAGTGAAGGTATCTCGCCGAATCCTTCCGGCACACCCTCAGCGATGCCACCAACGCCTCTCACAAGTTCAGCACCAGGTCGAGCGGTTGCGGCATACAGTGCTTCGAGAACCTCAGCGTCGCTCCACTTCGCCTCGTGGAAGATACGAGAGTGATCGGGGCTCACCACCAGCACGACGTCGAATCCAACGACGAGTTTGCGGTGATGAAGCCCCATCAACGCGTCGGCAAGGGTCGCAATGAGTTGTTCTGGAGTTCGGGCGAGTTGGTCAACGATGCATTTTGGGCCCTCACCGGCAAACACGGTGATCGCGTCAACACCTTCGTCGATTCCCCGCTGCACTGACAGTGGGCGAAATGGTGAACCCGCCTCGTCTTCGGCGAAGCAGAACGAAATCTTCGAAGGACTTCCGTGAGTTGCGCGATCGACTTCACCTGGACGGCCACCGCCAACGTTTCGGATCACGAGTTGAACGGCTCGACCGATAGTGAGATTGGCCCGGTTTCCTTGACCGAACACATTGATTCCTGAGTTCATCCCAATGGCCCTCGTGCCGGGCCCGTTACAAATCAACACCGGCCCCACCGGCATCGTCGTTGCAAGAAGACCATGCATGTTGAACGTGTCATTGCACACGGCCTCAATCGCAGCGATCACCCACGGTAGATACTCGGGGCGGCATCCGGCCATCACCGCGTTCACTGCGATCTTTTCCACCGTAAGTTCGACGAGGTCAGGGGGAGCGACCGCGACCACCTCATCAGGTGCTCGCGTCGTTCCCTCCAACATCTGCAACACCCGCTCCCGCGTGGGAGGAACAACCGGAAGCCCATCGGTCCACCCGCGTTCGAACATCGCTTCAAACGGGTCTTCCGCCTGCGCAAATTCAACTTCTCGGGCCGCAAGCCCGTCACCTGCAAAGCGTGCGCGCAATGTGTCGATGAGATTCGGGTCAACGCTCATTGAACCGCACCCCGGTCGCATCACGGGAAGGTCAGCCCCTAAAGAATCAATGCCGGTGATCCGCTGCCACTCCGCCTGCGACCAGCCGACCGTTCGCTCGTCTTCAGACTGCGAGCTCCCCTTGATGAGCGTCGGCACCGTCTCGATGTCATGATGCCAAGAGAATGCTAGTTCGTCGTCGTGTTCGCGATCGACTGACCCCGGAAATGACGGATCATCTTGCGTAATCACCCGGATGGGAAGCACCGAAGCGATCTCCGCGATCACGGGCTCGACCATCTGGCAGGTCTCACAATCTCGTTTCACGACAACAGTGAGCCCGTCAGTGAGATCTGTGGAAGAAAGTTCTTGCGCTGGGGTCGGCATATGACAACGGTACCCTACTAACTGGAGGTGTCCGAGCGCCTGGTGGGCTCCGCCGTCTTCAACACGGTTGGGACGGATGAACTCCGTCCGGCGGGTTCGATTCCCGTCCACCTCCGCTTATCGCTATTCACCGCGTCCACGAACCCTTCGGTCACCGGCACGGCGAGTGATCCTCATCTGGTCGAGACAATTCGCAAGTGGAAGAGCATGTTTGCGTGTCACGCCAAGTGCGTCGCGAAGTTCTGCCACCGTAAATCCATCTGGGTCGGCCGACCAGAGCACCTCGAGAATCGGTTCAAGGCTTCGGATGACATCAACATGGAAGTAGACATCGTCGTGGCTCACCAACACACCGAGACGGACGAGTCGAGCAGCAACCTTTCGATCGCTCATCTCGATCGGGCCGGTGGAGACTCCCTCGGTAAGTAGTCGGTCAACCAGTGGAGACTCGAGTGCCGGGTCTGATTCACCGATTCTTGCTGCACCGTGTTCGATGACAACACCCTCCATCGTCTGCAAAAGTGCCCGCTCAACCTCGGTGCACTCCGCTGTCTCGATCGTCGACTGAGCGAGACGTTCACGGAGGGCCGCAATCGACTCATCGATCACACTCTTCGCCGCAACCCATCGCCCAACGTACGGTTCCACGACACGCCCGGTGAGACGCTCGGCTTGCTCAATGGTCACCCACCCATGATGAATCAGTTGCTGGTCGATCGAGCCGTCTGGAGTTGCGCGAGACGGGGCGGCGACAGGCGAGACATCGGAAACTGTCGCAACACCGACAACCACCCCAGAGCCGTTGTCTCTCAGCAGAAATCGATCGTTTGGAGCGAGAGGCAACGCGTTCGGGAAACGCATCCGGAACCACCCTCGTTGAGCGCCGTCGGGGCCTCCGACGGGGCGAAGAGTGATATCCCTGCGCGCCGAGCCGATATGAGCGCTAAAGCCCTTGCCATTTCTGATCGTTGCTCCTTCAAGGAGTTCAACGTGCACATCAACAACATCGGTATGAATCCAACGTGCTGCGGCAACGATGACATCGCCGCGACCTAAGTCGGTGACTGAGACACCAGAAAGATTGATAGCCGTTCGTCTCACCGCAGCAATGTGGTCGCAGTTGGTGCCGTGTCGCTGAACCGACCGCACGCTGACACTCTGAACGGTTCCCGCGATAACGAACTCGTCTCCGGTACATATCGACCCTGACGACAATGTTCCTGTCACCACGGTTCCCGCGCCGCTCACTGAAAACACCCGGTCGACGAACAAACGTGCCGGCAACTCGCTCAACGTCTGCTCACTCGCTTCGACCTCCCGCACTGTTTGCGCAAGCGTGTCGACGAGAGCCTCAATGCCCTCTCCGGTTACCGTCGAGGTACACAACGGACGCGACCACGAGATAGGTGACGAGGCAAGCAGTTCATCTACCTCTCTCTCAACCTCAACTCTGCGATCAGCGCTCACAAGGTCAACTCGGGTCAGGGCAACAACTCCGGCTAACGGCCTGATCGAATCGATGACCGCAAGATGCTCGCGAGTTTGTGCCCGGCACCCCTCGACTGCATCGATGACAAGCAACGCAATCGAAGCGTGCGACATGCCGGCGATCATCGTCTTCAGGTAGTCAGCGTGACCTGGCACGTCAACGATGTCGAGCACGGTGCCATCTCGCGCGGCGACGTGCCCGAAGCCAAGATCAATCGTGAGACCCCGTCGCCGTTCTTCCTCGAATCGATCGGGCTCGATGCCAGTCATTGCCCGAACGAGAGCCGACTTGCCATGGTCGATATGGCCTGCGGTTGCGATGACCGCCATATCAACCTTCCAGCGCGGCGAGCGCCTGGGCGATGTTGTCATCGTCAGATGGATCAACCGACCTCAAATCGATCCAGGTGTAACCGTCAGCTACTCGGCTAATCACCGGAAACGGAAGTGCCTCGCGAAGTTCGCCCGATCGATCACCCTGCACGACGACGGCACGTGACGGCAGCGTCGCCGCTGGGGCAGCCCCGGCTCCCACCACTGCCAGCGATTCCCACACCTCTCCACGACCGGCCTGCACAACTACTCGTTCTGCGCGAGCTGCGAGATCGCTGGGTGACGTGCTTGCCATCTTCCAAAACAAAATGTCGTCGGTAGCCGTTCGGTTGAGATACGACATCAACACCTGCTGAAGAGGAACGAGCGCGTGATGACCGGGGCGGAGCGCTCGCATCAATGGGTGGCGGGCGCACCGCTCAATGAGATCTGAGCGACCGGCAATGATGCCGCACTGTGGCCCTCCCAACAACTTGTCACCACTGAACATCACGATGTCGGCGCCATCATCAATACTTTGCTTCACCGAGGGCTCATCGGTAATCCATGAGGGAAACGGTCGCATGTCTGACGGCAACCAGGGCGCCTCTGAGTCGAGGAGGCCTGATCCGAGATCAACCGCAAGTACTGGTTCTAAGTCGGCAAGGTCTCGCACCGACGCAGCTTCGACAAATCCTTCGACCGAAAAGTTGGATGGATGCACCTTTAACACCATGGCGATGTCGTGTTCGGCGACATTGCAAGCTTGTTGGTAATCAGCGCGCCGCGTCCGGTTGGTCGTACCGACGTCGACGAGCCGCGCTCCAGATCGCTGCATGACGTCTGGCACGCGAAAGCCGCCCCCAATTTCAACACTTTCGCCACGGGAGACTGCCACCCCGCGACCCTCAGCAAGAGCTGAAAGCACGAGAAGCACCGCTGATGCGTTGTTGTTGACGACAAGCGCGTCCTCGGCCCCTGTCAAGATCCGAAGTAGCGATGCAATCCCCGTATGACGCGAGCCCCGAACTCCGTCGAGAAGGTCGTATTCAACTGAGGTTGCGCGCGAACTCGGTTGAGTTGGATACGGCGCCCGTCCAAGGTTTGTATGCAACAGCACGCCCGTCGCATTAATGACCTCACCAATCAACGAGGAGTACAACTGCTCTGCAAGTAGTCGGGCCGCTTCCTCGTAGTCATCAGGCTGCTGGTCAACTGCATGTCGAGCACAGTCGACCAGCACGGCGTGCGGAAGTTCAAATTGACCGGCAAGTGAGCGGGCGAGAGCGTCCACCGATGGAGGCCGTTGATGTGTTCCGCCTTCTGTCATCGGTTGCAGCCAGTGTCATCTACGTCAGCACGAAGCCGTCGTAATCGTTTGCAACCACTTTGTCGAGCCGACGGCGATAGCGAGGTGCGCCTCCGTTGTAGATCATGTGGCGCTTGATGTCGTGTCCATCGACGTTTGAGTTGTACCCGGTGAACCAACTCTTTGCGTTTCGCAGCAGCACCATGCCGTAGAGCTCTTCGATTTCAACAACCCACGCATCTTGTGCTTCTTTGGTGCACTCGACCCGACGTAATCCCTCGGCACGCATATGTTCGACGAGATCCGACGCCCACTCAACAGAAGTCTCAATGGCCCGTGGGAAGTTGGTCGACACCGATGCGCCTTGAGGGCCAGCGAGCATGACGAGATTCGGGAACCCCTCAACTTGCACCCCGAGGTAGGTCCGTGGCCCTTTCTCCCACTCATCTCTCAGTCGCCGACCGTTTTGACCGATGAATTCAATGCGGTCAAACGCCCCCGTAATGGCATCAAACCCGGTTGCATAAATGATGAGGTCGAACTCGTAGGTATCTGCCGAGGTCTTGATGCCCTCCGGAACGATTCGGTCAATTGGCTGCTCCGAAATATCGACGAGCGTCACATTGTCGCGGTTATACGCCTCGTAGTAATTCGTCTCCATCGGCACTCGCTGCACTCCGAAGCCGTGATCCTTCGGAATGAGTTTCTCTGCAATCACCGGATCATTCACTCGCTCACGAATCTTGTCTGCGATAAACGATGAGAACTCGGCGTTCGCATCTTCTTCCATCAAGACTTCTCGGTAGTTGGCCAACCAGATGCCAAACCCCGGCTTGTCGTACAGGTCGTCCCAAAATTCATACCGCTCTTTCTCGGTTGCGTCGTGGAACGAGCCATCGATCGGACCGTGCATGAATCCGCCGGGAGTCTCTGCGCAACGAGCAAATATCTCGTCATACCGAGTGCGGATATCAGCCATCTCCTCGTCGCTGATAGGTCCGTTCTTGAGTGGAGCGCACCAATTTGGGCGCCGTTGGAACACATGCAGCGACTTCACATTCTCTGCAATCGCGGGAATGATTTGCACGCCGGTTGCGCCAGTTCCAACAATGGCAACTCGCAGTTCCGACATATCAATTGGCTCTTTCGGCCAGTGATAGGTGTGAAACGACTGTCCGGTGAAGTCTTGCTGACCCTCGTATCTCGGAAGCGTCGGCGCGGAGAGAAGACCAATCGCTGGCAACAAGAGATCGCAGGTCATGACCTCGCCACCACCAAGATGCAGAGTCCAGCGGTTGGCCTCGTCATCCCATACGGCTTTTTCCAACGGTGTGTTGAAGCGCATGCCATCGCGAAGCGCGAACTTCTCGACGACGTATTGGAGATACTTCAGGTTTTCAGGCTGGGGAGAAAATCGCTCTTTCCAGTGCCACTCATCAAGCAGTTCTTTTGAAAACGAGTAGCCATACGAATAGCTCTCAGAGTCAAAGCGGCACCCCGGATATCGATTCCAGTACCAGGTGCCACCGAGGTCATCTCCGGCTTCGATCACGAGAGCGTCGACGCCAAGATTTCGAAGGCGGTGCAGCGCGTAAATTCCGGCGACGCCGGCGCCAATCACAATGACTTCTCTGTGCTCTGCAGATTCAGGATGTGACATGACTTCGCTCAATTGGTTCCCCTTCCTATGACATCAAACGCTAGACGGCGAGCGCTCGCACACTTCAAACGGAGCATGCCAAAGCCGTCCATCGAATGTCGCTTTGCTACCGTCTCGTTAGCAACTCGGCTGAGGGGGAGTTATGGGGGATGCCGTTCGGATAACTGATGATGCAGGCGTGAGAACCATGACGCTGTGTCGTCCCGTCGAATACAACACCATCACTCCACAGCTTCGAGATGAACTCGCAGACGCAATCGATTCGGCTCAGCACGATGACAGTATTCGCGTGCTCCTGCTCAACGCCGAGGGCCCTGCGTTTTGCGCCGGATACGACCTTGGCTGGGCGACTGGTGAGCAGGCAGATGATGAACAGGCCGAAAACTCCCGGGCGTGGGACTCGGCATCTGACCTTCATATGATCGGCGAATTCGCGGCGACCTGGGCAAAGTTGCACGACTCGATAAAGCCCACGATTGCAGCGGTGAACGGCTGGTGTATCGCCGGGGGCAGCAACATTGTCTTCAACGCTCACATGATCATCGCAGGAGAATCAGCGCGATTTGGCTACCCGCCATCTCGGGTGTGGGGCATCCCTGAAGCGCCGTGGACATGGGTTGCTCGAATGGGGCTGCAACAGGCGCGCCGCTACATGCTCACCGGCGACGAGATCACCGCCCAAATGGCCCTTGATATGGGTCTCGTCCTTCAGGTCTCAGCCGATGATGACCTCGCCGACAACGCGTGGGCACTCGCAACACGAATCGCTCAAGTGCCAACCAACCAACTCGAAATGATTACGAGATCGCTCAATGCGGTCGCTGACCATATGTATGACCCGCCGGCGTCTCGGCGGCTCGGAACTCTCTTCGATGGAGTCGCTCGGCACAGCCAAGAAGGAAAAGACTTCGTCGCTCGCTCAGAAGGCGTCGGCTTTCGAGAGGCCGTTCGAGAGCGTGATCGACCATTCGGTGATTACGGCGAACGAGGATCATCTCGATAGAGGATGACTGGCGATAACACCGAAAGGATGACTCCATGACAACTCCACCACTCACGATGAGCCACACCATTGGCCCGAGCGAGCCAGCAATCCTTGATCTCACCCTTGGCGATGTCCTCCGACGCGCCGCATCTGAGCGTCCGGATCAACCTGCGCTGGTTGCATCCAACACGGGAGCGACATGGACGTTCGCCGAATTGCTCTCAGATGCAGAGGCTGTGGCTCGTGATCTGGTTGAACGGTTTGAACCCGGCAGCCGCATTGCGATCTGGGCACAGAATCTTCCTGAGTGGGTCATTGCCGAGTACGCAATCGCTCTCGCCGGAATGGTGATAGTTACTGTGAACCCAAATCTCCTTGAAGACGAAGCGGCGTACGTCTTCAACCAGTCGACATCGGTGGGTGTAATCGCATCGACCAGCTACCGCGGCCGCAATCTCATGAGCATTGCTGAGCAACTCATGGAACGGTGCCCGTCGGTTCGTGAGGTGTCTTCGTTGGGCGAGCTCACCTTTGTCGCTCAACATGCAAGGTCGTCAACAACACCGCTACCAAACCCCGACCCGGGTGACCTCGTCATGATTCAGTACACCTCGGGAACGACCGGCTTCCCGAAAGGGGCGAGCCTGCATCACAGAGGGATCGTTACCAATGCACTGCACAGCACCCTTCGCAATGGGAGCGAGCCGGGCGACGTCATGTTGGGAGCGATGCCGCTCTTTCACACCGGCGGATCTGTGTTGGCCGTGCTCGCCGCTGGTACACGAATGCTGACGATTGTGATCATCGAGGAATTCGAGCCCGGCCACGTGCTCGATACATTCGAAAAGTACGGCGTCACCCTCGGCGGTGGTGTCCCGACGATGCTCATCGCAATGATGGAGCACCCAACGTTCAAAGACCGTGACCTCTCCGCGTTGAAGACGATTACCTCGGGGGGATCTACAGTGCCCGCAGCCCTCGTCGAGCGTTTCGAACGCGAGGTCGGGGCGAAACTGACCATTGTCTTCGGCCAGACAGAGATGTCGCCCGTCGCAACAATGACGCGACCTGATGACGGCGTCGACGACAAAGCGAACAGCCTCGGTACTGCACTCCCCCACGTTGAAATCAAGATCGTCGATCCGGATGGGAATACGGTCCCCATCGGTGAGCCCGGAGAATTTTGTACTCGCGGATATCTCAACATGCTGGGCTATAACGACAATCCTGAAGCGACAGAAGAGACCATCGACTCTGACGGGTGGCTGCACTCAGGTGATATCTGTTCGATGGACGAGCGCGGGTATTGCTACATCGTTGGCCGAATCAAAGACATGATCATTCGCGGGGGCGAAAACATCTATCCGAAAGAGATTGAGGAGGTGTTGTTCCGTCACCCCTCGGTCGGTGAGGTCGCAGTGATCGGTCTTCCCGACGACAAATGGGGTGAAACCGTTGGTGCAGTTATACGACCAACCCCTGACGCGTCACCGTCGGTTGCTGAACTTCGAGCATGGGTACGCGAACACCTCGCACCTCACAAGACCCCAGCCAGTTGGTTTACGACCAGCGAGTTTCCTCTTACCGGATCGGGGAAAATCCAAAAGTTCCGTCTCGTCGAAATGTGGAACAACAACGAACTCGAACATCTCGAGTGACCGCCCACTCACGTCGGTAATGTGCGCAGGTGATCCGAGTTGCAATCGTGCTGTGCGACGACCTAGGTCGTCGAATTTCAACGCAGTACTCGCCGTACGAAACGCTGTATGCCGAGTTTCTCAACTTGGCCGCACCCGACATTCTGGAGACCTCGGTTTTCCGTGCCCATAAGGGTGATCTTCCCGACGATGTCACATCGTTTGACGCTGTCGTCATCGGCGGCAGTCGCGCCAGTGTGTACGAACCGCATGACTGGATCCCGCCTTTGCTATCAGTCGTGCGTTGCTCACTTGAGAGTGACATGTCAACCTGGGGAATCTGTTTCGGGCATCAAGTGGTCGCAGCAGCGATGGGCGCCGACGTCGGCCCCTCGACCACCGGGTGGAATCTCGCTGCGCAGAACTACGAGATGCTCGACGGACCGCATCCAGATGTAACCGACCCACTGCGTCTGCTGGCGTTCCACCAAGATCAAGTTCACACCGTTCCCTCAGGAACGCAGTGTTACCTGACGTCACCTGGGTGCGCAATTGCCGGGCTCAGCGGCGACAACGTGTTAACGATGCAACCCCATCCTGAATTCACTCCTCAGGTCATCGCCGCAATCCTTTCCGCAAGCCGTGGAGGCCCGATCTCAGATCGCGACATCGACGACGCGTTGCTGCGCATCGACGGCCCATTTTCATCACACCGCGCATCAGAGTTGTTCTGGCTGTCTCATTCCGGCACGGCATAATCATCTGCCGTTGCTCACGATCAGTTCAACGAGCCCAGAAACTCAACTATCCGCGACGACCACGTTGCAACATCATGTGCGGAGGTCGCAATCGCGAGTTCTGATGTGGGAATCAGCTGATGCAGAGCCTCTGCGCTACTCACCGGATGCCCAGCATCACCTGACCAGGCAAGAATCAACGCAGGGACAGCGATATTCCTCACCTGGTCTCGTGTTGGAAAATCAGCAGTTGCGGCGCCCCGCAAGACGTGCGCCATCTGTTGGTGATCGGCAGTTCGTAAGTTGCGTTCCATTCGATCATGCCACTCTGGGCCAAACGGATCGGGTGGAGGTATACGCCGACTCGCTTCGATGACGTGCTCGATATTTCCAGCGGCAATTCGGTCAGCACGCTCGAGGTAAAGCGCTCGTTGAGGTTCTCGAGTCTCCCAAGCCGTTGGCGGAATCACCAACACTAAACCGCTAATTCGAGACGGTGCTGCGACCGATACATGAAGAGCGGTGCCGGCTCCCATCGACGCGCCTCCTGCAATGTAGGTCGGCACGTCGAGAGCGTCAGCGAGAGCGAGTTGGTCGTCAGCGAGGCGCTGCCAGGAGTAGTCACCGAGTGTTGGTGTCAGCGTTGACCCTCCGTGGCCACGGGCGTCATATCTAATGACCTCGTTACGGGCGGCAATAGAACGCCAGTCGAAATCAAGCAAGTCTCCTTCAAGATCCATCGACGAGGTCAACCCGTGACCCCAGATGAACGGCTGTCCGCTCCCACCTCGATCGACCGAGAGCGAAAGGCCATCGAGTGCAACGTTTTGCCGCATTTCAGGAATTCAGATCGGCACCAATCCGGGGAAGAACCTCAGTCGCCATGAGTTCAAGTTGCTCGTTCATCGCTTCTTGTGTGAGGCCCGGCATATCGAAGAACAGCACGAAGTGCTCGACGCCGACCTCATCTCGATAACGGCCCATCGTGTCTGCGACTTCTTCGACAGACCCGATTGCCATCACATCTTGATCGATCGAATCTTCAAGGCTTGGTTTGTGATCAAACGGAGTCTCAGATCCATCAGGCATTGAGTAACTGCGGAATCGACCGTATGGCGATAAGAACTTGATCCATTCGTCATGGGCGTTGCGTGCACCGTTTCGGGCCTCATCAGAGGTCCGGCCGACGTGAGCATTGAGCGCTAAGCAGCGGTGGTCACCCTGACCAAGTTCCCAACCGTGTTCGTTTGCCTTGGCGCCGAACTCGTCCCACCATGTCTTTGTTTTTTCGATGCCGCGGGCGGGCATGACCGCGTGGTGTCCGACGCGGGCCGTGTACTCGAGTGTCGCAGGAGAGGTGACCGCCTGCCACACATCGATAGGTGCGATCGGCTTCGGAATAAGGGTGAGGTCTTGGACGGTAGAACCACGGTCTGGAATACCGGGGGGAGGCAGCACGAAATGTTTGCCGGTGAACGAGAAGCGCTCGTTGTACCAAGCCTCTTTGATGATCTCCATCGATTCTTCGAAGATCTCGCGGTTGACACGATCAAGCTCGGCAGACATCTCATTGTCACCTGATGCAACAACCCCACCAAGCGACTGCGCCTCTCGAGGAACCGTGCCGCGCCCAACACCGAATTGCATCCGATTGTTGGTGAGGATCTGCATCATCGCAGCATCTTCTGCGAGACGAAGAGGATGCCATTGCGGAACGATGTTGAACATTTGTCCGAGGCGCAGGCGCTCTGTCTCCTTCGCGAGGTGCAACCCAAACAAAATGAGGTTTGGCGTCACCTCATAGCCTTCATATTGGAAGTGATGTTCGGTCAGCCACATCGTGTCGTAACCGAGCCGGTCCATCGTTTTCGCCCAGGCCGTCAGATTGTCATAGCAAGCGATGAAGTCTGGGTTGTCGTAGCGGCGGTCTACCGGGTCTGGCCCTCCGTAGCCGGCATCAGGCATCGGGACTCCACCATAAAAATTCGCATCGATTCGCACAAGATCAGTTTGACATGCGCGCGACAGCTACGCACGAATCACCTGCAGAAAACTCATGGTTTTCGCTACGGCCTGGCGCCCAAGCCTCTGTTGATTACCACAGCGCAGTGCCTCAACGACCCGACCAAGATGGAGGGCGCTTTTCTGCGAAGGCCTTTGGGCCCTCCTTGGCGTCCTCTGATGAGAACACTGCAGCCATGACCGGACGTTGGTGCTCCCAAAACTCGGCTTCGGTTCGACCCTGAACCGCCTGAATCATCTGCTTTGATGCTGCAACGGAAAGCGGCGCGTTTCGAGCGATGCGATCTGCAAGGTCCATCGCTCCCTCGACCGCTCCGCCTTTTTCGGTCACCCGAGAAACAAGCCCGTACTCCGCGCCTTTTTCCGCGGTAATCGGATCTGCCGTCAGCGCCATCTCCATTGCAACCGCATATGGAACACGACTTGGCAACCGAAGCAACGCTCCGCCCGCGGCGAGAAGCCCAACACCGACTTCGGGGATTCCAAGTTTCACACCCTCGGCGGCAACGATGAGGTCGCAGGTCAACGCAACTTCAAGGCCACCAGCTAAGGCGAAGCCTTCAACTGCGGCGATGAGCGGCTTTCTCGCACCATTTTCCAGAAACTCGTTGAACCCGACTGGTGGTCCGTCGGTGAGGAATGCTTTGAGGTCCATTCCTGCACAAAATCCGCGTCCCGCACCCGTCAGCACCCCAGCGGTGAGTTCGGGGCTCTCATCGAGTTCACGAACGGCTGCAACAAGACCTTGTGCAAGATCTGTGTTGACCGCATTCATCTGATCGGGTCGATTCAAGGTGATGAGGAGAACTCGACCTCGTACTTCGGTTACTACTGCTGCTTGGTCGCTCATGACGACAACTCCTTCATCGTGAATATGCCCGAGGGCCGGTCACCCAGCAATGTATGTCGTGCAGTTGGTCGCTCTCGAACCAGCACATCGTGACTCACGACTTGATCACGAGCCTGTGCGGCATAACGACGACGTTGGCGAGTTCAGTTCGGCCGCTGGTTCTTTTCTGAGCGCTCTTTCCATTTCTTCGCCAACACAAACCCAAGAGCGATTCCAGACAAGATGATGAACAACGAAGAGGTTGTCATGCTCGCACCTTAACTCGTGCCACTTCGGAGTCTCCGAAAGAGCACTCCCGACCTTCGAGCCCGACAGTTCACGTCGTCGGCTGAGCGAGCCCTTCGACAACCTCAGCATTCGCCAACGCGGCCAGCATCTTCGGTGCACCAATTATTTTCAGCGCTCGACTTCCACCACCAACAACGATTCGTTTGCGCTCCATCACCGCAGCATCGATCCACAGCGGAATCTTGCGAGGAAGGCCAAATGGTGTTACGCCGCCCATCACCATTCCCGTCACCTCCGCCGTGAGGTCAGCCGGAGCAAATGAGACTTTTCTCACCCCAAGCCGTTTTCGAACGGCCCCATTGACGTCGAGCCGGCTCGTTGCGAGCACGACACATGCAGCAAACACCGGCGACTCACCTTTCGATGCGATGATGATCGTGTTCGCTGAGTTGTCGGGCGAGAACCCATAGTGCTCACAAAACTCGGCCGTATCGGCGAGATCGGGATCACATGGCATTGCCTCAAATGGCACGCCGGTCGCAGTCACGACGTCAAGTACTCGCTGTTCAATCTCGCTCATTGCCACATTGTCGCAAGTGTTGACCTCGCTTGACGAGTTTCGTACCGTTCAGATCATGAGTCGTCACCACGGACATGATCACGGCCACATTGAGCCGCCTGAAGTCGTCAATATCGACGACGGCGTCTTTGCATATATCCAGCCAGATGGATCGTGGTGGATCAACAACTGCGGGATTCTTGCCAACGGTGGTGACACCGTCATCGTTGATACCTGCTCGACAGAACGCCGCACAAACCTCTTTCTTGAAACGGTTGAGCGCCTCGACTCAGGCCCGATACGAGCCGTGGTCAACACACATCATCATGGCGATCACACCCATGGAAACTGGCTGACAAAACCAGCCGCAATCATCGGTCATCGTCGATGCCGAGAGGCAATTCTTGAAGCCGGTCTGCCACATTTTGAGGGCGTGTTTGAACCCGTTGATTGGGGCAATATTCAGATCGAACCGCCGATGGTGACGTTCGACGATCACATCGAGGTGCATTGTGGCGACATTCGAGCAGAACTTCACTACATCGGAACACCTGCTCACACGACCAACGACATTGTGGTCTGGTTACCCGACCGAAAGGTGCTCTACACGGGAGATCTCGTCTTCAACGGCGGAACACCGTTCATGGTGATGGGCTCGGTTACTGGCTCACTAGCGGCACTCGATCGGCTCAGCGAATTTGATGCCGATGTGGTCGTCCCCGGGCACGGACCTGTCTGCGATCTCACGGTCATCGATCAACTTCGGGCCTACGACAACTTCATTCTTGATCTCGCCCGACGCGCGATTACAGATGGGGTAAGTGCTCTCGAGGCAGCGAGGGAAACTGACCTTGGCGAGTTCGGAGAGCTCTCTGACCCGGAGCGAATTGTCGGCAACCTTCATCGAGCAATGTTTGAACTCAATGGTGCTGAGCCCGGAAGCACGATCAATATCGTTGCCGCAATCGGTGACATGGTTGCCTACAACGGCGGCAAACCCCTGAGTTGCCTCGCCTAGGCGAGGTCCGCCTCGACATCGCCGACTGCCGATCTAGGCGACGATTAGTTGGGCAGCACTATCGAGCCTGACGGGCCGGACAATTCGACATGAAGCCCCGGTGAGTCAGCACGTTCGACCTTCATCGTCTCGCCGAGCGCAGCAAGCAGCTCGTTGGCGCGATCTGGATCAGGGTGAAGGCCGTGCATTTCGGCAACAGTGAGTCCGGGCGCGGCAGTTTCCGATGGGTGTCTCGATTGACCCCAATCAATGAAGAACGGCAAAATTCCGCCCTCGGTGTCTCCTGTCGGCAAACTCAAATGCCAGTCAAGTGTCATGTCGGGGGCAACCCGTCGCATCGCTACAGGCTCGGTATAACCAAGACCTACCTCTGCGCCTGAGGCAACTACCGATGACAGATCGTGTTGTCGAGCACACCATGTGACGACCCGATGGGTCTCCAACTCATCAATTCCGAATGATCTCGGCACACCTGGGTCGCCTTGCTCGGGGTCAGGCCCGATGATCTCGAGGTAGGTATCGCCAAAGGAACACAACCGATTTCGTGTTCCGTTATTGACATGAGGGCCACCCTCAGTGGCGATGACGCCGGTGAGGTCGGCAATCCACTCTGAACTCATAGCAATATCTGGCGTTGCAAACACGATGTGATCAAGCATCTCTTGAGAATAGACACCGAGCGTTCCGAGTGCCGACGCCCAACGAAAATTCGTCCTTCCCTGTGTGACAGTCTTGGGAGATGGCAGACATCTTGAATGCTCACGCTCAGAACTTCGGCGACCGTCCTGCGGTCATTGATGACCGTCCAGGTGGCAACGTGCTCACGATCACGTATGCCGAACTTGATGACTACACCAACCAGCTCGGCCATCTTTTAGTTGGCCACGGTGTGAAACCCGGAGACCGCGTGGTCTGGTGTGGACAGAATTCGATTGGCGTTGTCGCAGTCATGTCTGCTGCAAGGAAGATTGGCGCAACCGCGGTACCGCTGAACTACCGGCTCTCTGACGATGAAGCCGCATACGTCATCGACCACTGCGACGCTGAGATCGTGTACGTCGATGCAGACTTTGCTCCGATGCTGGAACGGGTGCGTGAGAGCATCCCAAAGATCAGAGAAGTACTCGTCTTCGATGGCGAGCTCCCTGCATCTGATTCATGGTTCGTGTCGGTCGATGGCGAGATCAGCACAATGCCAACATCATCTCCGCCTGAGCCTCCGGCAGAAACCGCAGACGGCGCAACGATGATTTACACGTCGGGAACAACCGGAAAACCAAAGGGCGCATTTCGTCAGAGGGCGACAGACCCAACGCAGATGCTCGCCATGTTGGAACACATCGGATACCGGTTAGACGACACCTACCTCACAACCGGCCCTCTCTACCATTCAGGCCCTGCGGGGTTCATGAGCATTGCCGTCACCATGGGCCAAACCGTCGTGGTGCAACGCAAGTTCAATGCCGAAGACTGGCTTCGGCTCGTTGACAAGTATCGCTGCTCCTCAACATTCTCGGCTCCAACTCCAATTCGGATGATCTGCAACCTTCCAGATGAGACGATTGCGAACTACGACGTGTCATCGATGCGGGTGATGATTGCAAATGCCGCACCATGGAGTTTCGCTCTGAAGCAGCAGTATCTCAGCCACTTCCCCGCTCACTCGCTCTTCGAGGTCTACGGCTCAACCGAACTTGGAGTGAACACCATTCTTCGGCCTGAAGACCAGCTGCGTAAGCCCGGGTCATGCGGTAAACCCTCTCCCATGGTCGAAATCAGGCTGTACGACGATGATGGCAACATCGTTGACGGCATAGGCCCAGAACACACCGGCGAGCTCTTCGTTCGTTCACCGTCGGTATTCAGTGACTATTACAAGCAGAACGACAAGTTCATGGAAGATCACCGCGATGGCTTTCAGACCGTCGGCGACATCGCCTACATCGATGATGAAGGGTTCATCTACATCTGCGACCGAAAGAAAGACATGATTATCTCGGGCGGAATGAACATTTATCCGGCTGAAATTGAAGCCGCACTCGAGCAGCACCCCGGCGTCTTGGAGGCCGCAGTATTTGGAATTCCGAGCGAAGATTGGGGAGAAATTGTTCACGCAGTTGTCGTGCAGAATGGAACGACAGAAGTGACCGAAGAAGTGCTCGATCAACATGCCCGAACACATCTTGCGAGTTACAAGATTCCTCGGAGCGTTTCTTGGACAGACGAACTTCCCAAAACAGGTTCAGGGAAGATACTGAAGAGAGAACTGCGCCAGCCGTACTGGGATGAGTTCAACTCGGCGATCTAGTAAATCCCGTGAGCGCCTGCATGCCGGCGAAATCATGCTGCTTCGAATCATGCTGGTTCGTCGATCACCGTATTGACGAGCGTGCCAACTTCAGTGACATCTACTGAGACCTCGCGGCCGGGTTCAAGCCACAACGGTGGCTCCTTGACGTAACCAACACCGCCCGGAGTGCCGGTGGCGATGATGTCGCCAGGCTCGAGCGTCGTAAACGTCGAGCAGTAGATGATGACCGCCTCTAGATCATGAATGAGCAGGCTGGTCGATGCCTGTTGAACAACTTCGCCGTCGACTCGAGTGGTCAACGTGAGCGCGTACGGGTCAGCGATCTCATCGGCGGTCACCATCCACGGACCGCAAGCTCCAGAACGGTCAAACGACTTTCCGGGAACAAACTGTGAGGTATGACGCTGGAAATCTCGCATCGTGCCATCCATAAAGCAGGCGTATCCGGCGATCGCGTCGAGTGCGTTGTCTCGAGTGGCATACCTTGTCGGCTGGCCGATGATGATGGCAAGTTCACCCTCGTAGTCGTAGCTCGTGCTCGCTCGTGAACGCTCGAGATGTTCGCCATGGCCAACAAGAGAGCTGGGAAACCGAGTAAAGATCGCTGGATGTGGCGTGGCCGCAGCCGCTTGGTCAGATTCCGCGATATGAGCTGCGTAGTTCTTGCCTACACAAAGAATCCGGCGCGGAAATGGCACCGGAGGCAACAAGGTCACATCATCAAGATTGAACCTTTCCGCTTCAGCGGCCATCGAATCAATACGACTTCGACCACCTTCTGCGTGTGCTTCAGCGACAAGCTCTTGAGGAGACGAAAACGACGCGCTGAGATCTGCGAGTTCGTCATCACTTACCACTCCAAAAATGAGGTCGGTGCCTCGCCTTGCTGATGTGATCTTCACTTCGGTCTCCTTCTGCGGATAATCCGCTTCAGTATGTCGCACAACATGAGATCAAGATGACCATGTATCTGAGATTCCGTTGCGAAAATGCCACTCGCTCAAGAGCGACACAAATGACAAAGGCGCCCGGATGTCCGAGCGCCTTTGCAGAGAGCGGACGACGGGATTCGAACCCGCGACCCTCACCTTGGCAAGGTGATGCTCTACCAGCTGAGCCACGTCCGCGTTGTGACAGAGAAATCTACCAGCCCGGTGCCCTGAGCGGACACCCGCCAAATCGATCAGGTCTCGGAGTCGCCGCCTGGGCGAAGATCTACCGTGAGCGTCAACACACCGTCGTTCAGCTCCCAAGATGCGTCACCGACGATTGCAAAATCCATGTAGTCCTGCTTCGCCTGATCGATAAACGCTTTACGCTCATCGCCGGCCACCGGCGGAAGAGGACGTTGCTTCACGGCAAGAGCACGCTCCTTGAACCGCTCCAACATTCCGTCAACATCAAGGCCTGGTTGAGAATCGCTCATTCTTCAGATCGTACTTCGTCGTCAATCTCGGCGTCATCTGCGATGACCGGAATCGCTGAAGTTCGAAGTGCTGCTCGCTCGTCGTCGTCAGCATCTTGGTACCGCCGAGAGCTCATTTGCTCGAGCACCATCAGCGAAGGACTGTCGACTGCCGTAACCCTCCACAGCCACACGGCCAGCGCGCCAAGTCCGACAGCCAAGCCGAGGAGAACGACAACGATGACAACAACTGTGGCCGACGCCGAAGAGTCACCAACCGACACATCGGCTCCCCACAGTGCGACCGTCTGGCTGACCTCCACTCTTTGAGTGTGACAGACCTAGCGCTGGTGGAGCGAACAAAAGATTGTGGTTCGCCCGGAAACCTTCACACGCGAAAGAGGGGCCCCGTCGAGCGGACATGCTGGAAGGCTTCCTCGAACTTCTGGGCTCAGCACTCCGGTGTGGCTTCCTCCGCGTTCACCCAGTCGAGTAGCGACTGCCGAAATATGAGTCGAAAGTTGGCGTCGTTCATCAACGCTAAGGGACGCAAACGCCCGACAAGGATCGATCCCCGCCGAGAACAAAACTTCATCGACCAACATGTTCCCAAGGCCGGCGATAACCCGTTGATCAAGCAGCACTGACTTCACCGCGGCCGTACGACGCTGCTGCCGGTCGAGCACATCATCAAGTTGATGTGCGTCGGAGATGAAGTCGACACCAAGAGTTGACCAGTCAGGGTTGAGCGTGAATCGAGCCCAACGTCGCGGATCGTTGACGCGCAACGACCCGACATCGGTTGTCAACTTGAGCCGATCCCATTCTGGGCGCTCAGATGACGGCCCATATTCGAGCGCACCGATTGGTGCAACATCGTTGATAATCAGGCGTCCGGTCATGCCGAAGAACAGTTCGAGTTGATCGTCATCGAGCACGAGCGCAACCCGCTTGCCGTGCCGACGCACACTCTGTACTCGCTGACCGACAAGGATCGACAACTCATTCGAGTCGGTGCAGCGGTCATCAACCTCGATGGACGAAACCACATGCCCAGCGAGTTCAGATGCAGCATCGGCATAGATTGCTGCTTCAAGTCCTTCGGGCATGCCAGTTAGCCGAGACGGTTCAAGAAAGCCGCAATCGGAGCGCTCATCTGCTCAGTTTCCATGAGGAACGCATCGTGCCCGTGAGGAGAGTCGATCTCCACAAATTCGGTGGGCGCGCCGGCAGCAATGAACGCATCAGCGATCTGTTGCTGTTGGTATGCGGGGTACAAGATGTCGCTCGTGACACCGATTGAGAGACACGGCATGTCAACGTCGCGTAACGCTCGTTCAACCGACTGGCGTCCCCACGCAACATCGTGAAGATCCATTGCCTTTGAAATCAGCAAGTAACTGTTTGCGTCGAAACGGCGGGCAAGTTTTTCGCCGTGGTAGTTGAGGTAGCTCTCGACCTGAAATTCTTGCCAGAGACCGAAGCGATCACCAGTGGAGCGATCGGCAACGGCGCGACCAAAACGTTCAGTGAAGACGTTGTCGCTCCGAAAGGTCACCTGAGCAACTTGACGAGCGATGGAGAGCCCTTCCGCTGGGCCCTGCCCGGGCGCGGCGTTGTAGTAGTCGCCACCCTGCCATTTCGGATCGATTGAGATCGCTCGTCGACCGATCATTCCCCACGCAATCTGTTGAGCTGATGCCTGAAGGCATGTTGCAATCGGGATGATTGAACCGACACGGCGTCGGTAGGTCGCCGCCCATTCGAGCACCTGCATGCCGCCCATCGATCCGCCAATCACCGATGCCCAACGATCGATGCCTAAGTGTCGAGATAAACGTTCTTGAGCGCGAACCATGTCTCGAATGGTGACCACTGGAAACCGAGGACCGTAGGGCGCCCCATCGGAACTGTTTGGGTCGATAGAGGCGGGCCCTGTCGAACCTTGACAGCCACCGAGCACGTTCGAGCACACCACAAAAAAGTCGTTTGTGTCAATGGCAAGCCCCGGCCCAATCAAGGCGTCCCACCAGCCCGGGGCAGGGTGTCCAAGTTCGGCTCGGCCAGCGGCATGTGAATCACCGGTCCACGCATGGCAGATGAGGATTGCATTCGACGCATCGCTGTTGAGTTCACCCCACGTTTCGTAGGCGAGCGTGACCGACTGCAGTACTGACCCCGAGTCAAGAGCGAAGGGCCGATCGTCAGCAAAGGTAAAGAATTGACGACGACCAACAGGATCTTCCGGCGCCCAGGCACCTGTTACCGGTAGATCTTCAGACATTTCCTTCACCTCCTCGCGTTCAGCAACACAACAACACTGTGCATCTGAGCGAATCGGCGCCGGTTTGCCGGGTATCCGACCGCATCGCACATCGTGTGCAAGCACCTTGGGGGCGAACCCAGGTTGCCGGGCCAAGAGCACTACGACTCCGACCGCTCTGAATGCGGTTCAAACGCTAGCAGTATTCAACGGCGAATGCACGGGAGTCGTCATCAACGGTCGCCGCGGTCATCGTCAGCTGCGCTCGTTCGATCAATCGCACACGCTGGAGTACCTCCGGGCAAACGGTGTCGGTTGCGTGCAATGACGCGATACGCAGCACTACCAAGAATGTTGATTACCGGCAGCGGGATCACTCGCCCGAGCACTCCCCACAGTCCGCCACGAAAGCGCATTGCCGCAGCGACCGCAGCATGACCGCTGTGGATCTCCCCATCGACACCAACCCATTGAAGAGCCTCGTTGCATTCATGTGGGGTGAGTCCGAGTGGCGGAAGATCTGCATGTTGCCATGGCTCTACTCGTGGGAGCCTCAACCACTCTCTAGCCTTGTTCGCCGAGGAGGTACAAAACCCGCAGTCACCATCGAAAATCAGCGCTGGCAGGTTGGCTGGTGGCGTCACATCTGTCCAATAACTGGCTGGGCGTAGCGCATCCGCTGTTCGTAGCCCGCTTCATATGGCAAAAAGCCCTGCCGGTCTGGGTACAGCATCTGCACGACGGAAATTGATGCAGTGGTGAACTCCTCGAGTGCCGGACACCACGAGGTGGCGACTTCGTCGGTGAGCGGGGCAAATGCGCATCGCTGCTCACCATCGAGTAAACCCACCAGCTCGCATCCGGTCGGAATGTCACTCCCACCTTTCAGAGCATCTACCGCAACGCTGATCACGTCATTCGCCGTCGCCGGTGCGAGCCCGACGACAAGAATTTCTGGAAAACCGGTGAGGGCAGTAACTCCGATGGAATATGCATGAGCGGGGGTTGCTTGAGCATCGTCGACCGATGGTCGAACCGCCTCGAGCGCCCATCCGTTGGTCTCGAGCATCCATTCGATCTTTTCTCGGTGCGAGATGGTGAAGTCGGCTGGGTCAAATGTCACGGTCTTATTCTCGCGCAGACTCGCATGACGCACCTTGGCCAGATACGGTCAGTTTTGTCATGCGAGGTCGTTGGGCACTGTTTCTCTCACCGAAGTGGATTGCATTTCACCTTGTTGTGATTATTGCGGCGGTCACTCTGTTCAACCTGGGTCTATGGCAACTTCGCCGACTCGATGAACGCCAAACATTTAATGCTGTCGTCGAGCAGCGCTTCAGCGAACCTGCGGTCGCCTTGGACGTTCTCGTCCCAGATGATGTCGTGAGTGACAGCGATGGTGCCGACGTACTCGCAGCAGACATTGAGTGGAGGTCGGCCACCGTTTCAGGCACCTACCTTCCTGAGCATGCAATTCGCGTTGTCAATCGGTCGCAGAATGGTCGTGCTGGCGACAATCTTGTTGTGCCATTGCTCCTCGACGACACTCGGGTGCTACTCGTGAGTCGCGGTTTTGTGCCGCTTGGTGTCGAAGCCCCAGATGTTCCCTCCGTATCGGTTGAGGTCACCGGAAGGCTTCATCCGAGCCAGGAACGATCGCTTCTTGGAGCACGAGACCCATCAGAAGGTGTGCTTACTGAAGTACAGCGGCTCGATCTGTCGCGCCTCGACCCTCAAATTCCGGGTGACCTTCTTCCGGTGTATATGGACTTGCTCTCTTCTAACCCCCCGGAGGTGTCAGGGGTCCCAGAACCGGTGATTGCCCCCGACCTCAGTGAAGGGAACCATTTGTCGTATGCGATTCAGTGGTTCGTGTTTTCGCTAGCGATTCTCGCGGGCTGGGTAGTTGCGATGAAGGTCAGCCAGAAACGAGCCCTGCGTCTCTCCAGCGATCACTGAGCGTTTCAGCCAGTTGCACCGTGGGAATCATCGGATTCACCGACGGGATCGCAGGGAAGACAGACGAATCAGCGACAAAAAGGTTTTCGATACCCTTCACCCTCCCGAGGCGATCGGTGACCTCACCCATGCAACACCCGCCGGTTGCGTGGCTATAGACCGGTGTTGTCGAAGCGAGCCGATCCATAAGCCACTCGCCTTCGTGCCCGGGTCTCGGAACATCGATACCCTCGCGGTGAGCGTGCTCGGCAGCAACTTTTGTCACCGCAGCCAACAGCAGTTCTTGCTCGCCCACGTGTTGGCAAAGCCGAAACTGTGCCTCAATCTCCCCGTTGTCATTGGCACCGATGACGCCGCTCGAAGTTGGGCGCATGAGCGCTGGCACAACCCACACCTCATCACCGACAACGGTTTCAATGACCTGCACCCCGCCAGAGCGTCGCGCTATCAACATTGTTGAAGGCAAGCCATCATTGCGATATCTGAGAGCGACGCTCGGATGATCCTGGAGCCGGCGACCTAGGCCCTCAACGGCGAACCCCGACTTCATCAACAACAACGGCGACATCAACGCTCCGGCGCAAACGACGATGCGATCGGCCTCCACGATCTCTCCCGAGTTGAGTTCGACACCGCAGGCCTGTGCATCGCCCATGACGACACGTTCCACCGTTGTGCTTGACCGAATCTCCACCTTTGAGCGCAATGCGTTGAGATACACCTCAGCAACCGATGCGCGTGACCCGTTTCGACGCACTCGTTGGTTGATTCCTTCACCTTCAACTGGCAGTCGGTGTTGCAAAAAGAACGGACCCGTGCTCGATGCAAGCCCTGCATTGATTGCTGACCCTCCGCCGAGGCCCGAGCCTGCGGTATACGAGACGTAAGGTCCACCCTCAACACGCCGCACACGCAGGCCGTCGATCGTGCGACCCGGAATCTGTGCCGCTTCATGCATATCGTCTGGCGTTGCGCCGTCGACCCCAAGTTCGAGGAGCGTGACTGCCGCTCCCGCCTCCGCCAGCCGTGCAGCGATGACCGATCCGGCAACTCCCCCACCAACGACCGTCCAGCGCTGTTCCACTCGTCTATCCTGCCAGCCCTCAAGAATTCTGCAATGCCAACAAGCGACTCACCCGAAAAGTGCGCCATCATCTAGCTATGTCATCGTCTGACAATCCAGCAGGGTTCATTGAGATCGAAACTCAACCGGACGGCACAGAGATACTCCGACCAACGTCATTGTGCCGAGGCCCATGGGATCCCGACTCGTGCCACGCCGGACCACCAACTGGGGCAATTGCCCGCGCCGCCGAACAAGCCCTTCCTGACCTCCGGCTCGTTCGCCTGACAACAGAGATCATGAAACCGATTCCAATGGCCGGATTCACCCTGACCGCAACAGTGACCAAACCTGGACGCACCGTAGCGACGAGCAGAATCGAACTGCGCGATCTCGATGACGTGCTCATCGCTGCAAGTCACAGTGCTCACCTTGCCTCTCGAACCCCGCAGCGAGACATTCCCACGATCGCAGTTGATTCGATTCCGCTTGAGGCGTCAACGCCGGGGCCGTTTGTCTTTGATGTCACCCGCCACGGGTCGGTCGGCTTTATTGATGGCGTAGAAACCCGTTACCCCGATGGCCACGACAACTCGACCGGACCAACATCGATATGGCTTCGAACCGTGCCTCTTTTCGCCAACGCCCCAGCATCAGGATTTCAACGAATCTGCCCGCTCGCCGACTGCGGTAACGCAATTTCTCGAAATGGTGAACCGCTCGATTTTGGCTTCATGAATACCGACCTCAGTATTCACTTACACCGAGAGCCAGTCGGAGAGTGGTTCAGGTCTGAAGCAACCTCGCATTGGAGTCCCGATGGCATCGGAATGGCAGATGCCCTTTTGTTTGACGAGCAGGGCCCGGTAGGTCGGGCTGTTCAATCGCTTGTCATCTCACCGATGTAGGCACGCGGATCACGCAAGTTTTTCGACGAAGCCTTCGAGCTGTCGGAGGTTGCGGCATTCGTACACGCCATCGGTGAAATTGCCGTACTCACCGACGATCGAATCACCGGTATTCCAATATGACTTGGGTTCAGGGTTCAACCAGTAGACATGTCGTGCCTTCATTCGCATTTCTTTAATGACCCATGACTGGCTGGCGTGATAGTTATTGCGTGCATCACCGAGCAGCAACACTGTCGTTTTCGGACTGATGTCCTTGCCGTAGCGCTCCCAAAACACTTCGAACGCATGGCCGTAATCGGAGTGCCCATCGACCCACACCACGTCGGCCTCGGTGTTGACGCGATGAATCGCCTCGGTGATGTCTTCAGTGGCCTTGAAGTAATCGGTGACTTCATCGATGCCATCGATGAACACGAACGATCTCACCTTTGAGAACTGGTTCGAAATCGCGTACACCAACATGAGGGTGAAGCGGGCGAATGCAGCCACCGACCCGGAAATATCTGCCACCACCATCAACTCTGGTTTTGCGGGGCGCGGATATTTGAATTTCGGTTCGGCTGGAACACCGCCGTAACTCAACGAATGCCGCACAGTATTTCTGAAGTCAAGCGGGCCTTTGCGCCCATGCTTACGCTTTCGGGCAAGCCGCGCTGCAAGCTTTCGGGTGAGAGGCTGAAGCGCTTTCCGAAGGCTCACCATCTCTTCACGAGAGGCGTGCATAAATTCGACGTCTTCGGGCAATGGCTTCCGCAGCGTCTTTGCCATTGCTTCTGCACCACGATCGGCGACAAGGCGACGTCGAATTTCTGCTTCCACCTCGGCTTTAAATTCGGTGATGCGGTGCTCAAACTCTTCACGCTCTAGGCGCTGTTCGAGGCGACCGGCATCACTTTCTTGACCGTGGTTAGCGGCGTCAACCATTTTTGCGAGCATGCCATCGAGGTCGAGGTTCCGAAGGGTGCGATACAGGTAGTAGGTGCCTCCGACAGGTCGGCCCGGCTCCATACCCGCAAAGCGTTGCACCGCCTGTCGGGCAAGAGCTTTCATCAACGCTTGATCGCCCTGCATCAGCGCTTGCATCAACAGGTGGGCGATCTCTTCTGGGGTCAAGGCATCGAGCGAACCCGCTCCGCCGCGACCGTCACCCTCCTGAGACGCATCTTGCATCTCGCGCCACAGGTCATCGAGTTCAGATGATTCACCATCTGCGTTTGCCAGCTTGTACTCGGGCCCACGAAGGCTGAAATACACCTCGAATACCGTTTCAAACGACCGCCAGTGCGCCTGGTTTTTGATGAGTGTTGCGCCGAGGGCATATTTAAATGCTTCGCGGTCTTCGATTGGAATGTGCTGGACCGCGTCCATTGCATCGAGGTTCTCCGTCAGACTGACGGGAAGCCCGGCCTCTCGCAGTTGAACCACAAAGCCGTTGAGCAGGTCGAGCATCGACCGTGTTTCGGTGGCGCTCATGAACGTGTCCTCACTCGTCGACCGAGAGGTCCTTCGCGGCTTTGGCGATGTCGGTCTGATATTTCAGCAAGATGTGCAACGTCTCTTTTGCAACCGTTTCATCGATGGTCTCGATGTTGAGCAGCAACAGTGTGCGGGCCCAGTCGAGCGTTTCTGAGACGCTCGGCGCCTTCTTCAGGTCGAGTGAGCGAATGGAACGAACTACTCGGGCAATTTGCTCCGCAAGGCTTTCGGTGACTCCTGGCACCTTCGCCAACACGATTTCGCGTTCACGCTCCATTGAGGGGTAATCGACGTGGAGGAAGAGACACCGGCGCTTCAGCGCTTCAGACAACTCGCGAGTGTTATTCGAGGTGAGGAACACCAATGGGATCTGCTTTGCTTCGATCGTTCCCAACTCAGGAATTGACACCTGATATTCCGAGAGAATCTCAAGCAGCAACGCTTCGGTTTCAACCTCAACACGGTCAACTTCGTCAATCAGCAGCACAACCGGATCGTCGGCCGTAATCGCCTCAAGGAGAGGACGAGTCAACAAGAATTCGTCAGAGAAGATGTCATCGTGGATGTCCGTCCACGAATCTGAAGCTTTGTCCGCCTGAATGCGTAGGAGCTGCTTCTTGTAGTTCCATTCGAACAATGCCTTTGATTCGTCCATGCCCTCGTAGCACTGCAGACGAATAAGGCGAGCTCCAGTAAATTCGGCAACCGACTTCGCAAGCTGTGTCTTGCCCGTGCCTGCAGGACCTTCCACGAGAACGGGCTTACCCAGCCGGTCGGCGAGGTACGCAACTCCTGCGATGCCGTCATCGGCAAGGTAGTTGATGTCGCGAAGCCCATCTCGGACTTGTTGGACACTTTCAAAGCGATTCACGAGTTCGGAAGCCATATGACCCGACGCTACTTCGCGAGCCTTCAAACCGCATCATTGGCTTCGCTCAACGAAATGAGAAAACGACCGAAATTTCCCTCGTTTGGTGAGCCTCGACGTTTCGCATTGCAACCGTTTATCGCTGCGCACACTCAGCATTTCCCGTTGCACTAAGGGACGTGGAGTCGCCCCAAGATTGGTACGGAGTTATCGACTGTCAGCAGGAAACTCCGGCCATATCAGCCGCAGCAATGGTGTTTTCGAGCAGACATGCAATTGTCATCGGCCCGGTGCCGCCGGGCATCGGTGTAATCGCCCCTGCGATTGCCTGCACCTCATCAAACCTCACATCACCGACGATTCCGTCTTCACTGCGGGAAATGCCCACATCGATGACAGTCGCCCCAGGGCGAACATGGTCGGCAGTGATCATGCCAGCCTGACCAGCCGCCGCAACGATGATGTCAGCCTCCCGGCATACAGACACGAGGTCGCTCGTGCGAGAGTGCGCGAGAGTTGTCGTCGCATCCACACCACGCCGACCGAGGAGCAACATCTGCGGCAGGCCGACCAGTGTCGAGCGACCTACAACGACCGCCCGCTGCCCACTTGTGGCAATACCATAAGAATCGATCAGCCTTATCACTCCGAGCGGTGTGCACGGTGCGTGTCCGGGAAGCCCACGGACGAGTCGTCCGAGCGAACGATCGGTTAAGCCATCGACATCTTTCTCTGGCGGCAGCATTGCGAGCACCGGCTCAGCGTCAAGATGATCTGGAAGCGGCAGTTGCACAAGAATTCCGTGAACATTCGAGTCGGCAACAAGTTCGGCTACAGCCTGCTCGACCTCTTGCTGGGTGGCTGAGTTGGGAAGTTCAACACCGCGAGAGATGATGCCAGCTTCGGTTGCCTTCCGGTGCTTCATATTGACGTACACCCGACTCGGGGCGTCGTCACCAACGAGAACTGTCGCAAGACAGATTGCGGGCAAGCCGGCTGCTTCGATGCGGCCTCTCAAGCGCCTTACGGTGAGATCGCGAAGGCGGTTGCCGTCGAGCAACAAGGCCCCGCCTTCGGTGTAGCTCGGTTCCGCAACAACGTTCACGTTGGCAAGTCTACGAACACCCAGCAAATGTCCCATCGCTTGACAGTTACCGCTCTCGGGGGCTGCAGCCCCCTAGACGCGAGTTCGGCCGGCCCCAAAGGGCCGACCGAACCACTCGTCAGTCTGAACTGATCAGGCTGCTGCGCGAGCGGCCTCGAGCCACTCATCAACCTGAGCACGGTTGTCTTCGATCCAGCCTTGAGCAAGATCGAGAACAGCGGTGCCATCAGCCATCTCAACGTTCATCAGTGAAACGTCGATAACGCTCATCTGGAACAGATCGAGCAACTTGGCTGCAGCCGGGTTGGCCTCGAGCCAATCGTTGTTCGCCGACACCTGAATGTCAGCAGCGACCCATCCGAGCTGGCACACGCCACCTTCAGAACCTGGGCACTGATCTTCACCGATTGATGCGGTACCAGGCCGCTGGTCGTGTCCTTCGCCGCCCTCAACGCCAGTTGGGTTGGAGTCGTCGACGACGTCATTCACTTCGAGCCAGAGGACGTTGTCGCCAGGACGAAGCTGCGTGATGTACGCGCTTGGTGTCCAGGTGTACACGATTGCCGGCTCACCAGCATCAGCCTTGGTCACGGCCTCAGCAAACATTGCGTCGTAGCCCGCGATGGTCTGCTTGATGTTCTCCCAACCAGAGAATGCAATCTGGCTCTGGATGATGTCATCACAGGTCCAGCTTTCCGAACAGCCGTAAATGTCGGCGATTCCGTTGCCTGGGTCTGGGTCACCAGCGTCATATGCCGCAATCGCATCTGCGTTCGAGTTGAAATCATCTAGTGAGGTGATTCCGTACTCTTCAGCAAATGACTTGGTGATGAGGTAGCCCTGAAGACCGCCTGCCATCATCATCTCGCCAACGGGACTCACATGGTCTCCCACGAGCGAACCGTCTGGAAGTTCGTTGGCAAGCCACGAGTTGTGACCTGGGTACCACGAGTTGATCCAGAAGTCGGCGTCACCTTGCGCCATAGCGATGTAGGCGTTTGCCGGTCCGAGTTCGAGATCCTTCGGATCGCTGACGTCGTAGCCGAGTTCTGCAAGAAGCAAGTGCGCAACATAGGCGTTCGGATCCTCAGTTGACCAGTCGGCTTTCGCCATCGTCACTGACGTCCCTTCGCCCGGGGCTGCGTCATCGCCGCCGCAGGAAGCCACGATGAGTCCGAGGGCCACGAGCGTCGCTGTGAGTGCTCTCTTTTTCTTTATCATGTTTTCTCCTTAGGTGGTGTGTCGTCACGCCGCAAACAGTTCACGCCGCTCACGAGGCAACACTTTCTGTTTCCCAACATCGAGACCGATGCTGGAAATCTTGAAGCGGTCATGAGACCACCTCTTCGTAGACTCTCGACCGCTCGAAAACGGTCACAATCGACCTTGCCGAGAAGAACGCAAGGGCTCCCGCAATGAGGGCAAGCATTGCGCCGACCCCGCTGTAATAGTTGTTGTCAGTTGCTCTGGCGAGCGTCCCGACGAAGCCAAGCGAAAGACCGACGACTCCAGCGCCAAAGCCCATTGCCACGACCCCGGACATCCATCGGCGTCGGCTCGAAAAGCCTGCGGCACCGGAAGCGCCGACTGCACCGATGCCCGCAATGATGACTGCCCCGAATACCCACGGCCCCAACTGAACACCATCCGGATCTTGGCCCGTGATCACAATGCGCTCAACCGATTGAGCCTTCGCACGAATGACTTGAATCTCGGTTGCCGCAACTCCGACATCCATCTCGCCAGCCTCTGCCTTACGTTTCACTTCCTCGATCTCAGCCTGAAGCGCCGGAGTCAGCACGACACCGCCGCGTTCATCGAGTTGCCACATTGACACCATCGAAACGGCTGCGATGCCGATTGCGAAGCTTGCAACGACAATCTGCGACGCACCAATCCGTTGCCGGAGTGGCCGGCGCGGGCCATACGGGGCGGAACGAATCCACACCACTCCTGCCACCGTTGAGACCACTCCGCCGACCAGAGCGACGAACACTCCGAGACCGGCCGAATAGTCCGGCGACGTCGCGCTCGGATTCGCAACGAGGTATCCAAGCACTGTGATCACCATCGCAATTGACATCACCACCGCAATATCGGGGTTAAACATTCGAGCCCGCCGACGCCCTGAAAGCACCAAGAGCACCGTCGCAATCTGCATCACCGCTCCCAGCAAGACGAGGTAGGCAAACCACGAGCCTCCCTCGGCGTCAAAGGCTCCGAACGACGACCCATTCAACCCGGCATCACCTAGCCGCGTATATCCGGTGAACAATGATCCGTTTGATGCCCAGGCAAACGCCAAACTCGCAAGAGAAATGAGGGCTCCGACACCGACCAACCCGGCAAGCAGTCGCTCTTGCGAATCGACCGGCGCAACCTGACCTTCGGTCATCTCTTCTTCACTTTGGCTCGACGACAACGAAGGGTTGAAATCGGGGTTCTCCAACAGAAGTTCCGGCTCACGCCGTGCGCGCCATGCCGTCGACATACGACTGAACAGCCCTGCGCCACCGGTCTGTGTTTGTGATATTCGGTCGAGGATCACGGCAAGAAGGAAGAAACCAAGACCTGCTGATGCCGCCAGGTTGACGTCCTGTTGGCCGAGCGCTCTGAAGAGAAGGGCACCCATGCCTCCGGCACCAAGAATTGCTGCGATTCCAAGCATCGAAAATGCAAGCAACAACGTTTGGTTGATACCCGTCATGATTGCGGGTCGCGCTAACGGCAGTTGAACGTCTCGCAACACGCGCAACTCACGAGCCCCGTAGGCGCGCGAGGCTTCCACAACATCTTCGGGAACCTGGCGGATACCAAGATTCGTCAGTCGAATCAAAGGTGGGAGGGCGAACACCATCGTGGCCATCGTTGCCGAGACTCGACCAACTCCCCAGAAGTACACAAACGGCAACAGGTACACGAACGAGTGAATGACCTGCATTGCATCAAGCGTCGGACGCATGACCTGCCAGACCGAGTCGACTCGGCCAGATAACACTCCGAGAGGAATGCCAATGATGATGCACACAATCACTGCGACGAGAATGAATCCGATCGTTCGGGCAGTTTGTACCCAGAATTCGTTTCCGAGGAGTCCACAAATGGTGAGGCCGGCTGCTGAACCCAGCGCAACGGTCAAGTTTCGGACGAGCCATGCGATCATAAACATGATCGCAACGACGACAAGCCACGGAATTGCGATCAAAAAACGGTCGACCAGATTTTCGAGCAAGAACTCAAATGGCCATGCAATGCCGTCGAGCACCCCACCCATATTGAGGGTGATCCAGTTGACGGCTTCTTCAATCCAACTTCCGAACGGAATGTTGAACTCGTCAAGAACGGCGTCGTCAAGGATGCCAGGGCCATCATCGTTGCGAACGAGGCTCACAAGAACACCTCCCGTTCAAAACTGTCGATCAACGACTCGACTCGTCCCAATTCTTCCATGATGTGACGCGGATCGAGGTTGCCAACAAGCTTGCCGTCTTCGACAACAGCGATCGGCAAACCGCGCCCGGCGAACGCGTAGATTTCGTTCAGCGTCTGCCTCGGACCACACCGTTCGAAGTCGGTACGTAGGGCCTCTGACACCACCGATGCTCCACGCTCGAGAGCGTCGAGGCCATCGGCGACTGTCAACATCGCTTCAGGGGCGCCATTCGCGTCGAGGACAAATACCCCGGCCCGGCCTTCAATTGAGCGGACCGCGGTTGCAAGCGAATCGGTTGCGGTGATCGGCGCAGGTGCGACCATCACTTCCTGTACCTCAATGACCCGGCCTTGGTCGACGTCTTGGACGAACTCAGCGACGTAACCCGATGCAGGCTTCGTGAGAATCTCTTCAGGCGTACCGATCTGCACCACTCGACCGCCGCGCATAATGCACACTCGATCGCCAATTCGGAGGGCTTCGTTGAGGTCGTGCGTAATGAAAAGAATGGTCTTTTTCAGTTGTTGCTGAATCGCCATTAGTTCGTCTTGCATTTGACGACGGATGAGTGGATCTAACGCGCTAAAGGCTTCGTCCATGAGCAGAATCGAAGGGTCACTCGCAAGGGCTCGAGCAAGGCCAACCCGTTGCTGCATACCACCCGACAACTGCGAAGGCATCGACATGGCATAGCGCTGGAGTCCGACCAGCGACAACGCTTCCATCGCCGAGTTGAGGCGTTCAGTTTTATCGACCCCTTGCACCTCGAGCCCGTACGCCACGTTGTCAATGACGTTTCTGTGCGGGAACAGCGCAAAGTGCTGGAATACCATTCCCATCTTCTCGCGGCGTACGGCCTGCAGCGCACGCCCCGACAAGGTTTGGATATCAACATCATCAACCCAGACACTCCCGGCTGTCACCGTATGCAGTTGGTTGACCGTGCGGATCGCTGTCGACTTTCCAGACCCTGAAAGTCCCATAATCACGAAAAGCTCACCCTGACGAATATCAACGTTGACGTCAGCGAGACCTACGACATGGTGAGTCCAGGCTTGGATCTCCGTCTTTGAATGTCCGGCCTGTGCGAGTTCGAGGGCACGACCACGCGGTTGTTCCCCAAAAATCTTGTAGACGCCCTCTAGGCGGATGGTTCCTGTCACGATCTCGATATATGTCGGCTCGGGCCACCAAAACGCCAAGCAACTCCCAAGGAACGCACTAGCCCAGAACGCCGGACCTGCGTGCTCACTCAGGGTCACTCAAAGCGACCTCAATAGGAGACCTTAGTCGATTTGCCCGGTAGACGCCATTATCCGCTCGCTAAAACAACCGACATCAACCGCTGTGAGCAGCGGATCACTTCTTTTTTTGTCGTCGAGCCGCCCGATTTCCTGGCTGCCCGCCTCCGGTGCGGCGACTTGCTGCAACTGGTTTACTTCCGCGGTTACCGCCCGCCTTATATGGCTTTGCCCTGAACCAAAGATTGCAGGCCCACTTCTCACCATCACCAACTGGCATTCCGCCGTGAAGAGAGCGCGGATGCAGGTTCGTCGCTTCATCTTCGATGTTGTGAAAGATCACCAATCGACCAGGTTTCGCCTCAACTTCAAGGTCGAGTTTTGGGAAACTTGTTCCCCCGCCGCCGGCAACATCGTTGAGATACATCAGTGCGGTCAGAACACGCTGACCGCCATTTTCTGTTCGAAGACGACCCTTTTCGGTTCTTAAATCCCAGCCATCAAAATGAGGCCGATATTCCTGGGTTTCGGCGTAATGAACCACCTGCATTGACTCCGAGTGATGCGGAGGAATCCCAACGAGATCGCTCACCCGATGAATGATCTCTTGCACTTGGGGAGAGTCGCCGTAACGCACCCACGCAACCGACCCCGTTCGGGCTGCTGAGGTGGTGTTCACTCGGGTTGAGGTCACCTTTGCTTCCTCTAACCGAGGAGCGGCAATTCCGATCACATGAAGCCGTTCCTCAGGGCTCAAGAAATCGTCGATCACCCATACGATCGGGTCGTCCGCAAGTTGTTCACCAATTGGATACGACGAGGCGAGTTTCACATCACCATTGTTGCAGGTCAGGCTCCACCCAAAACCGTGATGCGCAGATGTATGCCTAACGGAACAAGTCGCGAGAGATGTCCCGGAGCACCGGAGCCATCGTCGCATCGTCATCAAACGTGAATTCAACACCGCTCACCACAGCAACCGGAATTCGCGATGTATTGCCCTTCACAAGTTCAGCTGCTGCGGTCACTTCATCGACGACGCACAGTTCTTGCACCTTGAATTCGTGCCCATGAGGATCGACTTCGCCGATGTACGACCTCATCGGATGCATGCCGGCGAGACCCACGCAAATATCGGTTTGACCCTCACGCCACGGTCGACCGAACGTGTCGCTGATCAACACTGCGACATTGACACCTAAGTCGTTGAATCGAGCACGCATACGTCGTGCCGAAGCATCAGGGTCTTTCGGCAGGACAACAATGCGGTCGTGAGCACCACTTGATGACTGATCGACCCCTGAATTTGCGCACACAAAACCATGATGCGTTTCAGTGATGAGCACCGGACCAAGTTGTCGAACGATGCGGCGACTCTCACGCAGCACAACCTCAACGACTCGCGGGTCTTTTTCCCAAGCTTCAGACCAACTCGCAGCAAACGGTGACGGCACGATGTCGTCCAGTTCAATAAATGCGCCCTCTGCCTTCGACACAATTTTTGACGTCACGATGACCACATCGCCATCGACGAGATCAGTTTCTGCCGCCACACATTGAGCGTGAATCATCTCCGCAAGATCGGCACCGGCCTCAATCTCTGGAAGACCAGGCACCGGCCAAATGCGTATCGAACCGTCAGACGACATAGGAGAGACGGTAGCCGGTGTTGAGGCATGTGACGCAGGTCCCAAGGTGGCCTTCAGGTGGCACATGACACGAGATGATCTCTCGACTGCACTCGCTGCTAGACAAGTGGTGATGACCGGAGTTCACCGAATCGATGCCATCACGCTCACCACACCGGATATGGCTGCCTCAATTGCGTTCTACCGAGCGGTTGGTTTCACCATCTCTTTTGGTGGTGACGATTCAGAGTTCACGACAATGTCGATTGAACCGAACGGCCCTCACGTCAATCTCATCTCACACCATGAAGCCGATCGAACACTGGTCTCCTGGGGTAGGGCGATCTTTCATGTCGACGATGTCGACGATCTTCACCAACGACTTGTTGCCACCGGTTACCAACCCGACACCGAGCCAGCGGATGCCTCCTGGGGCGAGCGATATTTCGCAATACATGACCCGGGCGGCCACGACCTCAGTTTCGCAAGACCTCTCGACAACTAGCGCCGCCTACGCAGGCTGACAGGACGGGCACCACCACACTCGACGAGTTGCGAGAACCGCAGAGAGAATTGGCGTCTCGCACCGTCGGCACGGCTGACCGGCCCGCTTATAAACGTAAAGGCGATTACCTTTTCGAAGGTCGCCAGGTTTACGCGCTCCGACTTCGGCGGGATCAACGGTCACGATCCGACCGATGCGCTCACCGATCTTCATCAGTCGCATCGATAACTCCCACAATTCTTCGGCTGAGTTCTCACTCACTTCACGAGCAGGTCGTCGAGGGTCGATTCCAGCCAAGAAACAAAACTCTGCGCGGTAGACATTGCCGATTCCGGCCACCACGGCTTGATCAAGCAACACTTGGGCGATCGGAGCACTCCGACGAGAAAGCGACGACATCACTCGGTCGAGGTCTCCCTTACGAACCGCTAGTGGGTCAGGCCCAATGCGGTTCCGAAGGTCTTCTTCTTGATCTGCACCAATAATCTCGCATGCGGTTGGCCCCGACAAATACATCGCTCCGGTATGGCCACGCCATCTCATCCGTGTTCCATCAGAGGGTGTCGGAGCTTTTTCCACGTCGGTGAACACTTTGAATTTTCCGAACAAGCCGAGATGGATATGAACGGTGAGGTCACCCTCCCAACGGTGGAAAAGATGCTTACCGAGCGCGTCAACACCCTCGAGTCGCCGGCCATTGAGTTCTGCCGCACCGTCAGAGAATCGGCCCTGCGGCGAGTCGACGTTGAGAACCTCACCAGCGAACCGCCGCCGCTGTAGCCGCGCCGCCCGGTGAATGGTGTGGCCTTCAGGCATGGCACCGGTGTGGCGGGAGGGAAGTCAGCACGATGCGATTGTGACCGACTACCCCACGATGTTCCAGTCGTCCTCGGAAAGATTTGGGGTTGCGTGGGCGGCCTCGATCGGCGTATCGGCGATGTGCCGCCCGATGCCGGGAGCATCGACTTACCGCGCTGTCGGCATATCAAGTGAAGCGTCGCCTGGCATCCCAGACTCAGGCCAGCGCTGCGTCACAACCTTTGCTCTCGTATAAAACTCAACGCCCTCAGGTCCATGTACATGGTGTTCACCAAACAGCGAATCCTTCCACCCGCCAAATGAGTGGAATGCCATCGGTACTGGAACAGGAACGTTGACACCGACCATGCCGACATGCACGCCTCGAACAAAACGACGTGCTGCGGCTCCGGAATTTGTGAACACCGCTGTTCCATTTCCGTAGGGATTCGCATTGATGAGATCGATTGCTGCATCCACATCATCAACTCGCACAACTGAGAGCACCGGCCCAAAGATTTCGTTGGTGTAGACGTCCATTGAGGTGTCGACTCGGTCAATCACCGTTGGCCCCACAAAGAATCCGTTCTCAAAACCAGGAACAACCAAACCTCGACCATCAACCCGGATCTCTGCTCCCTGCGCCTCGCCCGAATCAATGAAGCCAACGATGCGATCACGACTTTCAGGGGTGACGATCGGGCCCATCTCGCTCGACGCATCTCGGCCGGAGCCGACGGTAATCGACCGTGCCTGCGCATCGACCTGCTCCATCAATCGATCTGCCTCAGCGCCCACTGCTACCGCAGCTGAAATCGCCATGCAGCGCTCACCAGCTGAGCCAAATGCCGCCGCCGCAAGCTGCTCGGCAGCGAACTGCATGTCGGCGTCAGGAAGCACAACCGCATGGTTCTTCGCTCCCCCAAGTGCCTGCACTCGTTTTCGATTCGCGGTTGCTCGGCCGTGCACATACTGGGCAATCGGAGTCGAACCGACAAATGAAACGGCAGCGACATCTTCATGATCGAGCAGTGCATCGACAGCAACTTTGTCGCCGTGCACAACGTTCAACACCCCGGGCGGAAGTCCGGCCTCTGCAAACCATTCGGCGAGCACTACCGATGCAGATGGATCTCGTTCAGATGGTTTCAACACGAAGGTATTTCCGCATGCAATTGCAACTGGGAACATCCACATCGGCACCATCGCAGGAAAGTTGAATGGCGTGATTCCGACACAAACGCCAAGCGGTTGGCGGAACGTGTACGAATCGACTCCACCCGAAACCTGATCGGAATACGCGCCTTTCGTCAATGTCGGTAACGAGCATGCGAATTCAACAACCTCGAGGCCGCGCTGCACTTCTCCGGCCGCGTCCGACAAAACTTTGCCGTGCTCATCGGAGATGATTTCAGCAAGTTGACCAGCACGGCTGTTGATGATCTCCCGGAACGCAAACATCACCTTCGTGCGAGCAGCGAGCGATTCTTCGGACCACAACGCAAATGCTTCGGCCGCTGAACGAACTGCATCGTCGACCACAGAGCCGGTTGCGAGCACGACTTCGGCCTGCATCTCACCTGTTGCCGGATTCCACACCGGCGACGTCGAGTTGTGAGCATCATGCTGTGGGGAGTTGTTGATCCAATGCGGAATGACACGGGTTGACATGCCAGCAGGCTATTCCCATTTACCTCACGTGTAACAGTGCGCAACTCCGGTGGTGTCGACCATCTGGGCGGTACGCGAGGATTTCGCCATGTCGAGCGCGCCGGTTGTCAACATCGATCCGTCTGCCTTTTGGGATGACCCCTTCCCAACGCTGGCTGAAATGCGGTCCCATACCCCAATCTGCTTTGTGCCTGAACTCAATGCAACACTGATCACCCGCCGAGATGACATCCACTCTTGCGAAAAGAACGTCGCAGTGTTTTCTTCTGACCAACCAGGCGGACTCATGAATGTTCTCATGGGCCAAAACATGATGCGGAAAGATGGAGATGACCATCGGAAAGAGCGGTTTGTCTACTACCCGGCCATCAGCCCCAACAAGGTAAAGACGTGGTGGTCGAGCGTCTTCGAGCAACTCACCAATATGGTGCTCGACGATCTCGTCGACCGCGGATCGGCTGACCTGGTACCCACGTACGCGACTGCGCTCAGCGGTGAAGCGCTCAAAGTCATCACTGGCCTCACGAATGCAACATTCCAGGAGATCAACGACTGGAGCCAGGCCATGATCGACGGCATTTCAAACTATGCCGGCGCCCCAGAACCGCAAGCCCGCTGTAACGCAGCAACTGCTGCAATCGATGCAGCGATCGATGAGCGACTTCCCGAGCTTGAGCACACGCCCGACATGAGTTTGCTGTCGGTCATGCTGCAATCAGGTATGCCCCTCGAACAAGTGCAAGCGAACATCAAACTGACCATTTCTGGTGGACAAAATGAGCCTCGCGACGCAATCGCCGGCGCGATATATGCCGTACTCACCCACCCCGATCAGCTTGCGCTCGTGCTCAATGGGGACGCCACATGGATGGATGTATTTGAGGAGTACTGCCGGTGGGTTGCACCAATCTGCATGTCACCTCGGCGAGTAGCCCAACCGCACAACTATCACGGCATCACCTTTGAACCTGATGAGCGCATCATGTTTATGTTTGGCTCGGCCAACCACGACGAAAGCTATTTTTCTCTGCCGCATGAATTCGATATCACTCGGGATACATCCCCCAACCTCACATTCGGGGCTGGGCCTCATGTCTGCGCCGGTGCGGCCGCATCCCGCAGTCTGGTCGGAGACTTCGCGCTTCCGCTCGCATTCGAGCGGCTACACAACATGTCGTTAGATGACTCCGCTCCTCCAACCCGTTTTGGCGGTTGGGCATTTCGAGGCCCGCTCAACATGGCGGTGAAGTGGACCGCTCCCTGAGACGTCCCCTCGACACAGACATCACCACGACACTTCTTTGCAGCGACCGACCCTGCCGTAGCATCTTCTCCATGGCCGCTCGTACGGAACGCGATGTTGAACAAGAGGTTCTCGAGTGGTTTCACACGACATGGGATCCTGATGCCTCGCTCCTGGAATGGAGAACTCAACTTGTCGATTCAGGGTGGGCGGTTCCATCGTGGGCTCCTCAATGGCATGGGCTCGGCCTTCCAGCATGGGCAGACCGAGTTGCCCATCGAGCGATTCGCCAGGCTGGTGGTGTCGCAACGCCCCTCGGCGGAGGGATGAGCCTCGCGGCACCAACGATCTATGACCACGCATCAGATGAGTTGAAGTCGAAATATCTCAGGCAGACACTCACCGGTGAGCTCACATGGTGCCAACTGTTCTCAGAACCGGGCGCAGGCTCAGATCTTGCCGGCTTGCGGTGCACCGCAATTCGCGATGGAGACGAGTGGGTGATCAATGGCCAGAAGGTGTGGAACACGATGGCCCATGATGCCGACATGGCGATTCTCGTCGCCCGCACCGACTGGGACGTACCGAAACATGCGGGCATCACGTATTTCTTGATCGACATGCGCCAACCGGGTGTCGAAGTGCGACAAATCGTCGAAATGAACTACCACGACTCGTTTAACGAGGTGTTTCTTACCGATGCGCGAGTGCCAGTATCCGACGTTGTTGGAGAGATCAATGACGGATGGAAGGTCGCCCGCGGGACACTCGCTCATGAGCGTTCTTTTGCATCGATTGGCAATGTGTACTTCGCCCCCGATGCTGCGGGCAGGGTCATCGAGGAGGCAAAGCTCGAAGCGGCAGAGTTCAACAAAACCTATGAGTGGTATCCACAACGCATGGGCCGCGCGGACCTCACCTTGCCAAGGGCCCAAGCGCGTGGTGTCATCGATGATCCGAATGTCCGACAAGAACTCATGAAATTGCGCAGCTTTCATCGTGCATCTGAATGGACTGCCGAGCGAGCCAAGGCAGCCCGTGCGCTCGGAAAACCACCTGGGTCAGAGGGCTCAATCGGGAAGCTTGCGCTGTCACGAATCGCTCGCAACGCCAATCATGTTCATTCGACCATTGCCGGCGCTCAAGGAATGTTGAAGTCGGGAGATGATCCACTCGACGCAGTCGTTGCTGAAATTCTTGTCTCCACCCCTGCTCAGTCGATCGCAGGTGGAACCGACGAAATCCAACACAACATCCTCGGCGAAAATGTGCTCGGACTGCCAAAAGAGCCGGCAACCGACCGAGGTGTCGCCTTCAAGGACGTGGGTAAGAAATGAGCGAATTCATAGATCTACGAAACGACGCACTTCGACTATCGGTCGGTGATGACTTTGTTGCTGTCATCGAACTCGCAAAACCGCCGAACAACTTTTTCTCCATGGACCTCATCGGTGGGGTCGCCCAAGCGCTCGAGCACCTCGATACCGATGAACGGTGTCGGTCGGTTGTGCTGTGCGCCGAGGGAAAACATTTCTGCGCAGGCGCAGATTTCTCGACTGGTGACACGCATTTCACTACCGAAGACCTCTACGCAGCAGCTGTAAGAATCTTCCGCACGGCAAAGCCAATCGTCGCTGCGATCCAAGGTGCAGCAATTGGCGGCGGACTCGGGTTAGCTCTTTCCGCCGATTTTCGAATTGCGTCGCCCCAAGCGCGGTTCTCCGCCAACTTCGCCCGGCTCGGCTTTCACCAAGGGTTCGGCCTGAGCGTCACCTTGCCTCGCCTCGTCGGCACTCAAGCAGCAGCAGAGTTGCTCTACACCGGTCGGCGAATCGACGGAGAAGAAGCAGTATCTCTCGGCATGGCAGATCGTCTGAGTTCGCTCGATGACCTGAGATCGTCCGCTCATTCGCTTGCGCGCGAAATCGCTATCTCCGCACCTCTCGCCGTTCAATCGATTCGCAAGACTCTGCGAGGGACCCTCGCCGATGAAGTTGCAGCTGCGACTGACCACGAAGGTCGAGAACAAGCATGGCTGCGCGACACCAGCGACTTCAACGAGGGCACTGCAGCGATGGCTGAACGCCGCGAGCCCCGTTTCACCGGCAAGTAATTCCCGCACCGACGGCTGAGAGCGGTCATTGCACTGTGTACCGTCTGCGTATGGGCGCATTTGATGACATTGCTGATGGAGTTGTTGCAGCGATCACCGCAGGTGACAGTGCAGCGCTCGGCGAACTGTACGCCGATGATGTGGTGGTGTGGCACAACACCGATGGCATTGAGATGACCAAAGAAGAGAACCTTGCAAGCCTCGACGCGCTCGCGGCGATGACAACCACGCGTTCGTTCAGCAATATCCGTCGTTACGAAATCGATGGTGGCTTCGTACAGCAGCATGTCATGCACCTCGACTGGGGCTCCGGGTCTGGAGACCTCCCTGCCTGTCTCGTGATCAAGGTCGAGAACGGCAAAATCATCAGGGCAGACGAGTACTTCGATGGAGCGACCATCGCCACTTTTGGAAGGTAACTCAGTAACCCTCGGAGCGCGGCGTCGCCGCTCACGCCGACGGCGTCACCTCCTTCGTGCAGAACGTGTTGCTTTCCTAAGATGACGTCATGCATACCGGGAAAGGCGATGCCGCAAAGCGAGCGAGAACCCGGAGACGCATCCCCGTTGCGGTAGACGCTTCTGATATTTCATGTGGGTTCGCAGTCGGCGATGACTTTGAACGTTTCAGCCAGATCGATGATGTCTTCGCTCGGTCTCGGTATGACCCCGTCGTCCATTCCGAACGCAGCCAGTTGTTCTTTTCGACCTACCGAAAGCCACTGACCGAGTGGCGTGCCGCAAAGGGTTTCCAACAAAACGACTACGCATTCCGAAATGCGACATGGCACGTCGCCGATGTTTTCGCTGAAATGTACGAAAGCCGAGATCGGCGTGACGGGTTCCTCGACCCACTGTCAATGTTGCGCGACGGCGCAAGTGAACAGGTTGACCTCGGAACACCAACTGCGGCTGCCGCAATGATCAAACATGCTGCGCGCACGGCTGGTGCAGATCTTGTCGGAGTCGCCGCTTACGACCACCGTTGGACCTACACCGAACGGTTCTCGGTCGAGGCGAGCGGTGCTAAACCGAACGATCTGCCCGATGGACTCGACCATGTGATCGTCATCGGCCAGGCGATGGATGCCACCCTGATCGAAACTTCTCCCTCGGCGCTGTCGGGGGCCGCAACTGGAATGGGCTACAGCCAGGACGCTGTCGTGCTGCTCACAATCGCACAGTATTTGCGAAACCTTGGCTACCGAGCCGTGCCATCAATGAATGACACTGCGCTCGCAGTTCCCTACGCGATTCAGGCCGGCTTAGGGGAATACGGAAAGCATGGCCTTGTCATCACGCCCGAATTCGGCACGAGCGTGCGGTTTGGGAAAATCTTCACCGACGCTCCCCTCGCTCATGACCGTCCGATCTCATTCGGGGTGAAAGAAATGTGCGATATCTGCTCGGCATGTGTGACCGGCTGTCCTTCAAAGGCGATACCAGATGGAGCCCCCACTGCAGAGCGCCACAATCGGTCGAACTTGCAAGGCGTTACAAAATGGTCGATTGACGGCGAAAAGTGTTTCTCGTACTGGACCAAAATCAATAATGACTGCTCGATTTGCGTGCGGGTGTGCCCGTTCACGAGGGATTACACATCTGCTAAAAACCGTTTCTGGCTTCGCCTCGCCGGATCACCTCTTCGTCGCCTTGCGCTATGGCTCGATCGCCGCGAAGGGCGAGGCGCTCGGCGTCAAGCTGCAACGTGGTGGCCCTCACCATCAGAATGAACGCGATGATGCAAAATCGCGATCGTCGTCAGATGACCGAATGCTGAGGTTGAGTTATCTTTTGAGTGACTTATTCCGATTACGCGAAGAGTGATTCACAGCCGGTGCCATTCAGCACAGAATCGACGCGCCCGCGATCGTCCACACTGAGGGCCGAATATGACTCTCGAATCCATGTGAGGCACTTGCCCTGATATTTGAACGGCCCTTGACGGTAACTGTTGCCGCGAATCTCGCATACAACTTCGTCGGCCCCCGACCTCAGTGCCTCGTCGTTTGCCAACATGAACGGAACATAGGTCTGACCTGCCTCAGTCAAAAGGTGACCCACGGTTTCCTCAAGATCGTCCAGTGCCGTCCAACCGTCGTCGTCAACGATTGGCAGCCACGAAAGGTCGTCAATGCGTTCGGTCCAGTTCACTGCGCGGGGCGCGTGTTCAACCGCAAGCGCTGCGGGTGTGGGATCCCACCACAGCATTGGCTTGAGCTGCCCATATAGGGCGAAGTCGGTGCGACCCGGACGGTCACCGAAAAAGAAGTCGCGCTTCGCGAGGTGCGCCTGCATGATGTTGAGCACATTTCGATACGAGGTTTCGAGAATCGGTGTGTTGAGATCTGTCGATCCAACTAATGCTCGACGGCTGATCTGGCGCTCAATAATGAAGTCATGAGCCGAGGCATGCTTGTTGTCGGAAAGTTGAAGGTTCTGATCGAGAGGCAGTAACAATCCGGCTTTCTCAATGTCAGGGTCATAGGTCCAGCGATAGTGATACATCGCTTTCGTCACCCATTCATCGGCAAAGTCCTCTAGCAAGAAATCAATAAATGCGAGTGCCGGGTCGGGGGGCACCACGCTGCGGCCCTCGTATTCGTCTTCGAGTCGCGTGATCTGAGGAGAGGAATCGACCATGACATCGTGGTAACCGCCCGCTCCATCTGGCCATGCAAGCACTGGAATCACCGGCACGGGAGGTGTCGGGAGATCATCCCACCGGGAGTTGCGCAACACCCATCGATGTGGAATGTGGCGGTACCTCAACACCGCTCTCATTTTCATGCTGTACGGCGACGCGAAGCCGCCGCCGATGACCAAGCGTTCGTCAGTCAAGTCGTTAGTCATGTTGATTTCCCCTAGTGGTCTTGAGCGTCGGGCTGCGAACCCACACTCCTAATTCTCTGCTCGATCTTCTTCTAACTCAAGGTCCCAGTAGCAGCGAGGATTCTCCTCGCTACTCAGAGTGCCGTCGCTGCAGATGGTTTCATTCCACGTGATCCACGAAAGTCTTGAAGCAGCTGTTTCTTGGTCGGAGTAGGACCAGTATGTACCCTCAAGATTCGCGCGTGTCAGATTGGCGTATTGAAGATTGGCATCGTCAAGAGTGGCAGATTGAAGATCGGCATAAGAGAGATCCGCGGCAACCATTTGGGCAAGCCCAAGTTTGGCGCCAGAGAGATCAGCTCCCTGCAGAGCCGCAGATGATAGGTCGGCCTCGTAGAAATTCGCGTCATCTGCATACGCGCGAAACATAGTGCTGAACGACAGATCGGCCTGCCATAGATCGGCTTCCTCAAGATCAGCTCCAGTGAGGTCGACTCCCACCAGCGATGCTCCGATAAGAGATGCACTATCAAGTACTGCCATCTGGAGAGAAGCCCCATCAAGGGTCGCACCATCCATTTCCGCCAGGAAGAAATTGGCGTGGTCAAGCGATGCGCCTCCGAGGTCGATGTTGCCCAGATCAAGGTAAGCACAATCCCACACTCCCCCAAGACTCTTTGTGCAACCCGCTTCGGCTAATGCTCGTTCCCATGCTTCTGCTCCGGAACCGAGCACGACCTCGCCCGGGGCACCAACTCCAATGACATCCGACAAATCGTCATCACTCAAGCGATATGGGACCTCGACCCCAGTGAAATCCGCGTTGGAGAAGATCGTCCCCTCCACGTCTGCGGAGTCGATCGATGCGTTCGTCATATCAGCATTGGAAAGATCTGCATATTCAAGATACGAGCCGACCAAATTACTGTCAGCGAGATTTACACCAATGAGGTCAGCGCCCGACAGCGAAATGGAATCCATCTCGGCCTTCGAAAAGTCGGCCGCTGAAAGGGTCGCAAAGTACAACGTGGCCGAGTTAAGAGATGCTCCAGTAAAGGTGGCACCCGAAAAGTTTGCGTTTGGAGCGTAAATTTCCGTAAAACTTGCCCCCGTTGCATCAACGCCTGACAGATCGGCACCAAACAGCAATGCTTGATGCATTCGAGCAAACCGAAGGTTCATTCCTGAAAGATCCGCCCCCGACAGATCCACCTCGTCGGGACACACCCAAGTGTTGTCGCCGAATACTTCACAACCGGCTTGCAGTAAGGCTGACTCACCAGAACCGCCAACGGAGTTCAGGTCGAAATACTCTTGCTGCCCTTCAATGTCTTCTCTGAGCAACTCGATAAAACTTCCACTGCTCTCCGAGGACGCCTCAGCGGCCTCAGCGTCCGATGGCTCGGATTCAGTTGACTCTCCGCCACTGTCTGCACCACCCGCTGATTCTTCTGTCTCCTCACTTTCCGAGGTTGAAAGGGTTGGCTCAGCCACAGATGTTGCAGTGGTTTCTGTGCGAGGCGTCGTGGTTTCGACATCACCATCGCTGGTCTCGGCTGATGACCCACACGCTGCGACAGACATCGCCAGAAGTACCGAAGCCACCACACGAACCGCTTTGCGTCTCACCATCTGAACCTTACCGATGTCGTTCACTTCAATGTATGTGTGCGGAGAGACTCGAACCTCTGACGTCTCACTTGTACTTCTCCAGATTCCTGCTACCCGCCCGTAATCTCGGTCGCAGATCGCCTCGGCTAGCGTTCGCCTACATGAACGGATCTTCGCCAGGCTCATCTGTGAACGACTCTGCTGTCGTGCGGTCGTTGGTGGTCGAAGCGGTTGAGGCCGCCGCAGAGTTGATGAGCCGACCTTCTGTTGGCGTTGCGTGGGATACACCATCGGCGCTCGAGGGCATGACCGTCGGCGGTTTGGCAGCTCACCTCGTGCGAGCAGCCGGTGCCACCGTCGCCTACCTCGACCGCACGCCGGTCGATGCTCAACCTGAAGGCGACCTGCTCACCCCGGTCACGTACTTTCATGCTGCGGTGGACTCGCCGATACACGACCAAGTTAAGAAGGTTTCAGCGGATGAGTCAGCAATCGGCCATGAGGCAACAGCCACAAAGTGCGCTGACCTTGCGACCGAGCTCAGTCGCCGATTGGCCGATGAACCCGCTGGTCGCCTCGTTGGCGCGCTGGGCGGCCGAATGCTGACCCTCGACGACTTCTGTCGAACACGGCTGATAGAGGTCTTGCTCCATCTTGATGATCTCTCGGTCAGTGTGGGCGAGCCACGACCCGATACCGACCCGTTGGGAGTGTCGATCGTGATCGACATCATCGGCAGTATCGCCCGCCATGTTCATGGTGACTGGAAGGTCGTCTACGCGCTCGCCCGGTCTGAACGAGTTGGCGAGCAGGCCGTATTCCCCGTCTTCTGAACTAGGCCGCATCGTTTCAGCGGTGATTGCTCAAGCTGTCTGCGATCACCACTGCACACCCTTCTGCATGAGAGATGAAACATCCATCGTCGCTGCTACGACAATGTGAACGATTACTCCCAACCAAAAGCTCTTAGAGCGGAGGACAAGTACTCCCATAACGAGTGCTCCAATTATTGATGCGACTGCCTCTAACGGTGGTTTCGAGAAGTGAATAGCGAGGTATGGGAGCATTGCGATGAGAACTGAGTTCGAACCAAATATGGGCGCTAAACCGAGG
>Ga0181594_10000154_pt1 | contig 56203 bp, 51 predicted proteins | sample 071ome_18_FD_145603 | JGI IMG/M metagenome (GOLD analysis project Ga0181594, IMG submission 145603) | Coastal salt marsh microbial communities from the Groves Creek Marsh, Skidaway Island, Georgia - 071413BT metaG (spades assembly) | ecosystem: Environmental > Aquatic > Marine > Intertidal zone...
TCATGACCGAGGATGCCCTGGATGAGTTTCGCAGCAGCGATGGCTGGGAAGCCGGTGTGGATGGCAGTGTGGCGCTGGTGGAATTTGGTACCGGCGGCGAAATATCCTCCAATTCCGCCCAGGCCCCAATCATTGGTTTCATCTTTTCCAACAAGGGTCTTATGTACAACCTGACCTTTGAAGGCTCAAAGATGACGAAGATTAATCGCTGATCACGTTTCCTGATCGTGGTGGTCAAGGTGATGATGCCGGGCATCATCACTCACCGCTTCATTCCAGCCCCCGCCATACAGACGCTCCCCGCAATCCGGACAGATACTGAGGGAAAACTCGATATCCGTGCGCTTGAGCATGGAGGTACTCGCGGTTTCCCAAAAACCTTCATCATCCTTGACCTTCCTGAAGATTGAACAGATCGGGATGATGCTGCGCAAGGCAGTGATCTCATCCAGTGCCTTCTTCTGCTCTGCCAGCATCCGGACTTTCTGCTGTTTGCTGCTTTACACTTCCTGTAACAATTCCAGCATGGCGTTCTGGTAAGTGATAAAGGCGGAGAAAATAAACATCGACAGGGCCACGCAGCCAATCAGCAGCGTCATCCACGTGGAGGGTTGGCCAATGTGGAGGGTTGGCGAATGTAGACATTGGCATCAAAAGGGATGGTGACCAGGCCGGTGGTAATGGCAACCGCTGCTGTCAGGATACTACTCAGGCAGATGATGCCGTGAATCATGCCGGTCTGGGGCGAATAAAAAACACTGGCAATGAGAGAGCAGAGAATCAGCCACCAGATACCGGCACCGATCAGTCCGGAAGAAAACAGCCCGGTTACCCCCACCATGTAGAAAATCGTCATGATAATGCCCACACGCGGGTTGAAGGAGAGCCGCTTGTGCATCAGCCAGCAGGTGACGAATGCGAGGATGATGAGGGAGTGTAGACTGTAAATCGGCATCCAGCCGGCAAAGCGAAAGCGCTGAATTGAGGCAACGCCGCCCAGCAGGGCGACCAGCAGCATGACGTTCCATATCTGTGTCAGCAAACTCAACAGCAGTTTTTCACGCTCCAGGAAAACGGCAGGCTCTGCCACGCCCGCATCACCCTGAACAGCGGCAGCGGATGGAGGCGTCGTAGACGCGACCCCCACCGGGTTTTCCTGACCAGCTGCGCCTGGTGCTGCGGATACAGGTTGATGATGAGTTTCCATATGACAGCTTCCGTGTCTGGCAGGTCGCTTCGAGACTAATCCAGGGCCCGGATAAAAGTGCATAGTTGGCGATCGTAGCGCCTTGTCGAGGCATGAATATTCCGGGAAATACCCCGGGTACGGTTACCAAAAGAAAGGGTATACACGAACAGCAGCTCGGCACTCGTGGCGGATGAACCTGGCTGGAACAAGGTTATCGCAGTCAGCGTATAATGACCGTTTTGCGGCAGCTACAGGTCGCCAAACCAGCAGTCACACGGAACCTCCATGATTGAACCCCTTCTCCTGAGTTGCGTACAGGTCACCACCTTGCGCGGAGACAATGTCCTGACCAATGCCAGCGGCTTTTTCTTTGAAAACGGCGAACGCCTTTTTCTAGTCACCAGTCGCCATGTGCTAATCGATGAACCCAGCAACCACAAACCCGATGGCATCAACATCGAGCTGCACACCAACGAAGACAACCTGGCCGAGTCCATCGGCTATGTCATTCCGTTATATTTCGAGGGCCAGCCGGTCTGGCGGCAGGGGCAGGACCGTTCCGGTGACGTGGATGTGGCCGTGCTTGAGGTCTATCGCGACCAGTTGCCCAAGAGCGCGGTGTTCTGCGCTTTCACACCGGACAACATGCACGATTCCATTGAGCAGATCAGCATCGGTTCACGTTTGCTGATCGTTGGCTTTCCGCTGAGCTTCCACGACACGCTGCACCACCTGCCGGTAGCACGCCAGGGTATCAATGCCTCCAGCTTCGGCCTGCGTTTCCAGGGCAATGGCTACTTTCTCACTGACGCCCGCACCCATCGTGGCATGAGCGGCGCGCCGGTCGTAATGCCGGCCCGCCGCGCAGACAAGAAAGCCGAGATTCCCTGGGTGTTGCTGGGCATCCATTCGGCCCGACTGGATGTCGGCACACGCGACCTGGAAATGGATGAAGCGCTGGGACTCAACTGCGCCTGGTTCGCCGACATCCTGCTGACACTGACGACACAGTAAATAAAAAGGGACGCTAACCGATAACGGATAGCGTCCCTTTTCCTGTCCTTTGCTTCAGGCTGCCCGGTCTTGTCCTGAGGTGATGACAGGCACGGCAGATATGGCTGTCAGACCAGACCGAAATCTGTACTGACACTGGCTGCCACTGCCACATCTGCCGTCACAGGAAGTGTCTGCATGACCGTTTCCTTGCGCGGCACTTGCATCATGACCACCAAGCCAAACACGAAAATACCCACGACCAGACCCACAAACATCGCCAGATTTTTATTCATGATACCCCCTCATCAGTGATAGGAATTTCCAGCCTGTTATCAGAATTTTTTTAGGTGCATGGCTGGAAACCAGTCCCCAGATATACTGAGAAAGCCTGGCAGTGTCAATGCGACAAGAGTGCTCAGGGCAACGGCAATCCCTGCATGATCGGCGGCAGTTCGCCTTTCGAGGCCGTATCCCAGTGCTCGATAACACGACCGTTTTCCAGGCGGAACATGTCGAACCAGGGCACCTTGTAGTTCACTCCGTTTTGCTCGCGATCGGTTTCCAGCACCTGCACCACGAGGTCACCCTCGGCAATCATGGCCACCAGCGGCGCTTCCAGCGTGGTGGAAATGGGAGTATCCGGGCGATTGCTGAAATAGGCCACGGCGCCGTCACGGCCGGTGGCAGCGTTGGGGTTGTGCTGGATGTAGATCGGGTCCATAAACAGATCGGCCAGCTCTTCACGGCCGCTTTCGGGAATGTGCCGCCACAGGTCAAACACCAGGCGCTTGGCCACGAACAGGTCCGGGTCATCGCTGTACAACTGGTCGAACTGGGCGGTGCCGGTGATGCCCAGGACCGGCCTGGCGGCATTGGCCCCGTAATTCGGCACGCGCTGGTCGGAGCGGAACAGCCAGGAATCCCAGTGTTCGGCGATGAGGCCGGCGTCGAGGCGAAACATTTCAAAGTGGGTGGAGGTGTAGGTCCCTGTCCCGTCCGCTTCCGGGTAATGGGTCACGGTCGCCATCACCACATAGGGCCCTTCGGCGACGAGGGTGACCAGGTCGGGAATCTCGGCCGGAATATCCTGCGGCGTGGTTCGGCTGCTGATGTAGTCGGTAAAGGCCTGGCGGCCGCTGGGCAGCAGCGGGTTGTGTTCGACAAAATCCTCCGCCAGGTAACGGTCTATGGTGTCAGTACGTCCAGCCAGAATGACCGTGCGCCAGAAATCGTAAACCCGGCGCTTGTTGGTCGCCTGTTGCGGATCAGCCTGTTGCAGCAGGAAAGCCTGGTCGGGGTGGGCAGTCACGACCACAGGCTCACCTGCCACCAGGCGACTATGGGGCGGCGCTAGCGACTGGGCCTGCACCACGGTGGTAGCCAGGGACACGAAAAGAAGCAGGCAGGTCGACGGGATTCTCATGGCGATTTCCTCATGGTGCGCGTTTGTTGTGCTTACGCTTGCAGGGCGTTTCTATCATTCTGAGGTGACCTTTTCCAGCCCGGCCTTTATCATGAACTCGCTACAAGAGGGAAAGCCGCAGCGCTGTGAAGGAAAGCCGCAGCGCCAAGACGGCAATCCACACTGCTGCGTGCGGACACCACAAGAACCTGGCCAAACCAGGCACACCAAGAGAGAAACCCATGCCGAAAAATGCGCTCATCATCCTGGTCATTGTGCTTATCGCCGGAATAGCCGGCTGGCTCATGCCCACCCTCAACACCACACAAAGCCAGTTGCAGGACCTCCAGGCCAAGATGGCCACTCTTCAGCAGGAAGCCGGCCTGGCCGGTGACTACATCGATATTGCCAACCTGCAAACCGCCTACGGCTACTATGTCGACAAATCACGCTGGGACGATGCCGCCGACCTGTTTGCCGATGACGCCACCCTGGAAATTGCCGGCCGTGGCCTGTTCCGCGGGCAGGACCGCATCCGCGAATACCTAAACAATCTCGGCCCGCTGGAATACGGCCGCATGTACAACCACATGCAACTGCAGCCGGTCATTCATGTCGCCGAAGACAGCACCGCCAAGGCACGCTGGCGCGCCTTCATGATGGTGGGTGGCCTGGGTCGGGAAGCGCGCTGGGGCGAAGCCACCTACGAAAACGAATACGTAAAAGACCATGGCGTCTGGAAAATCAGCAAACTGCACAGCTATATCGGTTTTTATGTGGAATATGACGAAGGCTGGCATCGTGGCGCTGTCGGCCTGCCGCCCCAGTTTGAAGAGCTGCCGCCAGATGCGGGGCCGACCGTGGAATACGGGGCCTACCCGACGCCCTACATTGCGCCCTACCACTACGTGAACCCGGTCAGTGGCCGTGAATACACGCCGCAAGCCGCTGAATAAAACCGCACAGGCACAATCACAAGGACACCACCATGCCCATGAAATATTTACTCCTGCTTGCCCTGATTGTCATGCCTTGTGCTCAGGCCGCAGACAACAGCGATTGCGACCGCGCCTGCCTGTACGATATCACCGACCGCTATTTCGAGGCCATGGTGAAAAAAGACACCAGCCGGGCGCCGGTCGCCCCGCAGGTGAAGTTTTCCGAAAACGGCGTGCTGCTGGAGATCGGTGACGGCCTGTGGAACACCATCAGTGGTATTCGTGGATATGATCTGAAGATCGCCGACACAAAAACCGGTGAAGTAGCTGTGATCGAAGTGGTCGAGGAACATGGCGTGCCCGGCATCATGGCCGCGCGCTTCCATGTCGAGAATCGCCAGATCACCGAAGTGGAAACCGTCCTATCACGCAAGATCGACACCTCCCCCTTCCCGGTTACCGACGGCTATGACAGCCCCAGCCCGATCTGGTCAGAAGATGTGCCAGCGGCAAAACGCAATCAGCGTGCGCGCATGATCAGCGTGGCCGACGGCTACTTCGATACCATCCAGCTTAACGACGGCACCCTGTTCACGAATTTCAGCGACGACTGCGACCGGGTCGAGAACGGCCTGCTCACCACGAACACCGAGATTCCGGGTTACGACATTGCAAAGATGGGCTGCGCGGAACAGTTTGAACTGGGGCAATACATCTACGACGACCGTCTGCGCGACCGGCGCTATCCGCTGGTGGATGAGGAAAAAGGCGTGGTGCTGGCAGCCGGCTACATGGACCACACCGGCAGTGTGTATGAGTTTGAATGGACCGATGGCACACCGCAGACATCCATCTTTTTCTACCCCCACTCCTTCATTCTGATCGAGCTGTTCAAGGTGGAAGATAATGCCATTCGCCGGGTCGAGGCGGTGTTTGCCAGCATGCCGTACAACATGCCATCGGTCTGGTAAGCCGGAAATACCGGTTTCGGTTACGGGATATTGTGACGCTTCAGGTCCCAGGTCTGGGAATTACAAAGTCCGCAATCTTCACCTTCAAACAGTGACGCAGCCACCGGATCACCCTTCAGCTGGTACTTGAGCCAGGCAATGGGACCCGACGCGAACGGGTAACCACCCGGGCGGTTGTAGGTGGCGCCATGGCCGACATCCATGTTGGCGTTGATCACGGGCACATCTTCCTGCTGCAAATCCGCCCAGTCACTTTCCGCATTCACGTAAGCGATGTCGGTTTCCCCGCCAATGAAATAGGCAATCGGGGCATGCAGGCGCGTCAGCCAGGAACGGTCCACCTCGTGACGCATGTTGTACTGGTCGCCCTCGGGAAACAGGCCACTGTTCAGAATGAGCGTGGTGGTGATGCGCGAGTCCAGGGACACGTTCATGGCCTGGGCACCGCCGCAGGAATGCCCCATCACGGCGACCTGGCTCATATCCACGTGTCCGGCAAACGGACTGTCCGTCCTGGCGCCTTCCGCCGTGATCCAGTCCAGCGCATCCAGCATCTGGCTGGCGCGGGTTTCAAAGGGAGGCCACAGGGCCGGGTCTTCCGAACGCTGCAGGCGTGGTGCAGGTGAGGCGCGGAACGGCCCGGTCGCCAGCACAATAAAGCCCTGCGAGGCCACTTCACTCAAAAACTCCCGGTAATTGAAATTGCTGTTCACACAACTGCCATTGCCCCACAGCACCACGGGATAATTGCCCTCGAGACCCTCGGGACGATAAATGGTGTGCGTCGGCAAACCGGAGTCGCTATAGGCGATGGCCGGCTCCGGCCCACTGCCCTGCGGATACTGGGCATACAGCGGCATGGCTGCCGCCAGAAAACCTGCAGTAAGTAATGTCTTCATGGGCATGGCCCCTTTTGTGTCTGGCTGCTCAGGGAATCAGGACCACGCTCACGCGACGGCTCTGCCAGTCGTCGACACCGTTGGCGTCAGCCTCGGCACTGATCCAGGTGACCTCGGTATCGATAGCCAGCCCGGCATCCTGCAGCAGCCCGGCGATTTCCTCTGCACGGCGCTGCCCGGTGTTTTCCGCTTCCTGCAACAGCATGCCGTTGCTCAGCTTGTGGGCACCACGGACACCCGTGACCATCATGCGCGCCGGCTTAAGTTTTTCGGCGGTGCTGAGAATCTGGCCCAGGAAACGCGGATGCCGGAAAGACACCCCCTTGTCGAAATCAAAATAGATCTCGAACTCCTGGCGTCCCGTCGGCGGTGGCGGTTCCTGGCGAGGAGCACCCGGGGCCGGATCAAAGGCCAGGCGCCCGGCACTGGGACCGGGCGGACGCGGATTGAAATCGACCACGTAGCGCTCGTCGACCGGCAGGATGGTGTTGCAGTTGGCATCCAGTTCCGGCATGGCCGTCAGGTGCACATCCTCGAGTACGATGCCGCCGCAAATGGCCGGATCGTCGGTGACAATGCCTTCCACCAGCACCTGGTGACCCAGCATCGGCGGTTGCACGCTGGCGCTGACGTCACTCTGGATGGTGAGGTAATAGGTGTCACCGTCATAATCACTCAACCAGCATGGCACGCTGACGGTATCGCGCACGATGGGACAACTGACAAAACTGATGCGCTCACCTGCGGCAGGCGCGGCCTGCGTCAGTGCTGTGGCGCCAGCCAGGGAAAGCCCCAGCAGGGTTCGGGCAAAGTTCTTCATAGGGTACTCAGGAAATTGACCAGATCGGTCTTCTCCTGCTCCGTGTAGCGAATGTTGAAACGACGGTCATAGAAATCCACCAGCTCGCGCAGGTTGGCGGCGGAGCCATTGGAGAAATACGGGGCGCGTGCGGACAGGCCGCGGAACTGCTGAATCACGATGGCGCCCACATCTTCACACTTGCCGGAAATCAGAGCGCGGCCCGGATCCTGGGTGTAGATGGTACGGCCCAGGAACGGGTGCGGCGGCAAGTCTTCGCGACAGGTCACCTTGAACAAAGGCATTTCCGGCTTTTCATCGGCCCATGGACTTTCCGGTGGCTCCAGTGCCCAGGGGTGATTGGTCGTGCCCAGGTCCATCCAGCCGTTGGCGGTATCCATACCGGTCATGTGCATGCCATGACAGGTGGCGCAGGTCCGCTTGATCGGATTACCCAGGCCAACAGTATTTATGTGCATGGCATCCTTGATCCAGAAGGTGCGGTAGAAAAAGGCATCATGGCCGCGCTGCACGGATTCCAGGAATTCATTGCGACGGGCTTCTGCCTCGGTATTGCCTTCCGGCAGGTCAGCCCACTTGTCTTCCATCGGGAAGACAAAGCGGGTGGTGTTGTTGCCCAGCACGCCATCACTGCCGTTGGCCATGGCCTGCGGGCCGATGCCGGACGGACCGTTTTCTTCCACCAGCGTGCCGCCGATGTTGGACCAGGCCTGCGCCCCATAAAGCTGCAGTTCGAAATCCTGGATCCGGTTGAGCTGGTCATTGGTCAGTGGCTGTGTCACTTCCATGTGCCCCTTGGAGGCACTGGTGGCCTGCTGCTTCAGGGTTGAATCACGAGCATCGGCCATCATGTTCATGTTCAGCGGGCGACCGGTTTCCGGATCGGTGGCAGCCAGCTGGCCGGTCTTGCCGATGAACGGTGACACGCCAAACCGTGAGGACGCGACATAGCGCAGGTTGATGGCCGGGCGCGGACGCCGGTATACCGAAATCTGTTTTCTCTCTCCTGCCAGGCCGTACTCCGGGTCGGTGTTGCAGCCGGTCGGGTCACGCACGACCTCGATGTCGAACTCCGGTTCGGCATTGGCCGGCGGCCAGGGCAGCGCAACGCGAATCAGGCCACGCTTGAGCAGCAGCGTATGCGACTCAGGATCGCCGGCAGGCTTGTTCGGGCAATCCATGCCATCAACCGGGGCAAACAGCGGGTCGGTGCCGTTGGTGTCGCGCCAGCGCTGCTGGATGGTGGCTACCGATAATGACATGGCATCCGCCGGCTGGTGACAGGTGACACAGCCACGCCCGTTGGAACCCAGGGCTTCAAAAAACGGATGACCATCTGTCTGGATGGTACCGCTGCTGTTGAGCAGACCGAGGCGGCCGTAGTCGTTTTCGTAATCGATATAGGCAGGCAGCGGCCGGTCATCACCGGGTGACCACCACAGCGCGGTGCGGTCAATGTCCTGGGCCTGCTGTGCCACGAGCGCGGTGCCACCGAGACAGGCGATTGCGGAGACCAGCCAGGCAAGCCGGGTGCTTTTCGTGTTATGAAGGGAAATTTTCATGAGTCTTAATACCGGGTATTTGGTGGATTACTTGATTTCATAAAACTTGATGCGGATGGCCGGCACGGGATTGCCGTCCTCATCCCGCGCTTCGCCGCTGGTATCCCCTTCCAGTGTAGCGACAAAGGTACCGCGAGTCAGCCAGTCATAAGGCTCAGGGGCTTCAAACCGCGGGCGGAAGAAAAAGCGCTGGCTACCGGGTCCCGGCATGCCGCAACTGAAGGATTCGTTGAGGATATGAATGATGGTGCCATCATCGGCCTCCAGAAAATAATCGGCGCTGAGGGTGCCGCAACCGCTGGCGTAGCGCAGCTGGTAATCCCAGCCACCGGGAATGACGCGACCATTGAGCTTCGGCCCGGCAATGGTGCCGCCGGTGATCGGAATGTACTGGCGATGACCCATGGCCGTTTCGCCCTGCACCACGGCCGGCGCCAGGTGCACACGCTCTTCAAATAGGAATTCCACTTTCGGAAACTGCGCATCGGTCGGCATGCTGCCGAGCTCGGTTGCAGGCGGCTGTGCCGTCGCACAAGCCGACAGCCAGGAACAGGCTGCCACCAGGGCAAGTTGGGTAACGGTTTTCATAGACGCGTCCTTTATGTAGCGGCTCTTTGTCGTGTTGATAGAAATACTCTTGTCGGGTTTATTTGTACTTGTCGAAAAACTCAAAGATGGCCGGGTACACCATAGGTACCATCGAGCCATGGTTGCCGTCCACTTCCAGATACTCGACATTAAAACCGTTGCTGGCCAGGAAACCGGCGAAGCGGCGACTGCCTTCCAGTGAGGGCTCCGCCTTGAGACCCTCGGTCATCAGGATCGGCATGTCGCGAATGAGATCAAACGGATAGGTGGCCCCATCGACAAACGGGCCCGACATGGGCGCAATGGCCTGCCAGCGTTCCGGATAACGGGCTGCCAGGTGCCAGACACCCCCGCTGCCCATGGAGTGCCCCATCAGGAAAGTGCGATCCCGGTCGGCACCCCAGGTTTCGGTGGCGATTTCCAGCACCGTGATGACATCCAGCTCGCTTAGGCTGAGGGTACGCTGGCGCTGAGGGGTCACGGCAGCAATCTGCGCCGCAGCCTTGTCCAGTTCGCCATACACCGCAGGCAGTCGCAGCGGATTGCCGTAGGCACCCAGGGGGGTATGCCCCAGTGGTGAAACCACGATATAGCCATGTGCTTCTGCCAGCTTCGGCAGCAGACCATCGGCCAGGTCCATGTAGGAATTTTCATTCGCCCCGGCGCCATGCAGCATGAGAACGATAGGCAGCGCCTCCTCTCCATCCCAGGTGGTGGGCACATATACGCGGTAAGGCAGTTCCTCCCCGGTCGGCGCAAACACATAAGTGCGGTGCAGGTCACCGGTTTCCTGGGCCGCAAGGCCACCGGCAGCACTCAGGGCAAAAAACAGGTAAAGCAGTTGTATCAGGCGCATGCTGGCAATCTCCGGTTCAGGCCGTTTACACCTGGCATTCTGGCAGGTTCATGGCGGCAATCTGGTCTTCGTCATAGCCCAGCGTCAGCAGGATTTCCCGCGTGTGCTGGCCGAGGGTCGGCGGCGCTTCAGCAACCCCCGGTCCCTCTTCGCTCATACGAAAACCGGCGTTGACGATATTGACGTTCTCCTGCTCCGGCAGGCCGGGAATATGCAGGGGCAGCACGGCGTCTCGCTCTGCCAGGTGCGGCATCGTGGCCGCTTCACTGACTTCGCGCACCATGCCGCACGGAATGCCGGCACCACTCATGCGATCTTCCCAGTCCGCCGCATCCCGGGCGGCAAATTCGGCATTGAGTTCCTGCTGCATTTCGGCAGCGTGCTGGCGCCTGACTTCCGGATCACGGAATCGGGGGTCATCGAGCCAGTCGGGGCGTTCCAGCACTTTTGCCAGTTGCTCGAACTGGTGCTGCTGAACCACGCCCAGCGAAATCATGCGGCCATCGCGCGCCTTGAACAGGGCCGAGGTGGGCTGGCCACTGTATCCGACGTTGCCCGAGCGTTGCAAGGCCTTGCCGGTCACCAGGTAAGGCACCACGGCAGAGGTCATGAAGGCAATACTGGCATCGAGCATGGCGACATCAATGTATTCGCCGCCGCCACTGCGTTCTCGCCGCAACAGCGCCGCCAGGATGGCAAAGGCGGCAGTCTGGCCGGTCAGGGTATCCACCACGGGAAAGCCCACACGCACCGGCGGATCATCGGGTTCCCCGCCCAGGCTCATCATGCCGCAGGTGGCCTGCACGATATTGTCGATCGCCGGCCAGTCGCGCAGCGGACCGGACTGCCCGTAACCGGACACGGAACAGTAGACAATGTCCTTGTTCAGTTTGCGGGCTTCTTCATAGCCCAGGCCGAGGCGCTTGATCACCCCGGGGCGGAAATTTTCCAGCAAGACATCACTGCTGGCAATAATCTTGCGGGCAACGCGCAGCTGCTCCGGGTCTTTCAGATCCAGTGCAATGGATTTCTTGCCGGCATTGACGCCAATGAAGGCCGGCGCCATGCCGTCGTAGCGACGGTCGGCGCCGTAATAACGCATGGCATCGCCCCGGCCGGGCGCTTCGATCTTGATGACTTCGGCGCCGAGCAGCCTGAGCAGGTGGGACGCAAAGGGTCCCGCCATAACATGGCTGAAATCAGCGACGCGGATTCCGGATAAAGGTTGCATCAGTTCACTACTCCTGGGCAGGTCACCGTGCCGTCGGCATGGATACTGGCCCGCGCCACATCAAAAACATGCATGCCATCGATGTCGTAACGGGAAAGGGATTCGGCATTGCGTCTGGCCTCCGCGAGATACAAATCATTGAATGCGGCCTGCTCCTGCGCCGGCAAATCGATGAATGCCACGCCGCCGGCCTGTGCTTCCGCCAGACCATCGGCCATGGCGGCATCGATCTGGGTGGACAGCGCCGCTTCCCAGACCGCAATGGATTCGTTCAGCACCTGCTGGTGCGCTGCGGACACCGTTTCCCAGCGGGCCTCGCTCATGGCCCGAGCCGGGTAAGCGCCACGGGGCACCACCAGGCCGGTGTAATAATTGGCCACTTCCTCGAAATGCAGGGAGCGGAAGGTATCCAGCGGGGCGATCACGCCATCAAGCACGTTCTTGGCCAGGGCCGAGTATACATCGCCCATCGGCATGTTGACCGGGTCGGCACCGAGTTCCTCCAGCACACCCAGCAATTCTGTTGGCGCGCGGATACGCATGCCGCGCATGTCATCCAGGCTGTACACCGGTTTCTGGCGCGTGATCAGACCCGGCAGGCTGCCACCCTGAATAGCGAGAATTTTCAGGCCGTCCATCTCCTCGGCAAACTGTTCGCTGCTGGCCTCCATACAGCGGTAGAGAGCCAGCTGTGCCGTCATGGTCGTGGTACCAATATAGAAACCGGACTGCATGCGGATCATGTGCGCCCCGCCCTTGACGTAAATCGGGGTAATCAGGCCGATATCGGCTACACCATGGCGCAGTTCCAGCATGGAATGCTCCGAGGACAACAATGCCCCCGCCCAGCTTGGCACAATCTTCAGGGTGCCGCCGGAGCGCTGCTCGACAAAGGCCATCCAGTCCTGGTCGGCGCGGCTGAACGGATGCGAGGGTGCATAGGGGGTGGCATACACCAGTTCGGTGACTTGCGCCGGCACCTCCTTTTCACAGGATGCCAGCAGCATCACCAGTGCCAGCAGCAAGAAGCGATTGATCACCGTCAAGCCCTTCATGTCAGGCCCGCCTCTGCCAGGAACGTGGCGACCGTATTGACCATGACATCGTGATCCCAGCGGCGGGCATCGACCATATCGGCATCCAGGCGCAGAACCGGTACGCCCGCCTCCTCCAGGGAGTGTGCCGTCACCAGGGTGCCGGACTGCGACAGGCGGTTGTCCGGCGGCACCAGCATGACCGCGGCATCAATGCCGCAGCGCTGAGCTTCGCTGACCATCCAGCCGTTCATCCAGGGTGGCAGATGCAGCACCTCGTTCATGGAACAGATGCGGCTGGCCAGGGCACGCATGGGTTCATTGCGAATCTCGCGGATGTATTGTGGCCCGGCAAAGGGCATGTACATGGACCAGACAAACACGGCCCCGAGTTTTTCTTCCAGGGCCTGGTAGAAACCGGGATCGTGCCAGACACCGGCACCGATCCACATCAGGCGCAGGCGTTCGTTGGTTGCCACGCCGACACCCTGCTCGACCCGTGCCGCCACTTCATCACGGAATTTTTTGGCGTGGGCCACGGCCCAGTCGGAACCGCGATGCCATTGCGGGATCATGGTGTTGGGCATCTGGTCGGCAATGGAGACCGGGCATGGCCGGGCCTCACCGATCATGTGGGCAGCTTCGGCGATATAGCCTTCCTGTTCGTTGATCTTTTCCATCAGCTCGACAAAAGCGTCCATATCGAACTTGCGCTGCGTGCGGCGTTCCAGCACGTCAATGAGTGCCTCGATTTCCGCCACCATCAGGTCAATACGATCTCGCTGGTAGACCTCTTCCCACTGTGTGCGGGAGTGGGCATACCACTGCGGATCCTTGTCATGCCAGGCCGGCGCTTCCATGGCGAAAAACTCCGTGCCCAGCGCCTGCGCCCACTGTGTGAATACCTGCTGGATGCAGTCGCAGGTCAGCCGCGCCACCAGTACCGCCGGGGTCGGCAGGCCGCCCCAGGGGGCTGTTTCCGGATCACCCGCAAGCGTACAGGCCAGGCCGAGCGAGCAGTACTTGCAGCTGTTTTCCGGATAGCCGCGTTCGACCATGGCATCAAAATATTTTGTCGACAGCTGCTTGGCCGAGATATACGCCGACCACCACTGGTTGCTGACCAGCGGGATATCCATGGCGTGGAAAATTTCATGGGGGGTATCAGCCTGGGCCAGCACGAAATGCTCGCCGTCCTCAACCACACGTTTTTTCAGGTCCTTGCCATAGGCCTTCTGAAAGGCCGTGGCCTCGGCGGTACAGGCCAGGTCCTTGCGGCTGCGTTGTCCGGTAGTTGCAGCAGGTGCTGCAGTTGCTGAAGGGGATGTCGGTGTGCTCACTGGAATACTCCCAGGTCGGTCAGCTCGGCAAAACGCGCTTCGCTCAGGCCGGCCATGTTCACGGCGACCGCCTCGTTATGTTCACCCATGCCGGGGGCACGGAAGGGCTGTGTCGGCGTCGCTGAAAAATCGATGGGGGTGCGCACGTGTCCGAAATTGCCGAGCACGGTATGCGGCAGGTCTACCAGCGCTCCGCGGGCGGCCAGTGAGGCATCGTGTTCCACCACGTCCTCGATATCCTGTACCACGCCGGCGGCAATGCCGGCCTCCTGCAGGATAGCCATGACATCGGCATCCTGCTGGCTTGCGGTCCACGCCGCGATATCGTCACCACCAGCCAGGTCGCACAACTGCTGCCACTGTTCTTCATCGGCAATACTCACGGCCACCCAGCGATCATCGCCGCGGGCCGGCCACAGGTCCTGGCGGTACCAGTGGGCATCGTTGTTGCCCTGCCGGGTGGGTGGCGTGCCGGTCTGGGTCTGCACAAAGGCGTCATACATCTGCTGCACACAGATCTCGTACATGGCGGCATCGATATGGGCTCCCCCACCCTGCCTGCTACGCTGGGCCAGCGCAGCGCTGGCGGTGGCTGCCATGACAAAGGGGACGATAACATCGCCGTACGGTACCGAACCGGGAATCACCGGATCACGATCCGGCCAGCCGGTGAGAAAAGTGCGTCCCGACAGGGCACCACCGGTCCCGTCCACACCCCACTCCGGCGCCATCGGGCCGGTCTGGCCATAGACACTGCCAGAGACCATGACGATATCGGGATTGCGTTTAATCAGGCTGGCGTAATCCAGGCCGAGCTTGGCCATGGTGCCGGGTGAAAAGTTTTCCACCACGATATCGGCCCATGCAATCAGCGGTCCGAGAATGTCCATGGCTTCCGGTTTTTTCATGTCCAGCGACAGGCTGAGCTTGGAACTGTTGAGATGGGCAAACCAGGGTTTGTCGTCAAAACTTGTCGCGCTGGAGGCCGATACCTGCACATCCAGGCGAGACAGGCAGGGCCGGGTGCGGCTTTCCACCTTGATCACTTCTGCGCCGAGGTCGCCCAGGGTCTTGGTGGTAATCGAGCCGACCAGGGCCCAGGAAAAATCGAGTACGCGCACGCCCGACAACGGCCCGGGCCGTTCGCCGCGTTCGACCTGTGCCGGTGCTGTTCCTGCGCCTGCCGTGACGCGGGCAAACCGGGCCGGCATCTTCAGGCCATTGTCTTCCTGCCAGAATTCACGGGCGGCCAGGTGGGGATCTTCCAGTACTTGCGCAGGCTCTCTCACCACGCAGGCGTTGATGCCGCGGCGCTTGCCCTCAAGGGCAATCTCGGCCTTGGTGCGGGTCAGGAAAAATTCGGCCATGGCCGCTTCCCACTCACTGCGGGTTTGCGCCGGCAAGGTGGAACGGTTGTAGCTGAGCCAGTCCACGCCCTGCATGGGATTGGCCACACCCACTTCATCCATCCAGTCGGACAGCCCCTGGTTGGCCGGCGCGCCGAAGCGACCGGTCATCAGGGAATGGAAACACCAACCGTCCTTCAGGGCCCAGATGCAGCGCACCGCCACCTTGTTATAACTGAGCTTGCCCCCCGAGCGGGTGAGCTTGCGCCGATCGAACTGCCAGGCCAGGATGCTGCTGACGTTGCGGTTGAACGCCACTTCCTGGATCGACACATCCACGTGCTGGCCCAGGCCCGTGCGCTGACTGTCAAAGAAGGCGGTCATGGCACCGGCGGCGGCCACCATGTCGGCATGAAACGTACAGGCATCGAGCGCTTCCTTCACCGGCGGCCGGTCCGGATCGCCGGTCAGGCGCAGGGTGCCGCTCATGGCCGAGGCCACCAGTTCACTGCCCAGCCGGTCGGAACCAGGGCCGTGACTGCCGAACGGCGACACCGACACGTGCACGAGTGCCGGGTTGGCCTGCTGGATCAGGTCGCGCGACCAGCCCTGCCCGGCCAGTTGGCGACTGCCGATACCATCCACCAGAATCACAATATCCTTCAGGCCCGCGGGGGCATCCGGCGCCGGCACGATCGTGGCACCCAGCGACGCCAGGTAGCGCAGCAAAGGCCGCTCTGCGGCCATGGCGACCGCCGTTACCTTGATACCTGCCAGTAAACTCATATGTTGTGATCCATCAGGAAGTCGCGCATTTCAGCCACGCTGTCATCGGCGCCATCCCAACGTCTGCGGGTCATGACCAGGTGCGGCAGGTGGCTGTCGGCCAACACCCGGCGCTGGCCGGTAACGTGCCAGGCCAGGGCTTCATCATCCTCGGTCAGCCATAACACAACGGCGTCAGCCTGGCAGCGCTTCATATCAGTTGCCAGTCGTGAGGCACGGTCGCTGAACGCACGCGGGCCCAACGGGCAGCTGTTGTATTGCTCAGCCATGGCCATCACCGGGTCTGCATCGCCCACCTCTATGGGGGGGCCGAAGCGCCCCGGCGTGCGCTGGTGGGATTCACCCACCACGTTCCAGCCGGCGGCCTCGGCGGCCACGTGAAAACTGTCATCCGGTGGCACCGAACCTGCCAGCAGCAGGCGTCGCCCATGCTCGCTGGCCGGAAATGCCAGGCCGCTGAGTTCATCCGCAAGATCACGAAACAGGCTCGCCCGCACAATATTTTCCAGCAGGCGTCCGGAGGCGGTGCGCGAGACATCCAGCATGCCGTAAAGGCTGCGGCGGATGTTCGCGGCATCGATGGCCGGGGCCAGCGCGGCTTCATCGATATCCAGCATCTGCGCCAGGTGTCGAATGGCCTGTCGCGTATGCAGTACCGAGCTGGGACGGGGAATCCGTGCCACGTCATACATCACCGGCCGCGGGCCACTGACCACCCCGCGCCGCTGCAGTTCACAGAGGTAGTAATAAAGGCGCTGGACCGCATCATCGCCACGACTGAAAATCACGGTGTCGAAAACATCAAACCGCCCTGCCATCCAGTCCTGCAGCATGGAGCGTGCCCAGCCCGGAAAGCTGCTTTCCAGCCACTTGTCGGCATCTGGCGTTTTGCGCCCCTTCTGCCAGGGCAGATGGGCGTAGCGGCGTTCACTGGCCAGCAGGATTTCCAGTGGAATGTCCAGTCCGACATAGCCGATCGCCCCCTCATCGGCGCTCATACCGGCCAGCGGATCGGCAAGAATGTTGTCGAGTAGGGCTTCCAATGCTGTGATCATGCCAACCACCCCGGCAGGGCCAGTGCGATGGCCGGAAACAGGATGATCAGCAGCAGATGCACGAAGTCAGCGCCCAGGAACGGCAGCACGCCGCGGAATATCTGCCCCAGACTGACATCGCGGGCCACGCCCTGGATGACATACAGATTCATACCCATGGGCGGGTGAATGAAGCCAATCTCGGTGGCACGTACCAGGAAAATGCCGAACCAGATCGGCGACAGGCCCAACGAGGTAATGACCGGCAACAGGATCGGTGTCGCCAGCAGCATCAGCGCCAGGCCGTCGAGCACGGAACCGAGCAACAACAGGAAAAGCGCCATCAGCAGCACAGTCGTGACCTGGCCGCTGCCCATCTCGGCGATCAGGTTACCGGCCGCATCCGTCAGTCCGGTGATACTGATGAAGACGGAAAAAATCAGGGTGCCGATCACCACGGTGTAAATCATGCCGCTGGTTTTCAGGGTATCTTCCAGCGCCTGATACAGCATCGGCCAGGACAGGCGCCTGCGCCAGAAACAGATCAACAGCGCACCGGCAGCGCCCATGGAGGCTGCTTCACTCGGGGTGAACCAGCCCATGACGATACCGCCGATCACCATGAGTACCAGCAACAGGATATCGGCCACTTTCAACAGGGCTTCCTTGCGTGCCGTCCAGCTGGCCTTTTCGGTCTGCGGTGCCAGCGACGGTCGCCAGCGCACCAGCAGGTTGATGACCACCAGGTACAGCGCCATCTGGGTCAGGCCCGGAATGATGGCGGCGGTAAACAGGGTGCCGATGGACTGCTCGGCAATAATGCCGAACACGATCAGCGTGCCTGACGGCGGAATCATCTGCCCCAGCGTGCCGCCGGCGGCGACCACACCCGTGGCGAGCTGGTCGGAATAACCATGACGGCGCATCTCCGGCACCGCTACCAGGCCGATAGTGGCTGCCGTCGCCAGGCTGGAGCCATTGATCGCACCGAAGCCGGCGCACCCGGCCACCGAGGCCTGCGCCAGACCACCACGACGGTGACCGATGCAGCGCGCGGCAGCATCAAACAGGTCGCGGCTAGCGTTGGAGGAAAAACACAGGTGCGCCATGAGCAGAAACAGTGGCAGTGTGCCGAGTTCGTAGCGGGTCAGCGTTTCAATGACGATCACGCCGGATTTCACCAGTGCCGGCTCCATGCCTGTCACCAACGTCATGCCTACCAGGCCTACCAGGCCCAGGGCGCAGCCAATCGGCATGCCGGTCAGCAATAACAGGAACAGGGCCAGGACGCCCAGCAGGCCGGTACCGGGGGTCGCCATCATGATTTACTCCCCATCACCGCCTGCCACAGAAACAGCCCGCTGACGGACAACAGGGCGCCGCAAATCAGCAGACGCAAGGGTCGGTAGGGAATGCGCCAGAGTTCACTTTCTTCATAACTGTGCCACAAATCCGCCATGAGCCAGACCGAGCCAAGCAGCAGCGCCAGGAAAAACAGTGCGCCCATCAGCGCGTTGAAACGCCCGAGCCGGTCGGCACTGGCCGGTTTGAGACGGTTGAACAGGATCAGCACCTTGGCATGACGCTGATGCAGGGTAGCGACCAACATGCCAAGCACACCGGATATGCCCACAACCACCTGGACCATTTCAATGGATCCCAGCAGGGGGATGCGCGTGGCACGGCCGATCACGGCAACCACATCGATGGCCATCGCGGCCAGCAAGGCAAATCCCGCCACGATCACGAGAACCCGGTATGCCCTGCCTTGTGTTGTCTGCGGCTCATTCATGCCGTTTTCATCCCGCTCATTGGGTTAGGGGTGATGGTCATCATGTCTGCATTCTGACCCAGGCTGATGGCGGCCAGCCCGGCCTGCCGGGTAATCTGCTCCACGTAGGCACTGATGCGGTCACTTTCCTCGCGGTTTGCCAGTCGCGGCTTGCCTGGGGCATCCACCTGTACCGGGATGATACCGATTTCCACGCTATCGTCCCCGTGCCAGAGGATGCGGGCCATAAACGCCTGCACTGCCTCGGGGTGAAACGGCGCCAGAAAGAAATCGGGGTCCGGTTCAAACCCGAACAAGGCCTTGCGCTTTTCCGCCCAGGCCGCACGCGCCGGATGCTCCTGGTCGGGGCTGAGCGCCCGTGTCACCACGCAGCCATTGCCGAGACCATGGAACACCGGTTTGCCACGGTAGAACTCAATGCCGCGCACGATATGGGCATGATGGGAAATCACCACATCGGCACCGGCATCTATGGCGGCCCGGGCCAGTTCCCGCTCGTAGTCTTCGACCACGGCGGGCGTATGCACCCTGCCCTTGTGCAGGGCAACGATCACCAGCCCGGCCTTTTCCTTCGCAGCGGCAATGTCCTCGACCAGTATTGCCTGCGCCTGCGGCTCGGCATGGGTAAATGTCTGTGCCGGCGCCACCGGTTCGCCGTTAGCGGTCGCCACGGGCAGAAAGGCACAACCCGCCCGTTCAGCGGTAGCCCAGCCATTTTTAGGACCCACGCAGTTGTAACTCAGCACGGCCACGGTCCGCTCACCGACACCCAGCAAGGCCGGCTGGCGGGCCTGCGCCAGGTGAGGGCCGGCACCGCAGCAGGCGATGCCCAGATTCTCGAGCGCATCGATCGTGTCTGTGATGCCGCCGGGGCCACAGTCCGCGATGTGATTGCCCGCCAGGGTCATGGCGGCAAAACCGGCGCTTTTCAGCGCCGCCAGGTTATCGGGATCAGCGCCGGGGGCCGGCACATCGCCGGGCAATTCTGATTGTCGACGGGTATGCGGCACCTCAAGGTGGCCAATGACCAGATCCGCGCGACGGAAGGCCGGGACGATCCCTTCCAGCCAGTATTCAGGCGCCGGTTCATCGAGCACGATGTCACCGGTGCAGATAATCGCAACACTGTCATGTAAAGGCTTATCAGGCGATAATTGGTGCATCATACTGTTCTGTGAAAAAATCCTGTTGCCAGGGCCTTTGCCAGGCCAATGATACGGCCAGTTGTCTGGCCGATTGTCTGAACAGTTGTGCGGACAACAGCTAAGGAAAGTCCTGAATGCCCCAAAACGCTCAAACCAAAGCCGCCGGCAGTAGGCCGGCAGCAAAAAAGAAAACCGTCACCACGTCCGATGTTGTTCGCATACTGCGTGAAAAAATTCGTCACGGCCATGTCGTCCCCGGCCAGCGCCTGGTGGAAGCCGACATCGTGCGCGAAACCAGTGCCAGCCGCAGCAAGGTGCGTGAAGCGCTCAAGCGCATGGAAACCGAAGGCCTGGTGACCATCGAGGAGTTCCGGGGTGCTTCGGTGCGCCAGTTATCCATGGAAGAAGTCAGCCAGATCTACATGGCCCGCATGGCCCTGGAAGGCTTGCTGGCCGCTGAATTTGCCGCTGCCGACAAACCCCGCATGAAAAAGAAACTGCAGGCCCTGCAGGATGAAATGGACGCCCTGGAAAATACCGGCAACCACCGCCGCTTTGCCAAGCTCAATGACGAGTGGCATGCCCAGATCATCAAGGGCTCGGGTAACCAGTATGCCGCGCAGTTTCTGACCCAGCTGTCCGTACCGGTCTACCGCTTGTTGTTTGCCAGCTTCTACAGTGCGCAGCGCATTGACCACGCCAACGCCGATCACAAGGTCATCACCCGGGCGATTGTCGCCGGCGATGTGGCGGGCGCTGAAAAAGCCATGCGCGCCCATATCAAGGACGGTCTGGATTCCCTGCTCGAGATGAGTGAAAAACTGCATATCTGAAAACTGACCGCCCGTCAGGCTGCTTGATGTTTTTATTCTTCCGCTGAAACGGCACCCCGCCCTGCGGGCATGGTCCCGGTTAATGGTTACATGCTGCTGCACCCGGCGTTGCCACTCAGGTCCAGCGCCCGGACGCGCCACCTCTTCGCCCTGTTAATTGTTCACAATATTGTTAACAATGTTGCGCTACTACACCCAGACAAGTCAAGCCGCCGCCCTATTCCAGTACGGGCAGATGTATCCGTGAGCCCTGCTCACCCCCCAGCTGCAGCGTCAGGACCGGCGCCGGGGTTTCCCGAATGTCTGCCAGGTTGCGCTGACGCGCATCAGCGCCGGCAACAGTCATGCGCAGGCGATGTCCTGCAGGAATGATCCGCGATACCGGCATCAGAGCAATAGCCATGGAGACGGTTTCACCGGGCACCAGCGGCTGGTGATCCGCTTCGTGACCGGAATGATACGGTAGCCCCAGCATGTCATAGGGTGGTTCACTCAACGCCCGGTAGGATGCCGCCAGGCGTCCCATGGATAACATGGTCACCTGACCAGCGGCATCCACTTCCTCGAGATAGACAAAGACATTCACATCCTCACGATCGGCGGCCAGCGCCAGATGGGCCACCGGGTAGCCTTCCAGGTGAACGTCCTGCGCCAAGGCCGCGGTGGAATAGGTCAGCCCGTTGGCGTCCTGCGGTTCGGCCCAGAACGAGAAATACTCGCCAGCGCCAACAGCGTAATTGACGGTAAACGACTGGCTCGCGCTGGCTGCCGGTTTGGCCAGCAAGCCCCCGTTGTTGGCCGGATCGTCCGGCTGGGTGTTGCGGTCGCTGAAATACCAGGGCTCTGTCGTGGCCTCATCACCGGGCAGGAAGTCACCGCGTTTCCAGTGCTGACCCTCGGGGGCGTTTTCTACCCACAGGGTAGTGCGCGGCTTATCTGCAAAACCGTTGTCGATGCCTTTCAGATGGTAGTCCATGAAACTGAGCACTTCCCCGCCCAGGTCGAAATCCGGGGGCGGTTGGCAGTGGCTGCCCGGCCCCACCAGCAGGCGACTGCCCAGGTTCTGTGCCAGCAGGATGACCTGCGACGTCGGCTCGTCCTGAAGGTTGCTCCAGACATAGGTGGCAATACCGGAAGCCTTGATGGCATCCAGATAGGGATAGGGGCCGACCTCTTCCCAGAACCGGCTGTCGGTGAGCGGGGAGTAACTGTCACGAAACGGCATGCCGTACCACAGTGGTGCCATCGGCGTATTGCCGGCATGCTGGGCCACCGCTTCCCGCAGCAGGCTGCCATCGGTGTCGGCATCCACCGGCACACTCATCAGGTCATCACTTAGCGGTTCGTCCGGGCGCGTATTGAACTGGGCCGTAATGCCGCCGCGGCGTACGAAATCAAACTTGTCGAGATCCGTGGCACCGGTAAAGATGGCTTTCAGTGCCGGCGGCTGCGTACTGGCAACATGCACCGTCGTACCGCCGACATAGGAACACCCCACCATGCCGACAATGCCATTGGACCAGGGCTGGCCGGCCAGCCACTGCACCAGGTCATAACCATCGTTGGCTTCAGTCCGGTCCTGGAAACCGCGACGGGCACCGAAGGAGGCACCCTTGCCACGCACATCGGCCTGGGCAATGACATAGCCTGAGGCCAGCAGCTCATGGATGCCCATGTTGCCCTGGGTCAGCTCGACAATGTCGCCGTCGGCATTGCGATACCGTGCCCGGTATGGCGTAAACACAAAGATGACCGGCAGTGGCGCGTCAATCACCTGGCCATTGCGCACCGGGCGATAGACATTCATGGCCAGGCGGGTACCGTCCCGGACCGGGACATACAGCGAGGAGCGCTCAAAGGCAGGCGTATCCTGGGCCGCGGCATGCAGGGCAACCCCCAGCAGGAACAGGCAAAGAACGGACCGCAGGCGTGTAATGTTCAGCATGATCGCTCCGCGTCCCGGCATCAGGGTTCGATGTAACGCTCGACAGTCCATTCGGCGTCCTCGCACAGACCGCAGTCAGCACCGAGGAACCAACTGCCCGCCTCGCGATCTCCCTTGAACTGCCAGTCCAGCCAGTGCACGGCAAACTCCGCCCACTGCGCACCGTCAGCCGCTTTCCAGAAGGTGCCGCCATGGCCGACCGGCAGCCAGCTGAAAAACACCGGCACGTGATTGATCCGCGACACATCATCGACGGAATTGACATGAGCGATATCGGACGGCCCGCCGGTGATGTAGGCAATCGGGCCATGCAGGTTATTGAGTTCATCTTTTGACACGTTGATGCCGCTGACACCACGGTAACCGGTATTGTAGATACCACTGTCGAAGATCATCGCCGTGCTGATGCGGGGATCGGCCGCGGTCTTGATCGCCTGCAAGCCGCCACAGCTATGTCCGGCAACCGCCATGCGGGTCAGGTCGGCATGGCCGAACAGCTCATCGAGGGGATCGCCATTGCGCTGTGCCAGCCAGTCCATCGCGGTGTAGTGCTGCTCAACCGTGGTCGCATCCACGCCCGGTGTCGGGGGCGCAGCATTGGCCGGCGGTGCGGGTGGTGGCGCGGCAGGCCGGTCACCTTCCAGCGGTCTTTCACTGGTGGCATACCCCAGGGCCACGACCAGGTAACCGTGGGAAGCGACTTCGCGCAGGAAATAACTGTGCCCGAGACCGTTGTCACTGCAACCGCCATTTCCCCACAGCAGCACAGGCATCGGTGCGCCCGGCAGCGTAACCGGCCGGTAGAGTGTGTGGGTGCGCAGGTCAGCGCGTGACTGCGCCACCGCCGGGTAGGCGCCGTTGCCGGCGGGTGCACCGACAAAACCGGGCGGCTGCAGTTCGCCGTTGACCGGCTGCCCCTGGGCCAGGCCGGTAGCCCCCATGAAGAGACCGAGGACAAACAGGTGAAAACTGAAGCGTGACATAGGATCCCCTTGATGTGGCAGGCAGGCTGCAACACAACGGCGCAGCGGTTTTCATTATTCTTATAGGCTTGCGTGAAGACGGTTGCACACGGGTGCAAATACCTGCATTCGCCACGATTGTTAACAATTTAGCGGCCAATTTCAATCCCGCAGGTCCTGTCATTTCAGGCCCTTACACAGACTTGACCGGGCTGCCACCCGATTTATCGCCACCCCTGAGTTGACACCTGCAGACCCCGGACAGACAATCCGGGACCGGCTGCCGGATTCCGCACCACTGGCAGAATAACAAGAACACACACGAGCAGAGATCGAAAGGAGAGGCCAATGACCACTTTCCAGGGACAGTTTTCCATCACGCGTGTGCTGACCATCCTGATGGCCTTTGCCGGCATCAACCTGGCCAGCGCCCAGCCCGATAACGGCACCGCCAACATGCCCGATAATGTCGGCACCGGCGCCTGGCCGGCCATGAAAGAGGAAGTGAACACACTACCGGACCACGTCATCTACCGCCCGCAGAACATCGCTGCCATGGGCAATACCAAACTGGGCGTGGTGGCCTGGGGCAACGGCGGCTGCTCCACCGACGGCGCCAGCACCCGCTTCCACCTGCTGGAACTGGCATCCCACGGCTACCTGGTCATCGCCAGCGGCCGTATCTATTCCGGTCCCGGCGCCCATGAACGTGAACCGGTGCCTGAAGGCCAGCAACCGCAGCGCACGGTTTACCAGCAGCTCACGGCAGCCGTTGACTGGGCCATGGTCGAGAACGCGCGTGTAGGCAGCCCGTATTACGGTCGTATCGATCCGGACATGATTGCCATGTCCGGTTTCAGCTGCGGCGGTCTGGAAGCCGTGCAGGCCGGTGGTGACCCGCGTGTGGATACGCTCGTGCTGCACAATACCGGTGTCGTCATCGACAACAGCGGCGCACCGGCCATTGCTGCCATGGCAGCCACCAAGGACCTGCTTGAGGATTTCCATACCCCGGTGATCTACATCCTCGGTGGTGAATCCGATATCGCCTACGTCAACGGCATGGACGATTACGCCCGCATCAACCACGTCCCGGCGGCGGTGGCCAATCTGGATGTGGGCCACGGGGGTACCTACTTCGAGGAGAACGGCGGACAAGCTGCCCAGGTCGCGGTGCACTGGCTGGAATGGCAGCTGCGAGGCGACCAGGAAGCGGCGAAGTGGTTTGTCGGTGACGACTGCGTGTTGTGCACCGATGACGAATGGACCCTGGAAACGAAAAACTTCGACTAGGCTTTATCAAGGGCTGCGGCATCCCCACAAAGGCGATGCCGCAGTCCTGTTATCCTTTCTATCGCTTTATCGATCTGTGTGTCGAAGCCGTCGGATGACGGCACTACGTGCCTCTTCCGACCTACACAAAACAAGAGGGGACACCCATGACACGATTTCAGGGACAGGTTTCCACCACGAGCCTGCTGGCCACGCTGCTGGCTTTTACCTGCCTCCAGGATGTCAGCGCTCAGCCCGATGCGGCGCGGGACAGGCAACCGGACAATATCGGCACTGGCCCCTACCCGGCCATGAAAGAAGAAGTGAGCTCACTGGCAGATCACGTCATTTACCGGCCACAGAACCTGGCGGCCATGGGCAAGCAAAAACTGGGGATGGTGGCCTGGGGCAATGGGGGGTGCTCCACCGATGGTGCCAGCATGCGCTTTCACCTGCTGGAACTGGCATCCCACGGTTACCTGGTCATTGCCAACGGCCGTATTTACAGCGGCCCTGGCGCCCATGAACGTGACACACTGCCTGAAGGCCAAGCGCCGCGCAGCACACTGGCCGAAGACCTGAGAGACGCTATCGACTGGGCCCTGCACGAAAACGCCCGGGAAGGCAGCCCCTATTACAACCGCATCGATGGTGACCAGATTGCCGTGTCCGGATCCAGTTGTGGCGGCCTGGAAGCCATCCAGATGGGCGGTGACCCCCGGGTGGATACCCTGGTGCTGCACAATACCGGCGTGGCCACAGACACGAGCGGTGCGCCTCCCCAGGCCGCCCTGGCTGCCATTGCTACCACCAAGGACCTGCTCAACGATTTCCATACACCGGTCCTCTACATTCTCGGAGGCAAAACGGATATGGCCTACGACAACGGGATGGATGACTACGCCCGCATCAATCATGTGCCAGTGGCGGTGGCCAACCTGCCGGTGGGCCATGGCGGCACCCAGTTCGAGGACAACGGTGGTGAGGCGGCCCAGGTGGCGGTCAAGTGGCTGCAGTGGCAGCTGCGTGGCGACCCGGCAGCGGCGAAATGGTTTGTGGGTGACGACTGTGTGCTGTGCACCGATGACCAGTGGTCACTGGACATGAAAAACTTCGACTAGGATTTATTAGACGCTGCAGTCTTTTTATCCTTTTATTCTTACTTCGAAATGCGCATCGAAGTTGCCGGATGACGGCACTGCGTGCCTCTTCCGGCCTACCCCCTTATTCCCTTTTCTCTTTATTCCTTCTTCCCTTCTTCCCTTTTTCGCTTCTCATTCTCCCGCTGGTTCCACAAATTCGACCAGCACCGTGTCCGGATCCTTCACAAACACAAAGCGGCCAAACGCCCGCGGAATTGGTTTGTTATCGACACTGAGAAAGTCATAGCCCCTGGCTGACGTTTCTGCCAGCAGCGCATCCAGGTTTCTCACGGCCAGCTGGAATTGCGGTGAGCCCACATCCTGTAAAGCCCAGTCGTAGGCATGAACCGGGACATCGGCTGGCAGCGAGTACTGCGTAAACAACACGCTGATGTCCGTGCCCCTAATGGTGGCCCGGGTCTCGGTCGCTGCCCCTTCAACCAACCCGAAGACGGCCAGTGCATCGCCCTGCACCTGGCGGGTACTGTCCACCCTGAACCCCAGCATGTCCTCGTAAAACGCCAGTGTCTGTGCCATGTCAGTGACGCTGATACGAATCATGCTGTTGATCACAGCCCCTTCACCGGCCGCCGCAATGGCTTCATCCGGGGCCTGCCTGACCTCGACCAGGTACCCATCGGGATCGCGCACCAGGATGCTTCGACCATCATCATGTGTCGCAGGCACACCTCCCCGGGAAACCACCGGGGCGCCAAAGGCGCGCAGGCGCGTGACGATGTCATCCAGGTCACGCACGCCAAGAATCAGGACAGAGCTGCCGGGATCCCAGGGATTGGCCGGGCGGTTGCTGCGGGCGATATCGAAAAACTCGGACAACTCCAGGCCGTAGGACAGATTCTCAGCCTCTATGAATACCGTGCGAAAACGGGAGCCGTGGGTATTGGTCAGGTCCCACACCAGGTCATCGGAACCGGCCTGGGCTTCAGGTCGAATGGCCGGCGGCGGTGTGTTGGCGGCAGCGGCGCCGGCAAAGGTTGAGTGGGCAAGCGCCATGCCAAAGACCTGGCGGTAAAACGCAAAAGCCAGCTCGGCATCACCGGTGCTGTGAATCCAGTTGAACATGCCTGTGACATAGACATCGTCCCGGTTGTTGTCCTGGGCCATCGTGGTCGTGTTGAGCAACAGCAGCAACGCCGGCAGGATATGGGCCCAGCCGGCAAGACAACGCCTGGTGGGTTGGCAGGCCTGCAACACTATCGCTCAGTCCACGCTGGCCATCAGGTCGAGCAGGCCGTTGACGATAGCGTTTTCAGCACAGCCCGGCTGCAGCCGCGAGGACAGCACTTCAAAGGTGTTGTATCCAAAGGCACCGTCGTGCGGCACGTAACCGGAATTAGCGGTGCCGTTGGTCAGGGTCACCATCATGGTGTGCTTGTGCACGGACTCTGCTTTCAGCCGCTGCGCGATCAGGTTGAAAATTTCTGCATTCACGGCGCCCAGATAGACATCGCCAATGCGCAGGACACCCAGGAGAAGATTGACATCATCGCCCGGCACGTAGGTGCCCGGGTAACCTTCCCGGCCGCTGTCCGTGCGCCGCCTGCCGGGGCAGGTGACCATTTGCTGGCGGCCACTGATGACCGCGCTGTCCAGGGGCCGTTCCAGGCCGGCGCGCATGACATACAGAACTTCCTCGCCGAGCATCTGGCCCATGGTGTCGAGCATGCGGCGCTGCTGCTCCATCAGTTTCGCCACCTCGGGATTGTCACGATCCAGCCCCATGCCGCCGGGCAGCATGGTGTTGCTGATATCCTCGCCACGGGCTTCGAAATCATCGATACGGATCTGGCGCAGGTCATAGGTTTGCTGGAAAAAAATCGGGTTCTGGTCACCGGCTGCACCCAGGGACCACACCGCCACCACATCATCACCCAGCGACTCCTCGATATAACGTGAAGATGCGCCGGGAATATCGCCACTGACCTCGTCGAGCTGGCCGGCGATGACCCCGTGCACGGCATAGTTGTAATACACGGCGATGGGCTCGCCGGCGGGCGTGTTGAAACTTACCACGGCGACCGTCTTGTCGGACGGCCCGTCATAGTTCGGGCCTTCGTCCCAGAGCCCTGTGTCGGGATTGATCATCGTGCGGTTGATATTGATGTACGACTCCCCCGTGCCCCAGGCCATCTGTGCCGGCTGCAGATTGGCGGCTGCCTCCGCGATCGCCTGCATGACCCGGTCAGGCAGGCTGGCGCTGGCCTGGCGCGGCACACTGTGAGTATGAGTAGCGGTGAGCATGACGTGTTCGCGGGGAATATTGAGCTCACTGGCCGCACGACCGGCAACGGTTTCCCACAGCGGGGTCGGAATCCCCCCCATGTCGAGCGTGACCAGTGCCGCCCGCTCATCGCTGTTGTCGATGACGATGGCGCGCGCATACACGCGATCATTGATGCCTCGGTAAAGCTCGGGCAGGTCTGCCGGGGCCGGGGTGATATCGACTTTCGCCGCTCCCACACGCAACCCGGCTTCCGCCGCCAGCGCAGAAATCGACACGCCGGCCAGCACCAGCAGCAAAGCACAACGTCTTAAAATCATGGGGTCTTCCTCGCTCTCGAAAAGCCTGAATGATTACCGCTTAATTGACCAGGGCCGCGAGCTGCGCTTCCAGCAACTGCCGCATGATCACGTAACCGGCGCGGTTCGGGTGCACGCCGTCATTGCCCAGTGTCGGGCGCAGCTCACCGTCGGGGCCGGCCAGGGCGCCGTAATAATCGATATAGGCCAACCCATGGTCCGCCGCGTACTGCTGCAGCCACGTGTTGAGCTCACGAATGCGCGCTGCCGGCCGCATGTCAGGTGACCAGTAAAACCGGTTGGCCGGCGGAATGCTGCCGAGAATCACGGCAATGCCACTGGCACGCGCCAGTTCCACCATGGACATGATGTTGTTTTTGAAATCCTGCGGCCGGGTCGGGCCGGTATTGCCCGCCACATCGTTGGTGCCGGCAAGGATGTGCACGATGCGGGGCTGCAGGTCGATGACATCGTTGCGAAAGCGCAGCAGAATGTGCGGCGTGGTCTGGGCACTGATGCCGCGGTTGACGAAGTTGTCGTCAAACAAATCGGGATCACCCAGCAGCCAGTTTTCCGTGATGGAATCGCCCATGAACACGACCCCGGGTTGTACGCCGCGATTGATCAGGTCATCGTTGGCCGCCCGGAAGCGGCACAGCCGCGGCCAGTCCTGGATCGCGTTGCCATTGATGGCGGCAAGATATTCGCCGAATTCGGGATTGTCGTCGGGGTTTACGATGACCGGCTGCGCACCCGGATCAGGCCGCGGTTCGATGAGCATGGTGGTGAGCTGTTCACGGACGCTGGCCGGCATGGCGACAGGGGGCGGGCATGGCGACGACACGATACCAACGGGTACCGGCGGTTCCTGCGCCGCCAGCAAGGCGGTGCTGCAGGACATGGCCAGAAACAAACCGGGTAGGCGACGCATGATGCTTACTCCCCTTATTACTTCCCCTCTCATTCCCTATCACTGCCTCTCGCTGACGACCGCTGTTCTTGTTTTGTGCTGATGCGTACCGGGGCAGCTCGCTCGATTGTAACTGCCTTGCATTGGATTTCACAGCAGGGTACTTTGCCCCGCAACACAGGTGACCACTGGAAGACCGGCCATGACAGGAAAGACCAAGGCAGTGCCCTGCCACCCTTTAAAAGCGCCATGTCTCACGTTTTCGGCAACGCTTCTGCTGGCCACCCTGCTCAAGGCCCAGCCCAGCGCCCCCATGCCCATCGATGCCGACGGCACGGTACACATGCCCGCCATCACCGTTCCCGTATCCGAACTGATGAGTCCGGCAGGCCAGGCGTACCTGGTGGAGCACCTGCTGGGCCTGCGCAATCCTGAATCGTTCCGCATGATCGACGGCGTGCCGGCCCTGATTGCCGGCTATCTCGACCGCCAGCGCACGCTGTATCCGGCTACTGCAACGGATACCACTGTCGGCGGCGTGCATGCCATCGTGTATGAACCGGCAGCAGGCATCGCCCCTGAAAACCGCAACCGCGTGCTGATCAACCTGCATGGCGGCGGCTTTTCTGGCTGCTGGCTGGGCTGCGCCGAACTGGAATCGCTGGCCGTGGCCGGCATTGGCCGCATCAGGGTGGTCAGTCTCGATTACCGCCAGGGACCAGACCACCGTTTCCCGGCCGCCAGTGAGGATGTCGCTGCCGCCTATGCGGCATTACTGGCGGACTATGCTCCGGAAAACATCGGCATTTACGGCTGCTCCGCCGGCGGCATGCTCACCGCCCAGGCCATGGCCTGGTTCATACAGGAAGGCATTCCCCTGCCTGGCGCCATCGGCGTGCTGTGCGCGGGCGCCGCGCCCACCAGTGACGGTTTTGGCGGCGATGCCGGGTATTTCACCATGCCCCTGGGCGAAGGCCGCGTCATGGCCACACCGGAAAACCCGGTAGGTATCGGGGGTGGTCCTGACGGCTATTTTGCCGATGTGGCGCTGGATGATCCGCGGGTGGCGCCGACACAATCACCGCAGATACTGGCGCAGTTTCCGCCCACCCTGATCCTGTCCGGCACCCGCAGCTACGACCTGAGCAACGCGGTGTATACGCACAGCCAGCTGGTGAAGCACGGGGTCGAGACAGACCTGCATGTGTGGGAAGGCATGTTTCATGGGTTCTTCTATAACAGTGAGGTGCCCGAATCGCAGGAGGCGTTTGCCGTGATCCGCGATTTCTTCAACGTCCACCTGGGGCAGTAATCCCTACCAGGCCGGATTGACCATCGGCGCCGTGCGGTCAGCCATGTTTTCATTGAAGATCTTGCGGCTGGCAAACAGCCACTGCCCGTCCACCTTGCGATAGGTGTCTTCCGAGTGGCCATAGGCGCCGCTGTAAGCCAGACGCTCTGCGTTGCGGTTATCGAATTCCACCCAGAACGCGGTCCCCACCGTCGTATCGCCATCCACTTTCAGCACTAGGTTGGTGATGAAGTGACGCAGGCGCGCCGGCCGCAGGGGTGCCGCTTCGGCCTCCTGCGCCGCAAAGGCGGTGCGCATGCCGATGACCTCTTCATGAATGGCATCACGGCCGCGGGCCACACCGCGGGCCCAGTCCAGTACGCCGTCTTCAGTAAACAGCGCCGGGTAGATCTCGGCATCCTGCCAGTCGGCCGCATAGGCGTAGCGCCCCAGCAGGTCTTCGATTTCGGCGCGATCCTGCGCGTAGTTGTCGTCATAGGCGGAGCGGCTGGCCGCGGCATAGACCAGACCGGCGCTGGTCAGGCTGGTGAGCATGAGCAGGACGGAATGCATCGAAACTGATGCAGTGAAAGGCGAGAGGTTTGCATGTGGTGTATCCCTGTTTGTGTTATGCGTTGTGCCGTTGTGTTGTACTGAGGTGTCCCCGGTTCTTTATAGAGCAATTTCCTCACGCCTGTCATGCCGGCGCACCAAGCCCATTGCGGGACAGCATCGGAAATTGGCAATCCCGCCCCTTGCCAGTACCATGCCTGCTCTCTGCCCTGTACACCAACAACGCCAACGAGGTGCATGATGTCCCGACTTCTCCTTGCCATGATCCTGCTGCTGGCCCCCCTGTTCTCCCTGGCCCAGGTAAAACCCGTCATTGCTCCACTGGTGCCGGCAGCTGACCAGCTGGCCTTGCTGGAAAGTGACGATCCGGAAATTGCCCGCAAGAAAAAGTTTGTCTGGGACTTCTGGCGCATCGTGTATGAAGGCGGCCATATGGAGCAGGCACCGGATTTCATGACCGAACGCTATATCCAGCACAACCCGAACGTGAGTTCAGGGCGTGATCGTTTTATCGAAACCATCGGTGCTGCCAGACCGCCGCGCCCGGTCAAGGAAACCTCGGACTTTCCGATCATCGACATCATTGCCGAAGGGGACATGGTGGTAGTGATGTGGGCCCGCAAGGTGCGCGACCGGGAACAGCCAGAAGAAACCTATAACATGACCTGGTTTGATGTGTTTCGTCTGGATCCGGTCAGCGGCAAAATCGACGAGCACTGGGATTCATCGGAGCGCTGGGGTTCCGCCGGTGCACCGCCGGGCGCGGAATTCTTTCCCTAAGGCAGTTTACGGCTGACAGCTGAAGCTGTCGGCTGAATCCGGGTCGCCGCCGTTGTACCGGGCCACCAGCGGGTACGGACACAGCGGACGCGACACATCCGGGAAGGCTGCGCCGGTCGCCAGGATGCGATCGGGTGCCTTGTCCTCCTCCACCCAGTCCTGAATGGCCGTGAGCATGTCGAAGGCATCGGTGGATTCACCGCCGCCGCAGTGGGTCATGCCGGGCACCATGTAGAGTCGCGCCCAGTCCTGCGGCCCTGCTTCGGACCGCGGCAGGATATTCTCATACCACTCAATGATACGCCCGGACGACATGCCCTGGTCGGACATGCCGTGGTAGCCGATGAACTTGCCGCCACGGTTGGCAAACGTTGAGTGCAACAGGCCAACTGCGTCATTGATGGCGGCGGTTTCCTCGGTCAGTGCCATGTCGCGGTCAAAGTCGAACGCCAGCGGATCCAGGTCGGGTTGCGGTGGCGTCAGGATATACCCTTTCATGGTGGTGGCACCGAGAATGGCATTGGCCGGCATGCCTGCGTTGTTGCCCAGGTGCATGCCGCGCCAGGCGGAACCGGCAATACCGGTGTCATAGTGAAACTTGCCGTACAAAGCGTCACCACGGGAGTTGCGGGCACCCCCGAAGATGTCTTCAAGTCCGCCCACCTGCGCCGGGGTCAGGCACTGCTCTGCCGAGATACCCGGTGTACCGCACTGCATCTCCGCGGGGGTGAAATCACAGGCCTGAAAATCATTGATCATGCCATCGGCGAGCCCGTCGAGCGCATCACAGCGTGACAGCAGCCTGGCCTTGATGGCCTCCAGCTGTCCATGACTGATGGCCTCCGAATACAGCGGATTGCCGTTATCATCACGCGGGGCCATGCGATTCACTGTCTGCAGGCTCCAGATCTGGTTGGCCACCAGGCCGGCAAAGTGGAACGCGGCATTGCCGGACACCACGCCATCAAACTCCAGCGGCATACGCTGCGCCACTAGCATGGCTTCACGCCCGCCGGTGGAACAACCGACAAAATAGGAATAATCCGGATCGCGCCCGTAGTAACGACTGATCAGCGCTTTGGCCTCGTAGGTGGTTTTCTCGACAGCCTGGTAGGCAAAGTCGAGCTTGGCCTGCTGGTCAACACCAAAGCGGGCATCCACGTTGTTACGACCGCGATGACCTCCGTCTGTGGAGACCACAGCAAAGCCCCGATTCAGGGCCGAGGGCGCCCCGCGTACGGAGCCCGTGGCGACATTCAGCGTGCCATTCAGACCACCACCGCCCTGGAACAGGAAACGGCCGTTCCAGTCTGCCGGCAGGCGCAACTCGATACCGGTGCCATAACTGAGTTCCGGCATGCCGGATTCACGGGGATCAATCACCACCTGGAACAGGCAATGATCCGGCACCGTGACGGTACTGCCGGGAACCCCCCCCGGGATTTCCCCGGCAGGGACCCACTGCGCGGCATCGACCCGGTAACCCGGGCTGTCGAGTTCCGCTAGGGCGGCGCAGGCCGCCGGCAGTTCGTTGCTGGCGGCCTGAGCAAAACCTGGGGCCAGGCTACTGAGGACCAGAACAAGTGACAGGTGTTTGAAGGCAGACATGGGCTTATTCCTGACTGTTTATTGCGAGGCTTCGGCAATGCGTGCGCCCAGGGCACACTGCTCGGCCACTTTCACGTATCGGTTCACGGCATCGTTGCCGATCACGTAAGGGTGTCGCGCGTTCGGATCACGCTCGGACAGGGCCGGCAGTTTCACCGTTGTGCCGTCATAGGCGGTATGGTTTGACAGGATGATGTCGACACCGGCACCGGCCGTGACGCCCTGGAAGTAGGCTGCCGAGCGGGCATAGTCACGCAGGCGCAGATCGCGGGGATCATCCGGGTTGTCGCGGAAGTTGAACAGGGTACCGCCCCACACGGCAGCCAGGTGCTCCTCACCGTTGTCGTGAACCGGCAGCAGCGTGGAGATGGTGCCGTGGGTGTGACCCGGGGTCAGAAACATCTGCACGGTGTGATCACCGAGGGTCAGCTGCATGCCATCAGTGGCGACGATATCGCGGGCGGCCTTCACCGTTTCGCGTGCAGTGGCTTCATACAGGTCCCAGTCAGCCGCCGACATGATGACGCGGGCACCAAACTGCTGCAGCACCCCGGCACCACCGGAATGATCACCATGGCCATGACTGATGATGACGTACTTGAGCTCCTTCGGATCAATACCGAGTTTTTCCAGCCCCTCAATGACTTCAGCTTCCACGGTGTTCTCGAAGATGGCATCGACAAGGATGATGCCGTCTGAAGTGCGCAGGGCCCAGGCCGAGAAAACGGTCTGGCCGAGGAAATACAGATCATCAAAGACCTGCGCCGGTTCGGCATACCAGTCACGCTCGGGGTCGGTGGATGGCAGGGCGCGCGGCACCTCCCCGGTCACCGGTTCGGCACCACTGAATTCGATGGGACCGGCACACAACTGGCCAAAGACAAAGGCATGGTCTTCTCCGGCTAGGGCACGCGCGCGCTCAACGTATTCGAGCACTTCGGCTTTGACAGCTTCGGACTGGGCGTTGGCGAGCAACGGAAAGTGGGCCAACTGGCACACCAGCATGGCAGCCGTCAGGGTTCTGAGTTTCATGGGACTCCCCTCAAATGAACAAAATCAGGTTATTGTTTTAATTGTCAGACAATTAATAATGACCGCAACTCTGCCGATCTTCAAGCAGGCATTGGCATTCAGGAGTGGCGGTTCTACACTGGCCGTCACAGAAATAAAAACATAAATAATGTACTGTGCTGATTCGCGCAAAGGGGAAAGCTTCATGTCATCCGGCTCACTCAAATCACTACTCCTGGTCACGACATCTGCCATTTTCAACATGGCCATGGCGCAGGGTCCCGCAGCGCCGGTCCAGGCCATGACGCCGGATCAGACGCGTCCCGGCGAATTCCTGATTGAACCGCCCACCCTGCAGAACCTGGGCTTTGAATGGTTCATTGAAGGGGATGAGAATCGTAATGCCGCCGTGGCGGTGCGCTATCGCCAACAGGGTGAGCGCAACTGGCAGGAAGCCCTGCCGCTGCTGCGCATGGGCGGCGAGCGTATCTTCAGTGAGTCCCGGGTCGATGTGGTCGTGCCCCAGATGTTTGCCGGCAGTGTCATGGATCTTGAACCGGGCACCGCCTATGAAGTCAGCTTTGTGCTCGAGGATCCCGATGGCGTGGTGGGCCCGGCCGAAAAAACCATGGTGGTCAGCACCCGTCCTGAACCCATGCCCTTCGCCGGCGGCCGGGTGTTTCATGTCTACCCCCATGGCCATGAAGGCGACAAAATGGAGCCCGCTTTTGAGGGCCTGATGTGTGCCTACAATTTCTGGTGTGCCGGTACCGACTGGGCCACCTCCGGTCGCCCGCGGGTAAGGGCCGGCGACACCATCCTTGTCCATGCCGGCGAGTACAAGTACAACCGTTATGAATACACCAACAACGCCTCAGTGAACCGCACCGTGCCGCTGGACGGCACGTATTACCTTACTGAAGACGGCACGGAGGACATGCCGATTGCCATCAAGGCTGCCGGTGACGGCGAGGTGATTTTCGACGGCAACGGCAACTTCGCGCTGTTCGACGTGCGCGCGGCCGATTACACCTACTTCGAAGGCATTACCTTCCGTAATACGGAATACGCCATCCTGGCCGGCACGCAGTTCATTGCCGGGTCCAGGGGACTGACGGTGAAGAACTCGCGCTTTGAAGATGTCGGTGCAGGCATCTTCACCAACTTTGCCGGCTCGTCCAACTTCTATATCGCTGACAACTGGTTCTATGGCCGTAATGATCCCGACCACATGATCGGCTGGGCCGGTGACGCCCTGTGGAGCCGTTTCGATGGCGTCGACGGTCAGATCTTTCCACCGGCGATGGCCTCGTATGTAGCAGTGAAACTGTATGGGCCAGGCCATGTCGTGGCCTACAACTACATCACCGACTTTCATGACGGCATCAACGTGGAAACCTATGGCGCCCCCGATGGCTCGGTGGCTTCCGGCCCCGGTATCATCGACGGCCCCCATTACCCGCCACGCGAATACTGGGACCGGCGCCCGGTTGCCATCGACTTCTACAACAACTACATCACCAACAGCCATGACAACCCGATTGAGGCTGACGGCAGCATGCATAACATCCGCGTGCTGCGAAACATGCTGATCAATCATCCCTCGCATGCGCTGTGCAACCAGCCGGCCCTCGGCGGCCCGGTGTACTGGATTCGCAATATCGCCTACAACCTGCCCGGCGGCTCCACGCGCCTGACCGGCGGCTCTTCCGGCGTACTGTTCTATAACAACACCATCCTCTCGGAGACCACCGGCAACACGCAGAATTCACACTGGCGCAACAACCTGATCCTGGGCCAGAACTCCGGCGGCTTTTTTGGCGGCGGCGAACCGGTGCTGTTCGGCATCACCACGTACACCAACTACACCTCCAGCGATTACAACGGCTTTGGTCCGTATTCCGGCGCGAGCGTGAACTTTGCCTGGTCCTCCCCGGCCCTGGATGTGCTGGCAGACTATCCGGGCCCGGGCCATGATCCCGCCCTGGAAACCCGAGAATTCGGCACGCTGGCCGAGTACAGTGCCGCCACCGGCCAGGATAGCCACAGCGTGATGGTCGGCTACGACACTTTCGTCGATGTCCCCATGCTCAATGCCCAGGACTATGACAGTGTGCAGAATATCTATGTCGCCAGTGATTTTGATTTCTCGCTGGTGCGCCGCTCCCCGGCCATTGATGCCGGCATGGTGCTGCCCAACGTGACCGATGGTTACAATGGCCGCGCTCCGGATCTGGGTGCGCTGGAACGCGGCCAGGATATGCCGCACTACGGTCCGCGCCAGTAACGGCCATTCACGCCCCGACCAAGGAAAGCTGTTTTTGTGTTCTCGCTGCTCAACAACTCCAAAGCGCAGTGGCCTGTTCTGAGCCTAATCCTGCTGGTCTAGACTTTCTTCTGGCTCATTGCGCCGCAGATACTCATCCTGTGCGCCCCCTGGGGTTACTCGGAACGGGCCTATGCCATGAGCACGGGGGAATTTCTCAGGGAAGATCCCGGCAACATCTTTGTCCATCGCCTCAGGGCCACCGTGGTGCTGGGCCTGATTTACAAACTGTTCGGGGTTTCCATTTACACCACCAACCTGTGGCCGTTTGCCACAGCAATACTCACCTTGGTGACACTCTGGCTGGCCCTGCCCGACCGGGCCAGCCGCCTGGTGGCTGTCGCCTTGTGTGCGAGCAACCCGGTATTTTTCGAGTTTTCCAAAAACCTCTAGTCGGACATCATCGCCGCCGCCTTCATGACCCTGTCCACCCTGTTCCTGGGCCGGCGTGAACACTACCTGTCGGTAAAACTGGGCTGGCTGTATCCGGCGTTTGCCGTCTTCTGCCTGTTCCTGGCTTTCCTGGCCAAGCTGTCCGCCTACTGGGTTGCCCCGGTCTGGATCGTGGTGTTTGCCCTGGACATGAAGGCACGCCGGCATGACCTGTGGCGTCACTTCTACCTGCCGGCCCTGCTGACCGGCATGGTGCTGGGGGCCCTCTACCTGCTGTACAACGCCTGGGCCTGGGGTGATCCGCTGATCCGCTTCAGCAATGTCAGCGATGTGGTCGAAGCCGGCCTGTGGGCCATCAACGGCCCCGATGCCGGCCAGGTCATGCTGAAGCGCCTCACCATCGAGCCTGTCGGGTTTCTGCTGCGAACCCTCGGCATTGTGCTGGTCCCGGCACTCTTCGCGATCTCTTTCATACCCCGGCATCTGTGGATCTGGGCCGGCGATACCTTCAGCTGCCTGTTCTTCTTCTGGTTCGGCACCCGCAGTTTCTCCAGTTACCAGCCCTTGCCCATGTACGACCGCTACATCCTGCCCGTGCTGCCGGGCCTGTGCATCCTGGCCGGTCACTTTCTGGCCAACCTGCGCTGGCCACGACTCGGTGACCGCAAAGCCCTGCAGTTTGCCCCCGCGGGCATTGTGATAGCCGTGTCGGTGCTCCTGTTCAACAACTACCTGTCCGGCTGGCGCGATTCCCTCTGGGTGGAAAAGCTGGCCATTGGCGCCGTGCAGTCGGACCTGGCAGCGAATCCCGCTGCCGAGCTCCTGGTGATCACTCTGGAATCTCGCAGTCCGGGTGCCCTGAAATTCTTCTTTGGCTATGACTACCCGGACAACCTGCAGATCATCTCGGGGAAAGCTTCAGACAGGGCTTTGACCAGACCACCCTGAACCGGTTTGATCGCATCTATCTGGACCAGAACCGGTCAATGGCCTATTTCCTGAACCAGTCATATGGCAATCCGCTGTTCGACCTGACGGCACTCGAACAACGCTCACAGCGCCTTTTCGATGCTACAGGTGTCACCGTCGACCTGCTGCAAAACTGAGGATACTGCCGGGCTGGTGCCGGCAGCCTGATGGCGGCGTTTACCTGCGCAACGTGTGGGAACGGCGCAAGTGCTCCTGACACTTTCCTGCTGACAATAAAAAAAAACCGCTCAGGCAGATACCGGAGCGGGTTATAGGTATGACGCCGGCAAATCATCCCCGGCATGTCCGTGTCTCAGCAGATATGGGCGCCCTGCACGGCGAGGTACAGCGAGTATAGGGACTGGCTGGCGGTCATGAACAGGCGGTTGCGTTTCTGGCCGCCAAAGGCCACGTTGGCGCACACTTCCGGCAGGCGGATCATGCCGAGCTGGTCACCTTCCGGTGACACCACCATCACGCCCGGATTGGCACCGGCCCAGACATTGCCCAGGGCATCACAGCGGATACCGTCCGGACCGGAACGGGTGCCGCCGGGACCGGTCATGCGCACCAGGGTGCGGCCGTTGCGCAGGCGTGCACCGTCCACATCGAACATACGGGTTTCACCGCGGTCAGCGACATAGAGCAGTGAATAATCCGGCGAGAAGCATAGGCCGTTGGGCATGGTGGCATCATCGGTGACCTTGGTGATGCGGCCACTGTCGGGATCGACCCGATAGATCGCCGGTGGAATTTCCGACTCGGCCAGGTTGCCCTCGTACGGGGTACTGATGCCGAAGATGGGATCAGTGAACCAGATGCCACCATCGGGATGCACCACGACATCGTTGGGTGAATTGAGCGGCTTGCCGTCATAGCTGTCGGCAATCACGGTCACCGTGCCATCCGCTTCGTAGCGGGCGACGCGGCGGTTGCCGTGTTCACAGGCAATCTGGCGCCCCTGGAAATCGAAGGTATTGCCGTTGCTGTTGCCGGACGGATTGCGGAAGGTGGTGACCTGGTTGTCGTCTTCCAGCCAGCGCATCTGGGCATTGTTCGGAATGTCGCTCCACACCAGGTACTTGCCGACGCCGTTCCAGGCCGGGCCCTCCGCCCATAGGGTACCGGTGTGCAGGCGCTGGATGGGCGCATTGAACTGCACCAGGCGGCGAAAACGCGGGTCCAGGGCAATAACATCGGGGTCCGGGTATTTCAGCGGGGTGTTGCCGGACCAGTCGCGCGGCTGCGGCAGCGGTGCGATATCGTCCAGGCTCGGCATCGGTCCGCCGGGCTGGGCCAACAGGCGGCTGCTGGCAACAGGCAGGACTGTGGCACCGGCCATCGCGGCCAGCACCCGGCGGCGCGTATTCGGTTTGATCCGTGTCTTCATGCTTGCTGCCCTCCCGCAAGGCGGTTGTCATCTGTGGCGCCTGTATCGGCGATTTCCGGCGCATTGCCGCCGGTGGGACGGTCACGCCAGAACGAGGCCAGCGTCGCGCCGGTGATGTTCATCAGTGAACCGAACACTGTCGGCACCAGGCCGACGGTAGCCATCTTGCCCATCTCCTGGGCAAGGCCGGTGGCCAGCCCGGCATTCTGCAGGCCGACTTCAAAGGAAATGGTGCGGCAGGATTTTTCATCCAGTCCCATGAGCTTGCAGCTCCAGTAGCCGAGGACGAAACCGGTGATGTTGTGAATCAGGCTGATGAGGATGAGCAGCATGCCGATCTCGAGCAGGTTGTCACGTCCGCCCGCGGTCATGATCATCAGGATCAGCACGATGCCGGCCATGGACACTTTCGGCATGAGGCGATCAAGCCAGTCGGTCTTGCCGTGCAGGAAATGGTTGAATACCAGCCCGGCGACGATGGGAATGATGGTGATCTGGATGATGCTCCACATCATGCCCCAGGTGTCGATGGGAATGTACTGCCCGGCCAGCCACTGCATGTAGAACGGCGTCAGGAACGGTGCCAGCAGGGTGGCTACCGTGGTCAGTGTCACCGACAGTGCCAGGTTGGCCTTGCCGATGTAGGCCATGACATTGGATGCCAGTCCACTGGGAGAAGCGCCGATCAGGATGATACCCGCTGCCACTTCCGGCTCGAGACTGAATCCCAGTGCCAGGCCGGCGCCAACGAAGGGCATGATGGTGAACTGGCAGGCAAGACCGATGAACACCGCTTTCGGGGACTTCACGATACCGACGAAATCGCCGGCGCTCATGGCCGTGCCCATGCCGAACATGATGATCTGCAGCAGCGGCACAATGAGAGTGCTCATGCTGAAGCCGCCGAGCGTGACGAAAGGCGCCGGGTAGCACATGACAAAGGTCACAGCGGTAAAAATGATCAGGCTGAAGGAGAAGCCCTTCAGCTTTTCACTGCCACGCACACCAAAGGCGGCCAGCCCGAAGCCCAGGGTCAGCGCCCAGCCGGCAAGCGCCGGGTTGCCAAAAAACAGGACCACGACAAGTACGAAGGCCGCAACCGACAGGCGCAGGGCAAGGGTATGCAGGGTGATGGATTCGCTGCTCATGGCCGCTACCACTGCATGTAGGAACCGTCGGGACGACGGTTCATCAGCATGCCCATGCGGTATTCGTCGACTTCATCAATCAGCGTCAGTGCATCAAGGTTAACCGTGACGCCCAGGCCCGGCCGGTCATTGGGCCAGAACTTGCCGTCGCGGAAGTCATACATGTCCGGCAGATGCGGGTAGGTGCGGCTGCCATCGCCGAGCATTTCCATCAGGGCCACTGATGATGTCGCCGTCAGACAATGCACCAGCGCGGCTTCGGCGATGGGACCGGTGAAGTGCGGAATCAGGCCGATGTAATGGGTCTCGGCGAGCGCGATGATCTTCATGTACTCGGTGATGCCGCCGGTGTTGGGCAACTGGCAGCGCACGTAGTCCACCAGTTCCTTTTCGATCAGGGTGTTGACGTCCCACTTGTAGCCAAACTGCTCGCCCACGGCGATGGGCACGCGCACGCGATCGCGCAGCCTTTCGTAGGAGTCGGTGCCTTCACTGCGCAGCAGGTCCTCGCAGAAATACGGGTGCAGGGGTTCGATCAGGGTGGCCAGGTTGATGGCGTCCGCCATGTCGAACTCGGTGTGGAAATCCAGCGCCCAGTGACCGTCGCCGACGGCGCCGTGGATTTCCAGGGCGTCCTCGTGCATCCGGCGCACCAGCTCGAAACGGTCGACGACCCGCTGGCGCGGGTTGTCGGTGGCATGACGGTACACGCGGATACCGGCATCAATGCAGGCCTTGGCGCGGTCGCCCAGTGAAGTGCCGAAGCCACCGCCCGGGAAGGCGGTTGAATAGCATTCGATGTGATCGCGCGCCTTGCCACCCAGCAGTTGCCAGACCGGCACGTCCAGTGCCTTGGCCTTCAGGTCCCACAGTGCCAGGTCGAGCGCGCCGATGGAATGCAGTTTCTCGCGACCCGCCGTGTAATGCATGCCGCGCATCATGGCCTGCCAGTGATCTTCGGTACGGAAGGGGTCCAGGCCGATGAGCATGCTGGCACACTCGTTCATGGTGGTGGGCTCGCCGCCTTCGCCGAAACCGATCAGTCCGTTTTCGGTTTCAATCATCACTACCCGCGAGGACTGGTTGACCATTGGCTGACCGGGACGTCCCTGGGAATCACCCCCGTGACTGAAATAGCGGATGACCTTGATGCGGTCCTCATCCAGCCCGAGCACGTCGGCGGACATGGGTGCCCACAGGCCGGTGCCCACAGCTCCCATACCAAGTCTCTTGAGGATACTGCGACGATCCAGTGTTTTCATGGTTAACCCCCCCTCTCCATGCCTGGCATGCATGCGCATGAAGCAAACTGTCTGTTGTTGTATTTGTTATGGTGCCGGAACCGTCGGGTAAACCGGCATGATTTGCGCAGCCGCAAACCCGTTTTCTTTCGGCAGGGATCACCATATTATCCGCTGCCTGGAGTTCCAAAAAGAGACTTACAAGTAAATCATCATATGATTAAATAGATCAATAACAATAAATACAGTCTAGCGGGGGAGAACCCATGATTCACGCCAAAACGACCGCCGGAAAATACCGGCAGCTGGTAATTGCCGCCATGCTTTGCCTGGCCGGCGCCAACGCACCGGCGGCGGAAGATGCCTACTACAACACGGTGAAAACGAAACTGGAAAACGGCCAAAAGGTTGTTGGCGGCACCATCAGTACCAACGACACCAACATCTACTGCGCCATGGCCAGTGCCGGTTTTGATTTTCTCTGGATTGAAATGCAGCACAGCCCCCTCACCTATCAGGAAGTGGCCACCATGATCCGTGCCTGCCCCGGGCCGGCGATTCCCTTCATCCGCGTGCCGACCGACAGTGAAGGTGACATCCAGAAAGCCGTCGACATCGGTGCCCTTGGCGTCATCGTGCCGATGGTTGATACGGTCGAGAAAATCCAGAACGCCATCACCTATGCCAAGTTCCCCCCGGTCGGAAAACGCAGCCAGGGTGGCGGCCAGTACGGTACCCTGTACGGTCGCAGTTACCGCCAGACCGCCAATGACAACATCATGATCGTGGCCATGATCGAGAACCCCGCCGGTATTGAAATCGCTGACCAGATCGCCGGCCTCGAACACGTGGACGTGGTGTTTGCCGCCAGCTCCGACATCGGCAGCTTCAGCGGCCTGCGCCAGGGCAACCCGCAGTACGAAGCCCTGATCACCCGCATCAAGGACGCCACCCTGGCCGCTGGCAAATACCTGGCCGGCCCTTCCGCCTGGAAGGACACCCGTGACGGCTACACCTTTTTCCAGGGGCCGCCCGAGTCCATGCTGATTCGCAGTGGCGCGCGTCTGGCCCTGGAAGGCGATGCCGGCAGTGAACTGCCGCGTGGTGTTGCCCCTATCGAAGGTCTCGAAGACTGATCCGGTGTGCATACGGACAGGGTGACTGTTCCCTGTCCGTGTCGCGCCTGCTTGTCACAGGTGCCTTTCCATGACAGACCTATATCCTTTTATCGTCATGGCCGTCGGTGTCGCCATCATCGTTCTGGCCATCATCCGCTACCGGGTCCATGCCTTCATCGCGCTGATCCTGGCCACTTTTGTTGTCGGCCTGCTGTCCTGGCGTACATTCCCTGAAGCGGCCAACCCGGCTGTTGCTGCCATCGAACTGGCCGTGCGTGAATTCGGCAACATGGCCGGCAGCCTCGGTGTCGTCATCGTCATGGCATCGATCATCGGCAAATGCCTGATGGACAGCGGTGCCGCCGATGTCATCACGCGGCGCCTGCTGAACCTGTTCGGCGAACGCCGTGCCCCGTATGCCCTGCTCGGCAGCGGCTACCTGCTGTCCATCCCGGTGTTTTTCGACACGGTGTTCTTTCTGCTGATCCCGCTGGCCAAGGCCTTCCGCCTGCGCACCGGCGGCTCCTACATCCAGTTCGTGATGGCGATCTGCGCCGGCGGCCTGCTGACCCATTCGCTGGTGGCCCCCACGCCGGGTCCGATGGTGATGGCGGAAAACCTCGACCTGGACCTCGGGCTGACCATCATGGCGGGGATTATTTTCAGCATCGTGCCGGCCGTGATCGTGGGGTTTTATTACACACGCTGGCTGGGCCGTCGCTATGACATCCCGCTGCGCGATGTCAGTGCAGTCGGCAGCCGGGAAAATCGGGTCATCGCCGACAGTGATCTGCCGCCGTTCTGGCTCGCCATCATGCCCATCTTTCTGCCGGTAGCCCTAATAGCTGCCAGCAGCATCGTGTCAGCCATCAATGCTTCCCTTGTGGCGCAGGGTGAGGCCGGCTTCAATGCGCTGTTGCTGGGTGTGATCGGATTTCTGGGGGATCGCAACATGGCTATGCTGCTCTCCGCTACCGTATCGATCTACCTGCTGACCCGGGTCCGCCAAAATGACATGCATGGCATCATGACCAGCCTGGAACCCATTATCGGCACCGCAGGCATGATCATCCTGATTACCGCTGCCGGGGGTGCCTTTGGCGCCATGATTCGCCAGGCCGGTGTCGGCGAAGTGATCCAGCAACATGTCGCCACCGGCATGTCCGGGGCCGGCCTGTTGTTCCTGGCTTTCATGATCTCGGCCGTGATGAAAACCGCGCAGGGTTCCAGCACGGTGGCGATGATCACCACGTCAGCCATCATGTATTCGGTGATCCAGGGCATCGCCCTGCCCTACCACCCGTTGTACCTGTTCCTGGCCATTGGCTTCGGCGGCCTGGTGTTTTCCTGGATGAATGACAGCGGCTTCTGGGTGGTGTGCAAGATGGGCGGCTTCTCGGAAACGGAAACCCTGCGGACCTGGACAACCACACTGGCCCTGATGGGCGTTGTCGGCATCATCCAGGTGCTGATCGTGTCGGCAATCCTGCCGCTGAATTTTATTCCCTGACTTTTCCTGTCTGCACGGCGCCGCTGGCTAGGGTGCCAGGTAGCCCGCAAAACATTCAAACGGATAGATGAACCCACCGGGGCGCGCACAAACGCGATGTAGCGCGCCGCCTTGCCGCTGAAGGTTTCCGGGTCCTCGTATACCTGGTTTGACCACAGGGTATTGCCATTCGTACTGAGGCGAAACTGTTCCGTCAGGTGCAGGTTGTCGGCATAGTCGAAGCCGTTGTTCATGAAGGTGCCTGCAGCAATAGGGTTGGTGTCCACGCGCAGGGTGCCCCCGTCCCAGAATCCCACCGAATGCCCGGACTTGGTATGCGGATGATCCGCCGGCGGATGGTCACGTCCGTCCAGGTAGATCACCCGCACCAGGTTGTAATACTCCATGCGGAATACGATCAGGTCGCGACCTTCATCAATGTCCAGGGGAAACGGCGCCTGCATGTAAAACGCTACCGAAGGCGGGAGACACGCAACATCCGGATTCTGCATGCTGTTGGGATCATAGTTTTCCGCCTGCGCCAGTGCTCGCGGGCTCAGCGCCAGCCCCGCAAACTGACCCGGCGCCAGCTCAAGGTCGCCGGCATTGTTGATAAACTGCACGTCCTCCGGCACCTGGTTCACCAGCACCTGGCCAAAAGGTTCACGCCCGAATTTCGGCTGCCAAAATCCGGACAGGCCATGCAGGTCCTGGGCAGAAACGAGGCGGGAAAAAACTGTCAGGCAGACAAGGCAGACCGCGCCTGTTGGCTTCATGACATTGTCCTACTCGTTGGCACCGCTGCGATCCGGCGGATTGATGGGCGGCCGGCCATCGGTAAATTCAAGGACACGCAATGCGATATCCGGCGAACCGTCACGGGCAGGGAAACCAATGGCGGTGATGACATCCCCCGGTTTGAGGGTGTCCTGGCGCCCCCCCTGGCGCCACAGTGCACTGGCACCGGCCCTCTCGATGGTCCCGCGTTCGCTTTCCCCTTCGACGTTGGTCCGGGTCAGGTAAATGACACAGTGCGGGTGGTAAAAACGGAGAGCCTGCACCGTGCCGGTCACTGAAATCGTCTCTTCAGGCTGGTAGATCATGGCCACAGCATGATAGCCACTGGCGGGCTGGCTGGCGGTAACCAGCAGGCAGAAGCACAGGACTAATGCACGCATAAAGGATTTCAAGGCTGGCTATTTACCGGCCATAACACCGGGCAGCACCAGCTTGCGCCGGCCGAACAGCCACTGGCTGTCTTGACCCGCGCATCCTCATAGTAGCGCATGGCCGGCACGGTAAAGCCGTTCTACATGTCGCCCACCATGGTGATCCAGTATCCGTAACGGTGCCCCTCTCCGGCACTGACAAAATCATAGGAGGAGTTGGTGATGATGTGGTGCATCAGCATTTACGGTGGCAGAGTTTCGGATTGCCGCGACGTAATCAGGCTCCGGATCGCTTCCTTGTCCTTGAGTACCTGGCCACCGCCCAGATCAAACTCGGCATCTTCGGTGAAGGTTGCCACGTAACGGTCGGCATCCAGCTGGTCGAAGGCATAGGCATACGTCATGAGCAGGTTTTCAATGACGCCCTTGTCCACCAGGCGCTGGATGGCAGCCTCTTAGGCCGCCATGGCAGTCAGTGGCGACAGCAGTATGCCCGGCACGAGCATGGCGAGTGTACTGATCAGGCGCAGCAGTTTCATGGGCATTTCCTTTCCTGTTTCTGGTGACAGTTTGATGGCCGGGAACGGCTATTCGGATCCTCGCCGGGCTGGCACATATGCCGGATGGGCGTTGATCAGGGTGCCATTACTTTAGTCGTTCTTGCGGGCGCGTAAAGCCTTTTACCCGACGCCCGCAACGCCATCTTGCTGACAATGTGACCGGAGGAGCCATCAGCATTTTTCTTATTTTTCACGATTTCCTTGACTCCGCTGTTTTAGAGGCTTTATTGTTGACCAGATTGTTAACAATATAGACAAGAATAACGCGACTTCAAGCGACGTTGACCGACACCAGGCGCCCTGCTGCCTTTTGCCTTTTGCAAAAACAGATCGACAAAAACAACTAGAAGAATCACTTCATAAACAGGGGAATGCCATGCACTTCAGCAAGCATCTTTTCACACGCAACAAACTCTCTCATGCCGTCTGTGCCGGCATAACCCCGGCTCTGGCCCTGTGCCTGAGCCAGGCTGCCCTGGCCCAGAACACTACCGGCGTCGACGAAATCGTTGTCACCGGCAGCCGTATTGAAGGCGTTGCCCCGGTCGGGTCAACTGTCCAGGTGCTTGATCGCGAAGTCATCGAAAACTCCGGCGTCGTGACCCTGGACCGCATGATTCGCGAACTGCCACAGGTCTTCGATCTTGGCTTTTCCGAGAATTCACGCGGTCAGTCCGGCGGTAACGGCAATGCCACCTACTCCAACTCCGTCAACCTGCGTGGCCTGGGCCCCTTTTCCACGCTGATCATCATGGACGGTCACCGCATGACCACGAACGGCCGCGCCATTGACCCGTCGGTACTGCCGACCCTGGGTGTCGAGCGCGTGGAAGTGATCGCCGACGGTGCCTCCGCCATTTACGGTTCTGATGCTGTCGCCGGTGTGGTTAACCTGATTCCCCGCCGCAATCTTGACGGCGTTGAGGCTTTTGCCCGCTATGCCCCGACCACCGACAACGCCTTCCATGAATGGAATGCCGGCATTGCCATCGGCAAGCAATTCGACAAGGGCCAGATCATGCTGGCCTGGGACCACGCCTATCGCTCCAACCTCAGCGGCGATGACCGGGACTTCTTCACCTCAGACCAGACGCCGTTTGGCGGCCCTGACTACCGCGTCAATGCCTGCTCGCCCGGCACCATGATTTACCAGGGCCAGACTTACGCCCTGCCGGCAGAATATTCAGCCGCCAATGCCGACAGCCTGGTCGCCGGCAGTGCCAACCTGTGTGACAGCCAGAGCGGACAGGACCTGTTCCCGGAACAGGAATACAACTCCCTGCTGAGCACCGGTACCTGGGCCCTGACCGACAACATCGAATTCATTTTTGACGGCTATTACGCCAAGCGTGAATTTGTGCGCAATCCCGGCTCGGTCACCAACACCTTCACCGTGCCGGAATCCAACGCCTTCTTTGTGGCACCGCCGTTTTATGTGCCCGGTTCCGGCGGCTACCAGATCGCCTATAACTTTGAAAATGACACCAACTTCAACAAACTGCTGGGCTACCAGGAAAACTGGCAGTTTGCGCCCGGTGTCCGCATAGAATTGCCGAACGACTGGAGCTTTGATGCCAAGGTTGGCTACGGTGAAGCGGAAGATCGTGCCGACGCCGGCCAGGGGCTTAACAGCCGGGGCGGCGGATCACCGCTTGCCGTGGCCCTGGCCAGCAGCGATCCGGATACGGCCTTTGATCCCTATGGCCAGGGCAGGACGACCCAGTCAACGCTGAACAGCATGTTCAGCGCCCAGTCCAACTTTCCGACCAACAGTGAAATGGAGTTCTACCAGGCCGGCTTCAACGGCCCGTTGTTCGAGATGCCCGGTGGCCAGGCACGTCTCGCCGTCGGTTATGACGGCCAGGATTTCACCATGATTCTGGGAGCCGGCACGCCTGGCGTGCGTGAATACAACCGCACCGTGGACTCCACCTATGCGGAACTCCTGTTACCGCTGGTGGGTCCGGGCAATGCCATGCCGGGCATCCAGGATCTGCAGTTGAATGCTGCCGTGCGCCATGACAGATACAGTGATGTGGGCAGCACCACGAATCCGAAATTCGGGGTTAACTGGACGGTGAATGACACCGTGAAACTGCGCGGCAGCTACGGCACTTCATTCCGGGCGCCGACCTTCCCGGAAATATTCGGTAACAGCTCGCGTCTGTATATCCAGGCCTATACCAATCCTGATCCCAGCGGCCCGCCGAAGATCAGTGGCTACACCTACGGCTCCGGTCCGAACCCGGCCCTTGGGCCCGAAGAAGCCACCACCTGGACCATCGGGGCAGACTTCAACCTGTTTGATGACACCACCCTGTCACTGACCTATTTCGACATTGCCTACGAAGACACCATTTCCGGTCTGCTGTCGAACCTGTCAGTCCTGACGCTGGCGGACGAATACGCTGGCACGGATGTCATCCTGTTCGGCCAACCTGCCTACGACCGTCTCACCAGCCTGATTGCTGAAGGCAAGCCGGTACTGCAGTTCCCGGGTACGACCGATACCTGTATTTCCACGCCTGATCCAGCCAGCTGTATTTCCGTTGACGGTCGCAGCCTCAATCTGGGCCGGTCTGAAATGAAAGGGATTGACGTCAACCTGCAGCACATCATGCCGGTTGGTATGGAAGGTGACACGCTGTACTTCCAGCTCAACACCAGCTACCTGACTGACTACGCCGTGGCGTACACACCGGGCGGCGACACTGTTGACCAGCGCAACCAGATCTTCAACCCGATGAAGCTGAAAACACGCGCCTCGGTCATGTGGGATCACGGTCCGTTCACCACCCGTGTTCAAGGTTCCTATGTGAACAGCTATACCAACACGCTGATCAATCCGAACCAGAGCGTGGATTCCTACAAGCTGGTAGACCTGGCCGTGACCTGGCGCCCGGAAGACCTGTTTGGCAGCGACTTTGCCGAAGAGATTTCCCTCACTGCCGAAGTGCGCAACGTGTTTGACGAGGATCCCCCCTATGTCAACGTAGCGCCGGCCTCCAACGGCAGCGGCGGCTACGATGCCACCAACTCCAATCCCATAGGACGCCTGTTGTCAGTCTCGGTTCGCACCAAGTTCTGATGCCCTGACAACCGGGGTACGATCCCCTTGGCACCCCGCCCCTTGGCCGGCAGCAGTACCGGTCATTGGGCGGGATGTTATTTATTCCGGCCCATGAAAACCGGCAAAAATTTCCTGACCTGGCGCTTTTTACCGGCTACCCACCTCGCCACCGTTCCTGATAGCAACTGGCCACCTTCCGGATTTCCTGCCGGAACACCATCATCGGAAAAGCGTTAAAACCGCTACAAACCGCGTAAACACAGGCTTTTCAGCACATTCAAAGGCGGTGTAACCGGACTGGATAAGCCGAAAAAAGGGAACTGGCATGCTTCCTGCGTTAGCAACACTGAATACACAGCAAAGAGGACCAGACTGTGTTGAGTTGGGCAGTCACATTTTTCGTTATCGCCATTATCGCCGCGCTACTGGGTTTTTTCGGCCTTGCCGGCGCCGCAACCCACATCGCCTGGCTGCTATTCGTGGTTGGCCTGATCATCGCGGTCATCCTGGCCATCACAGGCCGCCGACCGCGGGTATAGCCATGAATTGCCGAAACTATGAACCCATCACTCACCCCAAAAGGAGTTAGCATCATGAGTAATTCGGATATCTTTACAGGCAAGTGGAAGCAGATGAAAGGCAAGGTCAAAGCCAAATGGGGCAAGCTGTCTGACGACGAGCTTGACCGTGCTGAAGGCAACTCGGAACAACTGGAAGGCCTGTTGCAGGAACATTAGGGCCTGGCCCGTAAGGAGGCGCGCAAGCCGTTGCGCGACATGGCCGACAACTGCTGAGAGAACAGTGCAGCTTTGGCAAAAAGCGGTCCCAGGGACCGCTTTTTTTATGGCTTTTTTATGGCCCTGTGCCGGTCAGGCGGCAAGCGCCTACGCTAACCGGACATGCCCCAGCGAATCACGGTGCGCTTCTCCAGCACCCGGAACACCAGGTTCTCCACCAGCAGTCCGAACAGGATCACGGTCAGCAGGCCGGCAAAGACATCCGGAATCAGCAACTGGTTCTTGCGCTCAAAGATATACCAGCCCAGCCCGCCCGAGCCTGACGTGGAACCGAAGACCAGCTCTGCCGCTATCAACGTCCGCCACGCAAAGGCCCAGCCGATCTTCAACCCGGTGAGAATGCTGGGAAATGCGCCCGGAATGAGAATGCGAAAGACATAGCGCAGCCCGGTCAGTCCGTAGTTCTGGCCCACCATACGTAGCGTGCGGCTGACCTCGCGAAACCCGGCGTGGGTGTTCAGGGCCACCGCCCAGAGCACGGCATGGATCAGCACGAATATGACGCTGCCCTCACCCAGCCCGAACCAGATCAGGGCCAGCGGTAACAGGGCAATCGAGGGCAACGGATTGAACATCGCGGTCAGGGTTTCCAGCAGGTCGGCGCCGAGTCGGGTAGCACTGGCAAAGGCTGTCAGCACGGCCGCAATCAGCAGACCGGCCAGATAACCCTTGAACAGCAACCCCAGGGTATATGCCGTCGCCTGCGGCAGTTCGCCGGAGGCCAGTGCGCTGACCATGGCAACAACGGTACTGGAAAAGGTCGGCAGCACAAGCGCGTTATCCAGTGCCCGGGCATAGATTTCCCACAGCACGGCCAGCACGATCAGCAACAGGGTTTTGCGCAGCACCGTGTTGTCCGCCAGCCGTGTCAGCAGGGACTTCGGCGCCGCCCGGATTTCAGCCGGCACCGATTCCGGTTCATAAAACAATTCAGGCCGTTCTGCAGCGGCTTCCCTGGCGGCAGGGTTACTCATGACCGGCACCCCCGTCGAAGGTTTTACCAAACAGCATTTCCTGGATACGGGAAGACAGGCGCCTGCCGCTGTCGTCTTCTCGGTCCACACCATCGCAATTGATTTCAGCGCGCGCCTGCCCCGGGTGGGGGGTAAGCAGCAGGATGCGCGTGCCAATGCGGATGGCCTCGGCAATCGAATGCGTCACAAACAACACAGTGGAGCGGGTTTCTGCGCACAGCGTCAGCAGCTCTTCCTGCATGTGGTCGCGCGTCAGCGCATCGAGCGCGGCAAAGGGTTCATCCATTAGCAGGATTTCCGGCTCCATGGCCATGGCCCGCGCAATGGCTACGCGCTGCTTCATGCCCCCGGACAGGGTATGCGGGTAACTGTCGGCAAACTTCTCCAGCCCAACCTTGCTGATATAGACACGGGCCCGTTCGGTCGCCTCCGTGGCAGGCATGCCACCGGTGACCAGGGGAAACAGGATATTGCCGAGCACGGTTTTCCAGGGCAGCAGTTGATCGAATTCCTGGAACACGAAAGCGCGATCCGGGCCGGGCGTAGTGATAAGGGTTTCCCCGAGCGTCATCTCACCGGCAACCGGTGCCATAAATCCACCAATCGCCTTGAGTAACGTGGATTTGCCGCAACCCGAAGGTCCCAGCAGCACGAAGCGCTCCGACGGATACACATCGAAGCTGAGCCGATGCACAGCCGTCACGACCCGGTCTTCAGCGGGATACTGCAGCGTGACATCCTTGACGGACAGAAGCGGTTGGGCCGCATCAGACATGGCTATCTCCGGTCACTTAACTGCCGGGCAGGGCATGGATCTCGTCGACAAAAAAATCGCGCCAGGACTCAGCGCGGGTATTCAGCGTGCCGATGCTATGCATGAAATCGGCATAGCGTTTCACATTCTGCGGTACGGTGGAGAAGCGGATGTCGGGGTCCTGCAGCATCGCCGTAATGTCCTCTACCGGCAGACCGGCATTGCCGTTCACGCTCACCAGTATGGCGGCTGCCGCTGCCGGATCATCGCGGATAAACTGCTGCGCCTCTTCCAGCGCGGCAATGAGGGCCGTCACCACTTGCGGGTTTTCCTCGCGATAGGCTGCCGTGGTGGACAACATGGTAAAAGTGGTCGCACCCCCCATGACATCATCCGTCGACATGATGGTGCGGATGACCGGGTCCTGCACTTCCCGCTGGTGAAACGGCGGCGAGGTGAAATGGGCAGTAATATCACCTGCCCCGGAGAGCATCGCAACGACCCCGTCGGGATGCGCCATGCTGACCGTATAGCGGTCGTAATGCTCCGCATCTTCCAGGCCAAAGTCTTCAGCGGCCACCATCTGCATGATGATGGCCGGAATGGACACCTTGATGGCGGTCACCGCAATCTTGTCTGCCTCGGAAATCGCATCGAGCGAAGCGAAAGCCGGTGACCGCGAGTTCAGATACATGGGCAGCGCGCTGATCGCGGCCACGCCTTTGACGTCCAGGGAATTACGCGTGCGATCCCACAGCGTCAGAAAAGCCGGCGGCCCAGCAGCAATAAAGTCCACCGAGCGCGACAGCAAGGCATCGTTCATGGCAGACGGCCCGCCCAGTTCGATCCACTGCACTGTCAGATCATCCAACCCCTGGGCAGCAGCCTGTTTTTCAATCAGGCCCTGGGCCTGCATAACATGCAGCGGCAGAAAGCCAACGCCGCCGGCACCCAGGGGAATACGTACCACCTGCCCGTCACTGTCAGCACCTCCGGCGCTGTCACCACCACAGCTGCCAAGCAGCAGCACGGCTAGCAGCAGGCAACCGGCACGGGCCAAGTTCATGGCGCGGTCATCCGCACGATGTCGCCCACATCCGACTGCGCCTGCAGATCCCAGCACAACGCAATCAGCGCTTCAGCGCGCTCGGCCGGCACGGCCAGTATCGCCTGGTCCCGGAACTTCTCATCGAGAAAAGCATTGCTCAACGGGCGATGCACATTCCCCAGCGACTGTTCTACAAACAGCGATACCGTTTCACCATTGGCCAGATCAACTTCGATGGCCGACTGATCTTCGGTCACACTTTCATCGGCCGTAGCCGTGACCAGATCACGAATGCGCTTGATGTCGGGATCGTTGACCGCTGCCATGGTGAATTCCTGAATCCCCCCCTTGCCGCGCACCAGCCCGATGGCCGCCGCGTGATAGATGGAATACTTGCTCTGTAATTCACGGTACAGGTCGCGCTTGTTGCACAGATCCAGTACCAGTGGCGCAATGCGCACGCGCACGGCAGTCACCTGCGCGGGATCAATCTGGTACTTCTCTCTGATCTGGCTGCAACCATCTATTGTCGGATGCACCACCAGGCCACAGGCATAGGGTTTGTAGGCGTTCTTGCTGAGGGCAAAGTCCTTGCCCAGCCCGTTGGTGATTTTCGCCAGGTCGTAGGCCCTGGCTGTCACCGGCGCGAAGCCGCGCGGGCCTTCAATGCCCTGTTCGCCCGCCGTGAAATCGGCTTTCGCCAGCAGCGCAGACGTATATCCGTTCTGGGCAGCCCGGCCCGGCTGCCAGGACTTGGCCATGGAACCGAACATTTCCCGCACACCGGCTGCCTGTGTCGCCGCCAGCCCGAAAGCCCACACCATCTGTTGTGTAGTCAGGCCCATCAACTTGCCGATGGCGGCTGCGGCACCAAAGACACCGGTGGTCGAGGTGATATGCCAGCCGGCTTCGTAATGGGCCGGATACACCGCATCGCCAATGCGCGATTCCACTTCAAACCCCAGAATGAACGCGAGCATGAAATCCGCACCACTGACCTTGTTGGCCCCGGCATAGGCAAACAGGGCGGAGGCCACCGGCACGCTGGCATGGATATAGTTGCTCGGCAGCGTGTCGTCGTATTCGTGCACATGTGAGCCGATGCCGTTGAGTAGCGCGGCATGCAGTGCGTCGACGGTTTCCTGTCTGCCGAGGATGTTGGTGGTGGCCGGCCCGCTGAACGGGGCCATCACATCAATGGCCACCGCAAGCGCCGGCTCGATGCTACCGCCCAGGGCACAACCGAGATAGTTGTGTATGGCGCGCAGGGATTCCTGCCAGACGTCATCGGGAATATCGTCGCGGGTGGTCCTGACCACATAATCGGCCAGGGCAAACGTGGGTGATTCCGCGGTCATGAGGACGGCACTGGCGGCCGCCTGTTGGCTCTGCAGGTTACTCAAAGAAAGGTACTCCCTGTGTCGCGTAAGGGCGCATGCCCTCTTCGTTGATGTCGACGCCAATGCCCGGTTTTTCGGACAGCGGAATAAATCCGTCCACCACCATCGGGCCATCGAAGTCGACGATTTCCTGGAACATGGGATCCTTGTGGAAATAGATCTGCCACTCCAGGATCATGAAGTTCGGCACGGACGCGCACACATGTGCTGCCGCCATGGCACCGAGATAGGACGCCACCATATGCGGGGCAAACGGCACGTAAAACAGGTTGGCGAGGTTGGCAATGCGCTGCCCTTCCCCGAGACCGCCGGCCTTCTGCAGGTCCGGCATGATGATATCCACCGCACCGGCTTCCAGCAGTGGCAGGAAACCGTTGGCCAGGTACACATTTTCCCCGGCACAGATCGGCGTGCTGGTGGACTCATTGATCAGTTTGTAGGCCTGCACGTTTTCCGCCGGCACCGGCTCTTCCAGCCACATCAGGTTGTAGGGCTCCATCAGCTCCGCCACTTTCTTGCCGGTGGGCAGGTCATAGCGGCCATGCATGTCGGCACAGATATCAATGTTCGGCCCGACTTCCTCGCGCGCGGCGGCCATCTGATCAACCATGCGCTGCAGCTCGCCCGGGCTCGCCGTCCAGTTGTAACGGTCATAGCGGGCGGGATCGTTACCCTGGTCGAGATCGAACTTGATCGCAGTCATGCCCAGGTCCACCGCCTCACGCGCATTGGCGGCGAAGTCTTCCGGTGTCGGCTGGCGGAACTGGTACAGGGCAGTGTCCATGTACACACGCACGCTGTCGCGGAACTTGCCCCCCAATAACTGATATACAGGCAGCCCCAACGCCTTGCCGGTGAGATCCCACAACGCGGTTTCAATCGCGGACAGCACCGCCACATACATGCCCGACTGGGCACCACCGAACACGCCACCACGACGCAGCTCTTCAAACAGGCGGTGCACATCCAGCGGATCGCGGTCACGCAGGCGCCGCCCGATACTCTGCACCAGGTGGTAGGCACCGTTCACGGCATCGACCCCTTCACCGCAGCCGTAGATGCCCTGGTTGGTGTGAATCTTCACGAACAGGCCGGCACCGCCGCGGATAAAGCCGCATTTCACATCGGTGATGCGCAGGTCCGTGGGGCGTGAGGACAGGTTGGCGCGGTCGACCGCGTTTTCCAGTTCCTGGCCAAAGGCAAAAAACGGATTCAGTGCCATGGCGGCAGCCAGGGCACTTTTGCCGACAAAGTCACGACGGGTATAGCGGGATTTCATGGCACAGTCTAATGTCTCTTTATTGTTCTGACAGTGAGCGGAAAACGCCGGAGCAGCCTGTTAAAAGGTGCGGATTTCCAGCAGTTCACGAATACGGGCTGCCGGTACCGGCAGCTCGCCAATGTTCTCTTCCATCCAGGCGGAGAAATCCGCCTCGATCTCGTCCGACCAGCGCGTGTCAATCTGGCCGGAGGTATAAACCCCCTCCGCCAGGCGCTGCACACCGAACAGATCGCGCAGGCGCACGATCTCGGACGTCTCCACCACACGCTGCGCAAACT
>Ga0181594_10000155_pt1 | contig 56189 bp, 55 predicted proteins | sample 071ome_18_FD_145603 | JGI IMG/M metagenome (GOLD analysis project Ga0181594, IMG submission 145603) | Coastal salt marsh microbial communities from the Groves Creek Marsh, Skidaway Island, Georgia - 071413BT metaG (spades assembly) | ecosystem: Environmental > Aquatic > Marine > Intertidal zone...
CGGGACCAAGGATTTCGGTTGCGAGCCACAGCCGTTTGAGCCAACGGATTCGACCGGATTCCGTGTCGTCGACGTACTCCCGACGACCATGCAGCACGTGGTAGTTGTTCACGAACTGCATGTCGCCTGCTTCGAACGTCATCTCGACCCAATGGTCGGGATCGTCGACCAGCGCCGAGTAGGCCTTCATCGCTGCCTTCTGCGTGGCGGTGAGCCGGGGCGCAGACTCGTGGCGCTGCGACGCCAGGATGAATTGCGGGATGTAGCGAACGAACAGACGCCCGCCCTGCCGACTGAACGCAGGCACGCGGTAGTAGGGCTTGCCGTCCGCAGCCTGCTCTCCCCGGAAGTCGTAGGGCAGCCCCTCGTAGAGGGCGCCTGCGAGTTCGGGATCCGATGTCGCCAGCAGGTTGTGGCACAGCAGGGCGTTCGAGATCAGGCTCTCGCCTCCCGACACGCCCGGATCGAGACACAGCAGCCCGACAAGATCCGAGCCGTCGGAATGGAATCCGAGCGCACTCCCGCCGATCTCGTTGCCGCGAGCGGTGGGGTCGTCGAGTGCCTTCCCTTGATCCTTCACATCGCCGAGCAGATGGCCCTTGGCGTTCTGTGCCCACGGCACGCCGAGGTGCATGCCGATGCCCCAGTAGATCCACGATGCATCGTCGGCACCGAGTCGATCGACGGGCAGGCCCGAGATCCGCTGGAAACCACGGCCGTTGATCAACTGCTCGGCGATCTCATCGAGCACCGGCGCGAGTATGTCGAGCGGGAAGAGCGCTTTGGTGACGTCGAGCACGTCGTCGACATGGGAACGAGCGTGCGCCAACGCCGCTTCGAGTTCGGCGATCTCGTCGGCGGTCAGGCGATGGGTCCAGACCTCAGGATCGGCGACATCGGCCGCTCGCCATTCTGCGTGGCGTTCGAGCGGCTGGACCTCGTCGGCGGTGAGTGCCATTGCCATGGTGTCCTCCCCCGGATCAGGCCGTCGGCCCACGCTGGGCACCGCGAACGAGTCGGCCGGGGAGCTCCCCTGTCGCCTCACCCTCGGTGTAGGTCTCGACACCGGCGACGATCGTGTGACGGTAACCATCGGCGCGCTGCACGACCCGCCGGCCACCGGCCGGCAAGTCGTAGAGGAGTTCGGGTTGATGCACCCGCAGTCGGTCGAAGTCGATGACGTTGAGATCGGCGCGGTAGCCGGGGGCCAGCACACCACGATCGTGGAGCCCGACAAGACGCGCCGTGTCACGGGCCTGACGCTGGATCAAGAACTCGACATCGAGACGAGCACCGTCTCGATCTCGGCCCCAGTGCTGCAGCAGCGTCGTCGGGAACGAACCGTCACAGATGGTGCCGACATGGGCGCCACCGTCGGAAAGCGCCGGGACCGTGTACGGATGCGAGAGCAGTTCGTGCGTGCCATCGAGGTTGCCTTGGCCGAAGTTCGAGAACGGCACCCACAACATCGCGGTGCCGTCGTTCTCGAGAAGCGCATCGAGCGCTACCTCGGCCGGCAGACGACCTTCCCGAGCAGCGATGCCCGCCATCGAATTCGCCGGGTTCGGCTCGTAATTCGGCGACTCGCCGAGGGCGAACATGATGTCGAACTTCTCGATCAGGCGGCCGCCGACAGCCTGCATGTCCTTCCCGCCGGCCGCCGCGAGCAGCCGCTCGCGAAATGCGGGATCGTGCAGGGCGGCGGTGCGTTCCGCCGTCGGGAGGCTGGCGACTTCGCGGTACACCGGGTTGGCGAGGAACGGATTGAGCGTGCACTCGAAGCCGAGGAGCACACCAATCGGCCGCACAGCCGTCTGGCCGGTCACAGCAAGACCGTCGGCGCGGGCGGTCTCGATGTGGTCGAGGATCGCCCGGTGGTACTCGTAACCACGGGGTGATTCGACAAGCGTAAAGCTGATCGGCCGACCCGATGATTCGGTCATCGCCCGCACGATCGCGAACTCGCCGTCGATGTCGGTGAAGTCGCTCACCAGTTGCAACACCCCGGTGCCGGTCGTGCCGATGGCCTCGGCGATCCCCACGAGTTCCTCACGTGCCGCCGTGAGGGTCGGGGTGGGCTCGCCGAGCGAGGTCTTGTGATTTTGCGTGCGACTGGTGGTGAAGCCGAGGAAGCCGGCGGTCACGCCTTCGGCGGCGAGTCGCCCCATCTCCGCGATGTCGGACGGTGTGGCGTCCTCACCCTTGGCACCCCGCTCGCCCATCACGTGCAGACGCAGCGCCGCATGAGGCACCTGCGCAGCAATGTCCATGTCCTTCGCGCCCTCGAGCGCGGCGAGATACTCCGGGAGCGAGTTCCAGTTCCACGACAGGCCTTCGTGCAGCGCTGTGCCGGGGATGTCCTCGACCCCTTCCATCAACTGCACGAGTCGCTCGTGGTCGGTGTCGTGCACAGGAGCGAACCCGACACCACAGTTACCGAATACCACCGTGGTGACGCCGTGCCACGACGACGGCTGCATCGTGGCCTCCCAGGTCGCCTGACCGTCGTAGTGGGTGTGGACATCGACAAAGCCCGGTGCAACGAGTGCACCGTCGGCATCGATCTCTCGCCGGCCGGCCCCATCCACCGCCCCGACCTCGACCACCACGCCATCGGAGACCGCAACATCGGCGGTCCGACGAGGCGCGCCGGTTCCATCGATGACGGTGCCGCCGCGAACCACCAGATCGTGCTCAGCCATCCACCAATGATGGTCGGAACCTGTGGCTCACGTCACATTCGTGGCAGGCTTGGACACGGATGCCTGGGCCTTCCATCCTTCGCCTCGCCACCGAGGTCGCTGCCGTCGGTGAACTCGGCGCCTTCACGATGTCGGCGCCGCTGGTGAAACGGTGGCTTCCCCGAGGCGACCGGCCCGTGTTCGTCATGCCGGGATTCCTCGCCGGCGACGGCTCCACCCGGCCGTTACGGCGCACCCTCGATCGACTCGGCCACACCACCTACGGCTGGGATCTCGGCCGCAACCTCGGGCCCACCCCGGAGATCCTCGACGGCATCGTCGAGCGCATCGACGAACTCCACCAAAAGCACGGTCCAATCGATGTCGTCGGGTGGAGTCTCGGTGGCATCTTCGCTCGCGAACTGGCTCGGGTTGCGCCGCACACGATCCGGCAGGTGATCACGATGGGCAGCCCGTTCCAGATCGAGACACCCGCCGACTCCAACGCGAGCCTGCCCTACCGGGCGCTCCGACACCTCCACGCACCCCACCTTGAGATGCGGGTGCCGGCCTATGTGCGCGACGACCTTCCGGTGCCGACCACCTCGATCTACACCCGCACCGACGGTGTCGTGCGCTGGGCTGACTGCCTCAACCACGACACCGAAACGAGCGAGAACGTTGAGGTCTACGGCAGCCACTGCGGACTCGGCTTCAACCTCGCCGCACTCATCGTGGTGGCCGACCGACTCGCCCAACCGCTCGATCGATGGCAACCGTTCCAGGTGCACCGATCACTGCGAGGCCTCTTCCCGGCCGCACCGACCTTCCGGGTTCCCGCCGAACACGCCAACGGCTGAGACGGCGGCCAGGATCACCTGGCGTGGTATCCGGCCGTCCTCAACGATTCCCTGCACCTCATCAGGCCAACTCGGCGCGATCGCGGAACTGCTCAAGCGCCTCTGGATTGGCGAGCGCCTCCACATTGGCGATCGGACGACCGACGATCACGTCGCGCACGGCGAGTTCGGTGATCTTGCCGCTGCGAGTGCGGGGGATGTCGGTAACCGCGGCGATGACCGCCGGAACATGGCGAGGCGTCACCTCGCTGCGGATCTTGCTGCGAATGCGATCACGCAACTGGTCGTCGAGTTCATGGCCCGCCGCCATCTTCACGAACAACACGATGCGGGTGTCGTTCTCCCATGGCTGACCGACGACCACACTCTCGTCGACCTCGGCCATCGTGTCGACCCGCCGGTAGATCTCCGCCGTGCCGATCCGCACACCACCCGGGTTGAGGGTCGCATCGGAACGGCCCGAAATTACGTACCCGCCGGCCTCGCTTGTCGAGATGAAATCTCCGTGGTGCCACAGGCCCTCGAACCGATCGAAGTAGGCGGCGTCGTAGCGGGTGTGATCGGGATCGTTCCAAAAATGCAACGGCATCGACGGGAACGGTGTGCGACATACCAACTCCCCCTCGACCCCGACTGGAACCGATGCTCCATCGCTGTCGACGACGTCGACGGCGAGGCCGAGCGCGGGCACCTGGATCTCCCCGGCGTGCACCGGCAACATCGGGTTACCGATCACGAGACATCCGCAGAGATCGGTACCCCCGGAGATCGACGCCAGGTGAAGATCGGACTTGATCGCGTCGTACACGAACCGGAACCCCTCGGGCGACAATGTCGAACCGGTCGATGCCAACGTGCGGACCGTGCCGAGATCATGGGTGTCGGCTGGCCGAATTGCGGCGTTCGCGCACGCGTCGAGAAACTTCGCCGACGTACCGAAGAAGGTCACCCCAACCTCGTCGGCAAGATCGAAGAGTCGGTTCGCATCCGGGTACGTCGGCGCGCCGTCAAACAGCACCAGCGTCGCTCCAGTCGCAAGCCCGGACGCAAGCCAGTTCCACATCATCCAGCCCGCGGTCGTGAAGTAGAACACCCGGTCGCCGGGGCCGAGATCGGAATGGAAAACGTGTTCGGTCAAATGCTTCAGCAGCACACCACCGGCGCGGTGAACGATGCACTTGGGCTTGCCGGTGGTGCCCGACGAGAACAGCACGTACCACGGGTGATCAAACGGCAACGGCACGAACATGATCGGTGTCGACTCGACCGCGTCGAGCCAGCCGGGCGCAACGACGATCGATGCACGAAGGGATGGGAGCGCCGCGACGATCTCGTCGAGACGACCAGCGCAGTCGTGGCGCTTGCCGTTGTAGGCGTAGTCCGGAACCGAGAACAGCACGGTCGGCTCGATCTGCCCGAAACGATCGATCACGCCATCGGTCCCGAAGTCCGGTGACGTGCTCGCGAAGACCGCCCCGAGGCCGGCGCACGCGAGCATCACCGCATAGGTCTCCGGCCGGTTCGGCAGCCACGCGACGACCCGGTCACCGACCCCGACGCCCGCATCGCGCAGCAACACCTGGATCCGGCCGACCATGTCGTGGAGTTCCGCACGGGTCACATCGACCGCCTCGCCGTCTTCCCCCCGGAACACGATTGCGAGTTCGTCAGACGGCTCGCGAAGCAGGTTCTCGGCCACGTTCAGCGTGGCATCCGGAAGGAACCGGTGATCACGCAACCGCAGCCCAGGTTCGTACAACCGCTCCCCCCGGTCACCGATCACGCTGAGTTCGTCCCAGACCATCGCCCAGAACTCGCCCGGATGCTCCGTCGACCACGCGTGCAGCGTCGAATAGTCTTCCGCCGGGTCACCCCCGAACACCAGACCGTGCTCCGCCGCGCAACGAGCGAGGAGGCGATGGAGATTCGCACCGGCGATCCGATCGGCGTCCGGTGTCCACAAGGGCGCAAACGTCATGTCCGCCACACTACGGTCTCGGCGTGGCCAGCCTCCCGAGACCACTCGTTCGTCGACCGATCACGATCGGCGCCGCCTCGCTGCTCGCGCTCATCGTGGCCGTCCTCACCCCGATCACCATTCCGCTGCTCTACCTCGTCGATCTCATCACCGGTTCGTTCCAGGGGCGTCGGGTGCGGACCTACCTGTTGATCACGGCCACCCTGTGGACCGAACTCGTCGGCGTCATCGGCGCCACGGCGCTCACCGTCTGGTTCCTCAACGGTCGACGGAACCCCGATGGCTGGCTGTCGGCGAACTACCGACTCGAGTTCTGGTGGTGCAAGCGCCATGTCACCAACCTCGGCGCATTCGCCGGTGTCTCGATCACGATGCCGGATCCATCGCCGCTCACCGGTGGTCGCAGCATCATGGTCGCCCGCCACTCCAGCCACATCGACGCCATCGTTCCGTTGCTCGTGCTCGAGGACGCTGACCGACTCGCCCGCTACACCCTCAAGGAAGACCTCAAGTGGGCCCCGGCAATGGATCTCGTCGGCGACCGCACACCGAACGTGTGGATCAACCGGTCCACACCGAGTTCGGAAATGTTCCAGCAGATCGAACAACTCGCCGCCGAGATGCCCGACAACGGCACGTGTGTGATCTTCCCCGAGGGAACCTTCCGCACACCGGAGCGTCACGAAGCGGCGATCGAACGGCTCCGATCCAGCCGAGACGATCTCGCCGACAAGGCGAACGGACTCCGTTACGTGCTCCCGCCACGGCCGGCGGGAACACTCGCCTTGCTGCGTGGCGCACCCGACGCCGACATCGTCGTGTTGGCGAATGTCGGCGTCGAGGGCAGGAGTTCGATCAAGGAGATCATCGCCACGATCACCGACAAGCGGCCCATCGAGGTCCACGCCGTCCGGCATCCGCGATCGACCGTCCCAACCGACGACGATGAGATCAACGCCTGGCTGATCGAGCGCTGGATCGAGATGGACGACTGGATCCACCATCACGTTCTTGCACGCACCACTGCGCCGGAGGAAACCGAGCGATGAGCAGTCCCACCGCCGATCCCGCCGATCTTGCGTTCGCAATCGAACTCGCCGAGCATGCCGGCACCAGCACGCTCGCGTGGTTCCAGAGCGCCACGCTGGCCGTGGAACACAAGGGGGATGGTTCGCCGGTGACCGCCGCCGACCTTGCCGCCGAAGCGCTCGTCCGAGATCGACTTGCGGCGACACATCCCGATGACGGGATCATCGGCGAGGAAGACGACGACGTCGACGGCAGCACCGGGCGCCGGTGGGTCATCGACCCGATCGACGGCACGAAGGCCTTCACGAAGGGCGTACCGCTATACGCCACCCTGATCGCGCTCATCGACGACTACGGGCCGGCCATCGGCGTGATTCACCTTCCCGCCCTTGGCGAAACCATCGCCGCAGGCAGGGGACTCGGCTGCACCTTCAATGGCACCCCGTGCCACGTATCGGGACACGACACGCTCAACAGTGCGTACGCCACCACCAGCGGCTTCGGATACTGGCCCTCAGCGGCACTGCAGCGGGTACTCGACAGCGACGTCGTCTTTCGAACGTGGGGCGACGCCTACGGCTACGCCCTGGTCGCCACCGGCCGCGCCGAGGCGATGATCGATCCTCTCGCCAACCCATGGGACATCGCCCCGATGGCCGTGATCATCCCTGAAGCAGGTGGACGCTTCTCCAACTTCGACGGCATTGAACGTGCCGACTCGTGGAACCGCAACAGCGGCGTCGCCACGAACGGCCTGATCCACGACGACCTCATCGGCCTCTTCACCGACGGAGAAGGGCGTATCCGCTGAGCTTCGCTCAGGAACGTCGCTCAGTTGTCCATGAAGAACGCTTCGGCATCGGCAAACCCACGGTCAGGGTCATCCGGCGCGACACCGATCGCGTCTGCGCACGACACACCGGCCTCCGGCGCCGTCTCGGACACTCGACCGAGTTGCCGATCGAAAAACTCGGTGACCGCCGGATCGGCCATCGACATCACTGCAAGTTGGCGTTGCCAGGCGGTGAGCACGATCGGGTGCTTCAGGCCCGGATACGGCGCAGCGAGAACATGGTCGTCGAGGTCGACCGCTGCGGCGATCGCGTCCCGGGTAGCTGCGTCGACCGCAGGGTCATAGGCGATCCAGATCGCCCCGTGCTCGAGTGAGTGAACCGCGGTCTCGTCGCGGATCGGCTCAGTGTAAAAGCCACAGTTCTGCCAGGTCGGAAAGTGGTCTCCGCTCGCAGGCGGCCTCATCTCGTAGACAACCTCACACAGCACATGCTTCGCACCGAAGTCCTCAAGTTCGAGGATCACCCCGACCTCGAGTTCGGTCGGTTCGCGTCGATCGACCGGCGGGCACTCGCCATCGGATTCAGCCAGCGGCGTCTCGGCCGGCCGAAGCCCACAGCCTGAGACAGCAACGGCGACGACGGCGGTCAGAACGGCGAGGTGGCGGCCCATACGGACCGCCACACTACCGAATGGGGGTGCGGCCCCTGCGACGCGCGGCGCACACCGCCCGCGATGAAAAGGCGTGCTTGGTCATGTCATCCGAGCCGTGAGCACCGGTGCATCCGATTCGATCAGGTTGATCTCCTCCATGCGGTCAGCAAACGACGACGCCGTCGCAATCCCGTCGGCGAACATGGCCTTCCGACGGACAACTCGACCATTGACCCCGGAGGGATCAGACGGCTCGCCTGTGTACTGGGCGTCGATGCCTTCCTGCAACATCAACAGCGCCTCGCTCCGGAGTTGGGAGATGCGACTGACCGTCACTCCGAGGAAGTCGGCAAGCTCCTGAGATGTTCGCCCTTCAAGGAACGAGCCGACTACGACCAGACGGTGGCGATCGGGCAAGAGGCGGATGGCGTCGCGCAGGTAACTGTGCAGTTCGCGCAGCTCGAGCTCGGCGGAAGGTTCGATCGAGTCCTCATCGGCGAGCAGGTCGACCAGTGTGAGATCCTTCTCGCCCTCGTGCGGCGTTACATGTTCGAGGGTGAGCACGACACTGCGAAACATCCGGTGCTGCAGTTGGTCGAGTTCATCTCGGCTCATATCGAGGGCCTCAGCTACTTCGTTGGTGTCGGGCATCCGACCCAACTCGGCAGCCAGGTGCTGCTCGGCCTGCTCGAGTTGACGTGCGAGTGTTCGCACGGACCGGGGAGCCCAGTCGGCGGCGCGGACGGCGTCGAGGATGGCGCCTCGAATGCGCTGCGCAGCGAAGCGCTCGAACGGTACGCCGCGAGCTTCGTCGTACCGACGGGCCGCCTCGACCAGACCGAGCGCGCCGGCACGAGCGAGTTCGTCACGGTCGACGTGGCGGGGAAACTGCACGGCCACCTGGAAGACGACGTGTTTCACGAGGGGAAGGTGTTCCTCGATCAACGTCGCCAACTCGACATCCATCGAGCCTGCGCCCTGGCTGGGTTGCACCCGCGTTCGGCGGGGCCGGATGCGTCGTCTCCGCTGTTCGTTGTCGCCCTGGTTCATCGCCCTGGAGGCCTCTCGGTTGCCGTACAAGGGGTTTCGGCAGGGTCGACACCAACCTTGAGCGATTCTTCGAGATTTCTTCCACGTCGCTCGCACCAACGCCACGCGTTGGTGTTTCAGACGAAGGTCGAGATGCCTTCGAAACGAACCGGCTTCACACCCCGGTCGGCGAGCGTGGTGAGCAGGCCCACGGTGTCGGCGTGACCAGCAAGACCTCGAGCGCCGGGCGCAAGGTCGCCCGCGAGGACGTGCATGGTCGTGGCGGCAGCCACCGCACCAGCCGCCACGGCCGGTCGTTCGATCGCTCCGTACACCGACACGCGACGCTCGATCCCGACCCGCCCGCGCAACTCGACGCGGATGGCGCCGATGCCGCCTTCAGCGTGCGGCGGGCGCAGCATCGGCAGCGGTGCGGTGAGACGGTCTCGCCGTGTGGCCGCCTGCCGAGCGGTGACGCGTTGGATCCCGTCGAACTCCGGCACCAACAACAGCGCGTCAGGAAGCGCAGCGCGGTAACAATCCCGGCCACCGACGGGATCCGGAAACCAGGCGAGCTCCCGGCCCGACCCGCCGGCCCGACGCATCCATCGACCATCGCGCCAATCGATACCGGTTGAACTCAGGGCCTGATGATGCTGTCGAGCGCAGGCGGGGCCGCCGGTCCCGACCTTGGCGACATGGAGCTCCTCGACCTCATCGAACTCACGCGCGCCGTGACGGGCGAGGACACAACTGAGACCAGGCATGAATCCAGCTCCCACGACCACCGGAACGCGACGAGAGCGGGCCTCGTCGTCGAGTTCGAGCAAACGGCGGACCTCCGACGTCTGATTGGACGTCGTGACCACGGCGATGCCCTCGTGCATCGCCCGACGAGCCAAACCGAGCTGCGTCCCGGACGGCGTGGCAACGACGACGACGGCTGGGTCGTCAGTGATCCGCCGACCGTGGCCCGCAACCGCACCGTCGCCGAGATCGTCGACGAGGCGCTCACGTCGTGCGAGGTTGGAGTCGCGGATCTCGAGGGTGTCGACAGCGCCGCTGGCGCGCAACTGCCGGGCGATCCGAGCGCCGGTCGCACCTGCGCCAAAGAGCAAGACCCTCGCCATCAGCGCAGATCGTCGCCGCGAAGCTCGCGCCACCCGCCGGTCTGGGGCGGGATGCCGCCATGGCCACGAACCCTGATCGCCGCCGCCACAGCAACGCCCGCGGCGATGGCCACAAGCGCTCGGCGGATCAAGGTGATCAGGCCTCCGCCCATGATGCCTCCTGACGCCGTCAGCACGGGTTCACACTCACCGAGTCACGGGGTGTGGTGCGTGGGGCTAGCTGGAGTCGAACCAGCGACCTCACCCTTATCAGGGGTGCGCTCTAACCAACTGAGCTATAGCCCCGTGCGGCCGCCAACGCTAGCGGTCGTCGTCGCCATTGACGACCCCTTCGTCGGTGCCGCCGATGTCAGAATCGGCACCCGACTCGGCGTCGGCTGGGGTCGGAAGGTGTTCGTCTGTTGCGCTGAACTCCGAAGCGAAGTCCGCTGCGGACGCGCCCTCACCGGGGTCCGACTCGGCAGCCTCAATACGAGGTTCGCTGGCCAGCACGGGTGCAGGCACCACGCCAGACTGAGGCTGACTGGAGCCGACAACACGATCCAGCATCCCGCTGCGGGGACGAAGTCGTTTCGGGCGGGGACGAGCGGTTTCCTCCTCAACGACGGTGAACCGGACCCCACCTGTCACGTCGGAGATCAGGTTGAACAACACCGCCATCAAGACGGTGAAGCCCGCGCCAGCGACAACCAGCACCAAGCCGCCGATGGCGCTGGCACGAAAGATCTGATCCGCATTGAACGTGAAACTCTCGAGCGCGAACAACTCCGTGACGAACGTCTCGACATTGTCAACCGTGCCGGAACTCACGGCGAGGCTCCACAGCATCACGCCGGCGATCAGCAGAATCACCCAGAGGCAGAAGTAGAAGATCAGCGCGACTTTGAGCACCGACCACGGCTCGACGTGGCGGACGAGTCGACGGACCTTGCGGGCACGAAGACGGCCGGCAGTGCGCTTGTCACGCCAGGTCGGCCGGGCGACCGGACGAGGACCAACCGGCGTGAGACCGGCGGGGACACCTGGCTGCGGCACACCACCATTCGGTGATGCCGAGGCGGCAGTGGGCGTGGCGTCGACGGGCAGCACGAACTCTTCGCCGGTGGCGAGCTTGAACGTCGCATCGTCGAGGTCGGGAAGTTCGCTCATGAGCAGACAGCAGTGTACGGGACGCGAGCCGGTCGACCGCTTCACCCTCCCCCATCGAGATGCGCGGCCAACTCGTGCCGCCAGTGGTCGAGGTTCTTGTACGTGGCGACGTCGACAGGCAAGGCTCGCAGTTGCGCCGCCAGCGCTTGGTCGATCTCTCCGAGCACCTCACCGAGTGGCCACCGATGAATGCGGACGGTGAAGACGAGCGCATCCGGGGTGCGTTCAAGGCGCCGCACGGTCTGTCGCTCGACTCGCAACAGCAGGTCACGGTCGGGATCGGCAGGAAGCGAACGAGGGGCCTGGCGATCATCGGCCTCAAGCCGCAATGCTGCGTCGCCGACCACCGACCAATTCGCCCGCCACGCCAGGCGACCCGGTTGGAGACGGTCGAAGAAACGGTCGACGGCCGTGGCGATGTCGTCATAACGCGGCACCGGCTCGTGGATCACCGCCATCGTGTGGCCGATCTTCTCGGACGGGCGCCACCGGGTGGGAAAACACACGACGCCGGCGGTCATGACCCAGGCCCCGTCGCGCCGCTCCATCACGACGAGATCCTCATGAATCCGGCGAGCCGCCACCTCAAGCGGGTGACCAGAGCCGTCGAGCTCCTCCCCTAGCGCCGCCGCAACGAGTTCGCGAACCTCCTCACACGCCGCTTCCGAGCCCGGTGTGGTGACTAACGCGTCGGCGCCGGCAGCGAGCAGGCGCTCCTTCTCCGCGAGGTCGCCGGGAAGATCGTCGGGATCGAACTGCAGCCAGGCATCGGTCGTGAGCGCCCGCGACGCAACCCGCCACCGGAACGGCTCGGCGTGAAAGAGGGTCGTCGGCACGACCTCGGCAAAGGGCAGGACCATCGCTGCAGTCTGGCCGTATCACCCCGAACTCCGCACCCAGACGGTCGATGCCGACGCCTCGGCTCGAGCCTGGACGTCGCCGACCCGCACCTCAACCCGAACACCGCGCCACGTGCGCTCGAACAAAAGCAGGTCGGCGCCGTTGCGCTCGGCGAGGTCTCTCGCCGCCGGTTCGCCCGCTGCCGCACCCGCCAACGCCGCGGCATCTGCTGCCGTGCGGGCACGTGCCGAGTCGTCCACCACGGTTGCCAAGCGCACGGCAACAACGACCAACGTCATCGCCGCCGCCACGACCAGCATCATCCATGGAAGTGCCTGGCCCCGATCACGTCTGTGGTCCGACACGGATCAACCTCCTCCGGGACAGGCCCGGTTCGTCGCGTTGACGGGGAAGTCGTGCTCGGGGTGGGTTGGGCCCGAGGATTAGGTGTCGTCGGCGTCAGTGGCGGAGTCGTCCTCCACCTTGCTCTCGCCCTCGTCATGATCCGCAACACTGACGAGGGCGATCGAAGCGACCTGGTCGTCGTCGTCGGGTGAAATCACCTTCACCCCGGACGCCGACCGGCCCTGGATCGAAATGTCGTTCGCGCGGGTGCGGATCATGACGCCATGACGGGTGACGGCAAGAACTTCATCATCGTCGTCGACCACGAGCGTGCCCACGATCGGGCCCTTTTCGTCGACGATCTTGATACCAACCACACCCATACCGCCACGACCCTTGGTCGGGTAGTCGTCGACGGACGTGCGCTTGCCGAATCCCTGCTCGGTGATGTGCAGGAGTGTGGCGCCATCTCTGGCGATGTCGCAGGCGACGAGTTGGTCGCCTGCCTTTTTGAACTTCAGGCCGATCACGCCGGCTGCGTTTCGACCCATCTCGCGAACCTGGCTTTCTTTGAACCGGATCGTCTGCCCGAACCGGCTCGAGAGCAAGATGTCGAAGACACCGTTGGTGGGGATGACCTCAACGAGTTCGTCATCGTCGTTGAGTTTGATGGCAATGAGCCCGGCCTTCAGTGAGGAGTCGTAGGCGTTGAAGCGGGTCTTCTTCACTCGGCCCTTCGCAGTCGCGAAGAACAAGTAGCGCATTGTCTCGTAATCGCGCGTGTCGATGATCGCCTGGACCGTCTCGCCCTCCTGCAAGGGGAGGAGATTGACGATCGCCGTGCCACGCGACGTGCGACTGGCAACCGGGATCTCGTGTGCCTTGAGTCGATAGACCCGCCCGCGAGTCGAGAAGAACAACAGGTACGAGTGCGCGGACGTCTGGATCATCTGGGTGATCGTGTCCTCGTCCTTGAGTTTGGCCCCGGCGATACCCCGACCGCCGCGGCCCTGCGCCCGGAACTCTTCGGCGGGCGTGGTCTTCACATAGCCGGTGGCGGTCATCGTGAACACCAGTGGGTCGTCGTCGATGAGATCCTCGATGTCGAACTCACCCGGATCGATCTCCAGGCTCGAACGGCGGGGCTCGGCAAAGGTCTCGCGCACCTCGCCCAACTCGTCGACGATGACCTCCCGGAGCTTGTTCTCGTCGCCGAGGATCTCCTGCAAACCGGTGATGGTCTCGGTGAGTTCGGCCTGTTCCGTCTCTAGGTCGGCACGACCGAGACGGGTGAGACGACCGAGTTGCATGTCGAGAATGTGGTTGGCCTGGACTTCGGAAAAGGCGACGGCTTCTCCCCCACCCTCCGGGGTGATGCCGGCCATGAGCGCTTCGCGGGCGGCAGCGCGATCCTCGCTCGCGCGGATCGTCGCGATGATCTCGTCGATGAGATCGAGGGCCTTGATGAGACCTTCGACGATGTGCAGTCGCTTTTCGGCGATATCGAGGCGGTACTGCGAGCGGCGGGTAATGACATCGATCTGGTGATCGACATAGGCCTGCAGTGCGTCGAGCAGGTTGAGCGTGCGAGGCACACCACCGACGAGGGCGACCATGTTGACACCAAAGCTCGTCTGCAGCGGCGTGGCCTTCCAGAGGTTGTTGAGTACGACCTCGGGGTTGGCGTCGCGCTTGAGCGTGATCACGAAGCGGGTGTCGTCGCCGGAGGATTCATCATTGATGTCGCGAATGCCCTCAAGTTCACGGTTGTTGACCAGCTCGGCAATCTTGCGAGCGACGGCACCAGCCGAGACCTGGTACGGCAGTTCGGTGACAACGATCGACTGGGTCTGGCCCTTCTCCTCGATCTCGACCTTCGCCCGCATCTTCACTGAACCACGACCCGTGCGATAGGCGGATTCGATCCCGACCCGACCGAGGATCTGACCGCCCGTCGGGAAGTCAGGCCCTCGCACGAACTCCATCAGGTCATCGACCGTGGCGTCGGGGTTCCGCAGCAAGTGCACCACCGCTGCGCACACCTCGTCGAGGTTGTGCGGCGGAATATTGGTGGCCATGCCGACGGCAATGCCCTGCACCCCGTTGACCAGCAGGTTGGGGAAGCGAGCCGGCAGCACCGTCGGCTCCTGGAATTCAGCCGAATAGTTGTCGGCGAAATCGACGGTGTCCTCGTCGATGTCGGCGAGCATCTGCATCGCCAACGGGCTCAGCCGGCACTCGGTGTATCGGTCGGCGGCAGGCGGATCCTCGGGCGAGCCGTAGTTGCCGTGGAAGGCGATCAACGGGTGTCGCAGCGAAAACGGCTGTGCCATACGGGCCAGCGCGTCGTAGATCGCCGAGGTGCCGTGCGGATGGAAACGAGCAGCGACGTCGCCTGAGACGCGGGCGCACTTCACAAAGTTGCGATCCGGCCGGAATCCCTGGTCGAACATTCCCCAGAGGATCCGACGATGGACGGGCTTGAGACCGTCCCGCACGTCCGGAAGCGCACGGCTGATGATGACCGACATCGCATAGTCGAGGAAGGAGGACTCCATTTCCTCCTGAATCTCGATGACCGTGATGTCATCGGGTTCGTCGGTGTCGTGGTCGGTGTCGATGGGTGGCACGTCGCTCATGATTCAGCCCCCTCAGAAGTCCAGGTTCCGGACTTCGCGTGCGTTGGTGACGATGAAGTTCTTGCGCTGTTCGACGTCGTCGCCCATGAGGATCGACATGACCTCATCGGCGATCGCCGCCTGTTCGACCGAGACCTGCAGGAGGGATCGGCTAGCAACGTCCATCGTCGTGTCGCGCAATTCGTCCCAGTCCATCTCGCCAAGACCCTTCAACCGCTGGAAATCCTTGGTGTAGTTGGGGCGCTCAGCCAGGAACGCGTCCTTCGCCGCATCGTCTTTCAGGTACACCGTCTCCTTGGTGGAGACCTTCGTGCTGTAGAGCGGCGGTTGGGCGATGTAGACGTAGCCGGCTTCGACCAGGGGACGCATCTGCCGGAAGAAGAAGGTAAGCAGCAGTGTGCGGATATGGCTGCCGTCGACATCGGCGTCGGCCAACAGGATCACCTTGTGATAGCGGGCTTGGGTGACATCGAAGTCATCGGCGAATCCGGCGCCGATCGCCGTGATCAACGATTGGACCTCGTTGTTCTTCAGCATCTTGTCGACGCGGGCCCGCTCGACGTTCAGGATCTTGCCTCGGATCGGCAGAATCGCCTGAGTCTCGGGGTCACGGGCCCGAACCGCCGAACCCCCCGCAGAGTCGCCCTCAACGATGAACAGTTCGCGACGTTCGGGCTCCTTTGCGGAGCAGTCTTTGAGCTTGTCGGGCATGCCGGCCCCGTCGAGCAACGACTTCGAGCGGATCGCCTTGCGTGCATCGGCCGCCGCGACACGAGCTCGGGCGGCATTGGTGGCTTTGGTGACGATGGCCTTGCCCTCAGCCGGGTGCTCCTCGAGCCACTCCGCCATCTTTTCGTTGGTGACTTTCTCGACCAGCGAACGCATCGAGACATTGCCGAGCTTCGACTTGGTCTGGCCTTCGAACTGTGGCTCACCGATGCGAGCGGAGATGATCGCCGTGAGGCCTTCACGGATGTCCTCGCCTGTGAGGTTGTCGTCCTTTTCCTTGAGCAGACCTTTGTCGCGTGCGTAGTTGTTGACCGTACGGGTCACCGCAGTGCGGAACCCCTGCTCGTGCATACCGCCTTCGAGGGTAGAGATGCCGTTGGCGAAGCTGTGCAGACCATCGGAGTTGAAACCGGTGTTCCACTGGAACGCGATCTCGACCTCATGCGGGTTGTCGTCGATGGTCTCGGCACCAGCGAAGTACCCGACTGCCTGGAACAAGGCATCTTTGGAGGAATTCACATGGGTGACGAAATCCATGATCCCGCCGTCGTACTTGAAGCTGAACCACCCATCGGGATCGTCGGTCTCGACGGTCGCGTCGGGACGTTGGTCGCGAGCACGGATCTCAAGACCGCGGTTGAGAAACGCCATCATCTGAAAGCGTTCCTGCAGGGTCTGAAAGCGGTAGTCGGTCTCGTCGAAGATCGAACCGTCGGGCCAGAACCGAACCGTGGTGCCGGTGCGAGATCCGCCGTCAGCGCCAGGCGGCGCGTCGCCGGTGACGGCAAGGCGATCCTTGAGTTCGCCGCCATCGCCGAACGACATGGCATGGCGTTTGCCGTCGCGGTCGATCTCGACCTCGACCCGTGCCGAAAGCGCGTTGACCACCGAGATACCCACACCGTGGAGGCCGCCAGACACCTTGTACCCGTCGCCACCGAACTTGCCACCGGCGTGCAGCACGGTGAGCACGACCTCGGCAGCGGTGAGGTCTTCATACTTGGGATGTTTTCCGACCGGGATGCCACGGCCGTCGTCGCGAACCTCAATGCCGCCGTCCGGAAGAATCGAGACATCGATCCGGCTGCAGTGGCCGGCCATCGCCTCGTCGACGGAGTTGTCGACGACTTCCCAGACAAGATGGTGCAGACCCGTCGGGCCCGTCGAGCCGATGTACATCCCTGGGCGTTTGCGGACGGCTTCGAGGCCTTCGAGAACGGTGATGTCCTGCGCGCTGTAGGACGACGGTTCGGTGGTGGTCAAAGGAGACTCCTGGCTGGCCGCGGACGATGCGTTATCAGACGGTGTCGCGGGGGTGTTCAGCTCGCTGTCACCGCTCACTCCGACCCTCCGAAATCCCTGTCATGGCGAGCGAGATCCAGGGTTTTCGCGTTGCTCGAGGCGATCACATCGCGCTGGTCGAGAGGGCTGAACACGGTCTCCTCATCTTACCAGTTACGGGCGTGTGATTCGTGGCAGTCGGACCCCTCAGGAACCCCGCGACACGCGCACGTGAAGGCGGCGGATTCGGTCGGTTCCGGTCGCTTCCGCGAGACGAGCCACAACCTCGCGTTCAAGCCACCGGAACTCTGCCGCCCAGGTCGGATCATCGGCTGTCACGGTCAGCAAATCGCCGTCGATTGAACCGGGTTTGGTGTGCTCTGCGAGGTCGGGACCGACGATCGATGACCAAGCCCGAAAGATGGTGTCGAGCACATCAACCGAGGGTGCGTTGAGGTTGCCGAGCAGCTTCTCCAGGCTCGCGTCGATCCGTTGTGGTCCCCGGTTCGTGTTCATGGTGCTTCCAGCATCAGTGTGCTGTTGTACACCCGGATCACCTGGTCAGGGCGGGCCGCCGAGGGTAGACCGGCTGCAGTCGTGAGGATCCGCTGCCCCTCCGGAAGCGCCTCGAGCAGCGCAGCCGCTCGATTGGAGTCGAGCTCGGAAAAGACATCGTCGAGCAACAGGACCGGCTCCGCGGCACCGACGGTTCGAATCACACCATCGGCCGCGAGGCGAAGGGCCAGTGCGAGGGAGCGCTGCTCGCCCTGTGACGCGTGCGTTCGTGCCGGTGCTCCTGCAATGGTCACGTGAATCTCATCACGATGCGGGCCGACGGTGGTGACGCCTCGGCGAACATCGAGATCTCGGCTGGCGAGCAGTGCCTCGGCCAGTGGACCACTCCACGACGACTCGTAGTGGCATTCGACCATCGCCGCTTGCTGCGCTACGGCGTCATACGCGGTGGCGAGGATCGGTGCCATGTCATCGAGCATTGCCCGACGAGCAGCGCGCAACCGCTCCCCCACATCGGCGAGCTTCGCATCCCACACCTCGAGCGTGAACTCGGCATCGGCGTCAAGCCGGCCGTGCGCACTTCGCAGCAGTGCGTTGCGCTGCTTGAGCACCCGTTCTACCTCGCCACGAAGTGCCGCGTCACGAGGGTGGCGAGCCGCGACGGCGGCATCAATCCAGCCGCGACGCAAAGACGGACCGCCCTTGACCAATTCGAGATCATCAGGAGAGAACACAGTGACCTGGACGACACCGAGGAGATCACTCGCCCGATTCACCCGCTGGCGATTGATCTGGATCCGGTTGCGCCCCACCCTTGGGATCTCGATCTCGACGAGTTGCTCTCGGCTGTCGTTGGCCTCGATCGTCGAGCGAATCACGGCAGCGTCGGCACCAAGTCGGATCAGGGCATCGTCAGGAGCACCCCGAAATGAGCCAGCGCCGGACATCCACGCGATGGACTCGATGAGATTCGTCTTGCCGTGCCCGTTCTCCCCGACAACCGCGGTCAGGCCGTCGCCGAACATCACCTCAACACTGCGATACGAACGCCAGTCGGTGAGCGACAGGCTTCGGATCTTCACGCGTCGGTCAGCTCACGCGTACCGGCATCAGCAGGTACAAGAAGTTGGGGTCGTCAGAGGACTTGAGCAACGCCGGCTTCAACTCATCGACCGTCTCGAGAATGATCTCGTCGCCGGGAGCGACCTCGATACCGTCGATGAGGTACTCCGGGTTGAAGGCAACCGTGAGGTCGTCACCGTTGTACGACGCTTCGACTGCCTCGTGAGCCTGGCCGACGTCCTGCGTGACCGCCACAAGTTCCAGACCCTCGGACGACATCGCCAGACGAACCGGTGTCGATTCCTGCGCTAGGAGACGAACACGACGCACGGCATCGAGCAGGGTCTCCCGGTCGACCGTGAGAGCGTTGGGATGGTTGCTCGGGATCAACCCGCGGTAGTTCGGGAAGTCACCTTCGATCAACCGGGTCGTGACCTTGACCGGGCCGACTTCGAACCCGGCGTCGCGCTCGCCAAGACGAAGCGTGATCTCGTCGGCATCGCCGACCACACGCGACAGTTCCTTGAGTGCACGACTCGGCACGAGCACCTTCTGGCCCTCGCCGAGAATGGTCGTCCCGGCCAGGTCACGCACCGACAGACGGTACGAGTCGGTGGACACAAGACGAAGGCCGTCTTCCTCGGCAGCCATGAGCACACCGGTGAGAATCGGACGAGCGTCATCGCTTGACGCTGCCTTCTCGACCTGATCGATCGCCGCTCGGAAGGCGGACGCGTCAAGCGTGACCGCGTCGCCGTCCGCAGACGACAACTCCGGGAACTCGTCGGCAGGAATCACCCGGATCGAGAACTCCGAGGGTGCCGAGACAATGCGGGCGTCCTCGTCCTCGATGGCGATGTCGACGGCGCCTGGGCGAAGCGAGCGAGCCACATCGGAGATGAGCTTCGATGGGAGGACGGCGACACCGTCCTCGCCGCCGGCTACTTCGACCTCGACCGTGATCGTCAGATCCAGGTCGCTTCCGGTCACGGTGAGACGATCGCCGACCAACTCCATCCGCACGCCGGCGAGCACCGGAAGGGCGCCCCCGCGAGTGGTGACCGCTCGACCAGCGGCGCTGAGTGCTTCGACGAGCGTGTCGCGTTCGCAGCGGAACTTCATGCTCATGGTGTTACGACTTCTCCGAGTTGATTGAGATCCAGATAGTAGAGGTACATAGGGCCTGTGGATTGTGGATGACACAGATTCTTCGTTGCGGTGACGCGGATCTTGCTTCCCCACCGCGTCCCCGGCTGACCACACGCATGTCGGTGACCGGCCTCAACGCGGTGGACAAACCCACTGTCATCCCCGCGGTGTCCACCACCGATGGACATGCTGTCCCCAGCACGATCCTCAGGAGGGGGCGTTGAGCCGTTGCTGCAGCTCAGTGACCCGGTCGAAGATTTGCTGCCGCTCCCCCATGCGACCCTCGATCTTTCTGCAAGCGTGCATGACGGTGGTGTGGTCACGTGCGCCGAACTCCTTGCCGATGTCGGGAAAGGAGAGATCGGTCATGTTCCGGGTGACGTACATCGCAACCTGGCGAGCATCGACGAGCGGCCGGCGACGGCTGCCGCCGATGATCTGTTCGACCTCAAAGCCGAACATCTCTGCGGTCATCTCGATGATGCGCTCGGCCGTGACCGGCTTCTTCTGGTTGTTGGTGATGAGGTCGCCCAGTACGAGCGAGGCAAGGTCGACAGTGAGCGGTTGTTGCGTCAGGTTCGCGTAGGCCGTGACCTTGATGAGTGCACCTTCGAGTTCGCGGATCGATTCGGTGATGTTCTCGGCGATGAACAACAGGACGTCGTGGGGGATCTCGATCGTCTTCGACTCGGCCTTCTTCGACAGGATCGCGATACGGGTCTCGAGGTCCGGGCGTTGGATGTCGGTGATGAGGCCCCACTTGAAACGGCTCCGAAGCCGATCCTCGAGCGTCGGCATCGCGTCCGGGGTGCGGTCCGACGAGAGCACGATCTGCTTGTTGTTCTGGTGAAGTTCGTTGAAGGTGTGGAAGAACTCCTCCTGGAGACCGTCCTTGCCTTCCATGAACTGAATGTCGTCGATCAAGAGCACATCGATGTCGCGGTAGCGACGTTTGAACTCCGGGAGGGCGTTGGTGCGGATCGCCTCGACGAACTCGTTCAGGAACGTTTCCGTCGAGACGTACCGCGTCCGGTACGTCGGGTAATGGCTTGCAACATAGTGGGTGATTCCTCGGAGAAGGTGCGTCTTGCCGAGGCCGGAGTCACCGTGGATGAACAGGGGGTTGTAGCTCGCTGCTGGCGTCTCGGCGACGGACAGTGCGGCAGCGTGGGCAAAGCGGTTCGACGGGCCGATGACGAAGTGTTCGAAGGTGAATTTCTCGTCGCGTCCTGCTGGCGCCGGGTTGGTGGGGGCTGGAGCCGGGAGCCCGAGATCAGCGTTCGGGAGCTCGATCTCGGGAGTGTCGTCGGTCGACCAGTCGGTGTCGATCTCGACTCGGACGGAGACGTCGTGCGCAGCCGTTTCGTCGATTGCGTCCTGCACGAGACCGAGGTAACGGCCCTCGATGCGTTCTTTCTGCAGCCCATTTGGGACAACCAGGACAAGCTCTCCTTCGTCGAAGGCCACCGCCTTCGCCCCACTGAAGGTAGTTCGCCACACGGCGTCGCTCACCTGCGCCCGAATGCTGGCCGCACAGTTGTTCCACAGACCGTCAGCGTCCCCAAGGTCACCCACGCTCTTCACTTCCTCTCCACAGGGTCGTCCACAGGTGTGGATGACGCATCACGTTCAGGGCGCGAACAACAAGCGTTCGTGGAGTGGTTAAGGCCCCCCGAAGACCCGCAGCCCGTGCGCAGGCGGCGAACATAGCAACAAGGCAACGGGGCGCAAGTTGAGATTGTGGAATACCTCAAAACCCCAGGTCAGAGATGGTTTTTTGCCATCAAATGACATTGATGAAAGATGAAATGACATGAATGTCATTTCACGACCACGTCGTTCGTCGGCGACTCGGCACCGGTTGTACAGCACGCTTGGCTGCTACCGGGCGTTGTCGCGCGGTTCCGCGTGCCATAGATTTGACGGGTTGACACCTCAGGTTTGTCATCGAGAACAAGCCACCTCTGTTGATCCACACCTCGATCGACAGCACACGAAGGACTCCGAATATGAAGCGTCCCTACCAACCCAATGTTCGCAAACGTGCCAAGAAGCACGGGTTCCGGTCACGGATGAGCACCCGAGGCGGCCGTGCCGTCCTCCGTTCTCGTCGTCAGAAGGGCCGCGCCCGTTTGTCGGCGTGACCGAACGGCTCGCTGGCCACCGTGCGTTCGCCCGGCTCCGGGCGGAGGGCGCGCGACGAGGCCGGGGGCCGATCCGACTGGTCGTCCGACCCGACAGCACCCAGCAGCCACGCTTCGCGTTTGCAATCCCACGTACAGTGGGGACTGCGGTCGTCAGGAATCGAACGAAACGTCGTCTTCGCGCGGTTCTCGTCGACTTGGACCGGACATCACCGGGTCTGCCCGGAGGTGACCACCTGGTCCGGGTCACCGCACCGATCGACGACTGGTCATATGCGACACTGCACACCACGATGGCAACGCTCCTCCTCCCCGATCCGAGTGCTCTCGACGGAGATCGTCGATGAGTCCGGTCGCGCGTCTGTTGCGGGGTGGCGTGCGGATGTATCAGCGCCTTGCTGACGGCCGGCCGTCGCCGTGTCGGTACACCCCGTCGTGTTCCCTCTACGCCGTTGAAGCGCTCGAGCTCCACGGCGCCGTCCGAGGTGGCTGGTACGCCACCCGCCGCCTGTGCCGGTGTCACCCGTGGAGCAGCCACGGCTATGACCCGGTCCCACCTGCTCAGGAGCCCTCATGTTCGACCTGATCGCCCAGGTCCTCGCCTTCTTTTACTCGCTAGTCCCGTCCTACGGCGTCGCGATCGTCCTGCTCACGTTGGCCGTGATGATCGTGGTCACCCCGTTGACGCTCAAGAGCACGCGCTCGATGCTGCAGATGCAGCGTCTGCAACCTGAGCTCAAAGCGATCCAGACGCGATACAAGGACGATCGCCAGAAGATGAACGAGGAGTTGATGGCGTTCTACCAGGAGAACGGCATCAACCCCTTGGGTGGTTGCCTGCCGCTCCTGGTGCAGTTGCCCGTTTTCCTCGTCCTGTTCCGGGTCGTCCAAGGCATCACCCGTCACGCCACCGACGCCGGACTTGCCGGAGGGTGGGCCGCTGGAAGCGCATCGTCGGGTCGCACCGACGTGGTGCAGCTCAACGATAATGATCTCGTCTTCGACCCCCAGAACCTTCCGGTCGAAAGCGACATGTACCTGGATCTCATCCAGACCAACGAGATGAACTTCCTGGGTATGGATCTTTCCAAGACCGCCCTCGATGTGGCCGGGGAGAACTTCCTGGGGGCGCTCCCCTACTTGGCCTTGATCGTCGTCGTGCTCGTCTCAAGCCTTGTTCAGCAAAGGCAGATCCGAGGCCGCAACACCGGCGCCCAGATCAATCCCCAGCAGGAAATGATCATGCGCATCTTGCCGTGGATGCTCCCAGTGTTCTCGTTCACGATGCCCGCCGCGCTTGTCGTCTACTTCGTGATCTCGAATCTGTACCGCATCGGTCAGCAGGGCTACATCACCCGATCGCTGTACAGCGGTGAAGACAGCCTCGGCGCGCAGGCCCGCCGTTCGCGAGAGGAAGCGCAAGCCAAGGAAAACGCAGGTGGCGGACGGAAGCAAGCCGGTGGACGAACCACGCCCAAGAAGGGTGAGCCGACACCGAAGCGCGCCGATGCCAAGGCGGCGACGAAACAGAAGAGTTCTCGGGGGAGTGGCGCCGGCCGAACCGGCAAGGCGCCCACTCGCCAGCGATCCGGTGGCCGAACCACCGATCCCGGCGCACCCCAGCACAAGAAGCGCAAGCGCTGAGCCTTCGGGCCCGCTGCGCGCCAACGGAAAGAAAGGGTGATCCCTCATGGAATGGGTGGAAACCACCGGTAAGACCGTTCACGATGCCAAGGAAACAGCGCTCGACGCCCTTGGTGTGGACACTGATGACGCTGAATTCGAAATCATCAACGACGCTCGGACCGGCCTGTTCGGCCGGGTAAAGGAAGAAGCTCGGGTTCGTGCCCGCGTTCGTCCAACGACACCGCGTGCCAAGGATGACCGTCGCCGTCGCCGTCGTGGCGGAAAGGGCCGTGGTGGCCAAGGTGAGGGTGGCCAACGGACGTCGAACGGAAACAACCGGGGTGGACAGAAGGCCGAAAACGGGGGAGAGTCGAGGGGTTCCTCCCGAGGCGCGAAGCCCAAGCAAGGCAACGACCACGAGAAGAACTCCAACAAGGGAAAGCAGAAGAACGTGAGCGACGAGCCCACCATGCCACTCGAGGAGCAGGCCGACATCGCTGAGGCGTTCGTTGCTGACCTGGCCAAGAACTTCGGTACCACCGTGACCTTCGATCGTGAGCAGGTTGCGGACGACGAAATCCGTGTGACGGTCAATGGCGAGAACATCGGCCGCATGATCGGCCAGCGTGGCACGACCGCCGGCGCCATCGACGAACTCGTCCGTACGGTGCTTCAGCGCCATGCCGGTAGTGGGCGTGGTGGCCGCATTCGGGTCGATATGGGCGGCGTACGTGCTCGGCGGGCGGAAGCTCTTGCGGCCTTTGTTCGTGAACAAGCGGCCGCTGTCCGTGAATCAGGGGTGTCCCGTGCGCTTGAGCCCATGGGTGGTGCCGACCGAAAGGTCGTGCACGACACCATCTCTGATGAGGCCGGCGTCGATACGACCTCCGAAGGCGAGGATCCCAACCGTCGGGTGATCATCGTCCCTGCTGGGGATGCTGACTGACGATCAACTGGCCTCGCTTGACGAGGCCTGGACGCCTGCCCGAGTGGCGGGCGTCATTGGTACGGCGCCCGTTGGGGCGCTTGTCGAACACACGGTCTGGTTTGCCCGGGCCGTGTGTTCGTCGTTTTCGGCATCGTTTGATGAGTTCCACGGCCGCATCGTCGATGTGGGAACTGGCGCGGGTCTTCCTGGAGTGATTCTGGCGGCGCTCCTCCCCCATGCGGAACTTCGTCTCGTGGACGCCTCTGAACGGCGCCTCGATCACGCCCGTCGTGCGTCACGCGCACTTGGCGTTGGTGATCGGGTGGAGATCGTGCATGGACGAGGCGAGGAATTGGCGCACGACGTCGCTTGGCGCGGCACACACGATGTGGCAGTGGCCCGGCTCCTGGGAGATCCAGCCGAGACCATCGAACAGTTGGCGGCACTCGTTCGGCCGGGCGGAGTGATCACGATCGCTGCCGCCGAGTCGGCGACGGATCGGTGGGATGCGCTGCCAGTCACAGAACTGCCCACCTCGTCGGTTTCCTGGTCAGAGTCCCCCGTTGGCCTTTTCGCGTCGGTCAACGTCCTGGCTCCCATCCCGTCGTCATTTCCGCGCCGAGAGCGAAAGCGCCGCCAATCCCCCCTCTTCTGACTCGATGTTCCACGTGGAACACGGTTGCGTCCGTCCGGCTGGATTCATGTTTCACGTGAAACACTTGGCCATCAATCCGGAAACTCTCCAGGGAAGGGCGGGCGAGCCCGGCTGAGGGTGTTCCACGTGAAACACCTCCACGTTGACGCGAATTGGTGGGCGAGGGTCCTTGCGACGCATGGCAGGCTCCGCGAGGATGACAGTCGCTGATCGGAAGGAGATCCCGATGTTACGACGGTCTGCGAAGACGCAAGAGCCTGCTCCGCCATCCGGTCCCCGCGTTTTCGCGGTTGCCAATCAAAAGGGTGGTGTCGGGAAGACGACCACGACCGTGAATCTCGGCGCGTGCTTTGCTGAGTTGGGGCGTCGGGTTCTGATTATCGACCTTGATCCGCAGGCCAACGCCAGCACCGGGCTCGGCTTGAACCCACGCCAACTCGACCACTCGCTGTACGACGTTCTCCTGCAAGACGTTCCGCTGGAAGACGCAATTGAACCGGTCTCGGTCAAGAACTTGTTCGTCGCGCCGGCGAGCCTTGACCTTGCGGGCGCGGAGATCGAACTTGTGCCGGCCATGAATCGTGAGCGGAAGCTCAAGGATGCCATTGAGTCCGTGAGTGAGGACTACGACATCGTCCTGATCGATTGTCCCCCATCGCTTGGCCTGTTGACGATCAACGGGCTGACTGCGGCGACCGAGGTACTCGTACCGATTCAGACCGAGTACTACGCACTCGAGGGCCTTGGGCAATTGATTCGCAATGTCGATCTGGTCACTCGCAACCTGAATCCGACCTTGGAGTTGAGCACGATCGTCCTCGTCATGTTCGACGCCCGAACGAAGCTGTCGGGCCAGGTGGCCGACGAGGTTCGGGAACACTTTGGCGACAAGGTCATGAAGCATGTGATCCCTCGCACGGTTCGGCTGAGTGAGGCGCCGAGCTTCGGCCAGCCGATCACCACGTTCGATCCAGAATCCCGGGGCGCGATCGCCTACCGGACACTTGCAAAGGAGATTCTCGGTGAGTCCGACGAGGCGTAGCGGCTTGGGCAAGGGCCTGAGTTCACTCATCCCGGCTGACGTTGAGACCGACGGCAGTACGTTCCGTGAGATCGATGTCGACGCGGTGGTTCCCAACCGGTATCAGCCACGTGATCACTTCGATGAAGAGACCTTGTCCTCATTGGCTGCCTCGATCGCCGAGGTCGGGGTCATCCAGCCGATCGTGGTGCGGGCAACCGACGAGGGGTATGAACTCATCGCGGGGGAGCGGCGATGGCGAGCGGCTCGTCGGGCCAATCTGCCGTCGATTCCGGCGATCATTCGAGATTCCGATGATCTTGGATCGCTCGAAACCGCGGTTGTCGAGAACCTTCATCGCCAGGACCTCAACGCACTCGAGGAGGCGGCGGCGTACCAGCAACTCATCGAGGACTTCAATTTCACCCAGGAGCAAGTCGCGACCCGGGTCGGTCGGTCTCGCTCCGCGGTTGCGAACACGATCCGGTTGCTCCAACTGCCGGGCGCTGTGCAGCGACTCGTCATCGAAGGTCAGCTCAGTGCCGGCCATGCGCGGGCCCTCCTGGCAACGGCCGATCCGGCCGAGCAGGAGCGAGTCGCACAACGCATCGTCCGTGAGCACCTGACGGTTCGCGAGACCGAGGAGTTGCTTCGCGGTGAGGACGCCGGCGAAGCAGATGGTGATGACGCCGGTACCGACACTGGTGCAGGAAAGACAAAACCGTCCAGCAAGACGGCCGGTGAGACCAAGGACGCCGGCGTTCTCGAACTCGAAGAACTCTTGGCGTCACGACTGGAGACACGCGTCAAGGTCCAGTTGGGGAAAGGTCCAGGCCGCCTGGTGATCGATTTCGCCGATCTTTCCGACCTCGAGCGGATCTACCGCGTGATTACGCCGCCTGGAACTACCAGCTGACGAAGAAGTGTGACATTTGTCACACTCGCTACCTGTGGATATCTCTGGGGAAGCACCACGGACATCCTCTGGATGACCCTGGGGATACCGGTGGACGATGCTCAGTCGGCTCGAAGGACCGGTCGGTCGCACCAGCGGGCGAGTGCGTCGCGCAATGACAACGCCAGTGCTGGTGCCCGTTCGACGACACGAGCGGGGTCGCCGACGCGGCACCACACGGCCGGCATGCGTGTCTCGCGCAGAATCGGGATACGCATACCGACGGCCGGGTGGGGCGCATCGAGAGGCCCGACGATCGCGTGACTGGCGTGCTCGGCCAGACCTCGACCACCGGCCGAGACGAAGCCCTCGGTCTGGAAGTACGCGACTGAGAGGTCCTCGGTTGCGAGCGTGACGCCGAGGTACACCGCCCCGTCCCACTCGTTGGCTGTTTTGGCGTGTGCCGAGAGATCGGGCTGATGAAGTGTCAGCACCTCCGCACCGTCGGCACGAAGACGACGGGCCAAGGTGTCGATGAGTGCGGCGACGCCACCCGTTTCACCGACGACGATGCGACGGCCTTGGAGGCCTTGCTGACTGCGAAGACGCTCGGTCTCGCGAACTTCGGCGATGGTCTTCTCTCCCGAGCGTCGGCCGGCAAGGCGTCCGAGCGCCATCACGGTGTCGGGGCCGACGACACCATCAGGGGTCAGGCCCTGGTTGGCCTGGAAGTTCCGTACCGCCGACTCGGTATCCGGCCCGAAGATGCCGTCGACATAGCCGGCGTCGAAGCCGAGGCTGCCGAGTCGTTGCTGCAGATCGGTGATGTCGTCGCCGCGGGTCATGGGGGAGCGCAGGTAGAGCATGCGATCGCCAAGCCGGAAGTCGGCCTCGATCAGTGCTGCCCAGGTGTGGGCACCGCACTCGCCGTCCTCCATGAGACGGCGTGTGGCCTGAAAAGCCCGAACGGCGGCCACCGTGTCAGCGTCGTAGATCCCGGGGTCGCCGGTCGCTGGAAAGCCGGCCGCGGCGAGGCGGCGGTGGAGGTCACGGACCGCGCCTCCTTCATCGCCCGCACACAGCGGTAGCCCCTGATCGGTCATCGTCCCGAGGCTATCGGCCTTCGGCGCACCCGACCGGAAGTGCAAAATCGAAACAGCCGACCCACCGGGTCGGCTGTTTCGTGAAGATCGGATCGGAGAGGGTGTTCCGGTTGGAACCCCGGAATCGGGATCAGATGAACTCGGCGATGTCGTCGAGGAGAGCCTGCTTGGGCTTGGCGCCGACAATGCGCTTCACCGCTTCGCCGTCCTTGAACAGGATCAATGTCGGGATCGACATGACCTCGAAGCGTCGGGCGATATCGCCGGCCTCGTCGACGTTGAGCTTCGCGACCTGCAGGGCCTCACCCTGCTCGTCGGCGATCTCTTCGAGGATCGGGGCGATCATCTTGCACGGCCCACACCATTCGGCCCAGAAGTCGACGAGGACGGGGGCGCCATCGCTGGCGACGGTTTCGTCGAAGGTGCTGTCGGAGAGGGTGGTGACGGCTCCTGCCATGGCGGAGCTCCTTTCATTCGCAGCGCCGAGGCACTGGTGGTTCCGGTGCCGACGTCGCCGTCGGCGTCCACCGGAGAGAACCCGTGGCGATCGCTCGCTATTCCCGGGACCGGTGTGGGGCAGGGTCAGGCGTCGTGGAGCGCCTCGAGGTAGCGCTCGGCTTCGAGTGCACCCTGGCAGCCCGACCCGGCGGCGGTAATCGCCTGTCGGTAGTAGTCGTCGGTGACATCGCCGACGGCGAAGACGCCGGCGACGTCGGTGGCGGTGCGTCCGGGAACGGTCTCCAGGTAGCCGTTCTCCTTCATGGCCAGTTGCCCCTTGTACAGGTCGGTCCCGGGACGATGACCGATGGCGATGAACATGCCTGTCACGGGAAGTTCGGAGGTCTCGCCCGTCTTGACGTTTTCGACCTTCACCCCGGCAAGCGACTGGTCACCGAGATATTCCGTGACGACCGTGTCCCACAGGAACTCGATCTTCGGGTTGTTGAACGCTCGGTCCTGCATGATCTTCGATGCCCGCAGCTCATCGCGCCGGTGGATGATCGTGACCTTCTCCGCAAAGCGGCTGAGAAAGTTCGCTTCCTCGAGTGCTGAATCGCCGCCGCCGACCACGGCAATGTGGTGATCACGGAAGAAGAAGCCGTCGCAGGTGGCACAGGTCGACAGACCGTGACCGATGAGTTCGGTCTCACGATCGAGGCCCAGCATGATCGACTGCGCACCGGTGGCGATGATGAGGGAATGGGCCCGATAGGTCGGGTCGGCCGAATTGGGATCACCGACCCACACGCCGTAGGGCGCAGCGGAAAGGTCGACCCGGCTGACCTTCACGGTCTGGATTTCCGCCCCGAAGCGCTCGGCCTGCATGCGGAAGTTCATCATGAGCTCGGGACCCATGATCCCCTCGGGGAACCCTGGGAAGTTCTCGACGTCGGTGGTGAGCATCAGCTGCCCGCCGGGCTGATCGCTGGTCGAGCTGGGCTCACCCTCGAGCACGAGCGGGGCAAGGTTCGCGCGAGCGGTGTAGATCGCCGCGGTGAGGCCAGCGGGGCCGGAGCCGATGATGATGACGTCGCGTACGTCGGACATGGATTGCCTTTCGAGAGCGTTCGCTCCGGTGCATTGCGGGCTGCCGGGGGACCGTAGTGGCAACCTCAGGACGGGTCGGGAATCTTCAGGGTGGACCAGCTCAGCTGAAAAGGCCGTAGCAGACGACCACGACGATGATGACCAGATCCAGGATCGCGGCACCGAGCAGTGGCCGCGAGCTGGAACGACGCGACAGCCAGGCACCGAGACCGAGGATCGACAGCAGGCTGCCGGCGAAGAGGTGGGCAGCCCAGGTGGCATCACCGACGCCGGCGCCGATCGGCAGGTACGCATCAGCCATGCGAACCACGGCGACCAAGAAGATGGTGGCTGCCGCAATACCGAGCACGGCGATGACGAGCCCGAAGACGACAGCTCGCAGGACGGTGACGGCACGGTCCGTGGTCTGTGCCTTGACCTTGTCGATCACGTCGATGACGCGGTCGGTCTGCTTCGCTGCCCAGTCCGGCTCGGTCTCCTGCTCGGTCGTCATGGACGCCGAGCCTATCGCCTCCCGGCTAGGGCGATTCTGGTGAGACCACCGAGCTCGCGGCGCAGTCGTCGATCGGGTGCACGATGATGACGCGGCCACTCGTCTCCGTGCCGGTGATCGCATCGAGGGCAACCAACACGGTGACGCGTTCGGCGTCGATTTCCACGATGGTCGACTCGACGCTGACCGTTGTGTCGCCCTGGACGTCGGTGATCAGTCGGATTGCTTCAGGACAGACCCCGTCGAAGGGTTCGCTGCGATGGGGGATACCGATCACGTCTGCGTAGGCCGTGTCGACGAGATCGACGATGTCGCCGACCGTCTCGACCGGCGCCAACTCGTCCGGCAGGACGTCGGCACTCGGCCCCTCGATTGTCGCCGCATCACTGCCGCTGGACTCGAGTGCGATGTCGTCTCCGAACTCCTCGCCGGGCCAGTCGGCGGTCTCGGCGGCGGCTGATTCGGCCATGTCTGCCGCCTCCTCGGTCGCCAGGTCGTCGGCGAACATCTCCAGCGTCTCGTCGGCCACAGCGTCGCTGTCGCCGGCGCTGTCGGTGGATTCCGTGGCGACGTCGCCCTGATCGTCGTCAGCGAGATCAACTCGTTGGATCGCGGTGAGCGCAACGGCGAGGAGTACGACGGCTGCCGCCACGGCGACAAACCGGTTGCGTCGCTCAATCGTGCGGGCCCGGACTGCCGACAGATCGGTGACCCCGGTCGACGTTGAGCTTGCCTCGACTGCGATGGCGCGCCGCTGGTCGAGATCGATCATCGGAATGTCGACCAGGGCGGCGACGGCCTCGATTGCCGACCGCATTGCGTCGGCACGCGCCAGGAGTTCTGGATCCGATTCGACGCGCGCGGCCTCTTCGGCGGTGACCTCGGCATCGAGATACCGGCTCACGAGTTCGTCGAGCGCGTCGGTGTTGTCGTTCATGTCATGTCCTCTGACGTTCGTCAGGGGGGCTGTGGTTCCCGGCCATGATGTCGGCAAGCCGACCTCGCCCACGAGCGATACGACTCCGCACTGTTCCGGGTGCGAGGTCGAGCACCTCGGCGATCTCGGCGTAGTCGAGCCCGGCGAGATCTCGGAGTACGACCGGTGCCTTGAATTCCTCGGGGAGTTGCGCAAGGGCATCGTCGATATCGATGCGGGCGGTGACGGCGTCGCCGGGATCGAGCGACGGGCGACGGCCGAGGGCCTCATCTGCGACACCCTCGTGATCAGGGAGGCCGGGTTGCGGGCGGCGACTCCGCCGCCGGAGTTCGTCGAGGCAGGCGTTGGTGGCGACCCGGTACGACCAGGTCGTGAACGCAGCGCGGCCGTCGAAGCGCTCGAGTCCTTTGACGATCGCGAGCAACGCCTCCTGAGTGGCGTCGAGCGCGTCGGCGTCGTTTCCGGCGAGTCGGCGACAGATCGCGTAGATGCGGGCCTGATGCTTCTGCAAAAGGGCATCAAGGGCGCGGCGGTCTCCGCGCTGCGCGGCGGTGATCAGCCGGAGATCGTCGGGATCGGGTGCGATGCCGCGACGCTAGCGGTGCGGCTACTCCGGAACCGTGAACGCGTAGCCGACGACACGAGGACCACCGTGGGTGCCGACCACCGGCCCGATGACCTCCGTGCGAGCGTTGCTGACGTCGGCGACCTCGCCGATGAGCGCAACGAAGTCGTCGATGTCGGGGGCTTCGCCGTGCATGATCGCCAGGTTCTCGATCTCACCGAACTCTGCAAGTTTGTCACGCAACCAGATCATCGACTTCTTGCGGGTGCGTTGTTTGCCGGCTTCCTGCACCTCACCGGTGGAAATGTCGATGAGCGGCTTGATCGAAAGCATCGAGCCGAGCAGCGCCTGGGCGCCGCCGATGCGACCGCCCTTCTGGAGATTCTCGAGGGTGTCGAGTGCGCCGAAAACATGGGTGCGGGCCGACATCGACTCGGCGATGGCCACGACCTCGTCAGCCGACGCACCGTTCTTGGCGGCTTCGGCGGCGGCGATCACGATCGAGCCCAAACCGACAGTGATCGATGTGGAGTCGACGACCCGGATATCGGCGTCCATCGAATCGGCAGCGGTGACCGCCGACTGCATCGTGGCAGACAGCGCGGCGCTGATGTTGATGCAGACGATGGCGGTAGCACCGGCATCGAGATGACGCTGGAACGACTCAGCGAAACGTCCGGGCGACGGTGCCGCCGTCTCCGGAAGCGTGTCGGAACTGGCGAGAAGTTCGTAGAACCGGTCGACCGACAACTGCTCTCGGTCGGTGTATTCATCGTCGCCGAAGCGGATCGACAGCGGAACCACCTCGATGTTGAGGTCGGCGACCTCATCACCACGGAGGTCGCAGGACGAGTCGGTGACGATGCGAACGGTCACGATGTGGATTCCTCGTTGACAGAGACAGCAGGATTCCCGTCGTCAGCCGACGGGGTGGACGACACGGTAGCAGCGCGCCGGGATCGGCGGACACGGGTGATCGTGCGGAGCCACCAGGTCAGCAGGACGGCAAGCGACACCAGCGACACGACGAGCCCAAGACCAGAGATGGCGGTCGAGCGCACGTTGACCGAGCCTCCTGCGAGGTCAAGGCGTCCGTCCGGTGAGGTGACGGTGATGAGGATGCGGGCGTCGCCCGACGTGACGGTCTCGACCGGGACCTCCAACTCGTTCAAGCCCGGCTCAAGGGTCAGTCGCAGCTCCTCGCCATCGGGAAAACGCAATTTCTCGCTCGTGATCCGGACGATGACGTTCATCGCGAGGGTCTGGCTATTTCTGATGGAGATCGGAAGCGTTGCCGTGCGAGTCGCCAGGGTGATCCGGCTCGACTCGACCACGTCGAAGTCGGCGGTGCCGGTTGCAACGAGATCGAACACGGCGTCGGTGAAGGTCCGGCGGACCTCGGTAGTGAGTTCGTCCGACATTGCCGCCTGGAGAACGGTGCGCAGCGGTGCGATCGGCCCATCGGCGGGCGCCACCATCGCGGCGTAGGACGCGAGCACGGATTCGGTCAGCCGCAGGTCACTCGCTGCGCCGCCGACATCGCCGGGCGGGGCCGCGAGGAGTTCAACTCGGAGGACCGCGCCATCGGCGTTGCGGGCCGGGGGGCGGGTGATGAGTTCGTCGACGGACGCCAGGCCAAGCCGATCGGTGGTCTCGATCAGGTCGAGGAGCAAGGTGAGCGGTACCCGGTCGACGGTCGTGAGGTCGAGCAGGATGCCGCGGTCGGTGCCGACCTGCTTGGCGTCGAATAGCAGTTCGGTGAAGCGGTGCTGGGCGATGAGTTCGGGGTCGTCACCGACGAGTCCGGCCTCGAAGGCGCGGTCGATCACGAGAACGGGCATCGTGATGCCGTTGGTGTCGAGTATGTCGATCGGGCGCCGGTCGGCCCGCTCAATCGTGAGTTCGTCGAGTTGGTCGGGTTCAACGACTCCGCCGGTGACGCCGATCGAACGCAGCAAGCCGACGGTTTCGGCAGTCGTGTCGGGATCCATGCGCACGATCGGGACGGGTGTGCGGCCAAGAAAGGACTCAGTCGTCTCTTGGCCTTCGGCGAAGAGGCCGAAGACACGTTCGGTTTCGCCGGCGAGTCGCCAGGCCTCCTCGTCGATCGACACCCACGGTGAGAGCGGCACGAGGTGGCCGTCGAGCAGCCGACGGATGTCGTCGATGGCGCTCAGGCCCCGTTCTGTGGTGGGGTCGGCGAGCGCGGTGAGTGTCTCGGGAGCAAACGAGACGAGCGCCGGCGCCGGTGCGTCGGACACGGCAGCCACGACCCGGTCGACCGAGGCTGCCGGATCGATCTCGATGGCGTCGACCCCGTGTGAGAGCGGCGAACGGGCGTCGGCCACGAAGGCGAGGTCGATCCGAGCCGACAGTGTCGTGTCCTCGACGATGACAAAGGTGACGAGCGTGTTGAGGATGACCTGGTCGTCGTCGATCAGATCGAGACGAACCGGGATTGCGCCGGGCTCGCGTCGCAGGATCTCGCCGATCTCGTCGTCGGGCAGGGTGATCGTGAACAGGTCACCGGATCCGACCGTGATCTCGTCGAGGTCGGCGATGATGAAATTCGCGAGGTCCGAGTTCTTGGTCGGCGGGTTCTGGATCGTTTCGAGGATCTGTTCAGGCTCCTCGATCGGCCGGAACACCCGGACCCGCATCTGACGTCCCGGCTCGAGGTTCGGGAGTCGGACGTTGATCGTGACCTCTTCGTTGCCGACAAAGGTGGTCTGGGATACGAGGTCGATGCGGTCGTTGCCGCGCTGGGCGCCGGCGGGTCCGCCGGTGATACCGAGCACCACGGCGACGACGACCGCGAGCAGGAGTGCGCCGCGACGGATCACAAGTCCCGCCGAAGGACGGTCAACTGGTGACGAGCCGGGATGAAGCCCAGCCTCGTGTAGAGCGAGAGCGCCGCAGCGTTCGCCTCTTGGGTGTTGACCCAACACGTGGTGACGTCGCGGCGGCGGAGCCAGTGGAGCGCGTCCGCAACGAGGTCGATCCCGAGTCCGAGTCCCTGTCGGTCGGGGTGCACGGCCAGGCGCTGGAGGTAGCCCTGGGTGCCGGCCCGGCCGGTGACCGCGTAACCGACGACGTCGGGATCGCGAACGACGCGAAGGCGGGTGGCGGGCGTGGCGTTGATCGCTTCATACAGCCCGTCGCGGTCGAGTTGCCAGAACGCCTCGAAGGTCTGCCGGTCGACGTCGAGGATCGCATCGATGTCGTGGCGACGACCTCGGCGGAGCCCTCGAGCCCGGCGCGGGCGTTCAGGCAGCGGGCCTCGCAGGTTGTGGCTCAAGAGATGCAGGGCTTCGTGCTCGGTGAAGCCATCGGCAGCGAGCATGTCGCGCTCGGAGGGGCCGACGGCGGCGGTGACGACGGAGCGGAAGCCGTCCGCTCGGAGATGCGCCCGGATGCGTCGGAGGGTCGAGGGGGTAAGCGTCGAGGCACCCGAAAGCGGCACGAGATAGGCGAGGTCGTCACGTCCTCGCCAGCTCCCGGCCCGGACTCGGGCCGAGTCGACGGTCAATGCATTCATCCCCATGCCGGAAGCAACGATACGCCGTCAGGTCCGAGGGGTACGCTCGGCAGGGTGCTGTTGCTGGTGAGTGACGAGCGGTGCCTCGAGCACACGGCAGGGACGTCTCACCCCGAACGTCCCGATCGGCTGCGTGCGGCGATGGCCGGCGTCGCCGAATCGGGGGTCGTCGATGCTGTCACCGCCCGGCTGCCGCGCCTCGTGACCAACGACGAGATCTGTCTCGTCCACGACCGTGCGCTCCTCGATCACGTCGTCGCCGTCGACGCCGACGGCGGGGGTCGACTCGACCCGGACACGGTGATGAGCGCCGGGAGTCTGCTCGCCGCCCGTCTGGCCGCTGGGTCGGTGCTCACGGCGGTCGAGGGCTTGCAGGAATCCGAGCAGTACCGCAGCGCGTTCTGTGTCGTTCGCCCACCGGGCCACCATGCGACCCCCACCGATTCGATGGGGTTCTGTCTTTTCAACTCGGTCGCGATCGCCGCTGCGACACTCGCTGACGCTGGTGAGCGGGTGGCGATCGTCGACATCGACGCGCATCACGGCAACGGCACGCAGGACATTTTCTATGACGATCCGCGGGTGTTGTTCGCGTCGATCCACCAGTCGCCCCTCTACCCCGGCACAGGAATGCTCGACGAGCGGGGGAGTGGTGTCGCGGTCGGCACCACGATCAATGTGCCGCTCCCGCCCGGTGCGACGGGCGATATCGCCCGGGCCGCGGTCGACGACATCATCATCCCGGCCATCGAAGCCCATCAGGCATCGTGGCTGCTGATCTCCGCCGGCTTTGACGGCCACCGGGCCGACCCGATCACTGAACTCGGCTATTCGTCGGCCGACATGGCCGACCTGGTCGGGGCGCTCGCCGCCACGGTTGCGCCGGGGCGAGTCGTCGCCGTGCTCGAAGGTGGATACGACCTCGACGCCGTCCGTGATTCATCTGCGGCGGTCACGGCGCAACTCGTCGGCGAACGCATCCGGCCCGAACCGCCCACGAGCGGCGGGCCCGGCATTGAAGTTGTCCGTGCCGCCCGCGACTTGCATCGCGACCCGTGAGGCTGGAGCGATGAATTCCGTGCCGGGATCCGCCGTCGCCACCGCTCGAGCGGCCGTGGCACCGCTCGCCACCGCCTTCTCCGAGGCGAGGTACCGGCTCTATCTCGTCGGTGGGCTCGTCCGTGACGACCTTCTGGGTCGCGTCCGGGACGACGTTGACTACGACCTCACTACCGATGCCCGTCCCGAGGCCATTAAGACGCTCGTCGAACCGTTCGCCGATGCGGTATGGACCGCTGGTGAGCGATTCGGCACGATCGCCTGCCGCATCGACGGGGTCGTCTACGAGATCACGACCCACCGGGCCGATGCGTACGACGAGTCGTCGCGCAAGCCGATCGTCGAGTTCGGCGACAATGTCCACGACGATCTTGCTCGGCGCGACTTCACCGTCAACGCCATGGCGATCGATCTCGCCGACGGCACGCTCGTCGACCCGTTCGGCGGCGGCGCCGATCTCGAGGCCGGCCGGTTGCGCACGCCCCTCGATCCCGAGATCTCGTTCTCCGATGATCCGTTGCGGATGCTTCGAGCGGCGCGCTTCATCGCCACCCTCGGTCTCACACCTGAACCCGAACTCGTGGCGGCCGTGAGCGCCATGCGCGAACGCATGGCGATCGTGTCGGTCGAGCGCGTGCGAGACGAACTGCAAAAGATGCTCCTGCTGCCGGACCCTCGTCCGGGCTTCGTGTTCTTGTCGTCCACCGACCTGTTGGCCGATGTGCTTCCGGCGATAGCGGCGCAGGGATTCGATGCGGATCGCGTTGCGGATCGAACGGTCGCCGTTGCGCCTGAACCAGTCGACCGCTGGGCCGCCCTGCTGCTCGACGCCCCGACTGCCGACCGTGACGGCGAACTCCGTCGCCTGAAGCCCAGCGGGGAACTCGCCCGGTCGGTGGCGTGGCTCACTGATGCCGCACCATGGCTTGAGGCGGGCACGGTGCCGACGACACCGGAGGCGCTGCGGCGGGCGGCGGCAGCGGCCCCGGACGGTCTCACCCTTGAGGCGCGCCTGTCGTTCGTGACGGCCCTGCGGGTCGGCGCCGACACGACCGATCTCGAGACGGCGATGGCCGAACTCGGTCGGTTGCGTCAGGCGGAACCCGATCTCGACAAACCCGTCGCACCGCTGTCGGGCACCGAGGTCGCTGCGGTGCTCGACATCGAGTTCGGACCCGTGATCGGGCAGGCCCACGCCGCCCTTCTCGAGCACCGGTTCGTGCACGGCCCCCTGCAGCGTGATGAGGCGATCGACGTCGTGCGACGGTGGTGGGCCGAGACGTCGGCCTGATCAGGCGCCGAGTCGCCGGGCTCGGGCGAGCAACGTGACCGGTGTAGGGCCGCCATGGTGACGTTCGAGGAGAACGTCGACGGCGAAGTTCGTGCGGGTGAAGGCGGTGACGAGATCCTCGGCGGTGTGCACGTGGCGTTCGCCGATCGGATCGTCGGTCGTCCACGACCGCACCACACGGGTCGGATCGTCGGGATCAGCGGTCAGGAGGGCCGGGTGGGGGAGCGAGACGACGACATGTCCGCCAGCACGAACGCACCGGTGGACCTGGCGGAAGACTCGATCGAGATCCTCGACGAGGCTCAATGCCCACACCGACACGGCGAGATCGATCTGATCGGCTCGAACGAAGGCAAGCTCGGCCGGTCCGGCCTCGTGAAATTCGATCGCAACGTCGTGTTCGGCCGCCAGAGCGCGAGCCGCGGCAACTTGCTCGGGGTCGCTGTCGGTCGCGATCACGCGGGCGCCGCGGCGAGCGAGCCCGACCGCCGTGTGGCCCGCACCGCAGCCGAGGTCAAGGACCTTGCGGCGGCGAGTGTCGCCGATCACGCGGCGGTCGATGTCGTCGACGAGTCCGGGGCCGAATTCGACATAGTCGAGTGGACGTCGGCTCGGTGTCCGCGGGTCGTAGCTCGACATGGCCGACACGGTAGGCCGCAGCGACAGGGGGAGCGGGGGAGGGGTACCCTCGCCAGGCATGACGGCGCGCACCAAGCTGGGCCTCCAGCACGTCGCCACCTCCGGCGGGATCGACTACCGGTTGGCGCGCGAGGCGACACTGGCGGCGTTCCGCGATGGTGATCTGAGTCGAGAACAGCTGTGCGATGCGCAACGCGAACTCGTCCGCAATGCGGAGTTCTGCGGCACACCCGCCAGCCGAGACTGTCCGATGTGCGAGCAGCCGACCCTCGTCGAGGTCACGTATGTCTTCGGGCCTCGGTTGCCCAAGCACGGACGCTGTGTCACATCGGATCGCGAGATGGATCGGATTGCGAGCCGCAAGTCGGTCAGCACGGGCTATGTGGTCGAGGTCTGCCCGGCCTGTCGGTGGAATCACCTCACCGAGAGCCGCGCCATCGGGGGCACCTGAGTTCGCGCCGCAGCCCCTTGTGTCGGGGACTGCGGGGTCGGTATCGTGATGTTGTCGCCGGCAGCCGAAGGGCGCTGGACGAGTCAAAGGAGTCAGTCATGGGCCTCTCTGCCCCTGCAATCGCTTCGCGCAAGGTGCGTGATGGTGGTGAGCCGCTCGTGATGGTCACGGCGTACGACGCACCTGGTGCTCGTATCGCGAGCGAGGCCGGTGCCGACCTCATTCTCGTCGGCGACTCCGTGGCCATGGTCGTGCTCGGGTACGACGACACCTTGCAGGTGACGGTCGACGACATGGTGCACCACACGGCGGCGGTCGCCCGGGCCAAGCCCGACTGCCACATCGTCGGCGACCTGCCCTGGATGAGCTACCACGTCTCGCCGGAGGAGACGGTGCGCAATGCCGCTCGGCTGATGCGGGCTGGCGCGCACTCGGTGAAGCTCGAGGGCGGCCGCAAGCGACTCCCGATGATCGAGAAGATCCTCGGCGCCGAGATCCCGGTGATGGGCCATATCGGTCTGACCCCCCAGTCGATCCACACGATGGGTGGTTTCAAGGTGCAGGGCACCGAACCCGAGCACGCCCGCAAGCTCGTCCAGGCCGCCAAGTCGCTTGAGCACGCTGGCTGTTTCTCCGTCGTGCTGGAGGGTGTCCCGGTGCGAGTGGCCGAGATGGTCACAGAGGCGATCACGATCCCGACCATCGGCGTCGGGGCCGGTATGCACACCGACGGGCAGGTGCTCGTTTATCACGACCTGCTCGGCATCGAAGATCGTTTCGTGCCGAAGTTCGTGCGCCGCTACGCCGACCTCAAAGGCCAGTCGGTCGAGGCGATGACGGCGTTCGCCGATGATGTGCGTTCGGGTGCGTTCCCGAACCACGAGGAGAGCTACCACATGGCCACGTCCGAGGCCGAGGAACTCGCTGGCCTGTACGGCTCGCAGGGGTAGGCGGTCCGGGCGGGTACGAGATCCCGCAGCCTCACCCCGCCGGCGTCATCGCAGGCGCAGGAGTTCGGTGATCAGCTGATCGATCTCGTCCTCGGTGTTGTAGTAGTGCCCCGACGCCCGAATCATCGGAGGAAGGTCGCGCGTGCGGGTGTCGATGAGGGCACTCGCAGGCGGAACGATTGAGACATTGATGCCTGCGTCGCGCAGTGCAGCGTGCACGGCGGCGAGGTCGGCTCCGTCGAGGGAGAACGTGACGATCCCGCACCGCTCCCGACCGAGATCGCGCACCGTGGCCTGCGCCACGTCGTCGGTGAGGCGGCCGCGAAGTGTCTCGGCGAGACCCTGAACCCGAGCGGCGATGGCGTCGAGCCCATGGTCGAGCGCCTCCTGGACGGCGTGGCCGAGGCCGAGCAGTGCCGCATGGTTGCGCTCCCACTGCTCGAACCGCCGGGCCGTCGGGTCGATCTCGTAGTGATCCGGCTCCAGCCACTCGGCCGTGGAATGGTCGAGCATGATCGGCTCGATCGACGGCAGGATCGACGAACGAACATAGAGAAAGCCGGTGCCCCGCGGCCCCCGGAGGAACTTGCGACCGGCGGCGGTGAGGGCATCACAGCCCAACTCGTCGACATCGAGGGGGATCTGACCGGCGGACTGGCAGGCATCGAGGAGGTAGGTGATCCCGTACTCGCGGGCGATCGCACCGACGCCGGCGGCAGGATTGATCAGGCCGCCGTTGGTGGGGATGTGGTTGAGCGCGATCAGCGTGACGGGGCCGACGTCGGTTCGTCGGATGGTGGCCTCGAGTGCGTCGAGATCAAGTTCTCCGTGGTCGTTGGAGGGAACGACCTCAACCTCGATGCCGAACCGCCGGCCGAGGTGGAGGTAGGCGACGAAATTCGCGCCGTACTCGGTCTCGGTCGTGAGGATGCGATCACCGGGATTGGGCGCATGGGCCGGTGAGATCGCCCACGAGTAGAGAAAGAGATCGAAAGCTGCCGTGTTGTTGACCGTGAGTGCGATCTCGTCACCGCTGGGGTCGGCCCCGATCAGACGGGCGATCGTCGGGCGGATCTCGTCGATACGGGCCTGTTCGTGCGTGAACGCCTCGTAACCCCCGATCCGCGCCTCGAGTTGCAGATAGTCGATCTGGGTGGCGAGGACGGCGTGCGTCGGCAGTGCTGCGCCGGCGTTGTTGAGGTGGATCAGGTCCTGACAGCCCGGTGTCGCAGCTCGTGCTGCGGTGACGTCGATCGGCATCACGCGACCGTATCGCCCCCGATCCGGCATGCTGGGCGTCTATGTCACCGCCGCTCGTCGTCGAAGTCACTCGTGGGGGAGTGGTGGAGAGCCACCACGAAGTGGATGTCGCCATCGTCGGCGCTGATGGGCATCGATCCGGGTTCGGCAAGCCCCAACGTTGGACCCTGGCTCGTTCGTCGATGAAACCGATCCAGGCCTTCCCGTTGGTCGCCACAGGCGCGGCGGATGCGTTCGATCTCGATCAGGGGCACCTGGCGCTTTCGTGTGCGAGTCACAACGGTGAGCCTCGGCACGTCGACTCGGTCGCCGAGTGGCTCCACCGACTCGGGTTCGACTCCGACACCCTCGAATGTGGTGCCCATCTCCCGCTTCACGAGGCGTCGGCGCACGCCTTGGTGCACGACGAGATCGCACCCGACCGTCGTCACAACAATTGTTCAGGAAAGCACGCCGGCTTTCTCACGGTGTGTCGCCACCTCGACATCAACCCTGCCAGCTACCTGCATCCCGAGCATCCGGTGCAGGCCCACCATGTCACCAAGGCAACGGAGGCTGCGTGTGGTGTCGATCTCAGCGACCAGTCGCCCGTGATCGACGGTTGCGGGATTCCGATCTGGGGCATGCCACTCGCCAACCTGGCCCAGGGGTGGGCGACCCTCGCCACGACCGACGAAGGCCGACGTCTCTTCGCAGCGATGCAGGCGGAGCCGTTCCTGGTCGCCGGAACCGGACGGATGTGCACCCGGATCATGGAGGCTTCGGCCGGTCTCGCCGTAAAGACGGGAGCCGAGGGCGTGTTCTCCGGTGTCCATGTCGAGTCAGGCCTGGCGTGGTCGTTGAAGGCTCGTGATGGCGCAACGCGAGCGGCCGAGGCGGCGGTGCTGTGGCTGATGCGTGACCTCGGCTTCGCCGTCGACGTCGAGTTTGGTCCCGTTCGCAATCACGCCGGCCTCGAAGTGGGTGCGGTGCGGGTCGTCGCCTGAGTGCGCTACTGCGTGGTCGGCCGGTTGACGAACCGTCCAGCGCGCGGGCTCCAGGTCCAGCCGGACTGGGCGAGGCTGCCGCCGTCGACCGGGATGTTGTGGCCGGTGATGAACGAGCTCAGGTCCGACGCAAGGAACAGGATGGTGCGGGCGGTCTCCGCTGGCCACCCGACCCGGCCGACGGGCGCCCAGTCGCGCCAGGCGCTCGGGTCGGTGTCCTCGGGCCGTCGGAGATAGTCGACTTGCGGGGTCTGGGTGAGGTCGGGGCCGACGCCGTTGACCCGGATGCCGTGTCGGCCGACCCCTGCGGCGAGCGAGGTCGTGAAGTGCGCCGCACCGGCTTTCATTGCGGCGTAGACCGGCTCGCCCGGGTAGCCCCGCATGCCTTCGACCGAGTGGAGGTTGACGATGCTTCCTCGTCCTGCGTCGATCATGCGGGGCAAGAACGCGTGGGTCACGGCGAAGAGATGCAGCAGGTTGACCTCGTACATCGCCTGCCATGAGTCGGGTCCGCTTTCAGAGAAGCGGACGGATGGTCGGTAGTCACCGACATTGTTGACGATGACATCAGGGGTCGGGACCGCTGCGGCGAATGCGGTGATTCGATCAGGGTCTCGGACGTCAACGTGGTGGGCGATCACGCCGTCGATGGCCCCGACCTCGACCACGAGGTCCGGGTCGAGTTCGGCGACGTGGACTTCGGCACCGTGGGCGACGAACAACTCGACCGTCGCTCGTCCGATCCCCGCTCCGCCACCGGTGACGACGGCGGTGCGACCGTCGAGCAGTTGGTTCCAGTCGTCGATCCCAGGGACGTCGTTGGGGGTGAGTGCAGCCATGGTGTGACCGTAGTTCGGCGACGGCCGGAGCCGGGTGGTCGATCGTGAGCGCAGGGACTGTCACACCCCGCCAGCACACTCTTGACATGTTCCGTCGTCAGCCGATCACTCGACCGGTAGCCTGGGAGGGTCCTCGTCAGAGGTCTGTCATTACCCGGCCATTGCGGCCGGGACAATCCATCCAAACCCCTGCCCCGGGAAGGGGCCCCGACGAGGTCGGGTCCGTAGGAGGTGAGTGCCTGTGATCACACGGGCCTACGAACTGATGATCATCATCGACTCCGATGTCGTCGACATCGAGATTCCGAAGGTGATCTCCCGTACCGAAGCGCTGATCACCGAAGAGGGCGGCCGCATCGCGTCGACCGACAACTGGGGTCGTCGCAAGTTCGCGTACGAGATCAACCACAAGAGCGAAGGCACCTATGTGGTGTGGGAGATCGTGACCGAGTCGGCCGGTCTGCCCAACACTGAGCGCCAGCTGCGTCTCGCAGACGACATCGTCCGCCACAAACTGTTCCGTCTGCCCGAGAAGGAAGCGGCCCGTCGGGGTCTCCTCGGGGAGGCAGCGCCGGCCGACGCCGGCTGACCGGGAGGTTCCATCATGGGTATCGACAACAACGTGAGCGTCACGGGCAACGTGACTCGCGATCCTGAGCTTCGGTTCACGCAGGGCGGCATGGCCGTCGCCACCTTCGGGCTGGCCTGGAACAAGCGCAAGCAGGACGGCGAGGAAGAAGTCAGCTTCTTCGACGTCACGTGCTTCCGCTCCCTGGCGGAGAACGTCGCAGAGTCCATCACCAAGGGCACCCGCGTCGTGGTCGCCGGCACACTGTCGCAGCGCAGTTGGGAGACCCAAGACGGCGACAAGCGTTCCAAGGTCGAGATCGTCGCCGACGAGGTTGCGCCGAGCCTTCGCTGGGCGTCGGCCGACATCCGCCGCAACGAATTCAAGGGTGGCGGTGGAGCGCCGGCGGGTGGCGGCGGTGGCCGTGCCGTGCCGAACGGGGAGCCTCCGGCCTACGACATGGACGAAGAGCCCTTCTAGCCCGCGCTGGAAGATCCGTAACCAACGAAACAGAACTGAAGAAAAGAAAGAACGATGGCGAAAGTCAAGAAGCGCGGCAAGCCCGGTCAGAAGAACAACGACCGGGGCCGCAAGAAGAAGGTCAGTGTCCTCTCCTCGGAGAAGATCGAGTACGTCGACTGGAAGGATGTGAACCTGCTCCGCCGGTTCGTGTCCGAGCGTTCGAAGATCCGGGCCCGGCGCGTCAACGGCAACAGCACCCAGCAGCAGAAGTTGGTCGCCGATGCTGTGAAGGTGGCTCGCGAGATGGCGTTGATTCCCTACGCCACCCGCGTCACCTCCCAGCGCAACAACCGTGGACGCGACGGCGAGCGCGGTGATCGTGGAGATCGCGGGCCGCGTGCCGAGGGTCCGGCCCCGCGTCCGAGCGGCCCGCCGCCTGGCGCCGATGAGGACACCGGCGACGAGGTCATCTCCAACGAGGAGGCCATCGCCGAGGTTGAGGGTGTCACGATGAACGCCGCTGACGAAGGGACCGAATGATGAAGGTCATTCTTCGTAGCGACGTCGATGGTCTTGGCCGCAAGGGCGAGATCATGGAGGTGGCCGACGGCTACTTCCGGAACTTCCTCAGCCCGAAGGGTCTGGCTCTGAAGGCCACCGCCGGTGCCGAACAGCAGGCCGACGCGATGCGTCGTGCCGCCTCGTTGAAGGACGCCGCCACTCGAGCGGATGCCGAAGAGGTTGCGACGAAGCTCGTGCCGATGCGGTTCACCATTGCAGCCAAGGCCGGCGATGGCGGTCGGTTGTTCGGTTCGGTTTCCGCGACCGACATCGTCGCAGTGGTCGAGTCGGAGGCGGGCGTTGAGCTTGAGTCCCGCACGCTCGATCTCGATGCGCCGATCAAGGACCTGGGTGAGCACGTGGTGATGTGCAAGCTCCACGCCGAGGTGGCCTTCCCGGTCACGGTCGAGGTCATCGAGGAGTAATCCCGTGCGGGATTGGCTGTGGGCGGTTTCCCACAGCCAATCCCCAGGGTTTTGCCTTGGGTCCACTGGCGACCCACAACCGGGAGAGGGCACGATCACCCCATGGTCATGAGCGAGTTCGAACAGTCAGCCGCTCAGCGTGTCCCGCCCCACAATCTGGAGGCCGAGGAATCCCTGCTCGGCGCCATGTTGCTGTCTCGCGACGCCATTGCGGACGCCGTTGAGCACGCCGAGACGGTCCACTTCTATCGGCCGGCGAATGCCCACGTGTTCGATGCGATTTCTGGCCTGTACGCGAGCGGCGATCCGGCTGACCCGGTCACCGTTGCTGCCGAACTCGAACGCATGGGCGTGCTCGAGATGGTCGGCGGGCTCGACGGACTGATCAGTCTTCAGGTCAACACCCCGGCGACATCGAACGCCGGAAAATACGCCCAGATCGTCGCCGAGCGGTACCTGCTACGGCGTCTGATCGAAACAGCGAACGAGATCGCCGACCTCGGCTACTCCCGCCCCGACGACGTGCTCCGGGCGGTCGACGAGGCCGAGAACATGATGTTCCAGGTAGCGCAGGGACGCGTTGCCGACACGATGGGCAAGATCCACGATCTGCTCGACGAGACGCTCGATCGGCTCGAACAGCTCTACGAGGCGGGCGAGGGCATCACCGGCACGCCAACCGGCTTCATCGACCTTGACGAACTCCTGTCCGGTCTGCAGCCGAGCGCCTTGATCATCGTCGGTGCGCGTCCGGCGATGGGAAAGACGGCGTTCGCGCTCAACGTCGCAGCGCACGCAGCCGTGCGAGAGCAGAAGCCGACGCTCATCTTCAGCCTGGAGATGGGCCATCTCGAACTCACGCAGCGGATGCTGTGCAGCGAAGCCAACGTCGACGCGAAGAACATGCGCGACGGCAAGCTTAACGAAGACGACTGGACCCGCATCTCCAACGGCATCGGCCGTCTCGCTGATGCACCCATGTGGATCGATGACAATCCGAACCTGACGATCATGGAGATCCGGGCCAAGGCCCGCCGACTGAAAAGCCAAGCCGGTGGTCTCGGCTTGATCATCGTCGACTATCTGCAGTTGATGTCGGGCCGGGCGGGGGCAGAAAACCGCCAGGTCGAAGTGTCGGAGATCTCCCGTGGACTCAAGATCCTCGCCCGTGAACTCGAGTGTCCGGTCATCGGCCTGTCCCAGCTGTCGCGAACGCTGGAGATGCGGCAGGACAAGCGTCCCATGCTCGCCGACCTTCGAGAGTCGGGCGCGATCGAGCAGGACGCCGACGTCGTGATGTTCCTGTACCGCGACGAGGTCTACAACCCGGGCGGCGAGTCCGAGGGCATGGCCGAAGTCATCGTCGCCAAGCATCGTTCCGGCCCCACCGGCACGATCAACCTCGGGTTCGTTCCCCGGTTCACATCGTTCCGCAATCTCACCCGCCGAGACGTCTAGACCCCGTGCCCGGCGAGGGCGGCCCGCTTGGCTCAGGACCATTGCCCGGGCGATGATGCATCGGTGTTCCTGGGAGAAGACCTGCTCGCCTGGCTGGTACTCGCCATCGGTGCCGCGCTTGCCGTTGGCAACGCGCTTGCGCTGATCCGGCCACCGGAAACGAAGCGCAACGATGACGATCTAGCTCAGGCGCCGAAGGGCCGGGCGATCGCCTACATCGTGGTCGGTGCCATCGCCGCCGTATGGGGCCTCGCAACGCTCCTTGCGTAGTGGCGGCCTGCAAATGTCAGACCAGGAGCGCTAGCGGTTCCAGCGGGGCGGACGCCGTTCGGTAAAGGCAGCGATCGCTTCGTGGTAGTCGGGCTCGGTTGACATCTGCTCGAGACGGGCCTGGGCGGCGCGTACCGAGCGGCCAGGGTCGTCATGGGTGGCGTCGATCGCCATCTGGCGCTTTGTGGCCCGGAGGCTGTGGGGGCTGACGTCGGTGACGAGTGAGCGGGCGAGGTCGAGGGCGGCGTCATGACAGTGGTCGTCGACCAGTCGGGTGACCAGACCCATGCGTTCGGCTTCGTCGCTGGTGAAGCGGCGGCTCGACAAGAGCAGGTCGCTGGCGCGGCCGTGACCGATGAGACGTGGGAGCAGCCAGGAAAGGCCGTACTCGGCCGGGAGGTTGAGCTTGCCGTGGGCCGTCGTCCAAGTGGCGCCGCTGACCGCAACCCGGAGATCGCACCAGCAGGCAAGGGCGAGACCGACACCAGCAGCGGCGCCGTTGACGGCAGCGATGGTGACGACGTCGAGCCCGAAAAAGGCGGCGAAGTCGGCGTCGAAGGCCGGATCGACGCCGTGGCCGGGGGTAGCGATGTCGTCCGGAGTGCCGGCGTCGTAGCCACCCCGTTCGACATGGCTCTCGAGCGCCTTGCTGTCGGCCCCCGGGCAGAAGGTTCGGCCTTCGGGATCGCCGGTGATGATCACGACGCGAACGTCAGGGTGGTCCTCGGCGATCTGGAGGAGGTGCCGCAACTCGGTGTGCATACGCCCCGTCCAGGAGTTGCGGCGTTCGGGCCGGCTAAGGGTGATGGTCGCAATGCCGGTGTCCCTGCCGGTACCGACATCCCAGCGGGTGGTCTTGAGGTCCACTAGTCGACCGTGGCGTAGGCGGTGTCGCGGTCGTCGGTGGTGGTTCCGAGGGTCTCCGTGACGGCATCGGCAAGATCGGTAAGGAATTCGTCGGCGACCGGCGCATTGCCGTTGCTGACAGTGGCGTGCAGGGCATCGGGATTGTTCTGCCGGTCGAGATACCAGCCCCGCCGAGCAAGCGCTTCACTGACCGCGAAGATGTCGAGCCGCGCGTCCCAGCCGTCGTCGACCCGGATGGCCAGGATCTGCGCCTGCGGTTCGCCGACGATCGTGATGCCGTCGATCAACCGAACGCCCGCCTGAATCTTGCGGGCGGTGTCGATGGCCGTTCGGGTGAGTTGCTCGTAGCCCTCGAGGCCGAGTCGGTGCATGACGGCCCAGGCAGCGGCCATCGGTGCGCCCGACCTCGTGCCTTGCATGCTGGGTGAGGCGTAGAACCCGCCGCGCCAGGCGTCGAAGGTGTAGGTCTGAAACCGTCTCGAGGCCTTGTCGCGATGAAGGATGATCGACGCGCCCTTGGGCGCATATCCGAGCTTGTGCACGTCGAGGCTGATCGTCGTGACGCCAGGGACCCGGAAGTCCCAGAGTGGGAGATCCTCGCCGAGTCGTTCCATGAACGGGAGAACGAAGCCACCCATGCAGGCGTCGACGTGGACATTGGCGGACGCCTCGGCCCCGATGCGGGCGAGATCCTCAATCGGGTCGATCACCCCATGGGGGTATTGCGGAGCGGAACCGACGACGAGAACCGTGCGATCCGTGATCGCGTCGGCTGTGGCATCGATGTCGCAGCGGTAGTCGTCGGCGCACGAGACAAGGACGACATCGAGCCCGAAGTAGTGGGCGGCTTTGTGAAAGGCGGCGTGGGCGGTGTCGGCGAGGACGATCTCACCGCGCTCGATGCCCCGCTCGGCCCGGGCCCGTTCCCGGGCGGTTTTGACGGCCATCAGGATCGATTCGGTGCCGCCCGAAGTCATGAAGCCGGTGGCGTTATCACCATGGAGCAAGGTGGCCATCGTGCCGACCACCTCTCGCTGGATCTGGCCGAGCGACGGGATGGCGAGGGTATTGAGCGCGTTCTCATGGAGGTACATCGCCGCTGCGTCCTCGGCGATTGCGTGCACCTCGGGCCCACCGTCGTAGACGAGACCGAAAGTACGCCCGTCCTGCCAGCGGGCGTCGTCGCCGCGCAACGAACGGAGTCGCTCGAGTACCTCGTCGTGGCTGAGTCCGGAGTCGGGGAGGGACATGCCCAGACCGTAGAACATGCGAACTCGCAGAGCGATCGGAGCGGTACCGTGACACGCCGTGCACCCTCGTCGTTTCGCTCGTCTTGCTCGTTGGGTCATGGTCGCTGCGTTCGTGTTGTCACTCGGTTCGACCTCGGCGAGCGCGCAGGAGGCGGAGTCGCGTGCTCCGGGGCTTGTCGCTACCGAGGCGGTTACGACCGTGACGGTCGATCCGGCAATGGCGTCGTTCACCGTTCAGCACACGTACCGCTTGTCGAATACGGCGAGTGATCAGACGTTCACCGGCTTCTACGAGATCTTCCCTCCCACGGCGCGCGATGTGACGGCGTCCGTCGGTGGCGTGTCCATCACGGCCGTGAGCGTGCCGGTCAGCGCCGGGTTTGCCGAGTGGTTCGTGCCCTTTCCTGAAGCGTTGACGCCCGGCTCGAGCCCGGTCGACGTGATGGTGCGTTGGCGGGCGTCGGGTCTGACGGGCGATCCCAATGCGTTCGACCGGGTCAGCGAAGGAGTGGTGTCGATCGCGCCGTATGCCGTTGGCCGGGGAGCCGAGGCCGAACTCATCGTCGAGATTCCCGGCGACTACGACGTCCTCGTCGCCGATGGCTATGACCTCACGACAACCGACACCGGACTCGAGCTCCGCGCTCATCGTTCGATCGAGGAGCAGTACGTGGCCCTGCCAGTCGTCGTCGAAGCGCCCGATCAGTACGTTCGCCGGTCGATCGACGGGCCGATCGACGTGACGGTCGCAACGCCCGAAGGCCCGAGCGACTGGTTGGGGGACGACCTCGGCTTTCTTGTGGAGGAACTGGCGCGCTGGGTGCCGATCGATCGTCCCGAGGCGATCGAGTTCCGTCAGGGCTACACGGGTGGTGCCGACCTCCGTCGAGCCGAAGAGGGGGCCTTCGTCCTGCCACTCGACGCCTCGCCGGCGGTTGCGTTGCGGGCGATCGCGATCGCCTGGCTCGATCCGCTGCCGTTCGACGACCCCGCCCTTCGCGCCGATTACGCCGCTGCCCTGGCCGACCGGGTTTCGACGTCCCAGGGTGTGGCGGTGTCGCCTCGCTTCGGTCGGTGGGTCATCGCCGTGACCGCCCTGGCGTCGGTGAGCGACGCTGACATCACCGCCACAGTGTTGACCTCGCTCGAGGGTGGGGTGACCGCCTACGGAGGGACCGGCGACACATTCGTCGCCGACGTCATCGACTGGCGTCGCTTCACCGACGTGTACGAAGTGCTCGGCGGCATCGAGTCGACCAGCGATGCCATGCGGCTCTCGGCCGACGATGACCAGCGGACCGAACTCGATCGCCGCGCCGAGGCGCTGGAGGTATACCGGGCACTTGAGATGGGTGCGGCGCCGTGGTCGCTGCCGCCGCTGCTCCGTGATGCGATGGCGACGTGGCGTTTCGACGATGTCGCAGCGATCCAGGAGGAGGTCTCGGACTTGGTCGTGGCTCGCGACGAGATGGTCGCGTCAGCGGCGACCGTCGAACTCGAGATCGGTCCGCATGTTCAGGAACATTTCGAGACGGCCTCCACCTCGATGGACGCCACCCGGGCGCGCTTCGAAGCGCAGCGGGAGGCGCTCGACCATGTTGCTGAGGCGTTGCGGCTCGATACCGGTGACCGGGGGCTGCTTTCCACCCTCGGTATGGCTGGCCGCGATGCCGACGCCCAACTGGCGCGGATGCAGGACCTCTGGGTCGAGGGTGCGTTCACGGAAGCGGCAGCGGCGGCCGACCACCTGATTGAAGACTATGAGTCCTCGGTGGGCCGGGGCACCCTTCGCCTTCTGGGGCCTCTCGCCGCCCTTGTCGTGGTCATGGCGATGGTGCGGCAGCTGCTCGCTCGGTGGAGTCAGCCAGCGTCGGCCGACGCATAGCGCGTGCGCAGCACGCCTTTTTGGACCTTGCCCATTGCGTTGCGCGGGAGCTCGTCGATCACCTCGATCCGACGCGGGTGTTTGAACCGCGCTAAGGCGGTGTCGAGCGCGGGTCGGATGTCGTCGTCGCCGAGCGGCGCCCCCTCGCAGACGAGTACGGCCACCACCTGTTCGCCGAAGTCGGGGTCGGGAACGCCGATGACGGCGGACTCGGTGACTCCGTCGATTTCGTCGAGGACGAGCTCGATTTCCTTGGGGTAGATGTTCTCGCCACCGCTGATGATCATGTCGCTCGCCCGGCCTTGCAGGGTGATCCGGCCGTCGGTTGCCATGGTGGCGATGTCGCCGGTGATGAACCAGCCGTCGTCGGTGTACGCGTCGGCCGTCGCGTCGGGCTGCCGCCAGTATTCGCGCATGACCTGACGGCTTCGGATGGCGATGACTCCGGCCTCACCGGCGGCGAGTTCAGCGCCGTTGGTGTCGACGATGCGGGCTTCGACGCCTGGGAGGGCGTAGCCGACGGTGCCGGCGATGCGGTCACCGTCGTAGGGGTTCGATGTCGTGATACCCGTTTCGGACATGCCGTAGCGCTCACAGATCCGATGGCCGGTACGGTCGGTGAACGCAGCGAAGGCTGGTTCCGTGAGCGGTGCTGACCCGCAGGTGAACAACCGCATTGACGCACATCGCTCGGCGGTGAGGCGCGGTGATGCGCAGAGCCGGGCGTAGTGGGTCGGCACGCCCATGAAGACGGTGCCCTCCGCAAACCCATCGAGTACGGCATCGACGTCGAAGCGCCGCAGGAAGGTGACGGGAATGGCGGACAGGAGCGCGCAGTGGAGTGCCACGAAGAGGCCGTGGACATGGAAGATCGGCAGGCCGTGAATGAGATGATCGTCAGGGGTGAAGTGCCACGTGTCGTGGAGGGCGTGGGCGTTGGCTCGGAGTCCCTCGTGGGTGAGGGCGGCGCCTTTGGGTCGGCCTGTGGTTCCTGACGTGTAGAGGATCGCCGCGAGGTCGTCGTCGCTTCGCTCAACCGGTTCGGTGACGGGAGCGACCGCCGTCGCCCGACGGGTGAGGCTTCCGGCACCGTCGGGGTCGAGCGTCAGCCAGGTCGGCTCCTCGGCTACCGACGGATCGACGACGATGACCGCCGGTTCGGCGTCGTCGATGAAGTAGCGACGTTCGTCGGTGGTGAATGCGGGGTTGAGCGGCACGTGCACGGCGCCCGCCCACAGGCACGCGAGGTAGAGCGCGACCGCTTCGGGCGATTTCTCCACGTGCACGAGCACGCGATCGCCGGGTTGTGCACCTGCGTCGATGAGGACGGCCGCGTAGACCCGGACCTGGTCGAAGAACTCGCCGTAGGTCCAGCAGCGTTGGCCGTCGAGAAGGAACGGCGCGTCGAGACGGCCGATCGCGGCGGCGTGGAATTCGGCGGCGATGTTCCCGCCGGTCATCGTCAGCCCTGGAAGAGGATCATCGACAGGTAGGTCAGTGACGGCTTCGGGCTGTCCTTTACATGGATCGCCGACTCGAAGGTGAGCAGTGTGCCGAGCTTGTGCTTCTCGGCGCTCACGACGCGGGAGCGGGCGTGCAGGGTGGCCCCGGCCGGGACCGGGCGGCGGAACTGCAGGCCGCCGGAGCCGAAGTTCACGACGTTCTTCATGCCGGTGAGTTGGACCGGCATGGAGATCAGGCTCGGCATGAGACTGAGGGTCAGGAAACCGTGGGCGATCGGGCCACCGAAGGGGCTTTCCTTCTCGCAGCGCTCGACGTCGACGTGAATCCACTGGTGGTCGCCGGTCAGGTCGGCGAACTGGTTGATCATCTCCTGTGTGACGACAAGTTCGTCGCCCCACTCCCCGAACTCCTCGGAGGCTTGAGCGTTAATGGCGTCGATGTCGTCGAAAGCGATGGCAGTCATGGGCGGCAGCGTACGACCGGGACCCACCGCCCGCACGTTGACGAGCTGTGAACGGTTATTACCATCGTCCGCATGGGAACCCCTTCGATGAGCCGTACCGGTGACGTCTTCGTGATCGATGTCGGCGACGACGAGAACATGACGTCCGTCGCCTGGGTGGCGGCGATGAACGAATTGCTCGACGACGTCGATGCGGCTGAAGGGCCGAAGGCACTCGTCACTACCTCGTCGGCACCGAAGCACTTTTCCAATGGTCTCGATACGCCGTGGATGGCGACGGCCGAGAGTGGTGATGTCGTCGCCTACGTCGATTCGTGCTTCCGGCTGGTGCACCGAATGATGCTGCTCGGCGCGCCGACCGCTGCTGCCGTGACCGGCCATGCCTTCGGGCTCGGCGCGTTCATCGTGCTCGCACACGATCAGGCTGTGATGCGAGAGGATCGCGGCTTCTGGAATTTGCCCGAGGTGCACCTCGCGATGAACTTTCCGCCTGGGCTGATGAACGTGGTGCGCTCCCGGATCGCGGTGCCGGAACTTGCCCGTGCCGTCGTTGTCGGTCACCGCTACTCCGGTCCTGACGCTGCGGCCGCAGGAATCGTCGACGAGGCGTTGCCGCTGGACGGACTGACCGACGCTGCAATCGCCCGTGTTGCGCCACTCGCGGGCACGGCCGGCGACAATCTGACGACGATCAAGCGTCAGCTCTATCCGCTGATCGCCGAACTCGCCGACGCCTGAGCGCCGGTTCGGGTTTCTCTGGATCAGCCCCGAGGGACGTCGATCCAGGGGATCTCCTTGTCGACCCGAGGCTCACCCGGAAGGCCGAGCACCTGCTCGCCGAGAATGTTCTTCATGACCTCGGTGGTGCCGCCTTCGATGGAGTTGGCCCGGGCTCGCAGGAAGGCGTAGCCGACACCGGCACCAGAGCCGGTGAGGTCAACCTCGCCGGGTCGACGGAAGGTGTAGTCGAACTCGATCTGGCCTTCCATGCCCTGCAGGTCGATGGCCTTTTCGTAGATGGCCTGGTTGAGTGTGGCCATCATCGACTTGCCGACGGAGCCCTCAGGGCCTGGGTTGCCAGCCTTCGCCGCCTGCGATGCCCGCATGTTGGTGAGACGCAGCGCCTCGGCCTTGATCCAGAGCTTCATGACGTCGTCGCGATTCTGTGGCGTGCGAACCCACTCCGGGGCCTTCTCCCAGATGGCGGTGAGGCCGGCGATTGCGCCGCCGCCACGCTTCGGGCCACCCGATCCGCCTCCGCTCCCGCCGATCGCAGTGCGTTCGTTCATGAGGGTGGTGAGCGCAGCGCGCCAGCCCTCGCCTTCGGCGCCGATGCGGTAGTCGTCGTGCACGCGCACGTCGGTCATGTAGACCTCGTTGAACTCGGCCTCGCCGGTGATCTGCCGCAGCGGACGAACCTCAACACCAGGGGCCTTCATGTCGAGGGCGAAATAGGTCATGCCGCGATGCTTGGGCACGTTCGGATCGGTGCGGGTTACGAGCATGCCGAAGTCGGCGATATGGGCGAGCGTGTTCCACACCTTTTGGCCGTTGACGATCCATTCGTCACCGTCCTTGATCGCCTTGGTGCCGAGACCGGCAAAGTCGGAGCCGGCGCCGGGTTCGGAGAACAACTGGCACCACTTCTCCTCGCCGGTGAACATCGGACGGAGGAAGCGCTGCTTCACCTCCTCGGAGCCGTGGGTGAGGATCGTCGGGCCCGCCAAAGCGATAAAGAACATCGACGCGTCCATCGGGGGTGCTCCTGCCTCGTGCAGGCGCTGGTTGACGACCTTCTGCAACTGGGGCCGCACGCCGAGGCCGCCATGACCCTCGGGGTACATGACCCAGGCGAGGCCGTGGTCGAACTGATGGCCTCGGAATTCCTCGTAGCGCTGGGTCGAGGGATCGTTGTCGGCGAGGAGGGCGTCGAGGGCGGCCTCGACTCTCTGGAGTTCAGCGTCGCTCATAGCTGACAGTCTGGCTGACACATCACGTCGCGAGCCACTCGGCGGTATCGGCTGTCGGCCACTACGGTCGACGCCCATGACGTCGCTTGCTGACTATGCCGCCGCCCACCGCATCGCCTACGACGAACTCGCATCGGTGATCGCTGGCCTTGATGACGACCAACTTGCCACGCAATCGTTGTGTCCGGATTGGGATGTCCGTGCGTGCGCTGCGCATGCCATCGGGATCGACAAAGCGCTCACGGGGTGGGTGCCCGACACCGAGAACCTTTTCGACTTCACCATCGCCGCCCGGTTCATGGAGGAAGCGGCGTCGATGCCGCCGGCCGAGTTCGCCTCGGCGCTCGCTGCCATCGCCGACGCCCGCGTCGCCGATCTCGAGTCGCTCGCCCCGTCGATTGTCGACGAACCGTCGATGACACCGGTCGGACCGCAGGCGTACGGCAACTTCTTGCAGATCCGCGTCTTCGATCTGTGGGTTCACAACCGTGACATCGCCATTCCGCTCGGTGTCGAGCTGCCCGACGGCGGCCCAACCGCTGAGCAGGCACTGAACGAAGTCCACCGTTCGATGGGGTACATCGCTGGCAAGAAGATCGGCCTTGAGGACGGGATGTCGATGACTGTCGAGGTCACGGGTGGCGCACCTCGCACGATGCATGTCGCCGTCGACGGGCGTGCCGGCCTGGTCGATTCGCTCGACGAGCCGACGTTCACCCTTACCGCCGACACGGAGACGTTCGTGATGCTGGCGTGTGGCCGAGTCGACCCACAAGCGCGCATCGATGCCGGCCGGATCTCCTGGACGGGCGATCCCGAATGGGGCGAGAAGGCCGCCCGCAACCTCCGCTTCACGATGTAGGGCTCAGCCAGCGAGCGCCATTCCGGCGTAGAGGGCCACGCCGTTGCGCATTGCGTCCTCGTTCACTCGCATGAGGTTCGAGTGGTTCGGCGCCGCCGTCGACCAGTGTTCGTCGTCGGGGCACACACCGAGGAAGGCCATCGAGCCCGGCACGTGCTGGAGGACGTAGCTGAAGTCCTCGGCGCCCATCACGGGTCGGGGCATCGCAACGAACGTGCCGCTGCCCATGATCTCGTTGGTGACCTGGGCGACGAGTTCCTGTTGACCTGGGTGATTGATCGTCACCGGGTAGCCAGGTGTGACGTTGGTGGTGCAGGTACAGCCATGGGCGGCGGCGTTGCCTTCGGCGACTCGGCTGATGTTGTTCTGGAGGGTCTCGCGGGTGTGCTCGTCGTGGGCGCGGATCGTGCCTTCCATCCATGCCTGATGCGGGATGATGTTGTTGGTCGTTCCCGCCTCGACATGGGCGACGGTGACGAGCCCGGACTGGGTTGCCTCGATGGAACGACCGACCATCGTGTGTAGCCCGGTGATGGTCGAGGCCATGGCCGGGATCGGGTCGGCGCACTGGTGCGGGGCCGAGGCGTGGCCACCTTCGCCATGGATCGTGATCTCGAATCGGTCGGCTGAGGCCATGATCGCGCCGTCTTTGGTGGTGATCATGCCCGAGGGCATGTTGGTGAAGGCATGGATCGCGAACGCTCGGTCGACACCGTCGAGCACGCCTTCCTCGATCATGAACTTTGCGCCGTGGAAGCCTTCCTCACCGGGTTGGAACATGAAACGGATCTTCCCGGTGAAGGAGTCCTTGCTGTCGGCGAGAAGCTTTGCGGCGCTGACCAGCATGGCGACGTGGGTGTCGTGCCCGCAGGCGTGCATCCGTCCGTCGTGCT
>Ga0181594_10000169_pt1 | contig 54375 bp, 51 predicted proteins | sample 071ome_18_FD_145603 | JGI IMG/M metagenome (GOLD analysis project Ga0181594, IMG submission 145603) | Coastal salt marsh microbial communities from the Groves Creek Marsh, Skidaway Island, Georgia - 071413BT metaG (spades assembly) | ecosystem: Environmental > Aquatic > Marine > Intertidal zone...
GTCGGTCGTGACGACAGACCTGCCGTTGTCCATCGATAAACCGATCGATTTCGGGCTGCAGGATTTTTGCTCCAAATGCCTCAAATGCGCCAACGAATGCCCGTGCAGCGCGATCTCGTTCGGCGACAAGATCATGTTCAACGGTTACGAGATGTGGAAACCGGACGTGGCGCGCTGCACCTCTTATCGGGTGACGAACCAGAAAGGCGCTTCCTGCGGCCGCTGCATGAAGATGTGCCCGTTCAACAAGGAAGGTCTGCTGGCGCATCGCTTCGCACTGTGGCTCGCGATCAATGTGCCCCCGCTCCGGCGCCTGCTCGCCCGTATGGATGACTGGTTCGGCTACGGCAAACGAAACCGGGAAGGCAAGTGGTGGTGGGACCATGAGAACGTCGATGGCCGTTATGTCTGGGCGCGGGGCGAGAACCAGCGCGACCTGAAACCGGACCTGAAACCCGCCGGCGACGACAAGTATGCGATCTTCCCGGCGGATACGATGCCGCCGCCGGATGCAGCAGGGCCGGTGCCCGTGGACCGTGCAGCGGGGGTAAAGCGCCGGGCCGAGGCCGAACGCCCTCCCGTTTCCTGATTGATTCACGTTAAGTCGACATATCCGAAACATGGCGTATCCATGGCGGGCGGAGTAAACTGACGGCAGAAACCGTTTCAATCAACCCGGCCCGGCCGGGCAGGAGGAAAGACATGGCGACGACAAGCAGGGGCCTTCAGGAAAAGCCCGAAACCACCCCCGAACGTGCGGAGTTCTACGAACAGATCGACCCGATGTCGGTTGCGCCGCTATGGGAACGGCTGTTTGAACTTGTCACGCGCGAGCCAAACGTGCGGGCGTTGCCCCATATCTGGAAATACGATGAGATCCGCCCGAGCCTGATGCGGACGGCGACGCTCATTACGGCCGAGGAAGCCGAGCGCCGGGTGCTGATCCTCGAAAATCCGGGGCTCAAGGGTCAGACAGCGGCATCCGACGCGCTGTTCGCCGGCTGGCAGCTTATCATGCCCGGCGAAATCGCGGGGACACACCGTCATTCGCCAGCCGCGCTGCGCTTTATCGTCGAAGGCGACGGAGCCTATACCTCGATTAACGGAGAAAAATCTCCCATGTCGGTCGGGGATCTGATCCTGACGCCGTCGATGGTGTGGCACGATCACGGCAACGAGGGCGATGCGCCCGTCGTCTGGCTGGATGGGCTCGATATTCCGACGGTCAAGTTCCTCGGCCCGGTCTTTGCCGAGCTTTACAATGGCGGCGAGCTTTACCCGCCGGGGCGGCAGCCGTTCGATAATATCTCCCGCTACGGAGCGAAGATGCTGCCGATCGGCGAAACCTACGATACCGAGAATTCGCCCGTCTTCCATTATCCCTACAAGGAAACGCGCGAAGCGCTGGTCAACCTTCAGAAGTCGGGAGAAATCGACCCCGTCCACGGGATCAAGATGCGCTATATCAACCCGGCGAACGGTGGGCCGGTGATGCCGACGCTGGACTGCTATATGCAGCTTCTGCCGGGCGGAATGTCGACCGAGGACTTCCAGTCCACGGCCGCCTGGATATATTCGGTGGTCGAAGGAACAGGAAGGACCGTGATCGGTGATACCGTCATCGAATGGGGGCCGCGCGACGTGTTCTGCGTCCCGGGCTGGGCGCCCCACCACCACGAGAACGACAGCGACGACTCTTTCCTGTTCAGCTTCTCCGACCGCATCATTCACGAGAAGCTCGGGCTTTACCGCGAACGGCGCGGAAACGTTACGCACTAACCGAATCGGGTAACAATAGAAAACGGCCCGCCCCAACAGGGCGGGCCGCTTCTGTTTGTTCAGCTACCGAAGGTCAGCCGCGAACGCGGGCGTCGAAATAATTACCCTTGCCGGGACCCACCTTTTCCTTCTGTTCGGTCAGATCGACGCGCTTGTCCTCGACATCCGGCGCCCAGGTCACCATCTGCAGGATTTCGAGATCGACATCGCCGGTGCTGGCGAACCAGTAGGCATTGCCGTGCGGCATCACGATCCCTTCGTTCGGACCGAACACGCCGATGATTTCGTCGCCCTCGCCGTAGAAGGTGACCTCGCCCTTGAGCACCATCCAGATGCCGTCCATGCCGGTATGGATATGCAGGTTATTGTCGCCCGCACCCTTCTTGACGACCTGAACCGCACCCCGGATCAGGCCCGATGTGCCGAGATTGACGATCGTCTTACCGGCGTCCGATTCCGGCTTTTCGTATTTGAAAATTTGCGGCTTGCGGGGTTTCGCGGTGGTTGCTTCCTGTACGGCTGTGGCCATATGACCTCTCCTGTCTGATAGGGACTGTGATGCTGAGCGCACCCAATTCTTAATAAACTAGGGGTAATTATACGCCTGCGCGGATTGACCGCCAAGCGGCATGAATGCGTTTCAATCCGTCAGGGGCGTGCTGTGAAGGCGGGACAGGAGCGCAACCAGCATGTCCTTTTCGTCCGCTGTCAAACTCTGTGCGATATGCGCTTCATGCTCAGCGACGCGGTTTTTCAGGTCGAGCAGGACGGAAGCGCCGGCATCGGTAATCTTGAGCGCATGCGACCGCCGGTCGTGTGCAGATACTTCCCGCACGACGAGCCCCCGCTCTTCCAGCCGGTCGATGATCTGCACCAGCGTTGACCGGTCGAACCGCAACGCGCTGGCGATAGCGCTCTGGCTGATGCCAGGATTGGCGTCGATCAGAACCAGTGCGCCGTATTGCGGCGGCGAGATGTCGGCCTCGCCGACGGTCCGGTTAAAATGCTGAAAGGTGGAAACCTGGGCGCAGCGGAGATTGAAACCGATCAGGTCGGGCAGGTCGCCCATGTCGATTTCATCTCTTCGCTCCGCAGGTTTTTCCCCCACCGGTTTCTCTTGCGCGCCGGCCATCGGCCGATCAGGTGATATGAACCGTCAGGTCGCACACGCCATCGACATGCAGGTCGATGGTTTCGCCCGCCTTGACCGCGCCGACGCCGGCCGGCGTACCGGTATAGAGCAGGTCGCCCGGCTCCAGCCGCATAAGGCCCGACAGGTAGGAAATGCTCTCCGGGATGTTCCAGATCATCAGGTTGATGTCGGTTTCCTGGCGGATCTCGCCATTGACCTTGAGCCAGAGCTTGCCGTCTGACGGGTGGCCGATTTTCGAAGCCGGGTGAATTTCGCTGCAGGGCGCGGACTGGTCGAACCCTTTGCCCATGTCCCACGGGCGGCCCATGTTGCGGGCGACCATCTGCAGGTCCCGCCGGGTCATGTCGAGGCCGACGCCGTATCCGAATACATGGTCGTTGGCGTCTTCGACGCTGATGTTTTCGCCGCCCTTGCCGATGGCAGCCACCAACTCGCCCTCGTAGTGATAGTCCTCTGTCTGGACGGGGTACGGGATCGAAGCGCCGTTATGGACGATGGCGTCGTTCGGCTTCATGAAGAAAAAGGGCGGATCGCGCTCGTCTGCACCCATCTCACGCGCATGTTCGACGTAATTGCGGCCGATGCAGTAAATGCGGCGGACCGGAAAGCGGTCATCGCTGCCGGCAACCGGCAGGCTCGGGACCTCATAGGGGGGGACGACAAAACCCATGATTGTTCTCTCCTGAAAAGGGGTTTCCGAATGTGCGGCGGAATTTGGCCCAGCGCGGCCGAAAGGGCAAGGGCGCAGGTTCACTTGACCTTCGCAGTCCGGCTATTACCTTTCCCGAAAGGAGATCGATCATGAGTTTTCCCAACCGGCCGGCTGAGGCCATCGAAGGATGGCATGCCCATATCTATTACGACCCTGAAAGGACCAAGGGCGACGCGCGGTGCCTTCGCGAACGCATCGTCGAGGCGTTTCCCGAAACCATCATGGGGCGCTGGCACGACAATGCAGTCGGGCCGCACACGGTCGCGATGTACCAGGTCGCCTTCAGACCCGATCAGTTCGACGGTTTTGTGCAGTGGCTGGCAGTGAACCGCGAAGGGCTGGATGTGCTGGTCCATCCGGAAACCGAGAACGCCTGGAACGACCACATCATCTTCGGCTTCTGGATGGGCGACAAACTGCCGCTCAATGAGGAACGCCTGCGGCGAACCGCTGACCGGGCAAGCCGTTAGGGGTTAGCGGACCGGCAGGAAGACAAAATTGTCGGTATGGCTTTTTTCTGTGTCAGTTTCGAACGCGCCGAACGGCTTCAGGCTGGTCCGGCTCATATAAAAGCACGCGTATCCAAGCGCGCAGATTTTCGCGACTGCTTCCGGCACCGGCTTCTTGGCATGGTGTTCGTCGATCTCCACCAGCAGGTTGGGGCGTTCCCGCGCCAGCGTCTCTGTCGCGCCGTCGATGACTTCGAGTTCGAAACCTTCCACGTCGATCTTGATGAAGGACACGCCCTGGAAACCGTATGAGTCGAGCGGTTTCTGCGTCACGGTCATGGTCTCGAACGCCTTGTCGTCGTCCATCTTCTTCGACTGCAGCGTCGCGCCCTGGTTGGAAAACCGTCCTGATCGCTGGATGGGCAGGATCAGTTCAGCCTCACCGTCTGCGTTGGACAGAGCCACTTCGTGCGTGTGTACGTTTGAGGGCGCCGATGCCGATAGCAGGTGAAACATTTTCGGGTTGGGTTCGAACGCCTGTACCTCGCGGCTGATCTGGCTGAGCGCATAGGAATAGACGCCCTTGTTGGCGCCGATATCGATCGTGACGGAATCTGGCTCAACAAGGGCCGGCAGAAGTGCGATCTCCTTCTCGCCCTAGCGGCTGCGCCGCCAGGCAAGATTGCGCAGGTAGAGCCGTGGCGGAATCAGTGCGTGCTTGATGCGTTCTTCGGTCGAGAAGAAACGCCGGTCGTTTTTCCAGTCTAGCGTCATGGCGGCAAGATAGTCGCCGCGTTGGCCAATTGCACGGGTATAGAGTGTCCCTTGCCCGAGTTCGGGCCGCCGCCTAAAAGAACCCCATGAGCTTTCCGTTAAACCCCGTCAACGACGCGCTCGACCGCCTGTCGCGCCATCCGTTCTATTCAGGCCGGTTGCCGGAAGCGGTCGATGGCGCGGAGGATTTTGCCGAACGTGTCCCGCTGATGAGCCGTGCCGATCTGGTCGCGGAAATGCAGAAGCCCGGCTATGGCGCGTTCGGCGGCGTGAAGCCCGTGCGGGTCAATCTCAGCCCGATGGGCGGCGGGCTGGTTCCGGTCATGCAGACGCGGCGCGATCTCGACCGGATGATCGGCGCCTGCCGAACGCATCTCGATGCCTGCGGTGTGACCGAGGGCGACGTCTGCGCCGTGATGTTCGGCTATCACATGTTCGTCGCCGGGTTGTTCTACCAGTCGCAAATGGAGGCGCATGGCGTCGCCTGCATTCCGCTGGGGCCCGGCGAAGCCGAGCGCGCGGTCGATATCTGCGCGGCGCACAACGTTAATGTCATCGCCGGCAACCCGTCCTTTGTTTTGCGGCTGCTGGAAGCCGGCATCGCGCCGCCCAAGGCGCTGTTTGCAGGCGGCGAGCCCTTTACCGGCAATCCGGCGCTTTACAACGCCGTGGCGGACGCGATGCCCGGTGCGATGCTGGTGGATTCCTTTTCCCTGTCGGAGTTTCTCCCGGTCGGGCGGACTTTTCCGGGCGGGCAGGGCGTTCACGTGTTCGACGAGCTGGTCTATGCCGAGGTGATCGACCCCGAAACATGCGCCCCCGTTGCCGATGGCGAGCGGGGCGAACTGGTGCTCACGCATCTGGTCAAGGAAGCCCAGCCGCTGGTCCGTTACCGTACCGGCGATCTGACGGTTAAGATCGAAACGCCGTCGGTGTTCGGACGTACTGTCTGTCTACCCAACGTGGTGTTCGGCCGCACCGACGAAATGGTGAAGGTCAAGGGCGTCAAGCTCTACCCGTCGGAAATTCGCAGCCTGCTCCTCGGCATAGACGGGCTCGACGGCAAGTACCGGCTGACGGTTTCAGCGAAGCCGGGCGGCGGCGACCGGTTGTCGCTGGCGCTGTCGGGCAAGGCGGACGACGATGCGCTTCAGATCGTATCCCAGCGCTTCAAATCGCAGACCCTGGTATCCGCCGACGAGATTACGCTCGTCGATTCGCTCGAAGACCGACCTCTCTCCGTCGATGAAAGGGGCTGACCATGGCAACCAGAGACTGGCGGCTGATCGTCGACCGGAATTCCTACGCCGATTTTTCGGTTTCGGTGTCGCCCGCGATCGAGCGTGCGGTGGTTGAAGGCGTATCGCCCCCGACCGTCTATCTGAATATTTTCGATTCCGATTCGATTACGATCGGCGTCAACGAGGACCCGGAACAGGCGCTCGACCTGGATTTTTGCCGCGAGCAAAACATTACCTTTCGCCGCCGGCCCAACGGCGGCGGGCCGGTCTATGCCGGCGCGGGCTCGGCCTTTCTGGTGTATTTCCTGCCGACCAGCCACCCGGAGGTTCCGGAAACCAGCGCCGAGGCGTTCCCGAAGATCCTGACGGCGCTGGCGGAGACCTTCGCCGGCCGCTACGGTTTCCCTGCCGAATACCGGCCGCTGAACGATGTTCAGGTCGAAGGGCGCAAGCTGATACCGACGTCGCTCAAGATCGAGAACGGCGTGATGACCTTCCGTATCGTGATCAACGTCAAGCCGATCGATACAGAACTGGCCGGCAAGGCCATGCCGATGGCGCCCGAGAAGGTGCAGGACAAGGAACTCAAGGACATGACGTCGCGCTTTACCTGTCTCGAACGCGAGGCCGGGCGTGAGATCGATGCGGCGGAGCTGGAAGGGATGGCGCGCGCGGCGGTGGCTCATGCGTTCGGCGAGGAAAGCCTTGTCGCGGGAAACGTCAACGAAGCGGAACGCGGCTGGGCGGACGAGTTCCGGGCCGAGTATGAGAGCGATGCGTGGCTCTACGCGAAATCCGAAGCCACGCGTCTTGCGCCGAACCTTCAGGACGGAGATGCCGTGGGACGCGGCCGGGTCAAGGCGGTCGGAGGCCTGATCCGCGCGACCCTGGCGGTCCGTGACGGAAAAGTCCTGCATGCCATCGTCAATGGCGACTGGCACCCGCGCCCGCTGGCGAGCGTTGGCTGGCTCGAAGAGGCGCTGGCTGGCGTGCCGGCAGAACGCGTTGCTTTGCGGAATTGTACGGAAGAATTTCTGGCGCGCGACGATGTGGAGTTCGCCGGGGTCACGACAGACGATCTGACGGCGGCGTTCGAAAAGGCGCTGATGGACGCCGGTATAGTCTAAACATAGTTTACACAATGGAGGCTGATATGAGTGATCCGTCCGCTATGTCCACAATTGATATTATCCAATCCGTGGGTGTTTTCTTCGGTGTTGTGGCATTCCTTTGGAAGGTTGCTGATGTGTTCCGGAGCTACATCCATATCGGTCTGATTCTGGAAAATGGTGGAGCGTCGAAACTGCTAGCCAAGGTGACCGTAGAAAACAAAGGGGTTACGAGTAAAAAAATCGAGAATGCCTTGCTTTTAATTGGACCAAATGCGGAAAGCCCTATTGCTACATTCAACACTACACGAAGCGTTTTTGGTCCATATAGCGCGGTTAATTCGACTAACGAGATATCTGTCCAAAAATTTTCGGCGGACATATATGACGGCAATGGTCGTGCAGTTATTCCACTTCCATTTTTCTATTCTGAAAACATTGGAATTGCGGATGAGAACCCTGCATGCACCGCTCCCATAGATTTGTCTTATTTTCCCAAACCCGGTGTCTACGCTGTGCGTTTGTTTGTTACTGGTGAGGGACGCTTACATCGCACGACCCATGATGCCTTTGTTCGATAAAAATTTTGGGCGGAGCCGACGGAACAAAACGACTTAGAGCGGCATCTGCTATGATCGGATAGAGTTCTTTGTTCGATGCAATATTCTTGATCAATAGTGGATCTGAAATATGTCTGTCGTCTCATCCGGATATATCGAACCCGGCATCGCGCGCATCGCCATCGACCGGCCCGACAAGCGCAATGCGGTCAGCCCCGAGGCGCGCGCAGAGTTGATCGAAACGCTGGGCGGCGCGCTGGCGGACGATGACGTTGCGGCGATTGTTTTGGGCAGTAACGGCGGCCATTTTTGCGCAGGCGGGGATGTCGACTCGATGGTCGATCTCGATGTTGCGTCGGCGCGCGCCCGCATGAAGGAGAATCACAGGCTGGTGCGTCTTCTGGCGGAGGCGGAAAAGCCGCTGGTCGCCGCGGTTGAAGGCTACGCGGTCGGTGCCGGCGCGGGGCTGGCGCTTCTCTGCGATACTCTTGTGCTGGCCGAAGGCGGCTCTATCGGGTTTCCGTTTTTCCGGGTCGGGCTGACGCCGGATTACGGCATCCTGTTCACGCTGGCCCGGCGCGTCGGGTCGGCGAAGGCGCGCCAGATCCTGTTCTACGCGAAAATGCTGAACGGGCAGGGGGCGGTCGATATCGGGCTGGCCGACGAGCTCGTGCCCGAAGGCGAAGCGGAAACATGGGCGCTCGACCGGGCGAAGCAGCTTGCCGCTATGCCGCCGCACGCTTTTGCGCTGACCAAGCGGCATCTTTCCATGCAGCCCGCCACGCTCGAAGCGGCGCTCGAAATGGAAGCCATGGCGCAGTCGCTTTCCTTTGTCGGGCCGGAGCTTGAAGAAGGCCGCAAGGCGTTCCAGGAAAAGCGCAAGCCTAATTTCCGGCAATGAAATGACCCCACCCCCGTTCCGCACCCGTATTTCGGAGCTGTTCGGCATCGACCATCCTCTGCTGTGCGGCGGGCTGATGTGGCTGTCCGATGCGAACTATGTTGCGGCAGTCGTCAACGCGGGCGGGATGGGGTTCATCACGCCGCGCAGCTTCCCGAGCGAGGACGCCTATCGCGACGAGCTGAAGAAGTGCGCAGACCTGACGGGCGGGCAGAATTTCGGTGTGAACATCTATGTCTCCGCCCGACCGGAGGCCAACGAGGCGCTTGGGCGGCTACTGGACGTCGCGATTGAAGAAGGCGTCCGCAATGTCGAGACCGCCGGTTTCAGCCCGAAGGCGTTCATGCCGCGGATCAAGGATGCCGGCATGCGCTCGATCCACAAATGCACCACCGTGCGTCATGCAGAGAGCGCGGTGCGCGCCGGGGCGGATGCCATCTGTCTGCTTGGGGCGGAGGCCGGCGGGCATCCCGGCATGGACATGATCGGCGCAATGGTCCAGGGCGCGCTGGCGGCGCGGTCGCTGGACGTGCCCTTTGTTCTCGGCGGCGGCATGGGGACAGGCAAACAGCTTGCGGCAGCGCTTGCGCTCGGCGCGGACGGAATTCTGCTCGGTTCGCGCATGACGGTGGCGGAGGAAATCTGGGCCGATGAGAAGTACAAGCAGCGCATCGTCGAGGCCGGCGTTGCTGACACGCGGATCGTCATGTCGATCTTCAGGGACAATTCGCGGGTTCTCGACAATGAGACGGCGCGCGCGGTCGCCGCGCTGGAAGCCGAGGGTGTAACCGATTTCGAAGCCTATCGACCGCTGGTTCGCGGACCGAACCAGAGACAGGCCTATGCGGAAGGCGATCCCGAGCGCGGCACCCTCTCGATGGGGCAGAGCTGCGCCTTCGCCGACCGGGTCGAGCCGGTTGCGGCGATCTTCGATCGCATCCTGTCCGAAGCGTCCGCCGCCCGCGACCGGGTGAATTCGCTCGGGCGATAGGCTATAGATCGCCCGTTAACAAGGGGCTGGAGACCATGGCGAGAAATCCGTCGAGCGGCAAATTCACACTGGGCGTCATCGGTACAGGCGCGATGGGGCGCGGCGTCGCGCAGATCATGGCGACGGGCGGCATCAACGTGCTGATGTTCGATGCCAGGGAGGGCGCGGCGGAAGACGGGCGCGCCTTTGCCGAACGCATGATTTTGCGGGCTGCCGAAAAAGGATCGATTTCCGAGGAAGAGGCGAAAGACGCGGTCGGTCGGCTAAGGGTCGTCGACGAGATGGGGGCGTTTGCCGATTGCGATGTGGTCGTCGAGGCCGTGCTCGAAGATCTCGATATCAAGCGTCAGGTTTTCCGGCAGCTCGAAGACATCGTTTCCAACGATTGTATTCTGGCGACCAACACGTCGTCGCTGTCGGTCACAGCGATTGCCGCCCGGCTGAAGAAGCCCGACCGGCTCGCCGGGTTTCATTTCTTCAATCCCGTCCCGCTGATGAAGGTGGTCGAGGTGGTGTCCGGGGTCGAAACCGCTGCTTCCGTCGCAGACGGGCTTGCCGCTGTCGCGGAGCGCGTCGGGCATACGCCGGTGCGCGCCCAGGATACGCCGGGATTTCTTGTGAATCATGCCGGCCGCGGCCTCAATACTGAAGGGGTTCGCATCCATAGTGAGGGAATCGCCGAATTTGCCGATATAGACGACGTTCTGCGCGAAGGCGGACCCGGCTTTCGCATGGGGCCATTCGAGCTGATGGATACGACTGGTCTTGATGTCTCCCATCCGGTCATGGAATCGATTTACGAACAGTTCTATCATGAGCCGCGTTTCCGGCCCGGCCCGCTGACCCGGCAGCGCAGCGCTGCAGGGCTCTTCGGTCGCAAGACGGGACGAGGCTTCTATCGTTACGAGGACGGGAAAAAGGTGCCGCCACCCGCGGTGGAGAGTCCCGACACGCTGCCCGATGCCGTGTGGATAAGCCGGTCCGACATGGCGGGACGTGCGGCGCTGATCGAAGCGCTCGCCGACGTCGTCGCCATCGATGACGCCGAACGCCCTTCGAGCCGCAGCCTGTGCCTGTTCGCGCCGGTCGGACGGGATACGACGTCCTGCGCGGTGGCGGAAAAGATCGAGCCCGAGCGCGCCTTCGCCGTGGACACCCTGTTCGGGCTCGAGGGGCGGCGCACACTGATGTCGACGCCGGTATCCGATACAGACCTGCGCGATCAGGTTCATGCGGCGCTTGCCGCGGGCGGCCATGCCGTAACCACGATCCATGACAGTCCCGGCTTCGTGAACCAGCGGGTGGTCGCCGTGGTGGTCAATATCGCCTGCGATATTGCGCAGCAACGCATCGCGACGCCTGACGATATCGACAAGGCGGTCCGCCTCGGCCTCGGCTACCCGAAGGGACCGCTTGCCATGGGCGACGCTCTCGGCGCAACGACGGTGCTGCGAATCCTGAACGAGCTGCAGGCATTCTACGGAGACCCCCGCTACCGGCCGAGCCCGTGGCTCAAGCGGCGTGCGATGCTCGGCGTCTCGCTTCTCACGCCGGAAAACTGATTTTTCCACAGTTGAGAGGCAATTTTCGTTCTCCCCGACTCCACCAGACGCCCCGATTCGCAGTAGGGTGATGCGGAATCGCGTTTTGGCCTGAAAAACGGCCAGAAAGCGGTTTTCATCGGGGGCGACTCAAGGCATAACGACCGCGCCCCGGCCATCGCGAACCTAGAAGGGATGAGTCCGGAATGGCATCCGCAAACCGAACCGCCGACACCAACACCTTGCCCAGCGAATCGACAGTTTCCCATAAGGACCTCGCCAACGCCATCCGTGCACTGGCGATGGATGCGGTGCAGCAGGCCAATTCCGGTCATCCCGGCATGCCGATGGGCATGGCCGATGTCGCCACCGTCCTGTTCACAAAGTATCTGAAATTCGATCCCGCCGATCCCGACTGGCCCGACCGCGACCGGTTCGTGCTGTCCGCGGGACACGGCTCAATGCTTATCTACGCGCTTCTGCACCTGACCGGCTACGAAGCGATGACGATGGATCAGATCCGGAACTTCCGGCAGCTCGGGAGCATTACCGCGGGCCATCCCGAATATGGGCATGCACCGGGGGTGGAGATGACGACCGGTCCATTGGGGCAGGGCATCGCCACTGCGGTCGGCATGGCGCTCGCCGAACGCATGATGGCCGACCGGTTCGGATCGGAGCTGGTCGATCACCGCACCTGGGTGATCGCTTCCGACGGCGACCTGATGGAAGGCATCAGCCATGAAGCGGCGTCTTTCGCCGGTCATCTGAAACTGTCCCGCCTGATCGTGCTGTATGACGACAACGGCATTTCCATCGATGGCGGCACCGGACTTGCCTGGTCGGATGACGTGCTGCAGCGCTTCGCCGCCTACGGCTGGGATACGGCGTCCGCCGACGGGCACGATCCGGAATCCGTCGCCGCTGCGATCGACGCCGCCAAGGAGTCCGACAAGCCGTCGCTGATCGCCTGCCGGACCACCATTGGTTTTGGCGCGCCGACCAAGGCGGGCACCGCCGGGTCGCACGGCGCGCCGCTCGGCGATGATGAAATCGCAGCGACGCGCAAGGCCATCGGCTGGCCGCACCCGCCGTTCGAAATCCCCGACGACATTCTGGGCGCGTGGCGCGCCGCGGGGCAGCGCTGCAAAACCGAGCGCGAAGCCTGGCAGGGAAGGCTGAGTAGCGCTGAATCGGCTCAGATGGCGGAATTCCAGCGCCTTGTGAAGGGTGACCTGCCGTCAGGCTGGGAAAAGGCGATGGCGGATTACAAGAAGGCGCTGGTGGCCGAAGCGCCCGCCAAGGCGACCCGCGAATCGTCCGGCGCGGCGCTGGAAGTCCTGACGGCCGCAGTGCCGGAAATGATCGGCGGGTCCGCCGATCTGACGGGGTCGAACAACACTTACGTCAAGAACATGGCGGCGATCGCGCCGGATTCGTACGGTGGACGCTATATCCATTACGGCATCCGCGAACACGGCATGGCCGCGGCGATGAACGGCATGGCGCTGCATGGCGGCGTGATCCCCTATTCGGGCACGTTCCTGATCTTCAGCGACTATCTGCGCCCGTCTTTGCGTCTCGCGGCGCTGATGGGCGTCCGCGCGATCCATGTTTTGACTCACGATTCCATCGGGCTTGGCGAGGACGGCCCGACCCATCAGCCGGTCGAGCATTTGTCGAGCCTCAGGGCGATGCCCAACCTGCTGGTGTTCCGGCCCGCCGACGCGGTCGAAGCCGCCGAATGCTGGGAAGCGGCCCTGGGCGCGACGACCTCTCCGTCGGCCATGGCACTGACGCGTCAGAAACTGCCGGCGGTCCGCACCGTCGACAGCGCGGAAAATCTGAGCGCAAAGGGCGGGTATGTGCTGGCTCAGGCCGATGGCGAGGCGAAGGTCACGCTGATGGCAACCGGGTCCGAGGTCTCCATCGCGCTTGAAGCGAAGGCGATGCTCGACGCCGACGGAATTGCGACCCAGGTGGTCTCGATGCCCTGCTGGGAGCTGTTCGACCGGCAGGACGACGATTACCGCTCTTCGGTACTGGGCCAGGGCACGGTCAAGGTCGCGGTCGAGGCAGGCATCAAGCTCGGCTGGGAACGCTATATCGGGTCCAAAGGCGGTTTCGTCGGCATGGATTCGTTCGGCGCGTCCGCGCCGGCCCCAGCACTTTATGAACATTTCGGTATTACCGCGCAGCATGTCGCCGACGAGGCGAAAGCGCGGCTTTAACTCAATACGAAGGAGGAAATCTCATGGCAGCAGTCAAGGTAGCTATCAACGGGTTCGGTCGCATCGGCCGTCTGGTTCTGCGCGCGGCTTATGAATCGGGCCGCAAGGATATCGAGTTCGTGGCGATCAACGATCTCGGCAGCGTCGAAGCCAATGCCCATCTCCTCCAGTACGACACCATGCACGGGACTTTCCCGGGCAAGGTCAAGGTCACCAAGACCGGCATCAATCTCGGTCGCGGCAATATCCGGGTCTTCTCGGAGCGCGATCCGGCCAATCTGCCCTGGGGCAAGCTCGGCATCGACGTGGTGATGGAATGCACCGGTATTTTCACCAAGCGCGAGCAGGTCCAGGCGCATCTCGACGCCGGTGCGAAAAAGGTCCTGATCTCCGCCCCGGCGACGGGCGAGGACCTGACCGTGGTGTGCGGCGTCAATGACAAAAAACTCCGCAAGAGCCACACCGTCGTTTCCAACGCGTCCTGCACGACCAACTGCCTCGCGCCGGTCGCCGCCGTGCTGAACAAGGCCATCGGTATCGAGCAGGGCTATATGACAACGATCCACGCCTATACCGGCGACCAGCGGCTGCAGGACACGCTGCACCCCGACATGCGCCGCGCGCGTGCGGCGGCGCATTCGATGATCCCGACCGGCACCGGCGCGGCCAAGGCCGTGGGGCTGGTCCTGCCGGAACTCAACGGCAAGCTGGACGGCACGTCGATCCGCGTGCCGACCGCCAACGTTTCCATCGTCGATCTGAAATTCACCGCCAGGCGCAAGACGACCGTCGAGGAAGTCAATGCCGCTATCGTAAAGGCGGCGGCCAGCAAGGCGTTCAAGGGAATCCTGATCACCAACGATCAGCCGCTGGTGTCGACCGACTTCAACCACAACCCGGCCAGCTCGATTTTCGACCTGACCCAGACCCAGGTGATTGACGGCAAGCTGGTGCGCGTCGCGTCCTGGTACGACAACGAATGGGGCTTCTCCAACCGCATGTCGGACACGGCGGTGCAGATGGGCAAGCTGGGCTGATCGCTCCGCGCGACTGGTCTGACCGAAGATGGCGGCATTCTTCACGCTAGATAGCTTGCCCGCGCTAAAGAACGGCGCGGGTAAGACCGTGCTCTTGCGCGGCGATCTCAACGTGCCGATGGCGGACGGAAAGGTCTCGGATGCGACCCGCATCGAAAGGCTCGTTCCCACCATCGCGGACCTTGCGGCGAAGGGGTGCCGGGTTGTCGTAATGTCGCATTTCGACCGCCCCAAGGGGAAGGTCGTTCCTGAAATGTCGCTCAAGCCGCTGGTGGGTCCGCTAACGGACGCGCTGGACGGCAAGCCGGTCGCCTTCGCCGAAGATTGTATCGGCGAGGCGGCGCAGACCGTTATCGACGGGCTGGCGGACGGCGAGGTCGCTTTGCTGGAAAATCTTCGGTTCCACGCGGGCGAAGAAGCCAACGATCCTGACTTCATCAAGGCGCTGGCCGCGCTCGGCGACGTCTATGTCAGCGATGCGTTTTCGGCAGCACACCGGGCGCATGCCTCGACAGAAGGGCTCGCCCATGTGCTGCCGGCGGCGGCCGGTCGACTGATGCAGGCGGAACTGGAGGCGCTCGAAGGTGCGCTCGGCAATCCGGCGCGGCCCGTGATGGCGGTGGTCGGCGGTTCCAAGGTTTCGACCAAGCTTGCGGTGCTGACCAACCTGGTCGACCGGGTCGACCGGCTGGTGATCGGCGGTGCGATGGCCAACACGTTTCTGCATGCGCTCGGCACCGATGTCGGCGCGTCGCTGTGCGAGGCCGACATGGCGGATACCGCCCGTGCGGTGATGGCGAAGGCCGACGAAGCCGGTTGCGAGGTGATGCTGCCGTCGGACGTGATGGTCGCGGAAAAGCTGGAAGCCAATATTGAAACCCGGGCGGTTCGGACTGCTGGCGTCCCGGTAGGGCAGATGATCCTCGATATAGGGCCGGACAGTGCGGAGGCTCTCGCCGCGGCGCTGAAAGACTGCAAGACGGTTCTGTGGAACGGCCCGCTCGGCGCGTTCGAATTCAAGCCTTTCGACGCGGGCACCAACATCGTGGCCCGCGCGGCTGCGAGGCTGACCCAGGACGGATCGCTGCTGTCGGTCGCGGGCGGCGGCGACACCGTCGCGGCGCTGGCCGCCGCCGGCGTGCTGGAGAAATTCTCCTACGTTTCTACCGCTGGCGGCGCGTTCCTCGAATGGCTCGAAGGCAAGGAACTCCCAGGCGTCGCCGCGCTGATGCAGGCTTAGGGTTTCAGGCCGCCAGCCGCTTCGCCCGTCTTTCGATAAACCGTTCGACCTCTTCCGTCGTCATCGGCTCGCGGAACATCTCGTTCCGCATCCAGACGCGCTGCAGGCTGCAATCGACGATGGCCGTTTTCATTTCGGCCATCTGTTTCCTGTTCCCGACGAGCCCGGCGGCGATTTTCGCCTGCTCCAGATAGTGATCCTTCTCATCTTCCCAGATCACGTGCATTGCCCTGGCTGTCATCCGGTTAAGCTCGTTGCCCTTGAGCCCCTTGCCGACGCGGAACAGCGCCGTGCCGCCGCCTTCGGTCAGCCCCACGGCCGCCTTGCCGATGACCCCGCCTTTGGTGACGTATTTCCGGCGGATATCGCCGAGCTTCTTTTCCTGCGGCAGCTGTTTCAGGTCGCGCTTTGTCAGCTTGCGGCCCTGGACATATTCGAGGATATCCGCCAGCAGCACGAAATGCCGGTATTCGGAGACCAGCTGGTCCAGCAGAAACAGGTAATCGTGCCGGTCGATGGTGCGCCCGACCTTCGGGTACATGTCGACTGCCTTCGACAGCTCGCGGTGCAGACCGTTGAAGAATCCGTCGACGGGGTTGAGTTCCTTCCAGAGCTGGGCACGCAGGTAAAAGGCGTGATCCTCTTTTGTCGCGGTCCTGTAAAACCGCTTCGCGATTTCCGCTTCCGCGTCCCAGTAGGGGCTCGCGGTGTCGATCAGCTCCTGCATCTTATCGGCCATTGTGCCTGCGCTCCTTTCGGTTAGATTGGATTGGAAAGGAGATACTACACATGACCATGCGCGTGAAAACTGACGTGTTCATTGTCGGCGCCGGCGGGGCCGGGATGTATGCAGCCGTGTCGGCTGCGCGCGAAGGCGCGGATGTAATACTGGCCGACAAGAGCCTGATCAGCCGGGGCGGATCCACCATTATGGCGCAGATGACGACGGCGGCTGCCGTCGGGCATGAGGAGCCTGATCACTGGACGCATCATCTGGCCGATACGATCGAGGCCGGGCGCGGGCTCTGCAATGAAGAGCTCAGCGCCATCCTGTGCGAGGAAGCGGTCGACCGCATCCTCGAAATGGACGAATGGAAGGTCGGCTGGGCGCGCAAGGACGGGCGCATGACGCAGGTCATGGCGCCGGGCCATCAGGTCAAGCGCTGCTGTTATGTCGATTTCCTCAACACCGGGCCTGCCGTCGCTCGCGCACTCCGCGGCGAGGTGGCGCAGCGCGACGGCATCAGACGCGCCAGCGGTCTCTGCGTCGTCGACGTGGTCGTAAAGGACGGGCAGGTCGCGGGAGCGGTCGCCTTCGACGTCGAATCCGGCGAAACGGTCATCGTCGAAAGCCCGACCGTGATCCTCGCCGCCGGCGGGCTGACCCGGCTGTACCAGCGCAATTCCGCCTCCCTGAACATGGGCGGCGACGCCTACGCGCTGGCGCTGCGCGCAGGCGCTGCGCTGATCGATATGGAGTTCGTGCAGTTCTTCCCCATCGGACACCTGGCGCCGCGGCTGGTCGGGATGGACCCGATCATGTGGGACCCGTTCCGCTACAAGCTCGGCGGGCGGCTGCTCAACGGCGATATGGGAGAGTTCATCGAGAGTTACGGCGAGCAGGACGGCGGCGTCTATACCGTCAAGCGCGATGTCGCCTCCTATGCAATCATCAAGGAAGTCGAGGCAGGGCGCGGGTCGCCGCATGGCGGCGCATGGCTCAGCTTCGAGCACATCCCCGAGGACCAGCTGAAGGAAGCGTTCGGCCCGGTCATCGGCAAGCTCGCCAGGAACAATATCGACCTGACAAAGCAGCCGATCGAGGTTTCGCCGATCGCGCACTACCATATGGGCGGCATCCGTGTGGATGCGCAGATGCGCACCGATGTGCCCGGCCTGTTCGCAGCAGGCGAGGCGGTCGGCGGCGCGAACGGGGCCAACAGGCTGTCGGGAAATGCAATTCCCGAAGCTTTCGTCTTCGGCGATCGCGCCGGCCGGTTCGCTGTGTCCCACAAGGGCTCGCACGCAGGCGTGACGGATGCCGAGGCGGAAGCCGTGATGGCGCAGGCGAAACCGGCCATGACGGCGAAGAAGAAACCTGACGGCGGCGCGATGGCGCTGATGCGCGACCTTCAGAAGACAATGTGGGAAGAGGTCGGTCTGATCCGGACGGCGGAGACCATCGAGAGCGCGCTCGGAAAGGTGCGGTCGATGCGCTCGGACGCGTTGCCGCAGATCGCTGTCGAGGCCGATACGCCCTTCAACCAGGCGCTTCAGGACTGGTGCGATGTCAGGAACGGGCTCCTGTGCGCGGAATCGGTTGTGCTCTCCGCATCGAACCGCAAGGAGAGCCGCGGCGCGCATCAGATGGAGGACATTCCCGAAACGTCGCCCGAGTTCGAAAAGAACCAGGTCATCACCATGAAGGACGGCGAACTGCATTCCGGGTGGCAGGATGTGAAACGGATTTCCTATACGCTGGAAGAAAAGAAGGCGGCTGTACTGTGAGCGATACCGATCTGACTGGAACCAACAGAATGACTTTGCGCGTCGCGCGCGGCGCCGACAGGGAGGACCGTCGCTACGACGAATTCGAGGTGCCGTACGAGGACGGCGCCTCTGTGCTCGACGCGCTGGTGTGGATCCGCACCAACTGCGACGACACGATCGCGTTCCGCTATTCCTGCATCAACGCCAATGCCTGCAAGGAATGCATGCTGCTGGTCGACGGCAAGATCGACTATGCCTGCACCGCGCGGCTGGGTGACGGCACGATGACGCTCGATCCGCTGGCCAACAAGCGGCTGATCCGCGACCTGGTGACCGATATCGTGCCGCCGAAAGAACGCCTTGACGCCGATAGCGACTGACCTAAATCAAACGAAAATATTCTCAAGATCCGGAGGGAGACTTCGCACCATGAGCTACACGCCGCCCAAGGTCTGGAAATGGGTCCAGGCGACTGAAGGTGTCTTCGCCGCCACAAACCGTCCGATTGCCGGCCCGACGCATGAAAAGGAACTGCCGGTCGGCAAGCACCCGCTACAGCTATACTCGCTGGGGACGCCCAACGGTGTGAAGGTTACCGTCATGCTGGAAGAGCTTCTCGCGGCAGGGCACAGCGGCGCCGAATACGACGCCTGGCTGATCCAGATCCGCGGGGGAGACCAGTTCGGCAGCGGGTTCGTTTCGGTAAATCCGAACTCGAAGATTCCCGCTCTGATGGATCATTCGACACCGAAACCGACGCGGGTGTTCGAATCCGGCGCGATTCTGCTTTATCTCGCCGAGAAATTCGACGCCTTCATGCCGTCGGATCCGGCCAACCGGGCGGAGATGCTGTCCTGGCTGTTCTGGCAGATGGGGAGCGCCCCCTATGTCGGCGGCGGGTTCGGCCATTTCTATCATTACGCCACCGAGAAGATCGAATACGCCATCGAACGCTTCACGATGGAAACCAAGCGCCAGCTCGACGTGCTCGACCGGCATCTCGCCGACAACCGCTATATGTGCGGTGACGAATACACCATCGCCGACATGGCGATCTGGCCCTGGTATGGCGGGTTGCTGCTAAACCGCCAGTACAATGCGGCCGAGTTCCTCGAAGCCGAGAGCTACACAAACGCCATGCGCTGGACCAGAGAGCTCGATGCGCGCGAACCCGTCATCCGCGGGCGTATGGTCAATCGCCACAGCGCCGAACCGCACGAGCGTCTGCTCGAACGCCACGACGCGTCGGACTTCGACACTCTGCCGCCGAAGGAGGGGTAGTGCGGTCAGGCTGCCTTCGCGGCCGCGACCAGCTCCACGATCCGGGCCGGGGTTATCGGCGCTTCGGCGATACGGACGCCGAACGGGCTGAGCGCGTCCTCGATGGCGGACACGACTGCTGCGGCAGCCGGGACGGTCGATCCTTCGCCGGCGCCCTTGACACCCAGCGGGTTCAGAGGAGACGGGCTCTCCAGAAACTGGATGTCGAAGCTGGGCATTTCCGGCGCTGTCGGCAACAGGTACTCGCCGAAATTGGTGGTCACCGGGTTGGCGTCTTCGTCATAGCCCATCCATTCGAACAGCGCGTTGCCGACGCCGTGCGCCGCGCCGCCCTGGATCTGGCCGGTGACGATCATCGGGTTAATCAGCACGCCGGAATCGTGGACGATCGCGTAGTTGCGGAATTCGACGCCACCGGTTTCCGGGTCGACATCGACTTCCACGACGTGGCAGCCATAGCAGTAGCATAGCGGGTCGGTCAGGAAGTTCTGGGTCGATTCCAGCCCCGGCGTGATCCCGCCCGGCAGCGAATAGCCCGGCGTACCCGCGACGGCATGCGCGATCTTCCCCAGCGGGACCTTCATGTCCGGCACGCCCTTGACGCGGACTTCCATACCGTCGATTTCGAGATCCTCCTCGGAGGCCTCCAGCATGTTGGCGGCGATCTTCAGAACCTTCTCGCGGACTTCCTTTGCCGCGATATGGGCCGACGAGCCGGCGGTGATTGTCTGACGGCTGCCGAACCCGCCCATCCCCATCGGGATAGGGCCGGAGTCGCCCGCGACCACGTCAATATTCGACATGTCGCCGCCAAGCTGTTCGGCCACCACCTGCGCCATCATGGTATGGGTCGACTGTCCCATCGGCGCAGCGCCGGTATAGACGGAAATCCTGCCCGAGGTGCCGATGCGCACCGTGGCGGTTTCGAACGGACCGCGCCCGGTCCCTTTCACGCCGAATGCGACGCCGATCCCGAGATAGCGACCTTCGGCGCGGGCCGCCTCCTGCCTGGCCTTGAAGTCGGCATAGCCCGCCGCGTCCAGCGCCATCTTCGTCGCCTTGGGGAAATCGCCCGAATCGTATGTGATATTGACGCCCGCGCGGGTCTTGAGGGGCTTCTTGTAGGGCATTTCCTCGCCCCGGATCATGTTGCGGTCGCGGATCTCCGCCCGGTCGATGCCAAGCTCGCGCGCTGCCCGATCCATGAGGCGTTCCATCACGAACGTGCCCTGCGGATGGCTGGCGCCCCGCACCGGCGCGCACGGCACCATGTTGGTGAAGACCAGCGTCTGCTTCAGCCAGTAGTTTGGTACCTTGTAGGGTCCGGGAATGCAGGTCGCAGCGTTATAGGGCAGGGTGATGCCCTGCGCCGTATAGGCGCCGTGATCGTGGATCAGCGTGCCGCGTACGCCCTGGATAATGCCGTTATCGTCGACGGCGATCTCGGCTTCCCAGTACTGGTCGCGTTCCTGTACGGCGGAGACGAAATGCTCGCGGCGGTCTTCGGCCCATTTAACCGGGCGGCCGCACAGGCGCGACGCCAGCGCAACCACTGCTTCCTCTGAATAGAACAGGAATTTCGGACCGAATCCGCCGCCTACGTCCGGCGTAATGACGCGGAGATAGCCCTCGTCCCTGCCGAGAAGATGCACGATGAAGCCGTGAACCAGGTTGGGCATCTGGGTCGAAGTCCAGAGCGTGATGCTGTCCTTGACCTCCTCATACCGTGCGACCGCACCGCGGCACTCGATGGGATGGCCGCTGCCGCGATGCTGCCAGATTTCCTCGCGGAATACGTGGGGGGCCGAAGCGAAGGCGGTTTCCGCATCACCGTATTCCTGCAGCATCTCCATCATCACGTTGCTGTCGGACCCTGCGACCGCTTTCGGCGCGTCGGGTTCAAGAGCCGCCTTGCAGTCGCCCACGGCGGGCAGGGGGTCAAAATCCATCTCGACCAGCGCAGCGGCGTCTTCGGCGATATGACGGGTCTCTGCGATAACGATGGCGACGCATTCGCCGGCATACATTGCCTCGTCCTTGACCAGAACGAACGGCCCTGCGTTTTCTGCATTGGGAACGCCGCTTGGAAACTCGACCGGCAGCCGGTCCTGGGTCAAATGCGGGCGCAGGTCGTTGAACCCGTACACGGCGATAACGCCGTCCATGGCCTCTGCGGCGCTCTTGTCGATGCCGTTGAGCCGTGCGTGGGCGAACGGGCTCCGGACGAAAGCGGCATGCGCCATGTTCGGCAGGCGGATATCGTCGATAAACCTGCCCTGTCCGCGCAGCAGGCGCGGGTCTTCGACTCTCTTCACCCGGCCGCCAAAAATCTTTTCCGTCATGATTGCCCCGAACTGCGTTCTCGTTTCGCAGCCTGTTGTACCGCTACCGTCGCGGGCGGTGCAATGCATGAGGGAAAGAAATGGGCCGGTTATTCGGCGGCGAGCGCCCTGCTGTTCCCCGCTTCGACTTGTTTAAGGGCGAAGAGATAATCCGGGTCGAGCTGCCACCGGGCGACGACCTTTTCGGCGGTTTCCGGCCTTACGCGGTCGAAGAATTTCATGGCGCCCGCGACCTCGCGCGGATCGACCGTCTTGTCGCCTGGGCGGGCGGAGCGGCTAAGAAGGAAGAGCGACCCGAAATCCGGCTTCTGCATGCCGATGGCGCGACAGGCAATGGCGAGGCCTTCGCCGCCCGGTTCGAAGATGATGCGTCGCACCAGCGTATCGCGGAGACCGGTTCTCCGGGCGAACATAGTTTCGAAAATCCGGATCTATCCCTTGCGCAGGGTCTGGAGCAGGAGTTGCGGCGTTATGGCGTTCCCTTCCGCGACGCGGGCGGCAAGCGCATCGGCGCGCTCGACAGGTTCCGGATCGATAGTTCCGACGGCATTCCTTCCAGCATCGCCCCCGAGCATGTCCTTTATCGTACCCTCAATATTCTGATCGAGAGTGGTCGGGTCTATCCTGTAATTGGTCACGATATGTTGCCGAAGCGCTGCCGACACCCACCAGTACATGCGCTTTGCAAGCTTGTCGCCCAGGTCGGGCCGGTTCAGAAGGGGGGTCTGGAACGCCTTGTTCGTCTTCGATTCGTTGACAAGGTACTCCATCGTATTGGCGGATATTTCCGCGGTTTCGTTCTCGATGAGGGTCCCGATGACTGCGGTGTTCCGCGTTTCGACGAGGGCGTCAGAGACCGCTTCGGATACGTTCCGCCTCATCGCGATGGCCAGCTGATGCTCCATCGTCCTATGCTGGATGATCTCGATGAGTTCCAGGTCCTGCAGCACGTCGCTCCTGAGCAGAATGCCGTGCGCGACCTCGATGTCGTCATTGGCGAGGATCGTTACCAGTTCGGGCGGCGCTCCCGTCGTTTCCGAAAGCCGGTCCGCAAGGGCCTTTCGTACCGATTTTTCGACGTCGTGAATAAGACGACGCAGAATATCCGTCATTAAATCGCGTTCTTCGGCCTTGAGGACGTTGTCGCCGTCGAAAAACAGATCGCCGACGATTTCGATCAGTCGTGTTCGACCGTCGGTTGATTTGTCTCTCGCGAGATCAAGAAGATATTGCGTGTCGATATCGGTCGCCACAGCGAAGCCTGGTATATGTTTGCCCCGGATCGAGCCCCTCAGCTCGCGTGCTTGCGGGCCAGCAAGCAGAACATGGCTTTGAGCTATTAAATATTGGTTAACGCGCCGTAAAGATATTCCGGCGCCGTTTCCGGATTTCTCCGTAACCTTATCCGTCAACCTGCTGTTAACAGCAGGCGTATAGTGTCGAGACCGATCCCTGTTGTTCATGGAGGCCGCTTATATACAGATCGTTCCCGGTAATGCGTTTTCCGCTTCGGTTTCCGGTTCAGCACCCGCCGGAGGCGCGCATCGCTCCACTCCTGAGGTTCAGACGCAGGCAGTACGACAGGCGGATCCGTCGACCGGCAGACAACGGGCCGATACGACGGCGCGCAGCGACAGCGCCAATCAGGTAGAGCGGCCGATTCCTGTCGAGCAGCGCGCGAATATGCCGCCCGGAAGCATCATCGACATTCGCGTCTGATTTTCTTTTCCTTTCGCCTTCACTCGCCGCCTTTCCTCAACGTCGCTTGCACAATCGTACGTCGCGGGCGACCATGGCTTCATGGTCGAGAGTCCTGCAAGGGGGCCGTCTGTCCGCGAGGTGCCGGAGGGCGACAATATGGAGCGCCTCGTTTGCCGCGATTGCGGGTTTATCGCCTACGAGAATCCGAAAATCGTGGTCGGCGCGGTGGCGACATGGGAGGACCGGATTCTGCTGTGCCGCCGGGCCATTCAGCCGCGTCTTGGATTCTGGACCCTGCCGGCCGGTTATATGGAACTCAACGAAACCACGGCCGAAGGCGCCTGTCGTGAGGCCTGGGAAGAAGCGCGCGCCCGGCTCGACATAAAATCAATGCTGGCGGTCTACAATATTCCCCGGATCAGTCAGGTGCAGGTGATCTATCGCGCAGAACTGGTCTCGCCCGACGTGTCAGCCGGGCCGGAAAGCGAAGAGGTTGGGCTGTTCGACTGGGATGACATTCCGTGGGACGAGATCGCGTTCCCATCGGTGACCTGGGCGCTCAATCATTTTGCCGAAATCCGCCATCTCGACAGTTTTCCGGCTTTTTCGAACCCGCCCGGCGACCGGGGCGACATGACGGAGTAGATACAGACATACTGTCGACAGGAACGCTTCCTCCTAAAACAGCATTTTGTATACGTTGCCGTCGCTGTCCTTTGCGACGCCAAAACCGTTCGCGGTTCCGCTACCCGTAACGAATTCCGCTTCAAGAGTTGTGCCCGACTGACAAAAGGATATGGCCTGCCCTTTGTTTGTGCCGGGCACGTTCGATACGGCCGTTCCGAATCCCGCAATATGGCCGTACTGGGTGAAGAGTGAGACCGAGCCGGTCGTGACGACGATTCCAGCGGCTGAGGACCACTGGCCGGAACATTTCTCTCCGGAGGGCAATACGACTTCAAACTTACCTGTATTGCGCTGTACGTCGTGGGCGGTCGCCGTGATGACTGGTTTCGGGTTTTTCTGCGTGTAGGGCCCTTGGACCGGATAAAGCGTAACGGGAACGGACATGGCGCAGGCGGATGTCAGCATGGTCAATCCCGCCACGCAGATGATACGCCCTGCCTTTTTCATTTCCGGCTCTTTCTGCAATGAAGATGGAAGGAGCGTAAGGGCTATCCTGCACGGTTGCACGTTTTCCGTTCAGAGGCGGGCTGGAGTCGTCAGAGCCCCATCAGGTTTCGTGCGAAGTCGTCCGCATCGAACGGGCGCAGATCGTCGGCGCCTTCGCCGACGCCGATGGCGTGGACGGGCAGCCCGAACTTTTCCGCCAGCGCGACCAGCACGCCGCCATGGGCGGAGCCGTCGAGCTTGGTCAGCACCAGTCCGGTTACGTCGATCATCTCCTTGAAGGTCTCGACCTGCGAATGCGCGTTCTGGCCGACCGTTGCATCCAGCACCAGCAGGCAGTCGTGCGGCGCCGTCTCGTCGAGCTTGCGGATGACGCGGATGATCTTCTGAAGCTCGCCCATCAGGTCCGTCCGGTTCTGCAGCCGGCCTGCCGTATCGATCATCAGTACGTCCGCGCCGGCGCGCTTTGCGGCCTCCAGCGCCTCGAAAGCGAGCCCCGCTGCGTCGGCGCCTGGCTGTCCTGATATGACCTGTGAACCGGTCCGTTCGCCCCAGATCTGGATCTGTTCGATGGCGGCGGCACGGAACGTGTCGCCCGCAGCCAGCATTACGGTTTTTCCTTCCGCTGTGAAGTGGCTCGCAAGCTTGCCGATGGTGGTCGTCTTGCCCGAGCCGTTGACGCCCGCGACAAGGACGACGTGCGGCTTGCGAGAAGCGTCGACCGTCAGCGGTACGGCGACCGGGCGCAGAATGTCGCCGATGATCCCGGCCAGCGCCGTACGGACCTCTTCGTCCGTGATCTCCTTGTCGAACCTGCCGTCGGCAAGCTGTGCGGTCAGTTTCGCCGCCGTTTCGACGCCGATATCCGCCATGATCAGCGCGTCTTCTAGATTCTGCAGAGTCTCCGCATCGAGCCGCTTTTTCGTAAGCGCGCCCGCGATGCCGTCCGTCAGCCGCTGCGACGTCCGGCTGAGGCCGCTCCGCAGCCGCGACAGCCAGCCTGTTTTTTGTTTGTCGCTCATGCCGCCTCCGCCGTCAGGACGTCGCCGTCCTGTCCCGTCACACGCGCGGAAACCAGCGCGCCCGGTTCTGTGTCGTCCGTGAGTCGGACCGGCAGATAGCGTTCGCACCGGCCGATACTGTCTTTCTCTACCAGCACGCTCGCAGTTTCGCCGACGCGCGATTCCATGAGCCTGTTGAGCCGGTTGGCGCCGGCATCGCGCAGCCGTTTCGCCCTGGCCTTGCGGTCGGGAACGGGCACCTGCGGCATTTTTGCCGCCGGGGTTCCTTCGCGCGCCGAGTACGGGAACACGTGCAGGTGCGTCAGGTCGCATTCGTCGACGATAGCGAGCGTGTTCTCGAACATCGTCTCCGTTTCGGTCGGAAACCCGGCGATCAGGTCGGCGCCGAACACGGCGTCAGGCCGCACGGCCCTGATACGGTTGCAGACTGAGATGGCGTCGCCGCGCAGATGACGCCGCTTCATGCGCTTTAGGATCGTATCGTCGCCCGCCTGGAGGCTGAGATGGAAATAGGGGAGGAGCCGCGACTCCGTCGCGATCAGATCGAACAGGTCATTGTCCATCTCGACCGGATCGAGTGACGACAGACGCAGCCGGGCGAGTTCCGGCACCTGGTTCAGGAGCCGCCGCGCCAGCGAGCCTAGTGACGGAGTACCCGGAAGGTCTGCGCCGTAATCGGTGATATCGACACCGGTGAGCACGATCTCGCGAAAACCGTTCCCGACCAGAGTTCGCGCCTGCCGGACGACCTCGCCGATCGGCACCGACCGGTTGGGCCCGCGCCCGAACGGAATGATACAGAAGGTGCAGCGATGATCGCAGCCCTGCTGGACCTGGACGAAGGCGCGGGCGCGCCCATCGAGCCCGCTGACCATATGGCTGGCCGTTTCGCGCACCGACATGATGTCGTTGACACGCACCTGCGGCCCGGCTTCATCCAGCTTCTCCCAGCTTTCCCGCGCCAGCTTTTCTTCATTGCCGAGCACCAGATCGACCTCGTCCATCCCGGCGAATTTCCCGGGCGCGATCTGTGCGGCGCAGCCGGTGACGATGATCTTCACAGCGGGCCGGTCGCGGCGCGCGCGACGGATCGCCTGGCGCGCCTGACGCTCAGCCTCCGCCGTTACCGCGCAGGTGTTGACGACCACGACGTCATCGAGCGCCGCGGATCGGACGTGATCGCGGATGATCTCGGATTCGTAGGCATTCAGCCGGCAGCCGAAGGTCAGGATTTCCGGTGCGCTCATGACCGCGTCTCCAGCAGGGAGTCGTCGAAGGCGCCGGTAAAGCTGATCGCTGCCGGACCGGTCATCAGGACACGATCGTCATCGCGCCACTCTATGTTGAGCACGCCGCCATCCACGCGTACCTCGACCGATCTATCCGTCAGTTCCCGCCGCGCCGCAGCGACCGCAGCGGCGCACGCTCCGGTTCCGCAGGCCCACGTCAGGCCGGCGCCGCGTTCCCACACCCGCAGCCGGATGACGCCCTTGTCGACAATCTGGGCAAAACCGATATTGGCGCGTTCCGGAAACAGCGCGTGATGCTCCAGCACGGGGCCATGCCGTTCGACGTCGACGGAGTCCGCGTCGGTAACGAAAAATACGCAGTGTGGATTGCCCATGCTGACGCCGACCGGATCGCTCAGCGGGCCTTCAGCAGCCGACAGGTGCAGCGTGTCTTCTTCCTGCGACAACGGAATGTCCGCCCAGCCGAGTCGCGGCTCGCCCATATCTACCGTCACCAGGCCGTCTTCGGCGGTGCGTGCGCGCAAAGCGCCCGCGCCCGTTGCGATTGTATGCGCTGCGAGCCCGTCTTCGGCGGTCAGCAGCGCCGCGACGCAGCGGGTAGCATTGCCGCAGGCATCGACTTCGCTGCCATCGGCGTTCCAGATCCGCATGGAGATTTCTGCCCCGGCGGAAGCACCTGCAGCCCCGATTTCGATGATCTGGTCGCACCCGACTCCGGTATGGCGGTCGGCGATTGCGCGCGCGCCTCCCTCCGTCAGGGCCAGAAGACCCCGGCGATTGTCGATCACTACGAAATCGTTCCCGAGTCCGTGCATCTTGGTGAATGCTATAGCGCTCATAGGCGGTTTATAGGGGGACCGGGGCGCGACCGTCCACCGGTTATCGCCGGTTAGAGATCGACGGTTTCCGTTATGCCTACTCGTCGTCGATAACGCCGCGGAACCGGCGTTCGCCTTCGTCGCAGGGCGGAATCCAGCGTTTTCCTCCGGGACCCGTGGGCGGGCTCTGCACGCGCCCGTCAGACAGGACCGGGCCGGCGGACCGGTCTGCCGGCTGGAGTCCCGCGATTTCAAGGCTGAGCTTGCGGCGGATGGCGCGCCCGAAATCCTTGAACCCGTTGGCGACAACGACGAAAGAGCCGTGCCCGCCGATCACGCAATGCCGGTAATACAGGTCGAGATTGGGCATCGGCGTCCGGCCGAAATTTTGTCGGTCGTTCATGATGGCGAGTCCGTTGATGGTGATCCGCTTCGCCACCGCCTCGTCGCGTGAGGACGCGACGAGGCTGCCGGTATTGTTGGGGCCATCGCCCGAAATATCGATGACCCGGCGGGTCGCCTCGTAGGGACTCGCCTCATGCAGCGCCACGGCGAAGTCAATTGCGCTGGAAATCGATGTCCACGGCCCTCCGCCGATGGGCGCGGCAGCAAGTTCGTTGGCGAAGGCGTCCGCGCTTTCCTGACCATCGATCAGTTTCCAGTCGACTACCGGCACCTGCCATCGATCGCCCGCCCATTCGAAATAGGTCACGGCGGCGCGTCTCAGAATGCCCGAAGTGATGGCGCTGACGATGGCGGGATCCGACAGCGCGTCGACATAGCCCTTGCGCTGTAACCGTGCCTCCTCCTCGTCGACGCTGCCCGATACATCGACCGCGAGTACGAGGGCGAGATCCACCGGCGTCGGGCGGGGCAGGGGCTGCGCGACCGCTGCCGCCGGCAGCACCAGCACGGAAACCAGAAATGCCCGGAAGGCTTTCATGTGACGACGTTCATGTCAGGTCTCCACCATGTCGTCGAGACCGCCGTCAGCGGTTATGCAGCCGGCCAGCAACGGTCCGCCGAACCCGCAACCGGCGTCGAGCGTTATCGTATGGTCTCCGGTCTGAACCCCGCGATGTTGCGGATCGAAGCCCCGTACCACCTTGCTGAAGGTCCGGTACGGTTCGGAAATCCCGTCAAACCCGCCGCTGCCCCACCAGAACACGTCGTCCTGGGCATCCAGCGGCAGGTCGGGCCGCAGTCCCCGGCTGACGAACAGCAATGTGTTTTCCCGGGTCAGCGCCGCATGCTTCAACGCGCTCAGCCATGCCTGGTGTCCAGATGCCTGAAAGGCGGAGCGAAGGTTCGAGGTCCAGCGGGTGATCGCCATCGTGCCGGTCCGGGCGGCGGTGCGCGCCTCGTCGGCGTCGCTGCCATAGGCTTCGAGAGTCGCACCGACGCCCTGATCAAGCATCCAGTCCAGAACCTCGCTTGGGTTTACCGCGAACTGCAACTGCAGCGTCTTCTGCCACATTTCTTCCTGTGCGCCGCGCAGGATGGCGACGTCGAACACCAGCGCGTTGTGTTGAGCCAGTACGTACCGGCGAAACGCCATGATCTCGTCGATCACGGCGCCGATCTCCGGCCCGTGCCCCATCGCATTGCCGGAATAGACCACGCGGTCGCCCGGTTTCAGCTTCTCGCGCAGGGCCGAGTGAAGGCGGCGCAGGCGGTGGGCCTCGCCATGGATCGACGCAACGGCCCAGACGCGTTCGGCCTTGCGGAGAGACGCAAATACCGTCCCCTGTGGCGTTGTATCCCGTGTTCCGGCCCCTTTATCCATGGTGCGGATTAGGCCCCGAGACGGCTTGCAGCGTCAAGCAAACCGGGCGTGAGCAGCCGGATTTCATCAGGCAGCTTATTGCTTGACATCGGCGGTCCTGCACGACACATTCCCGGCCATCCCGAGGCCAGTTAACGGTTTCGCGCCCCAGGGTGTCCATCGGTCCGCGAGTTTCGCGCACCGGTGTTTTTTGCGTTGCGTTTTTTTTGAACGGCGCCGGCCCTCTCCCCCACCCGGCCACCCAACAGGATCATCCCGTGGGTGGCCGGGTGGGGGAGAGGGCTGGAGCAGTACCTGATTACGAGCCATATGTTCGATACGCTGAGCAATCGCCTGACCGAGGTCTTCGACCGGCTGAAGAAGCGCGGCGCGCTGTCCGAATCCGATGTCGATGCGGCCCTGCGCGAAATACGCGTGGCGCTGCTTGAGGCCGATGTCGCGCTCAGCGTCGTCAAGGATTTCATCGACGCGGTGCGCGTGCGCGCTGTCGGCGAAGAAGTCATCCGCTCGGTGACCCCCGGCCAGATGGTGGTCAAGATCGTCAACGATCACCTGACGGAAACGCTGGGCGCCGAGTCCGTCGATATCAACCTGGCGGCGACGCCGCCCGTGCCGATCATGATGGTCGGGCTGCAGGGCTCCGGCAAGACGACTACCTCTGCGAAACTCGCGGTTTTTCTGCGCGATCGGCAGCGCAAGAAGGCGCTGATGGCGTCTCTCGACGTGCGCCGTCCCGCCGCGCAGCAGCAGCTCAAGGTGCTGGGCGAGGAAAATGCTATCGCGACCCTGCCGATCGTGCCGCTGGAGCCGCCGGAGGCGATTGCGAAGCGGGCGATGGATACCGCGCGCAAGGAAGGCTACGACGTCGTCATTCTGGATACCGCAGGCCGTCTTCACGTCGACGACGATTTGATGGCCGAAGCGCAGAAAATCCATGCAATCGCCAAACCCGCCGAGACGCTGTTCGTTGCCGATGCGATGACCGGCCAGGACGCGGTCAGGGCGGCCGAAGCCTTCCATAAATCGGTGCATGTTACGGGTGTTGTGCTGACCCGGATCGATGGCGATGCGCGCGGCGGCGCGGCCCTTTCGATCCGTGCGGTCACGGGCTGCCCGATCAAGCTGCTGGGCACGGGCGAAAAGATCGATGCGTTAGAGGTTTTCCATCCCGACCGGATCGCGTCGCGCATTCTCGGCATGGGCGACGTCGTCAGCCTGGTCGAAAAGGCCGCAGAGACGGTCGAGGAAGAGGACGCCGAGGCGCTGGCGCGCAAGATCCAGAAGGGCCAGCTCGACCTCGACGATTTCGCCAAGCAGCTCCGCCAGGTCCGCAAGATGGGCGGGATGGGCGGCATCCTCGGTATGCTGCCGGGCGTCGGCAAGGTCCAGAAACAGCTGGCCGGGGCCAATATCGACGACAAGGCGCTGGCGCGGCAGGAAGCGATTATCCTTTCGATGACCCCGGCGGAACGGAAGAACCCCAAGGTATTCAACGGCTCGCGGCGGCGGCGTATCGCGGCGGGCTCGGGCACGACGGTGCAGGAAGTCAACCGGCTGCTCAAGCAGTTCCAGGAAATGTCGCGCGCGATGAAGCGTATGAACAAGCTCGGCCAGAAGGGAATGATGCGTCACGGTCTTCCCGGAATGATGCCGAGATAGAGATCAACCACTTAACCTAGCAACGAAGTTTCCCTGCGAAAGGATCGAGACAAGACATGGCATTGAAAATCAGACTGTCCCGCGGTGGCGCCAAAAAGCGGCCGTTCTATCGCATCGTCGTCGCCGACTCGCGCAAGCCGCGCGATGGCCGTTTTATCGAACGGCTTGGCACCTATAACCCGATGCTCGCCAAGGACCATCCCGAGCGCATCCTGTTCAACGAGGAACGCGTGCGGCACTGGCTGTCGAACGGCGCGACTCCCTCGGATCGGGTAGCGCGTTTCCTGGGCGCCGCCAATATCGTACCGGCGCCTGCCGTCCCTGAGCAGACCAAGAAGAACCAGCCGCGCGCCAAGACGCTGGAGCGGATGAAGGAAGCCGAGGAAGCGGCGAAGGCCAAGGCGGAAGCCGAAGCGGCTGCCGCCGCTGAAGCCGCCGAAGCGGAGGCCGAGGCTCCTGCGGAGGAAGCGCCGGCCGGGGAAGCCGCCGCCGAAGAAGCTCCTGCAGAGGATGCTTCTGCTGAAGACGCCGGTACGGAAGAAGAGAAGAAAGAGGAATAGCGGTTCGTGTCGGGTCTGGCTGTCATGGCTGAACGCGGTCATTCCGCATCTCTGCCGCCTCGGGCGGCGGCGTCCGCACGCGTGTGCGTCGGGCGGATCGCCGGCGCGCATGGGGTGCGCGGCGATGTCCGGATCGCCAGCTATACCGAAGACCCGTTCGATATCGCGTCCTACGGCCCCGTATCCGATGAGGAGGGTGCGCGCCGGTTTGCGCTCAAGCCCCTTAGCATGGCGAAGACCCATGTCGTCGCCCGGATCGAGGGCGTCGGCGACCGGAATGGCGCTGAGGCTCTCAAAGGCGTCGAGCTGTATGTGCCGCGCGACGCCCTGCCGGATGCCGATGACGGCGAGTTCTACTGGGAAGATCTCGTTGGCCTGCGCGCGGAGACAACCGGGGGCGACGCGCTCGGTATGGTGCTTTCGGTTCAGGATTTCGGCGCGGGCGAAGTTCTGGAGGTCGGCGAAAGCCGCCGGGACGCCGTGTTCGTTCCCTTCACGCAGGAAATCGTGCCGACGGTCGATCTGGATGCCGGCAGGGTCGTCATCGACCCGGTGCCCGGCCTGTTCGAGGCGGCGGACGACGTGGAAGAAGGCGCGGAACAGGAGGGCGGACAATGACCGGTACCGCTTCCTGGACCGCGAAAGTTCTGACGCTGTTTCCCGGGATGTTTCCCGGACCGCTCGGCCATTCGCTGGCGGGCAGGGCGCTGGAGGACGGCGTGTGGTCGCTGGACGTGACTGATATCCGGCAATTCGCTGTCGACCGGCACGCAACGGTGGACGGTTCGCCGTTCGGCGGCGGGCCGGGAATGGTGCTGCGTCCCGATGTGGTCGACGCGGCGCTGGAAGCCGTGACGCCGGCGACGCGGCCGATCTATCTGACGCCGCGCGGAAAGCCGCTGGATCAGGCCCGCGTGCATGCCCTGGCGGAAGAGCGGGAAATTACCGTGCTGTGCGGCCGGTTCGAGGGCGTCGACGAGCGCGTGATAGAGGCGCACGAGATGGAACAGATCAGTTTGGGCGATTTCGTGCTGTCCGGCGGCGAGCCGGCGGCGATTGCCCTGATCGATGCCTGCGTACGGCTGCTGCCCGGCGTGATGGGCGATACGGAATCGATCGAAGAAGAAAGTTTCGAAGAGGACCTGCTGGAATATCCGCACTATACGCGGCCGGAAGACTGGCAGGGACGCAAGGTGCCGGAGCTTCTGCTCAGCGGGCATCACGAAAGAATCAGGACCTGGCGGCGCGAGGCTGCCGAAAGAACGACCCGGGAGCGGCGCCCGGACCTTTGGTCCAGACATCAGGAGCGTCGCGCGGAAATGAAGGAATAGGACAATGAATATCATCGAGCAGATCGAACAGGAACAGATCGAAAAGCTGACCGAAAGCAAGGACGTGCCCAATTTCGGCGCGGGCGATACGCTCCGCGTGCATGTGAAGGTCGTCGAGGGCACGCGCGAGCGTGTCCAGGTCTTCGAAGGGGTCTGCATCGCGCGGCGCAATGCGGGTCTGAACTCGTCCTTTACGGTGCGCAAGATTTCGTACGGCGAGGGCGTCGAACGTGTTTTCCCGCTCTATTCGCCCCGGATCGAGGAGATCGAACTGGTGCGGCGCGGCGTCGTCCGGCGGGCCAAGCTCTATTACCTGCGGGCGCTGCGCGGCAAGAAGGCCCGCATCGCCGAGAAGGTCGAGCGCCGCGTGGCGAAAGACCTCGTTACGCCGGTTCCCGCCGAAGCGGCCGTCGTCAAGGGCGCCCCTGAAGCGACCGAAGACAAGAGCTGAGCTCGCTGTCAGCAAAATCCGCGTATTAGGGAGAAGAAACATGTCAGAACCCAGGACTCTGTTTGACAAGATCTGGGATAGCCATCTGGTGGATAAGCAGGAAGATGGCACCTGCCTGATCTATATCGACCGCCAGCTGATCCACGAGATCACCAGCGCGCAGGCGTTCGACGGGCTGCGCGCCGCCGGTCGCAAGGCGCGCCGGCCGGAAGCCAATCTCTGCGTTCCGGATCACAACGTGCCGACCACGCCTGGCCGCGGTGGAATCGAGGAGATCGAGAACGAGGAATCGCGCATCCAGCTCGAAGTGCTGGAGAAGAACGCGGCCGAGTTCGGACTTCCCTACTTCCCGGTCAATGACCCGCGCCAGGGCATCGTCCATGTGATCGGCCCCGAACAGGGATTTACCCAGCCCGGCCTGACGATCGTCTGCGGTGACTCGCACACTGCGACGCATGGCGCGTTCGGTGCATTGGCGTTCGGCATCGGCACCTCCGAGGTCGAACATGTGCTGGCGACCCAGACGCTGATCCAGCGTCCTGCAAAGAACATGCGCGTTACGGTCGATGGTGCGATGCCGTTCGGCTGCACCGCGAAGGACCTGATCCTCGCGATCATCGGCAAGATCGGCACCGCGGGCGGAACCGGCCATGTCGTCGAGTTTGCCGGCCAGGCGATCCGCGATCTGTCGATGGAAGGCCGCATGACGGTCTGCAATATGACGATCGAGGGCGGCGCACGCGCCGGTCTCGTCGCGCCGGATGAGAAGACCTACGAATATCTCAAGGGCCGTCCGCAGTCGCCGAAAGGCGCGCAGTGGGATATGGCGGTCGAGCAGTGGAGCAAACTGCCGTCCGACGAGGGCGCGAAATACGACACCGAGGTCATGCTCAAGACCGAAGAGATCGAGCCGCAGGTTACCTGGGGCACCAGCCCGCAGGACGAGATGGGCATCTCCGGCGTCGTGCCGAACCCCGCGGACGAGTCCGATCCCGACCGCCGCCAGGCAATCAAAGCGGCGCTGGAGTATATGGGGATCGAAGCCGGGATGAAGCTGACCGATATCGCGGTCGACAAGGTGTTTATCGGGTCCTGCACCAACTCGCGGATCGAGGATCTGCGGGCTGCAGCGGAAGTCGCCAAGGGTCGCAAGGTGGCCTCAACCGTACGCGCCCTGGTGGTGCCGGGCTCCGGCCTCGTCAAGCTGCAGGCTGAAGAAGAAGGGCTCGACAAAATCTTCACCGAGGCCGGCTTCGAATGGCGCGATCCGGGCTGTTCGATGTGCCTTGCCATGAATGGCGACCAGCTCGAGCCCGGAGAACGCTCGGCATCGACGTCGAACCGGAATTTCCAGGGCCGTCAGGGCCCGGGCGGCCGGACCCATCTTGTCAGCCCGCCGATGGCTGCCGCCGCGGCGATCGAAGGCCATCTGGCCGATGTCCGCGACATGATGAAGTAAGGAGAGCGTACGATGGAAAAATTCACCATGCTGACCGCCGTTGCGGCGCCGCTGAACATCGTCAACTGCGATACCGACCGGATCATCCCGGCGCGGTTCCTCAAGACCATCAAGCGGACCGGCCTGGGCAAGAACCTGTTCAACGACCTGCGCTACAACAAGGACGGGTCGGAGAACGAGGACTTCGTGCTTAACAAGCCGGCCTACCGCAACGCGGAAATTCTCGTCGCCGGGCATAATTTCGGCTGCGGCTCGTCGCGCGAACATGCGCCCTGGGCGCTCGACGATTTCGGCATTCGTTGCGTCATATCGACCGATTTCGCGGACATCTTCTACAATAACAGCTTCAAGAACGGCATGTTGCTCATCAAGGTGTCGCCGGAACAGCTCAAAAAGCTGATGGACGATGCCGAGCGCGGCGCGAACGCGACCATGACCGTCGATCTCGAAAGTCAGGAAATCACCACCTCCGACGGCGAGACGATTTCATTCGATCTCGACCCGTTCAAGAAACACTGCCTCCTGAACGGGCTCGACGATATCGGTCTGACGATGGAAAAGGCGCCGAAGATCGACTCCTACGAAGACCGGCAGAAGGCGAGCCAGCCCTGGCTTTACGCGTAAGGGCGCAGATAAAAAGACACGCATAAGGAGGAGCGCCGCGAATGGCTGCCAACAAGAAGATTCTGATGCTGCCCGGAGACGGGATCGGCCCTGAGGTGATGGGCGAGGTCAAGCGGGTGATGGGCTGGATGGCGGAAGCTCGCCAGGTCAGCTTCGACATTTCCGAGGACCTGATGGGCGGCTGCGCGATCGACGAGTACGGCACGCCGCTCCGGGACGAAACGGTCGAGGCGGCGCAGGCAGCGGACGCGGTCCTCCTCGGCGCGGTGGGCGGGCCCAAATGGGACAATGTCGATTTCGACATCCGCCCGGAAGCCGGCCTGCTGCGCATGCGCAAGGATCTGGGCCTGTTCGCCAACCTGCGGCCCGCCATCGTGTTCGATGCGCTGGCCGACGCTTCCAGCCTGAAGCGCGAGATCGTTTCCGGGCTCGATATCCTGATCGTGCGCGAACTGACCGGCGGCATCTATTTCGGCGAGCCGCGCGGGGTGGAGACGCTGCCTGACGGCACGAAGCGCGGCTATAACAGCCTCGTTTACACGACCCCCGAGGTCGAACGCATCGCCCGCGTCGGTTTCGAGCTGGCGCAGAAGCGGTCGAAGAAGCTCTGCTCGATCGACAAGGCCAACGTGCTGGAAAGCACCAAGATGTGGCGCGAGGAAGTCGTCCGTATCGCGCCGGATTATCCCGACGTTGAGCTGTCGCACATGCTGGTCGACAACGCGGCGATGCAGCTGGTGCGCGATCCGAAGCAGTTTGACGTGATCGTCACAACCAACATGTTCGGCGATATTCTGTCCGACTGCGCCTCGATGGCGACCGGTTCGCTCGGGATGCTGCCGTCGGCCTCGCTCGGCGCGCCGGACGAGAGCGGGCGGCGCAACGCGCTTTACGAGCCGGTGCACGGCACCGCCCCCGATATCGCGGGGCAGGGCAAGGCCAATCCGCTTGCCATGCTGCTCAGCTATTCGATGATGCTGCGCTATTCCTTCGACATGCAGGAAGACGCCGACATGGTCGATCAGGCGGTTGAGGCGGTTCTGAACAAGGGCTTGCGCACCGGCGACATCATGTCGGACGGCATGACGCCGGTCTCGACAGAGGAGATGGGCGCCGCGGTGATCGACGAGCTTAAGGCGCGGGCGGGCTGAAGCGCGCCTGGTGGAACGCGGGAGGCGAACCATGCTGAAAATCCTTGGCCGAAAAAACTCCGCCAACGTCCAGAAGGTCCTGTGGGCCTGCGACGAGCTCGGCGTTCCGTTCGAGCGCGAGGATTACGGCGGGGAATTCGGAAAGACCCGCGACGCGGAATATTTGTCGATGAACCCCAACGCCCGGGTGCCGACCATCATCGACGGCGAGCTGGTGCTGTGGGAATCCAACTCGATCTGCCGCTACCTCGCCAGTGAATATGGCGACGGGTCGCTCTATCCCAACGATTTCGGCGCGCGGGCCATGGGCGAACGCTGGATGGACTGGCAGCTCAGCACGCTGGGCCCGGCGATCCATGGCGTGTTCTGGGGGCTGATCCGGACGAAGCCGGAAGAACGCGATGCCGACGCCATCGCGAAATCGCGCAAGGCGACGTCAGAGTCGCTCGCCATGCTGGATACGTTCCTCGGGCGGACGGAATTCGTCTGCGGGTCGAATTTCAGCATCTGCGATATTCCCTGCGGCATCTTCACTTACCGCTGGTTCAATCTCGATATCGAGCGTGAGGATTATCCCAACCTGAAGCGCTGGTACGACGCGCTCAGCGAGCGCCCCGCCTATCGCACACATATCATGCAGCCCCTGACCTGACCGTTCGATGCAGGTCCGCCCGCTCTGCGGCGCGCTGGGTGCGGAAGTCATCGAAGTCGATCTGTCGCGTCTGGATAAAGCGGCGGGCGAAGCGATCCGCAACGCTTGGTACAAACACCTCGTCCTTGTATTTCCCGGCCAGGACCTGAGCCCTGAGGCGCAGATTGCCTTCACGGAGCTGTTCGGCCCGGTTGAGCCGCATCCGCTCCGCACCCGCGCTGCGGTCGACGGGCATCCGGAAGTTCTGATTCTGGAGAACCGGCCGCTGCTGGAGCTGCTCCTTGAAGTCGCGACCCGGCCCGACAACGTCTATCGCCACCGCTGGCGCGAAGGCGATGTCCTGACGCGGGACAATCGAAGCGCCCTGCATTACGCCGTACTGGACTATACGGAAGACATGCCGCGCCAGCTGCACCGCTCGACGGCAGGCGGCGAGGTGCCGGATCAAATTTCTAAAGCGAGCTCGCCGGCCGTCTGATCGTCCGCCACATATGGGCGACCGGCGAATTGTCGTTGCCCAGCCCTTCTTCCGGCTGTTTGAAATGGCGGCCGATGATGTCCTCGAAATCCTCGATCTCGACCACCACGTCCGGATCGAATGAATAGAGGTCGTTGAGGCATATCTGCCGCGCCGACATGTACCATTTGTGGTTCCGGGCGCGTTGGTACTCCTCCTGAATATACGGCTCTCCGCGGTAATCCGCGCCGAAACGCTTGGCATAGACCTCCGGATATTCGTATCCGACCGATTCGTCCGGATAGAATCTCAGGCACTGGTGCATTTTGATCGCCCAGGAGACTTCTTCGTCGACATAGGGCTCCAGCAGTTGGGCGCCCCAGTAACCGTGATCGGGCCGGAAGAAGGCGATCACCGAGATGTCGTGCAGCAGGCAGGCCAGTACCATCTTTTCCGGCAACCCGTTCCTGCGCGCCAGGTTGGCGCTTTGCAGCAGATGCTGTTTCGAGGGGCCGAACCGGTATTTGAAGAAATCCACCAGGGTCGGTTTTTCCGGCATTTTCGGCAGGCGCGGATCCTCGCCCATCAGGGACGGCTTCAGCTTGCCGTGGGCGAAGCCGCCCTTTTCGGTCCATTCGCCGTCGGCCAGCTTGTTGATCGCCGATCTGTAGATCATCAACTCACCCAGCTCCTGCATCTGCTGGAATTCCATCTCGTCGGCAATTTCCGACGGTGATTTCGCCTGTGCCATTTTTTCGGCTCCTTCCCGGGTTGCCTCTGTAACCTGTCCGTTCATTTTAGGGGGGGGATCGGTCCGTCGTCGACCGCAACTGTCCTGGATACTTGAATTCGCGGCGCTGTCGGCGTAATTGATCGCCTTCCTGACGGGACGGCACCGTCAGCGGAAATACAGCAGGATCAGGATCATGGGCTACAAGGTCGCGGTTGTCGGCGCTACCGGCAATGTGGGACGGGAAATTCTTCAGACGCTCGCTGAGCGCGCCTTTCCAATCGACGATATCGTCGCGCTGGCGTCCGAGCGTTCGTCCGGGCGCGAGGTGTCGTTCGGCGATAATGATATCCTGAAGGTGCAGGCGCTCGACGATTTTGATTTCAAGGGTTTCGATATTGCGCTGTTCAGCCCCGGCGCCAAGGTGTCTGCCGTGCACGCGCCGCGCGCCGCCGAGGCCGGCTGTGTCGTGATCGACAACACGTCGCAGTTCCGCATGGATCCGGATGTGCCGCTGGTCGTGCCCGAGGTCAATCCCGAGGACATCGCAAAGCACACAAAGCGCAACATTATCGCCAACCCGAATTGCTCGACCATCCAGATGGTGATGGCGCTCAAGCCGCTGCACGATGCGGCGAAGATCAGGCGCGTGGTGGTCTCGACCTACCAGTCGGTATCCGGCGCCGGCAAGGATGCGATGGACGAGCTGTTCAACCAGACTCGCGGCATTTTCGTGAACGATCCGATCGTAAAGGAACAGTTCACCAAGCAGATCGCCTTTAACGTCATCCCGCATATCGACGTGTTCATGGATGACGGGTCGACCAAGGAAGAGTGGAAAATGACGGTTGAGACGCGAAAGATTCTCGACCGAGATATCGCCGTTCAGGCGACCTGCGTGCGTGTGCCGGTTTTTATCGGCCATGGCGAGGCGGTCACCGTCGAATTCGCCAACGAGCTGACGGTCGAACAGGCGCGCGGCCTGCTGCGCGCGTTCCCGGGCGTCGCGGTGGTCGATCACCGCGCCGACGAAGGTTATGTTACTCCGGTGGAATCCGCCGGCGACGATTACGTCTATGTCAGCCGCATCCGCAAGGATCCGACCGTCAAGCATGGGCTGAGTTTCTGGGTGGTTTCTGACAATCTGCGCAAGGGAGCCGGGCTTAACGCGGTTCAGATCGCCGAAACGATGTATGGCGTGCAGCCTCTGGAAGCTTCCGACGACGAGCTGCTCACCATGATGGTGGATCAGGGGGCGGAGTAAGCAACCTAGTCCGGCAAGGCGGTCAGCCGGCCCAGCGTGCTGTCGGGCGCGACGGCGCCGGCCAAGACCAGTACCCCGCAGACGAGGATTAGCGCGGCCGATACCCGGTTTACCCAAAGCAACGGGAAATCGCCGATAAAGCGGTGACAGAAGGCCGTCAGGGTCGAGAGCGAAAGCCACCACCCCATGGCTCCCGCGAGCACGCCTGTGACCAGAGCGAGTTCCAGATTCCGGTCATCGCTCGCGTTGGCGACGCCAATCGCTGCAAAAACCACGCCAAAGGCAATGAGCGTTATGGGGTTGGTGATGGTCACGACCAGGGCCGACAGGAAATCTCCGGCGATGCTTCCGGCGTCGCCGCTCCCCTGTTCCGGCTGCATAGTTCGCAACATCCTTGCAGCCATGACCAGCAGGATGATGCCTCCCACCGCCCGGAAGGCGACCTGATGCTCATATAGAAATTCCGCCACAAAGCCGATACCGAAAGCGGCGATCACGCCATAGAACATATCGGCGACCGCTGCGCCCGTTCCCGTCGCGATGCCGGATATCAGGCCGTTGGCGATGGTCCGCCGGATACAGAGTACGGCGACGGCGCCGACAGGCGCTGCTATGGCGAACCCTGCAGCGGCGCCTTTTATGAAATAGACCAGCGGTTCCATCTTATACCCGGATATGCGTCGGCATTCTGTCCCGGTTTTCGATGCAATGTCGAGTTGGCGCCGGGATTGCCTTCTCTTGCAGCCTGTCGGACCGGTACCTATAACCGCGCCATGGATGATATCCGGTCGATGCTTGACGAAGGCCTGAAGCTGCACAGAGGCGGACAACCGGCGGCGGCGGAAGGTCTCTATCGGCAGGTTCTCCAACTGGCCCCAGAAAACGGCGAGGCGCACCACCTTATCGGCGTTCTCCGGTTTCAGGCCGGCCTGCCGGAAGAAGCAGTCGCCAGCTTCGAGAAGGCCGTGCAGGCAGGCGAAGACGACCCGCGAATTCCGGCGAATCTCGGTGCCGCGCTTCTGGTGATGGGGCGTGTCGACGAAGCTATTGAGAAGCTGGAGCGTGCGGCCAATATCGCACCGGAAACGCCGCAGGTCCTGGTCAATCTCGGCATGGCGTATCGCCGGGCGAACCGCGCGGAAGATTCGGCGGATGTGTGCGCACGCGCGGTGAGCCTTTTTCCGGATGATTCCTCCGTTCACGGCAATCTTGCAATTGCCCTGTTGTCGCTTGGTCGCGCGGAAGACGCGCGCACCGCCGCGGAGACCGCGGTGTCGTTGAGTCCGCAGGACGCCGATCATCTCAATACTCTCGGGTCCGCGTTTCTCGCCTGCCATCGAACCGACGATGCCGTCGCAACGTTCCGGCGTGCAGCCGATATCGCGCCGGATCGGCTGGAGCCGGCGCGGAATCTGGCCCTTTGTCTTCAGGAATCCAAACTCTACGAGCAGGCCGCTGCGCAGTACGATTCCGTCATCAGCCGGTGGCCGCTGGACGCGGCGGCGTATGCGGGGCTCGCGCGCACGAGGCGTCTGCAGGGGTTCCTCGACGACGCCATCGAAGTTGGACGTCGGGCCGTCGCCCTCAATCCCGAGAGCGCAACCCACCATTCCAATCTGCTTTTCAGCCTGATTGGGAGTCCCGATCTGGACGGACCGGCCCTCAGGATCGAACACGAAGCCTGGGCCGGGAAATTCGCGGCTGCAATTCCCGAGCGCAATTACCTCAACGGAAGGGACATGGACAGAACCCTTCGCGTGGGTCTTGTGTCCGCAGATTTCCGTGACCATCCGGTTGGCCGGATTGTTGAGCCTGTCCTGAAGGCTCTCGATCCGGACTCCGTCAGGATTACCTGCTACTCCAACGCCGTCGAATTCGATGACCTCGGCGAACGCCTTGCCGCTTCCCATCAATTCGTTGCCATCGCCGGTCTATCCGACGAAGCAGCCGCGCAACGCTTGCTGGAGGACGAAATCGATATTCTGGTCGATCTGGCCGGGCATACGGCACGGCACAGGCTCGGCGTTTTCGCACTCAGGCCCGCTCCGGTACAGGCGAGCTGGCTGGGCTATATGTCGACCACGGGCCTGTCGACGATCGACTATGTCATTGGCGATGCCGTACATACCCCCGCGGCATTCGATGGCCATTTCACCGAACAGGTCTGGCGGCTGCCTCGTGATCTCGCCTGTCTGCCGGCACCCGACCCAGAACCCCCCGTGGTTCCGCCGCCCAGCGTTGCTTCGGGCCGGATCGTGTACGGGTCGTTCAACAATCCCGGAAAGGTTACCGACCGGGCCGTATCGGTCTGGGCCCGTATTCTGGGCGAAACGGCGGATTCGGTCCTGGTCATGCGCTATGCCGGACGTGAGGACAGAGCCGTGCAGACCGAATTTTCGGAACGGTTTCGTGTGTGCGGGATCGAGCCGTCCCGCCTTGTCTTCGAAGGGTCGACTTCCTATGGCGAGGTGCTTGACGCCTATAACCGGATCGACATCGCTCTAGATACGTTTCCCTATTCGGGGACCATGACGACGATGGAGGCGCTCTGGATGGGCGTGCCTGTCGTCGCGCTGGCTGGTGACCGGATGGTCGCCCGGCAGGCGGCGGCGCACCTGACCGCCGCCGGACTCAAGGAACTGGTCGGAAGGAATGAGGATGAATACTTTCGGATCGCTTTAGACCTCGCTGGCGACACGGAGAGGCTTGCATTTCTGCGCGCCGGAATGCGCGAACGGTTGTCCACGTCCGAACTGATGGATGCGGGAGGGCTGGCCCGCGCTCTTGAAGATGCCTGGCGCGGCATGTGGCGGCTCTGGTGCGAAGGAGCGCGATAGATGCCGGATGCTTATCGGGTTAGGCTCTGGCAGATAACGGAGAAACGATATGTCTGATGTAATTGAGAAAGACCACCTTTCTGTTTCGCGGCCTCGGCGCAGCGCGCTTTACATGCCCGGAGCCAACGAACGGGCACTCGAAAAGGGACGTGAGGTGCCCGCCGATGTACTGATCATGGACCTGGAAGACGGTGTCGCGCCCGAAGCCAAGGAGGAAGCGCGCCAGCGGATCGTTCGCATGGTGGGCGAGGGCGGGTATGGACGCCGCGAACTTGCCGTCCGGGTGAACGGATTCGGAACCGAAGGTCACGATGCGGACATCGCCGCAATGGCGACCGCCGGACTTGACGCCATCGCCCTGCCGAAAGTCGACGGCCCCGAAACGGTCCTGTCCGTGGCGTCTGCGCTGGACAGGGCGGGAGCGCCGGCGACGCTGCGGCTCTGGTGCATGATCGAAACCGCGCGCGGCGTTCTCAATGCAAGCGCGATCGCCGCGTCCCATCCCCGCATGGGCGCGCTGATGATCGGTTCGGCGGACCTGACCAAGGATTTGCGGGCGATACAGACGACCGATCGCCTGCCGCTGGTGACCAGCATCCAGCTCGTCATTCTGGCTGCCCGCGCCAACGGTCTCACGGTGCTGGACGCGCCGTTCTTCGACCTTTCCGATGATGACGGTTTCCGCGCGTCCTGCCGCCAGGGACGCGAATTCGGCTTTGACGGAAAGACCCTGCTGCATCCCAAGACGATCGCTGATGCAAACGCAGCATTCGGACCGTCTGAGGAGGAGATCGCCTGGGCTCACCGTATTACCGAGGCCCATGAGGCCGCGCTTGCAGAGTGCAAGGGAGTCACGCTGGTTGACGGGCAACTGATCGAAGGGCTGCACGTTGCCGAAGCGCAACGGCTGGTAGAGATGGCGGAGACCATCAGGGCGCTCGAATCAGGCGATTCGTAGCACCTGTCCGGTTTGAAAATATTTCGCCTTGGCGAAGCTCCGAAAAGCAGAACGCCGGGCCTGTAAGGACCCGGCGTTCCGGAAGCCAATCCGTCATCAGACGTAAAGGGCTTCTGGTCGCGGGAACGCCCGGAATGCTGCGGCGAACGGCCTCGGCAAGACGTTCGCTGCGGCGCGCCGGCGACCGGTCGCAGAGCGACCGTAGCGTCATCCGACCGCCAGTCCGGAACGGAAGGTCTTAGACGAACTCTCCATCGCCGGGCGCTGCGTGCGACCGCGGCGAGACGGTGGCACGGGCGTGTTCCCGGCGGGTTTGGAGACGCGTCTCTCAGCGGCGAGAAAAGACCGTCCGGCGTTGCTTTCCATCCAATAGGGAGGCCCAGGACAGTCTGAAACGCAACTGGCGATTTTGCCGCGTCCCGCTGCGGCTCCGAAGAGCCGACCGCTGGATCTGGCGCGAAAGCCAGCGATCCGGCTCCTGTTCGTTGGGGGGCGACCGTCCCGTCGTTCGACGCAACTGGCCGTCCTGCGAACAGGCGCCGCATCCGCGTTCCCGCGTACCTGGAATGCTGACCGGCAAGGCGACATCGATCAATCGACGCGTTCGGATTCGGTCGATTTTTCTGTGTATAGAAATCGCGAATTCCCCAATCGCCCCACAACTTGTCCACATTTTCACCCACACCGGAGGAGGAAAACGCCGATACGTGCCGATATTACGTGCCGATATACTGCGCGCCTTTCGGTCCTCGATGCATCGAAACATTGCGGCGACAGGCACTCCGTACCGCGGTGACTCCGCATCGGGTTTGACGAATCTCCCCCTTAGGGCTAAACCGGTCCGGATACACAGGAATCGTCGGATTTCGACAGAAACTTTCGAGGGCGTTCGTTATGGCAACGGGTGGCCAGTCGGGCAATCGTCCACTTTCACCGCATCTTCAGGTCTACAAGCCTCAGATAACGTCGATGCTGTCCATCCTCCACCGGATGACCGGTGTGGCGCTGGCGGTCGGGACGCTGGTTCTGGTCTGGTGGCTCGCCGCAGCCGCGACCGGCGGCGATACGTTCGCCGGCGCGCAGGCGGTTATCGGCTCATGGTTCGGCCGGCTTCTGCTGTTCGGCTGGTCGTTCGCGCTGTTCTACCATCTTTGCAACGGAATCCGGCATCTGTTCTGGGATATCGGCCGCGGCTACGATCTGGAGACAGTCGCTAAAACGGGCTGGGCCGTCATTATCTGCTCCACGGCCCTGACGGTTATCGCCTGGGTGTGGGGCTATAGCACGATGGGGGCTTTCTGATGTCGCTCAGAACCGATCTCGGGAAGGTACGCGGACTAGGTTCCGCAAAAGAGGGGGTGGCGCACTGGTGGGCGCAGAGGCTCACGGCGGTCGCGCTGGTGCCGCTGGTCCTGTGGTTCGTGTCGCAGGTCGTTGGACTGGCGGGCGCCGATCTGGCGGCGGTGCGGGCCTGGATGGCCAATCCGTTTTCGGCAATTCTGCTGGTTTTGCTGATCGGCGCGACATTCCATCACGCGCAGCTCGGGTTGCAGGTCGTGATCGAAGATTACGTCCATGGCGAGGCGTGCAAGATCGCCAGCATCATTATCGTTAAATTCCTGGCTGTGGCGCTGGCCGCGACCGGGATATTCTCTGTTCTCAAAATAGCGTTCGCCGGTTAGGGCGACAGCGGGACTCATGGCGAATTCAGGCAAGGCATACGATGTCATCGACCACGCCTATGACGTGGTTGTAATCGGCGCGGGCGGCGCAGGGCTGCGGGCCACCTTCGGGCTGGCGCTCAAGGGGCTCAAGACAGCCTGCATCACAAAGGTTTTTCCCACGCGGAGCCACACGGTAGCCGCCCAGGGCGGGATCTCTGCGGCGCTCGGCAACATGGGCAAGGACGACTGGCGCTGGCATTTCTACGACACCGTCAAGGGCGCTGACTGGCTGGGCGACCAGGACGCTATCGAATATATGTGCCGCGAGGCGATGCCGTCGGTGATCGAGCTCGAACATTACGGCGTACCGTTCTCGCGTACCGAGGATGGCAGGATCTATCAGCGCCCGTTCGGCGGCATGACCACCGAATACGGCGAAGGGCCTGCCGCACAGCGGACCTGCGCTGCCGCCGACCGGACCGGCCATGCGATCCTGCATACGCTCTATCAGCAGTCGCTTCGTCACCAGGCTGAATTCTTCATCGAGTATTTCGCGCTCGACCTGATCAAGGATTCGGAAGGCAAGATCAGCGGCGTGATGGCCTGGAATCTCGACGATGGCACGATCCACCGTTTCCAGGCGCATATGGTCATCATCGCGACCGGCGGGTACGGGCGCAGCTATTTCTCCTGCACCGGCGCGCACACCCAGACGGGCGATGGCAATGCCATGGTTCTGCGTGCTGGATTGCCGCTGGAAGACATGGAATTCATCCAGTTCCACCCGACAGGCATCTACGGCGCAGGCGCGCTGATTACCGAGGGCGTCCGCGGCGAAGGCGGGTATCTGACCAATTCCCAGGGCGAGCGCTTCATGGAGCGCTACGCGCCCAATGCCAAGGACCTCGCTTCGCGCGACGTGGTCAGCCGGTCGATGACCATCGAGATGAACGAGGGGCGTGGTTGCGGCGCCGACGGCGACTACATCCATCTCCATATCGAGCATCTGGAACCCAACGTCATCGCTGAGCGCCTGCCCGGCATTTCGGAGACCGCCAAGATTTTCGCCGGCGTGGACGTGACGCGCGAACCGATCCCGGTGCTGCCGACGGTGCATTACAATATGGGCGGCGTGCCGACCAACTATCTGGGCGAGGCCGTCCAGCCGGTTGGCGACGATCCCGACGTGATTATTCCCGGTTTGATGGCCGTCGGCGAGGCGGCCTGCGTCTCGGTTCACGGGGCGAACCGGTTGGGGTCGAATTCGCTGCTCGATCTTGTGGTATTCGGACGGGCCGCTGCGGATCGCTGCGCCGAGATCGTCAAGCCGGGCGAGAAACATCCGGAACTGCCCGGCGACGCCGGCGAGCAGGCGCTCGACTGGCTCGATTCGCGTCGCCATGCCAACGGCTCGATTCCGACCGCTGATCTCAGGCTTGAAATGCAGCGCACCATGCAGGCGCACTGCGCGGTGTTCCGTACCGAGGAAGTCATGCAGGAAGGCGTCGACAAGATGGCGCAGGTCTGGGCCAAGAAGGACGACCTCAAGGTGTCCGACCGCGGCATGATCTGGAATTCGGACCTCGTCGAGACGCTGGAATTCGACAATCTGCTGGCGCAGGCGCTGGTCAGTATTCACGGCGCGATCAACCGGAAGGAAAGTCGCGGCGGTCATGCCCGCGAGGATTATCCCGACCGCGACGACGACAACTGGATGAAGCACACCGTCGCCTGGCTGAACGAGGACGGCACGTCCCGCTTCGAATACCGCCCGGTCCACAATTACACGCTGACAGACGATGTCGATGTCGTGCCGCCCAAGGCGCGCGTTTACTGAGAGCAGAGGCCTATAACCATGGTTGAATTCAATCTGCCCGCCAATTCGAAGATCCAGAAGGGCAAGGTCCACAAGGCGCCCGAGGGCGCGACCAATGTCCGGAGTTTCAAGGTCTATCGCTGGGATCCGGATTCGGGCGAGAACCCGCGCGTCGATGTCTATGAAATCGACATGGATACGTGCGGCCCGATGGTTCTCGACGCGCTGATCAAGATCAAGAACGAGGTCGATCCGACGCTCACCTTCCGCCGCTCCTGCCGGGAAGGCGTGTGCGGGTCCTGCGCGATGAATGTCGGCGGCACCAACACGCTTGCCTGCATCAAGGACTGCAAGGATTTCGACGGCGATATCGCGGTCTATCCGCTGCCCCATATGGAGGTCGTGAAGGATCTCGTGCCCGATCTCAAGCGCGCCTACGCGCAGTACACCTCGATTGAGCCGTGGCTGAAATCCAAGACCCCGCCGCCGCCCGACCGCGAACGGCTGCAAAGCCCGGAGGAACGGGCCAAGCTCGACGGGCTGTGGGAATGCGTACTGTGCTTCTCCTGCTCGACCTCATGCCCGAGCTACTGGTGGAATGGCGACCGCTATCTCGGCCCGGCATCGCTGCTGCAGGCCTATCGCTGGATTGCCGATTCGCGCGACGAGGAAACCGGCGAACGGCTCGACGATCTGGAAGATCCGTTCCGGCTCTATCGCTGTCATACAATCATGAACTGTACCAACACCTGCCCGAAGCATCTCAACCCGGCCAAGGCGATCGGCGAGATCAAGAAGGCGATGGTGGAACGGCGGTAAGTTCCGTCCTTCCTATACAATCACGAAATTCTTTAGGGGGCGGGTTTCAGACCCGCCCTCTATGCATCTGGAGCAATAAACTCAAACCATCGCGTCGATTTCGGCGTCGGTCGGGAAGGTGTGGGTCTTCAGGCCCGACCATTTCAGTTCGCCGTCGACGGTGATTTCGAACGACGCAACGCGGCCGCCGAACAGGTCGATGTCCCCGGCGGAAACCTTTCCGGAAGCGATCAGCCGGTCCCTCGCACGGAGGGCATCCGGTTCGTAGTCTCACATCTGGCAGTATTCGATCGCGACCTTCATTCCGTGCTCCTCCCGTGATCCGCCCGTGAAGCCTGCGCGCTTTTCGAGGATATGGTGACGGTTCTTCGCACCGTCAGGCAAGGTGATATTCCCGATTAGCCGCTCCGGAGTGCCGAATTGGCCTGAATTCCGCGAAAATTCCCGCTTTTTCTTGCTCTTGAGAGTGAAAAGCGCTACCTACCGCCGGTCTTTCACCACATTTCGATCCAATCGGGGAATTTCTCATGGCACGCAACAAGATCGCCCTCGTCGGGGCAGGCAATATTGGCGGTACGCTGGCCCATCTGGCCGGCCTTAAAGAGCTGGGCGACGTCGTCCTGTTCGACATCGTCAAGGGCGTTCCCGACGGCAAGGCGCTCGATCTTGTCGAATCTTCGCCCATCGAAGGTTTCGATTCGAATATGAAGGGCGCGTCGAGCTACCGCGCGATCGCCGACTCGGACGTCGTCATTGTCACCGCCGGTGTCGCCCGCAAGCCCGGGATGAGCCGCGACGACCTGATCGGTATCAACACCAGCGTCATGACGCAGGTCGGCGAAGGCATCAAACGCTACTGCCCCAAGGCGTTCGTTATCTGTATCACCAACCCGCTCGACGCCATGGTCTGGGCGCTGCGCGAGGCTTCCGGTCTCCCGGCGAACCAGGTTGTCGGCATGGCTGGCATCCTCGATTCGGGCCGGTTCCGTTACTTCCTTGCTGAGGAATTCAACGTCTCGGTTCAGGACGTTACGGCGTTCGTTCTCGGCGGGCACGGCGACACGATGGTGCCGCTGCCCCGCTATTCCACGGTTGCCGGCATTCCGCTGCCCGATCTCATCAAGATGGGCTGGACCACCAAGAAGCGTCTGAACGAAATCGTCCAGCGTACGCGGGACGGCGGCGCCGAAATCGTCCAGCTCCTCGGCACCGGGTCGGCTTTTTATGCGCCGGCCTCGTCGGCGATCCAGATGGCGGAAGCCTATCTCAAGGATCAGAAGCGGGTCCTGCCCTGCTGCGCCTATCTCAACGGCCAGTACGGGGTCAAAGGCCTCTATGTCGGCGTGCCCGTCGTGATCGGCGCCAAGGGCGTGGAACGCATTATCGAAATCAACCTGAACGCCTCCGAGAAGAAGGAATTCAATGCTTCGGTATCTTCGGTGCGCGGCCTTGTGAATATCGTCAAGAAGATGAGCGCCCAGGCGACGAAGAAAGCGCCTGCGAAGCGCGCAAAGAAAGCGGCGGCAAAGAAGTAACGCGCTACGGGGTGTGAGCGCGGATTGTCGCAAAAACGACGGTAAGAGCCTGTTAAAGTTAGCTGTCGTTAGCTATATCTACGTACATGCCCCCCGGGTTGGCGGATAAGGGACATATCTGATGAATATCCACGAGTATCAGGCGAAGGAACTGCTTCGTAAGTTCGGCGTTGCCGTTCCCAAGGGTGGTGTCGCCTATACGCCCGACGAGGCTGTTTCTGTCGCCGAAGAACTCGGCGGTCCGGTATGGGTCGTCAAGGCGCAGATACATGCCGGCGGTCGCGGCAAGGGCGGAGGCGTCAAGCTGGCGAAATCGCTCGATGAAGTCCGGCAGCTCGCCGGCGAAATGATCGGTATGACGCTGGTCACCCATCAGACAGGCCCCGCCGGCAAGGAAGTCAGCCGGGTCTATGTCGAGGACGGTTGCGATATCGCCCGTGAGCTCTATCTGGGCATCCTGATCGACCGTGCTACAAGCCGGATCACCATAATGGCGTCGACCGAAGGCGGTATGGAAATCGAACAGGTCGCTGCTGAGACGCCCGAAAAAATCCTCAAGGTCGAAATCGATCCGGTTGCCGGCATGCAGGCCTATCATGCGCGCAAGATCGCGTTTGGCCTCGGTCTCGAGGGGGGGCAGGTGCGCTCGGCGGTAAAATTCCTCACCGGCATGTATCGCGCTTTCGTGGACCTTGATGCGTCGATCGTCGAGATCAACCCGCTCGTCGTTACAGGCGCCGGCGACGTCATTGCGCTCGACGCCAAGATGAATTTCGATGACAACGCGCTGTTTCGTCACAAGGAGATTGAAGAACTGCGGGACGAGAGCGAGGAAGACCAGACCGAGCTTGAAGCCGCAAAACACGATCTCAACTACGTCAAGCTTGACGGCAATATCGGTTGCATGGTGAACGGCGCGGGACTCGCCATGGCGACGATGGATATCATCAAGCTTTACGGCGGCGAACCGGCCAACTTCCTCGATGTCGGCGGCGGCGCATCACGCGAACGCGTGGCGGCGGCCTTCAAGCTGATCCTGTCCGATCCCAACGTTGAGGGCCTGCTGATCAACATTTTCGGCGGCATCATGCGCTGTGATGTCATCGCCGAGGGCGTGGTGGCGGCGGCGCGTGAAGTAAGCCTACACGTGCCGATGGTTGTCCGGTTGTCCGGCACCAACGCGGAACAGGGAAAAAACATTCTCGAACAGTCGGGTCTGCCGATCATTGCGGCCGACGATCTTGCGGAAGCGGCGGAAAAGGCCGTCAACGCGGCGAAGGAGGCAGCCTGATGTCGGTACTGGTCGACAGAAACACCAAGGTCATTTGCCAGGGGTTCACCGGCTCGCAGGGCACTTTCCATTCCGAGCAGGCGATCGCTTACGGCACACAGATGGTCGGTGGCGTGACGCCCGGCAAAGGGGGCGAGCGCCATCTCGACCTGCCGGTGTTCGATACGGTCGCGGACGCGGTCGAGGCGACCGGTGCAAATGCGAGCGTCATCTATGTGCCGCCGCCCTTCGCTGCAGACGCCATTCTGGAAGCCATTGACGCCGAACTGCCGCTGGTGGTGTGCATTACAGAGGGCATCCCGGTGATGGACATGATCGCCGTCAAGCGCGCGCTTTCGGGCTCGAAGACCCGTCTCGTCGGTCCCAACTGTCCCGGCGTGATCACGCCTGACGAGTGCAAGATCGGTATCATGCCCGGGAATATTCACCAGCGCGGGCGGATCGGCATCGTGTCGCGGTCGGGGACGCTGACCTATGAGGCAGTCGCGCAGACCACGGCAGCCGGTCTCGGACAGTCGAGCTGCATCGGAATCGGCGGCGATCCGATCAACGGCACCAACTTTATCGACTGTCTTGAAATGTTCCTTGGCGACGATGAGACCGAAGGGATCGTGATGATTGGCGAAATCGGCGGGTCGGCCGAGGAGGATGCGGCGGAGTTCCTCGCTGCATCGTCTGTCAAGAAACCCGTCGTCGGCTTTATCGCCGGCGTCACGGCGCCGCCCGGCAGGCGTATGGGCCATGCCGGGGCGATTATTTCGGGCGGCAAGGGCGGGGCCGGCGACAAGATCGAAGCGATGAAGAGCGCAGGGATCACCGTTGCGGAGTCTCCGGCGGCGCTCGGATCGACCATGGCCAAGGTGATGAACGGCTGAACGGGGCCGGTCAATCCGGGAGCAGTTCGTTGACTTGGCGCGGTGCTGGCTATTGCGCGTGAACCCGGCAAAACAGGCAGACTGAACATGTCTATCGAGGCTTTTGAGCAGAGTTCCTTTCTGGCGAGCGCGAACTCGGCATTCGTCGAAGACCTCTATGCTCGCTATCTCGAAAACAGCCAGTCAGTGCCGGAGTCGTGGCGGACCTTCTTCGATAGCCTGGAAGAAGAAGCGCCGGCCGTCCTGAAATCGCTCGAGGGAGCGAGCTGGGCGCCGCGCGGAAGACGAATTATCGGCGCCAACGGAAACGCGGAACCGGATGCAGAAGTCGCGCCCCGGAGAAACGGCGCCGGAAACGGCCTGTCGGCTGCGGTCGACAGCGGCGAAGTCCGGGCCGATACGATACGATCGCTGCATGCGCTGATGCTTATCCGGGCCTATCGCGTGCGCGGTCATCTGCTGGCAGACCTCGATCCGCTCGGGCTGCACGAATACGACAAGAACGACGAGCTGGATTACCGGTCCTACGGGTTTACCGAAGCCGATCTCGACCGGCATATCTTCATCGACGGCGTGCTCGGGCTTGAATACCCGACGCTGCGGGAAATCATGGCGCGGGTCGAAGAAACCTATTGCGGCACCATCGGCGTCGAGTACATGCACATGTCGGGCACTGCCGAAAAGCAGTGGATCCAGGAACGCATCGAAGCGGTTCACAACCAGACCGATTTTACCCAGCGCGGCAAGGAGACGATCCTCGAACGGCTGACCGAGGCCGAAGGGTTCGAAAATTTCCTGAACGTGAAGTATCCGGGCGCCAAGCGGTTCGGGCTGGACGGCGGAGAATCCCTCATCCCGGCGATCGAACAGATCCTCAAACGCGGCAGCCAGCTCGGCATCGAAGAGGTCGTGATCGGCATGCCGCATCGCGGTCGCCTGTCGGTGCTTGCCAATGTAATGAACAAGCCTTACCGGGCAATCTTCGCTGAATTCCAGGGACAGTCCTCGAACCCGGAAGAAGTCCAGGGCTCGGGCGACGTGAAGTACCATCTCGGCACATCGGCGGACGTGGATTTCGATGGCAAGAACGTGCATCTGTCGCTGTCGCCCAACCCGTCCCATCTGGAGGCCGTCAATCCGGTCGTCATGGGCCGCGTGCGCGCCAAGCAGCATCAACTCAGGGACAAGGAACGTCGCCGCGTGATGGGTATTCTCATGCATGGCGACGCGGCCTTCGCAGGGCAGGGGCTGGTTCCCGAGACTTTCGCGCTGTCGGATGTACGGGGCTATCGCACGGGCGGGACGATTCACCTGGTGGTGAACAACCAGATCGGATTTACCACCAACCCGCGCCAGTCCCGTTCCTCGCCATATCCATCGGACGTATCGAAGGTGGTGCAGACGCCAATCTTCCACGTGAACGGCGACGATGTGGAGGCGGTTATCCATGTCGCGCGTATCGCGACCGAGTTCCGGCAGGAATTCCGGAAGGATGTCGTGATCGACATGTGGTGCTATCGCCGGTTCGGCCACAATGAAGGCGACGAACCGATGTTCACCCAGCCGGTCATGTATCGCCAGATCGCCGATCATCCAAGCACGCGGACGATTTACGCCAACAAGCTGGTTAGGGAGAAGACGATCACGGCCGCGCAGGCCCAGGAGGTCGACAACAAGGTTCGCAAGGAGCTTGAGGACGATTTCGAGGTGGCGACGTCGTTCCGTCCCAACAAGGCGGACTGGCTTGATGGACGCTGGGCTCATCTCAATGTCGCGCCGACGGTTGAAGACCGGCGCGGCAAAACGGATGTGCCGATCAAAAAACTGAAGGAAATCGGTGCTGCGATCGTTCGTGTGCCAGACGATTTCAATCTTAATCCCAAGCTAAAGCGGTTTATGGCCGCACGGCGGGAGATGATCGAGACCGGCACGGGAATCGACTGGGCGACGGCCGAAGCACTCGCCTTCGGTACGCTGCTGGACGAGGGTCATCTGGTGCGCCTTTCCGGTCAGGACGTCCAGCGCGCGACCTTCTCGCAACGCCACGCCTATCTGATCGATCAGGAAACCGAGAAGCCCTATATTCCGCTGGAGAATATTCGCGAGGGGCAGGCGCGATTCGTCGCACATAACAGCCCTTTGTCGGAAGCCGCCATACTCGGATTCGAATACGGCATCAGCCTTGTGGAGCCCGATGCGCTTGTAATGTGGGAAGGCCAGTTCGGCGATTTCGCCAATGGCGCGCAGGTCATCATCGACCAGTTTATTTCTTCCGGCGAAAGCAAATGGTTGCGTATGTCCGGCGTCGTGATGCTGCTGCCGCACGGCTACGAAGGGCAGGGACCGGAGCATTCTTCGGCGCGGCTGGAGCGCTATCTGCAGCTCTGCGGTGAAGACAACATGCAGGTCGTCATGCCCTCGACGCCGTCGAACTATTTCCACGTGTTACGCCGGCAGATCCATCGAAAGTTCCGCAAGCCGCTGATCGTGATGACGCCGAAATCGCTGCTAAGGCACAAGGGCTGCGTTTCCACCTTGAAGGATATGGGGCCCAGGAGCTGTTTCCATCGCGTCCTCCCCGAGGCGGACAGGCTGGTGGCGGACACGAAAGTCCGGCGTGTGGTTCTCTGTTCCGGCAAGGTCTACTACGATCTTCATGCGGAACGGGCCGAGCGCGGTATCGACGACATCGCTCTGGTCCGG